>ENA-ORSR01001506-ORSR01001506.1-human-gut-metagenome-genome-assembly--contig:-NODE-1506-length-15974-cov-4.016081_pt1 | contig 15974 bp, 17 predicted proteins | sample MGYA00241901_ERZ509166 | MGnify/ENA primary metagenome ERZ509166 (study PRJEB26280, sample SAMEA2338860) | human gut metagenome | biome: human gut; feature: human-associated habitat; material: faeces... | reverse complement strand
GTCAATGCTCCGCTGGAAATATAGTCTACCCCAAGTGACGTCAGGCGGGCAATATTTTCTTTTGTCACATTTCCGGAACATTCTGTCTCAGCTCTCCCGTCAATGATACGGATTGCCTCCGCCATCTCCTCTGTGGACATATTGTCAAGCATAATAATATCTGCTCCCGCCTCCACAGCTTCTTTTACCATCTCCAGCGTTTCTACTTCCACTTCAATCTTTCGCACAAACGGCGCATATTCTTTTGCCATGCGCACTGCATTCGCCACACTTCCGGCTGCCCCGATATGATTATCTTTTAAAAGGACACCGTCTGACAGATTATAGCGATGATTGTAACCGCCTCCCGCACGCACCGCATATTTTTCAAAAATACGCATATTCGGCGTCGTCTTTCTCGTATCTAAAAGCTTTGTACCGGTTCCCTTTAAAAGATCTGCAACGGAGCGTGTGTATGTTGCGATTCCGCTCATTCTCTGCAGATAATTCAACGCCACTCGCTCTCCTGATAAAAGTACACGAATGTCGCCGACCACTTTTCCCATCAGTTCTCCATTCCTCACCTGATTCCCGTCTTTACAATATAATTCCACCTTTGTATTCTCATCCAAAAGATGGAACACCCGTTCAAACACATCTAATCCGGCAATCACTCCATCCTGCTTACAAATCAATTCTACCTCTCCTGTGACCGCTTCTTTCATCACGGCATTCGTTGTCACATCTTCGCTGGAGATATCTTCTCTCAACGCCTCCAAAATCAAATGATCCACTTGAAGATCCATCGTAATTTTATTCATCCTTCTATTTCCTTTCTTATCGGTTTGCTCCAATTTTTTTTGCTGCACGTTTCGCAAATACAAGGCTTTCCAACAGCGAGTTACTTGCCAGACGATTGGCGCCGTGCACTCCGTTGCAGCTTGTCTCGCCTGCTGCATACAGATGCTCCATCGATGTCAGGCTGTCAGAATCCACCCAGATGCCGCCCATAAAATAGTGCTGTGCCGGTACAACCGGAACCCACTCTTTCGTGGCGTCGTATCCTTCCTCCAGACATTGTTGATAAATATGTGGGAAATGTTTTCGTATCGTCTCCTCTGAAATATGTTCCATCGACAACCACACGAACTCTGTATGATCTTTCTCCATCTGCTCCTGAATTGCCTTAGTCACAACGTCTCTCGGAAGAAGTTCATCTACAAAACGCTTTCCTTCTTTGTTATATAACACTGCCCCTTCCCCGCGCACTGATTCTGATATCAGAAATCGTCTTCCCGGTTTCTTCGAATACAGTGTTGTCGGATGAATCTGCACGTAATCCAAATGCTCCAGACGAATTCCATGCTCTTTTGCAATTCGAAGCGCATCTCCTGTCAGATGTGCAAAATTAGTAGAATGCTTGTAAGTTCCGCCGATTCCTCCGCTTGCTAAAATCGTATCCTTTGCATGGAGATAAATGATTCCTTCCTCATTTTCAGCAACAATTCCTGCACATCGTCCTTCTTCTTCTAAAATATCCGTCATCGTAGTATACTCAAAAATCGACACATTCTCAAGTTCTTTCACTCGCTCCAAAAGTTTGCTTGTAATCTCTTTTCCGGTCACATCCTCATGGAATAAAATACGCGGCGCAGAGTGCGCACCTTCTCTTGTATATAAAAACTCCCCGTTTTCCTGTTCAAATTCCACTCCATATCCCACAAGATCTTCAATCACCTGACGGGAATTGCGAATCATAATATCGACCGATTCTTTTCGGTTCTCATAATGTCCCGCTTTCATCGTATCTTCAAAATAGCTTTCATAGTCATCCTCATCTCGCTGTACACAGATTCCCCCCTGTGCAAGAAAAGAGTCACTGCTCTCTACATCTGATTTTGTAATCATCACAATCTTTTTTTCCGCCGGCAGATTCAGCGCACTGAAAAGTCCTGCCACTCCTGTTCCGACTATGACGACATCTGTATTGATATCCATATTTCCTCCTTCACTGCAAACACGGTTATTTTGCAAGCTCCAACATCCTCTCCAATGCTTTTCCCGATTCTTCTCTTACTTTCTCTGTCACGTGCACTTCATTTTCCCCTGTCTTTAATACATGCAATACCTTTTCCAATGTGATCTTCTTCATGTCCATGCAGACAGGCTCAGTCTCTGTAAAATAAAATTGTTTATCCGGGTTTCTCATCTCTAATTCATAGCGCACTCCATTTTCCGTACAGATAATAAATTCTTTTTTGGGGCTTTGAGTGGCATACGAAATGATTCCCGATGTGCTGCCGATGTAATCGGAAATCTCGCAGATTGCTTCCGGACATTCTGGATGTGTCAATATTTCCGCCTCCGGATGCAATTCTTTTACCCGCTTCACCTCTCTAAGCTTCATGTGTTCATGCACCGGACAATATCCCTGATTGAATACAAACTCCTTTTCCGGCACTTGTTGGGCCACATACCTTGCCAGGTTTTTATCAGGAATAAAGAAAATGTGCTTGTTCGGCAATGCTTTCACGATCTGCACCGCATTCGCCGATGTCACACACACATCCGAGTGACGTTTTAATTCCGCTGTCGAATTAATATAACATACAACCGCCAAATCTTCATATGTATCACGCATTTTCTGAATGGTCTGTGCATCTGCCATATGTGCCATCGCACAATCTGCTGACTTGTCCGGCATCAGCACGGTCTTATCCAGATTAAGTATCTTCGCACTTTCTCCCATAAACGCCACCCCGCAAAACACAATGGTCTGCTCTTTTAATCCAACCGCTACTTTGCTCAGATAAAAAGAATCTCCAATGTAATCTGCTATCTGCTGTACTTCTAGATTCACATAATAATGTGCAAGAATCACTGCATTTTTTTCTTTTTTCCATTTCTTAATTTCATCAATCATATCCATGCTTTTCTTCTCCTTATGTAAACTTCCATTATTATAGCACTGTATTTTACAGGTGACAAGACACATGCTTTTACAAAAAAGAAGGATTTACACATGAATTTTTATCGATTCTGTGCAAATCCTTCCTATTTTCTCGAAAAAATATGTTTTAAAAACACATACATCACAATGGCAAACGCAATCAGATAACCAAATGCTCCCAGTGCCGGAATCCCCCAAATCTTAGGTTTCATGTTCGTTGTACAGATAATGCTGGAACTGATCAACAGCGCCATCACCCAAAGTCCCATCACAACATTTCTCACAAGTCTTCGCAGCAGTCTCTCCAACTCCATCGATGCATGCAGATCCAGATTAATCTTTGTCTGCCCCTTCAGGTATCCCTGTAAAATATCAGAGATCAGTGACGGAATATTGATTGCTTTATGAAACGATCTGTAAATTGTCTTACCGCCATTTTTCAATTCCTGCTTCCAGTCTTTTTCCTTCAGCATCTTTCCTGCCATATGTCTGGAGGCTATCTCCACCATGTTCAATTCCGGCGCAATATCAGCAAGCACCCCTTCCATATGGGTCAGTCCCCTTGCAAGCATCGTCAGTCCATGCGGCATGATAATCTTATTTTCCTTCATCACTTCCATGAGACTCATCGTCACTTTGGCAATATCAATGCTCCCCATATCGGCAGTACCATACTGTGAGAGCAAATTGCTGATTCCTTCATACAGGCAGCTTTGATCCGGTGGCTCCTTAAAATCTCCAAGCGCCATCACCGCATCCTGAATCATTCCGATATCACTCATAGCAATTCCTTCTACCGCATTTCCAATCAGTTCTCGATCACGTTCTGTGAGACGCCCCATCATCCCCATGTCAATCCAGATAATCTTTCCGCCCCGAATCTTTACATTGCCGGGGTGTGGATCCGCATGAAAAAATCCGTCATCCATCACCTGCTTGATATAGTTGTCAATCAGCTTGATACCTACCTCTTCTAAATCATATCCGTCTCTCAGAAGATTTTCTTTATCATCGACGGCATATCCGTCAATATATTCCATCACCAGCACATAGCGGTTCGTGTACTCATGGTACATCTTGGGTGCTCCAACAAACACAATATCTTTATTTCTTCTTGCAAACTCCTCCAGGTTAGATGCCTCTGTCAGAAAATTCATCTCTTCTCTTGTAACTGCCCACAGTTCATCAAGTACCATGTCAAGATCAACCATACCCTTTAAGCTGACTGGCGGAAGTAACTTTACCGCACGATGCAAAAGTCCGATATCTCTTGCCATCTTATCGTAGATCCCTTTTCGCTGTATCTTTACAACAACTTCCTCTCCATCTCTCAAGACTGCTTTATGCACTTGTGCGATAGAGGCTGAGCCAAGTGGTAATTCTTCAATCTTTTTAAAAATCTCTTTCCATGGACAGCCGTACGCCTCCCGCAATACTTCCTCCACCTCCGAAAACGACATCGGCGCCACCTCAGAGCGAAGACGCATCAGCTCATCACAATACCGCTTTGGCAAAATATCAGAATGCATCGACATAATCTGTCCTAATTTGATAAACGTCGGTCCCAAATCTTCCAAAATCAGACGTAGCTTCTCCGGGGATACTCCTCTGGTAATATTATGCTTTCGGAGTACCCCTGTCATCTCTTTCAATCTTTCTTTGTATTCCTGCGATTCCTGTCTGCCCATCTGTCACATCTTCCTATTCTGTCTAGAGCTCTTCATCCGGTTGCTGCTCAGTCTCAGATTGTTCTCCTTCCATAGCATTCAGTCTCTCCTTCAACGCTTCGATCTGTTCCGGCGTCATCTTTTCCAATAGTTCGTCCAGTTCTTCCGGAGAAATTTCCAGGTCATAGTTCCCGCTTACGGTCCATATGAGATTTTCCAGTCTGGTTTGTACATCCAGAGAATGTTCCATATGCTCAGGCCCCCTTTAATGTCGTGCTTTAGCTCTTCATTGATGATCTTTCCCTGCTCTACCGTTAATTCTCCTTTTTCTACCATATCATCCAATAACTCTTTTGATTTTTCCGCAGTTGTTGCTGCCGCACCGATTCCTGCCAACAATAGTTTTTTTACGCTTTCTCCAAATCCTTCCATCATTCTGTCTCCTTTCATTTTGCCATGAAATTCTTTGTTTATATAAGTTCTAACACTTTCGGGACAAAAATCAAAAGTCCCACTCCTGCTGCCATAATTGCCGCAATCAAAACTGCCCCCGCCGCTGTATCTTTCGCAAGCTTTGCAAGCGGCCTTCTCTCTTCTGTGACAAGATCTACCACCGCTTCCATCGCCGTATTGACAAGTTCCAGTGACAGAATCATTCCAAACAGAATCAGACAGATACACCATTCAGAAACTGAAATTCGAAACACAAATCCTGCCGCAACAACACATAGCATTGTCAGACAATGAATCTTCATATTTCGTTCTTTTTTGATTCCGGTAAAAATTCCTTCAAAAGCATATCCAAAACTCTTATATAATGGATTCTTCTTTTGTCCCTTCACAAACTTCACCTTCTTGTCCTAAATTTGTTTTTATTATACTACAAAAAACTCCCCAGTGAAACCGGAGAGTTCTAAAAACATCATAATCTTTATTGATTTTTTCTTTCGACTTCATATATCGCTTTGCAATCCTTCCCAACCTCTTTCCATATAAAGTTGTTTTACAATTTCTTCCAATTTTCTCCGGCTTTTCCTATCCGGTACCTGTCTGCAAAAATCTTTCACCCACTGTTCCTGCTGATCTTCATCTGTTTCCGATGGATCATAAGGTACAATGCTGCTTGTCTCATCATACAATCGCTGCAACTGTTGAAACTGCTCCCTGAACTGTCCGGCATATTTGTTCCAAATCTCCAGCCCGTAAAGCTTTAGTCCCAAAAAATCAGTAATATAGTTCAATCTGTCAAGATCCGAAAATGTCATTTTTTCTTTTCCCTGCAAGATGCGCCTGTCCCTATTTCCACATAAAAATAAAAATGCAAACCGTTCCATATCCACTTGATGCACCATCATCACCTTCCTTTTTTGTGTTCCACTTCATCTCCCTTTTACAATCGATTGTATTCCTAATTTCATGTAAAATCAATAGAGAAAGTGCAAAAAGTGAGACAGATATGCAAGTCCCTTTTTTATATAATTTCTTCTAACAATCGTTCCCACTGTGCCACGATTTTGTCTAGTGCAAATTTTTGTCTGCTCTTTTCCCCCTGCTGTGCAAACTTTTTGCGCAAAGCATCTTTTTGAATGAGCAGTTCTATCTTTTCTTCCATCTGCTCTAAGTCAAACGGCGGAATCAAAAATCCGGTTTTCCCATCTTCGATAATCTCTGCTGGTCCGGTCTGAATGTCAAAGCTAATACTCGGCACTTTGTATCCTGCCGCCTCCAGAAGAACCATCGGAAGCCCTTCTGCTCTGGACGTCATCACATAAAAGCCAACATGATTGACTCCAAAGAATCTTTTAAATCTCCGCGAATCACATTCATCATCAACATACGAAGATTTTTTCTATCACTGACCGCCAGCGCCTCCTCAATCGGTACCATGTTGCGTTCACGCTCTTCATCTGCTTTCAGATGCGTCTTAATGCGCTCTTTACTGAAAATCACATCTTCCAAATCTACCTCCTGCCGAAAAATCGTTCGATAGACAAGCTGACTGCACGCAAAGAACAGTGGTCCTATAACCGGGCAGAGCACCATAACGGCAAGCCGCATTCTCCATGTCGTTTTGTTTTCCTTTGCTTTCCACAAAAAACACAAGATCGAGATCAAAAAATTTAATCCCCATATTACGCAAAACAACATTTCCTCTCTGTCCATCCTTTACCCTTTGCATCGAAAAACGCATTCACAAGTCTTTCAAAATCTTCCCGCTCTAAAATATTTGTATCTGCCACATATCGGTTTTCATGCAGCGCTTCCAGATAACGACTTGCACGAACTGCGGCATTTTGCACAAGAGAACCGATAATCATCAATCGGTTCGATTCTGCCAGATTCATCCGTTCCCATGGAATCCCCCACAGCATCATAATAATCTGCATCTGTTCTTCCGCATATACCCCGACCGCCATCAAGGGATACCTGTTGTCCATTGTCCGATTGATATACACGCGGCGTTCCTTCAGTTCTCCATACAGTTCTTTCATATCTGTGTACTTAATGGAATTTCCCATCTTCTTTGCAGTATCAGATGTGAAAGAAAACAGACGCGCATAGTCTCCATTTGCTACAGTATAAATTGCAGCATCGGGCGTATCCATCAAATGTGACAGCACATGCGCCGCATAGAAAAGCACCTCCTCCGGACCATGTTGATCAAGTTCTGACACAATCGCATAAATTTTCCCAAGGCTGTCTTTCTGATTCACAATCTGGCGTTCAAACATATGCTTCATTCGCACATTTCTCTCATTGATATCGATCATATCTCCAAGCTGCCCGTTCAGATAACCAATTTCTTCTTTGTCCTTCTCTTTTATGTAGCGGATTTGATCCCGCATATATCCAACAACCATTCCGAGTATAAACAGCTGAGCCATCCAGACATACGTACCGTAATCCATCAGGACTTCAAATCCACTTCGGTCATACATCTGTCGGAAACAATATCCAACCACGGCAAGCAGCGCTGAAAAAATCGCCTGTTGCTGCCCATATACGATTGCAAACAAAAGCACATATAACAGATAAAAGTCTAATTTATTGTAATACGCACTGGAAACAGCCCTGTTATTCAGCATAAAAAACACTCCAAAGCAAAACAGGTTTTCCAGATACGGGATGAGCAAACGTACAATGTTTTTTATCATTTTCCACGTGCGGCTGCCAATACTTCCCCCGGCATCTTCCTTCTTCAGAAATCTCCTGCTATGTTTCTTCATGTATTTGACTGTTCTTTTTACACCTTCTTCACTTGGAACAAACACTTTGTGTGGAAATTCGCATTTATAACGCTCGGTACTTAATACCCGGCGATATCCCTCTCCCACCGTATTGTCCACCAGTTCCATTCCCGTCCCCGCATACTTTTGAATCTGTCTTGCCAGTTCCATCTGTGTAATGCTTTCTCCTGATGCAATGTTGTAAGTCGCATGTAATAGATTCTCCGCTTTGATAATCTGGTATGTAAACTCTACTGCATCACTCATATACAAAAGAGAAAATACATTTCGACTGTTCGCAGAAATCTTGCCGGTCTTTAGCGCCTCCAGCATCATCTGAAAACAAGGATTCTCTTCCTGTCGTTCTTTCTTTGGTTCCCCGTAGAGGTGGTCAAATCTCAAAACAACCGTGTTGCTCCCACTCGTCTCTCGATAACTACGGCACAATTCCTCTCCCTGCGCCACTGCCATCGTGCGGAAACTTCCTGTTGACAATTTTAGAGCGAACATAAAAAGAACTAACTCGTATTTCTGTTAGTTCATTTCTATACTTATGTATTTTTCATCGCAACACTTCCTACGATATCCGCCACATGTTCACAGGCATCCGCACATTTTTCAAGATATGTGTAAATCTCTCTCCAGGCAATCACATTTCTGACATCCTTCTCTTCCACATGCAATTTTCTCATGCTGGAAATAAACAGATCATCTTCTTTTTCTTCCAATGTATTCAATCGGATAATACTCTGTTTGAGTTCTTTAGAATGTTTGAAATTCTTAAATTCTTTCAACAGATTCTGAAGTTCTTCACAGCATTCAATGACCACATTCAGCATGCTGAAGACTTCCTCGCGCATCTCCTGTACATTGTTGATATAAACACGGATCAACACTTCCTCAATTTTATCTGTCACATCATCAATGTGATGGCTGAGCGCGATGATATCTTCCCTTTCAATCGGAGTAATAAATGCCTTCGCAAGTTTGTCTGTGATCTCGTGTCTGTGCGTATCTGCCTCACGCTCAATTTCATGAACTTCCTCCATACGCTTTGAGATTTCTGCTGGTTGAAAATCCGTCAGTATCTCTTTCAATAAATACGCTTCTTTGCATGCGTATTCCGCACATTTAATAAAATTGTCAAAGTAATAATCATCCTGTTTTTTTGACATTGCCATCTTCCTCCTTTTATCCAAACATGTACATAAATATTTTTGCCATACAAAAACTGATCAATCCACAGCCTGGAAATGTAAAGATCCAGGTTAGCATCATATCCTTTACAACCGAAAAATTAATAGCCGAAAGTCTTTTTACTGCCCCTACTCCCATAATCGCACTTGTCTTTGTGTGCGTTGTCGAAACCGGAACTCCCATCAGGCTCGAATACAGCAGACAGATTGCTCCCGCAAGGTCAGCAGAAAATCCCTGATAACGTTCCAGTTTTACCATATTCATTCCTACGGATTTGATAATCTTCTCTCCTCCTACGCTGGTTCCCACACCCATAACAATACTGCACAAAAGCATCAGCCACACCGGAATTTCCATACCATTTACAGAATTATGTCCTCCCGCAAATGCAATCCCTAAAAACAAAACACCTATGAACTTCTGTCCATCCTGTGCACCATGCATAAAACTCATAGCTGCGGCACCGGCAATCTGTGCCCCTCCGAAAAAGCGGTTTGTTTTTCGGCGATCCATTGCCCTGCACAAAACAGTAAGCAATTTGCACACTGCCCATCCTGTTACAAATCCCAAAACCAAACTCAGCACAAGTCCGTACAACACTTTTTTCCATTCATCAAAATTAATTCCGCTCACTCCATGCTGAATGGCGATTGCCGCTCCTGACAATCCTGCAATCAGGCTGTGGCTCTCACTTGTCGGTATTCCGAAAAACGAGGCTGCTGTACTGTAGATTACAATGGATAACAATGCTGCGCACAGCGCAATCAAAGCTTCGTTTGTGTGATCCCCAAAATCCACCATGTTACTGATTGTAGATGCAACAGAACTATTGATCTGTGTCATCACAAAGACACCGAGGAAGTTGAACACCGCACTCATCATGATTGCGGCACGCACAGGCATGCATCTGGTAGCTACACAAGTGGCGATCGCATTCGGTGCATCTGTCCAGCCATTTACAAAAATAACTCCCAATGTAAGTAAAACTGTGATAAACAGCATCGGATTTCTCACGATCTCCTGCCAGAAATTTATAAATGTCATTTCCATAATCTTTCCCTCCGGCATCTAAATCTCATTTGCAAAAACATCAATGTTATCTACTTTTCCGATGACTACAATGATATCTCCCTGACACAAACGATAATCTGGCATCACTTCAATATCTGTCTCATCTCCATCTTCAATCGCAATAATGTTTAGTCGATATTTCTGACGAATCTCTGTCTCTTCTATGGTTTTACCAATCAACCGATCCGGAACCTGTATCTGACGGATTTCGACCTGATTACATAAAGAAACATAATCAAGAAAATTATTGGACAATAGCTTTTTCCCTAGTCGGAGTGCCATATCCCGCTCTGGATATACGACTTCCGCACCTATCTTTTCAAGCACTGCTCCTTGCTCAGGGCTCAGCGCTTTTGCAATGACACGAGGCACCCCTAACTCTATCACACTCATCGTTGTCAATACACTGACATCCACTTTCTCGCCAATACAAATAATGACTACATCACAATTTTGTATCCCAATTTCTTTTAACGTATCTGCACTAAGATCATCCGTTACAAAAGCACAATCTGTATACTGACGCATCTCTTTTACTTTTTTCTCATCTTTATCCACTACGATTACTTCATTTCCCGATTTTGCAAGCATCATTGCCAAAGCTTCTCCAAAGCGTCCCAGACCAATGACCCCATATGCTGTTTCTAATTTTTTTTTCATTCTCTTATTTTCTCCCTTTTCTTATCCTATTGCAACTTCCTCTTCCGAATATCTCGCTCTTGGCTCTGTCCGACTCACCCACATAGAAAGCAATGTAATGATTCCAACTCTTCCTATAAACATAACTAAGATAATAACACCTTTTCCTGCTATGCTGAGCTCAGGAGTAATTCCTGTAGAAAGTCCAACGGTTCCGAAAGCGGAAACCACTTCAAACAGAAGCTGCATAAAACTATATTCCGGCTCCAATATACACATAAAAAACACAGCGATACATACAACCGTTCCCGAAAGTATCGTAATCATAAACGCTTTTGTAATATTCTGCTCTGATATATTCCGATGAAACGCATGTACCATTCCTTTCGTACATGTTCCCCTTATCTTCTGAAACATGATAAAGAATGTACTTGTCTTAATACCCCCACCTGTGGAACCGGGAGAAGCACCTATGAACATCAAAATACACAATACAAATAAACCTGCGTTTGTAAACTCTCCAATCGGGTATGTGGAAAATCCGGCTGTTCTTGCAGAAACACTTTGAAAGAACGCTCCTAGCCATGTAACGTTTTCGGTCAACTTCAATATAACCGTTCCAGCAACTATCAAAATGAAACTTGTGACAATGACCACCTTAGAATGTAAAGTCAATTTGCGAAAACGTTTTTGCTTTAACATATCCAAAATCACAAGGAATCCCAATCCTCCAAAGATAATCAGAATACAGGTTGTCAGATTCAAAAGAACATTATCCTGATAAATCGTAAGGTTCCTAAGTCCTCCTAAAATATCAAATCCTGAGTTATTAAATGCCGCAATTGAATGGAATATACTGATTCCCACTGCATGAACCGTATCGTAATCCTGGCTGAAAACAAAAAAACTTAAGATAGCGCCTCCGGCTTCAAAGCACAGCGTCATTAGCAATACCGCTTTCACCAGCTTCACGATACCCTTATAGCTTTCGATATTCAGGGCTTCTTTCACCATCATTCGGCTCTTGATTCCGATTCTTTTTCTTGCCACAAGCATAAGCCCCACGCCAAGCGAGGTTACTCCCAGCCCGCCAATCTGTATTAATGCTGCCACAATCCCCTGACCAAAGGCAGTGAAATGATCTGCTGTATCAATCGCGATCAAACCTGTTACGCACACTGCGCTGGTAGAGGTGAATAACGCATCGATGGCAGATACTTCTGCTCCATCTTTTACGGATATCGGAAGGAGCAGCAAAATCATACCAAACAGTATGACAGCTGCAAATCCTCCCACAATCATTCTTCCTGGAGGCTGATTTCTTAAAAACATACTTATCTTTTTCATTTTCATTTTCCTTTTCCTCCTGTCTTTCTTTTCTGAATCCTTTCTTTATGTTCTTCCCACCATACCCATAGTGGTCCGGCTATACAAATGGAAGAATAACATCCCGAAATGAGTCCTGCTAAAAGTGGAAGTGAAAAATTCGTGATGGATTCCATTCCATACACTACGGAAACTACAAAAATAACAAATGCGCACAGAACCACGGTAAATGCTGTGTTTATAGAGCGTTGCAAGGTCTCTGTCGTACTGATATCCACCAGCTCTGCCAGTGTGCTTTTATTTTTTGCACCATTTCTGTGTTCCCTGATTCTATCATATAACACGATTGTATCGTTGATCGAATATCCGATAATCGTCAAAGTAACAGCCACAAATGCATCGTTCACAGGAATCTTGAAAATTCCAAAGATAAACAACACAATAAGTATATCGTGAAGCAACGCGATCACTGCCGTAACTCCTGACGCCAGTCCTCCTAATGCTGAAAACCGCACTCGGATATACACTACAATAAACAGGAATGACAAAACAATCGCAATCGCTGAGTTTTTCAATGCCTTCGCACCAATATATGGTTCTATCGCCGATGTCTCCGCCGTCTCAAACTGATTTGTATTTCCCTCATTGATCGTATTCAGGATCTCTTTTTGTTGTTCCGGTGTCAGTCCTTTCTTCCCTGATAATGTAATTACCAGATTCTTTTCCCCTGTAGCCGAATTTTTTGCAGTCTGCACATTGACGTTTCTGTCTACAACATCCTGAACCTCTTTTTGGTTCTTTCCGGTATCAGCCTCTCCGCTATATGTATATCTTAAGATGACTCCGCCGGTGAACTGGGTATCTAATTTCATTCCATTTACCGAACTCCAAATCAATCCAGCCATAAGCAGCAAAACACTTGTCAGGAAGAAATATTTTTTTGTTTCTGCAAATTTCAGAATCTTTTTTTCTTTCTTTTTGCGGAACCATTTTTCCTGATTGAAGATCTTATATCTTATAACCGAATTCAACATATATCTGGACATCCATACACCTGCAAGCAGATTGATGATAACTCCTAAGAGCAGTGTATATCCAAAGCTCAGCATCGTGCCGGAGCCTAGCACCATCAAAATTCCAGCTACTACAGCCGTCGTAACATTTCCATCCAAAACAGATGAAAAAGCACGCTTATATCCATTCTTTACCGCCGTTCGGACCGAATTTCCTTTTTTCAGCTCCTCACTGATTCGCTCACTGATAATAATATTGGCATCCACCGCCATGCCCGCTGATAAAATTAACCCTGCAATTCCGGGCAGTGTGATTGTATACTGCGGAACCGAAATAACTAAAACCTGTAGCGCGACCTGAAATGCCAGTGTCAGACAGCTGATCACTCCCGGAAGGCGATACCACGCAATCATAAACAGGCAAGTCAATACCAATGCAATCTCAGCAGCCAGTGCCATCGCATTTAACGCCTTATTTCCAAGTGTCGGGCTGATTGTATTGTAATTGGTCGTCTCCATTGAAAACGGAAGCGCTCCTGAATTAATCTTATCGGAAAGATTCTGCGCTTCTTCCTGTGAAGCCATCCCTGTAATTTCAGCTTTCCCGCCTGTTATTTTTGCATTGACAGTTGGATTTGAAATCAACTCTTCATCCATATAAATCCCCATAGTCTGTCCGACAAGCTTCTCTGTCGCATCTGCAAATTTCTTTGCCCCCTTACTCGTAAATTCCAGCTCTACGACATACCGATTCTGTTGATCCACCGCCACCTGACTTTTGGAAACATCCGACCCTTTCACATACACTGTGTTATCTTCTCCTCGAAATGTCAACTCTGCCATCTCTCCAAGTTCCTGAATGGCGGTTTCCGGATCAAAGTCTTTTTCATCTGATTTCCACGGAAATCTCACAATAATATCTCCCGCCTTTTCGTCCACCGTTACTTCTCTGTCTAAAATATTCTGTGCATCCAATCGGGTCTCTATTACATCTCTTGCCATTTCCAACTGTTCCTTAGTCGGCTTTGTTTTTAACCCCGCCGGTTCAAAGACCGCCTCTACGCCTCCGCGAATGTCGATTCCAAAACGCATATCGCGAATTCCTTTGATACTGTCTCCGCATCCAAAGATTGCCAGGCACACAAAAAAAGCGATTACTACAAGAGCAATCCAAATATGTAATTTTTTATTTTTCATTTTCTCGCTTTCCTTTTTTACTTCTCTCTAATCTTTAAAGGAAAAAGCAAGTCCTCTCTTTTTTCCCATCCTTTTTGAGCAAAACACTTTGCTCCCATAGGAACCTCTCAAAGGGGAATGAATAGAATTGAATATACGACAAATAGACTCTCTTCAGACATATGCCCAAAGAGAATATAAGAATCACAAAGAATTCAATTGATAATCGCTGAACACTCTTACGCTGTTCAAACTTTTGAGCAGAAAACGCTTCTTTCTGATTTTCCGAACGCAAATAACTATCATGAAGATTTTTCGCCCCCATGTCATCTGTATACTTTGTTTCTGTTCGTATGCTTGAAGTTGTTCTCCCCGCAAGCGAATCCATATCTCGAAACTGTAAAAAAGAAGGGAGAAAAAGACCGAATATTAAAATCAAAACGGTTACACCAAAAACTTTTAATTTATTTTCCATTGTCTTCTCCTTTCCTATCTTCTCAAAGTATATTGACATTAACACTAAACCAACTATATGTCAATATAAAAATTTTCTTAGATGCAGCATCTACCTAAAAACCCCTTACGCTTTCATTGCGTAAGGGGTTCTGTTATTGAAACTAATTAAGTTTCTACACCTGTTCTATACGGTGTATTACTTGTTATTGATTGCAGCCTGTGCAGCAGCTAATCTTGCGATTGGCACACGGAATGGTGAGCAAGAAACGTAGTCTAAGCCAATCTTGTGGCAGAATTCTACAGAACTTGGATCTCCACCGTGTTCTCCACAGATACCTACGTGAAGGTTTGGATTAACTGGTTTTCCTAATTTAATAGCTGTTTCCATTAATTTACCTACACCGATCTGGTCTAATTTAGCAAATGGATCGTTTTCAAAGATTTTTGCATCATAGTAAGCATCTAAGAACTTACCAGCATCATCACGAGAGAATCCATATGTCATCTGTGTTAAATCGTTTGTACCGAAGCAGAAGAAGTCTGCCTGTTTTGCGATCTCATCAGCTGTAAGGGCAGCTCTTGGGATCTCGATCATAGTACCAACTTCGTATGCAAGCTCAACACCTGCTGCAGCGATTTCAGCATCTGCAGTCTCTACTACCATATCTTTTACATATTTTAATTCTTTTGCGTCACATGACAATGGGATCATGATCTCTGGTTTTACTGTCCAGTCGCTGTGTGCTTTCTGTACATTGATAGCAGCACGGATAACAGCTTTTGTCTGCATCTTAGCAATCTCTGGATATGTTACAGCAAGACGAAGTCCTCTGTGTCCCATCATTGGGTTAAACTCATGTAAAGAATCAATGATTGCTTTAATCTGTTCAACTGTTTTTCCTTGAGTATCTGCAAGTTTCTTAATGTCTTCCTCTGTTGTAGGAACGAACTCATGAAGCGGTGGATCTAAGAAACGGATTGTAACCGGATTTCCTTCTAATGCTTCATATAATGCTTCGAAATCTCCCTGTTGTTCTGGAAGGATTTTTTCAAGAGCAGCTTCTCTTTCTTCTAATGTCTCAGAACAGATCATTTCACGGAATGCATCGATTCTGTTTCCTTCGAAGAACATGTGCTCTGTACGGCAAAGACCGATACCTTCTGCACCAAGCTCACGAGCTTTTCTTGCATCTGCAGGAGTATCTGCATTTGTTCTAACTTTTAATGTTCTGTATTTGTCAGCCCATCCCATGATTCTTCCGAATTCTCCAGC
>ENA-ORSR01001503-ORSR01001503.1-human-gut-metagenome-genome-assembly--contig:-NODE-1503-length-16005-cov-7.418621_pt1 | contig 16005 bp, 14 predicted proteins | sample MGYA00241901_ERZ509166 | MGnify/ENA primary metagenome ERZ509166 (study PRJEB26280, sample SAMEA2338860) | human gut metagenome | biome: human gut; feature: human-associated habitat; material: faeces... | reverse complement strand
CCGCCGATGGCGGCGAAGAAGGCGCCGATGGCAAAGGACATCTGCTTGTGCCGGGCCAGATTGATGCCCATGGCCTCGGCGGCGATCTCGTCCTCCCGGATGGCCTTGAAGGCCCGGCCGTAGGAGGAGTTGATGAGCAGCACCATGATGGCAATGCAGAGGGCCACGATGCCCAGGCACAGCCACAGGCCGCTGCCGGGCAGGCCCAGCCCCTTCCACATGGAGGAGAAGGAGGGCACGTTCTTCAGGCCCAGGGAACCGTTGGTGAAGGGGGCCAGCTCGTTGTTGGAGATGACCACCCGGATGATCTCGGAAAAGCCCAGGGTGGCGATGGCCAGGTAGTCGCTCTTCAGCCGCAGCACCGGCAGGCCGATGAGGAAGGCGAACAGCGCGGCGACGAAACCGGCCAGCAGCAGGCAAAATACAACGCCCAGCAAAAGGCCCAGCCCGCCCAGAGGCTTTGAGAGCAGCTCCGGGATGGAAAAGCCGATGCCGCCATTGGAATAGCGCTGATAGATGGACTTCTGCGAAGCAGCAGGAATGGTCAGGATGGCGTAGGTGTAAGCGCCCAGCAGCATAAAACCGGCCTGACCCAGGCTGAACAGGCCGGTGAAGCCGTTCAGCAGGTTCATGGAGACAGCCACCAGTGCATAGATGGCACCCTTGCGCAGGACAGTCAGCAGCATGGAGGGCACAAAGCTCAGGTTATCCAGTGCCAGCAGAACGGCCAGCAGGGCGATGAGCGCCAGCGCCGCCCGGAGGTAGATGCGTTTTTTCTCTTGTTTCATGGTCATCACACTTTCTCGGTCAGGTTCTCGCTGAACAGGCCGGTGGGCTTGACCGCCAGCACCACGATGAGCAGCGCGAACGTAAAGGCATCACTGAAGGTGGTGGCGCCTGCGCCCTTGATCAGGCTCTCGCAGATGCCGATAAGAAAGCCGCCGATCACGGCACCCGGGATGGAACCGATGCCGCCGAACACCGCCGCAACAAAGGCTTTCAGGCCGGGCATGGCACCCACGGTGGGGGTAACAGCCGTGTAGTTGGAAAAATACATCATGGAGCCGATGGCGGCCAGAAAGCTGCCCACGGCAAAGGTAAAGCTGATGACGTTGTTGATCTTGATGCCCATGAGCTGCGCTGTTTCAAAATCGCGGGAAGCGGCGCGCATGGCCATGCCGATCCGGGTCTTCTGGATCAGGGTGACCAGTGCGGCAACCAGGATCACAACAAGAAACGGCGTGATCACGGTGACGCGCTTGGTCTGGCAGCCCAGCACCGTGACGGTATCGCTGATCCAGGGCAGGGCAGGGTACTGCTTGGCCAGACCGCCGGTGGCGTACCACATCATGTTCTGCAACAGGTACGACATGCCGATGGCGGAGATCATCACCGACATCCGGGGCGCGGTGCGCAGGGGCTTGTAGGCGATCTTTTCCACCGCGATGCCCAGCAGCACGGTGGACGCAACTACCAGCGGGATGGAGACCGCCAGCGGCAGGGATGCCGTGGCATAAACCATCATAAAGCCCGCCACCGTAAAGATATCGCCGTGGGCAAAGTTGATCAGGCGCAGGATGCCGTACACCATGGTGTAGCCGATGGCGATCAGCGCATACTGACCGCCCACGGAAATGCCCGCCAGCAGGTAGGGCAAAAACTTTGCAGCCATAAAAGTTCCTCCAATTCTTACAACCTCTCATAAAATAAACTCCTCCAGTCACTTCCGGTGACAGCCCCCTCCCAGAGGGGGCCAAACCTACCGGAAAGCTACAAAAAGGCTCCCTCGTTGAGGGAGCTGGCAACGCCGTCAGGCGTTGACTGAAGGAGTTTGCAGGGGTTTATCAGCCTTCCACGCTCTGGGTCTTGACGAACGAGAAAGCGCCGTTGTCGGCCTTCTTGATATAGGCCATATCTTTGTTGGCATCGCCGGTGGTCTGGTCAAAGGTGATGCTGCCGGTCACGCCGTCATAATCCACGCCGAACAGGGCATCCTTGATGGCGGTGCCGTCGGTGCTGCCAGCGGCCTTGATGGCTTCCAGCGCGGTCATGTAGGCATCGTAGCCCAGGGCCGAGACGGCTGCCACGATGTCGTTGCCGCCGTTGTTGGTCAGCTTCTGGCTGTCGGCATTGAGCCACTCCTTGAAACCGGCAACAAACTCCTTGGCGGCACCAGAGTCATCGTTTTCATCGAAGAAGGTGGAGCAGTAGACCTGCACGCTGGTGCCCTTCTGTGCATCCAGGATCACGCTGGATTCCCAGGTGTCGCCTGCGGTGATGGGCTTGTCAAACCCGGCGGAGGCGGCCTGGGTGATGATCTGGGCCGCATAGGTGGTGGCGCAGGGGGCAAAGATGAGATCCGCCCCGGCGTTGATGGCGTTCTGGATGTAAGCGGAGAAGTCGGAGGTGCCCTCCGGGAACTGCTCGCTGGTCACGGTGCCGCCCAGATCCTCAAAGGCGTTGACAAAATAGGTGGCAAGGCCGGAGCCGTAGTCCTCGCCCAGCATGCTCAGCACATAGGCATTGGCTGCACCGAACTCATCCTTTGCAAAGTTTGCCATGACCGAGCCCTGGAACGGGTCCAGGAAGCAGACACGGAAATAATAGGGGTTCGCCTCGGTGACGGCGGGATTGGTGCAGGAGCAGCCGATGGCGGGGATGGAAGCAGACTGGAAGGTGGGCGCTGCGGCAATGGAAACGCCGGAGCCGTAGCTGCCCAGCACCACAGACACCTTTTTGGAGACCAGCTCCTGTGCTGCGGTAACGGCCTTATCGGTACTGGACTGGTTGTCTACCTCCACCAGCTCCACGTTGTAGGTCTCGCCGCCGATGTCCACGGTGGGGGCCACGCTGTTGGCATACTCTATGCCCAGCACCTCCTGCTTGCCGCCGGCACCGTTGTCGCCGGAGGCCGGTTCAAACACGCCGATCTTTACGGTCTTGCCACCGGCGCTGCCAGAGCTGCCGGAAGAACAGCCTGCCAGTGCAGCTGCTGCGGCAGCAGCACCGGATACTTTCAGAAAATCGCGGCGGGAAATAAAAGCCTTCATCACAAATTCCTCCTCAATGCGGCCGTGTGGGCCGCCTGTTTTCCTTTTTTATAAAAGAAAAGCCCGCAGCGGCGCAGAAATCTCACGTTCCTGCATCGTTGCGGGTTTATGACACTGTTTTAGCACAGCAGAGCGCACTTGTCCAGAAAAACTTGTGGTTTTCTTGAAATTTCGGCAGATGACCAGAAAGAAGTGTCCTTGAAACACGTGCATTTTGGGCGATTTTCACACAGAGTGTATTTCGTGCGAGAACAGGCCTCCGAGGCGCTGCTTCCGGCGGCGAATCGTGGGATTCGACAAAAATAAAGGTGTGACTTTGTATAACTTTACAAAACATGAAAATACAGAGGCAAAAAGTTGTTGCAATTTTCGGATTGAAAGTGATGGTGGAAAAGACTATACTTTAAACATCAAAAGCAAAGGCGCTTGGTGAGGGATCACCGGGCGCTTTTTTGTTTGCCCTGCAAGGCAAGGAGGCTTTGAGGGAGATGAAATGGGAAAAGGGGAATGCAAAGTGATCAAGCTGGAACATGTGGAGAAATACTTCGGTGATCTTCACGTTTTGAAGGATGTCAACCTGGAAGTGGCCGAGGGCGAAAAGCTGGTCATCATCGGGCCGTCCGGTTCGGGCAAGTCCACCACGGTGCGCTGCATGAACTTTCTGGAGGAACCCACCAGCGGCCATGTTTACATTGACGGGCAGGAGCTGACAGGGAAGAACAAGACCCGGCTCGTGCGCGAGACCACCAGCATGGTGTTCCAGCAGTTCAACCTGTACCCGCACATGACTGTGCTGAAAAACCTGACCCTCGCACCCATGAAGCTGCACCACAAGACAAAGCAGGAGGCCGAGGAGCTGGCGTACCATTATCTCGAGGTCGTGGGTCTGCGGGACAAGGCGAATGTCTACCCCGCCCAGCTTTCCGGCGGCCAGCAGCAGCGCATCGCCATTGCCCGGGCGCTGTGCGCACAGACCAAGATCATCCTTTTCGATGAGCCCACCAGTGCGCTGGACCCGGAGACCATTCAGGAAGTGCTGGATGTCATGGTGAATCTGGCCCACGAGAAGAACATTACGATGGTAGTCGTTACCCACGAGATGGGCTTTGCCCGTCAGGTGGCCGACCGGATCGTGTTCATGGCGGATGGCCAGATCATTGAGGAGGGGACACCGGAGCACTTCTTCACCAATCCCAAAAACGAGCGGGTGCGCCAGTTTCTGGGCAAGATCATCCGGTGAGTTCAAACGGTCATCGCGGGGGATGCCGCAAAGGAAGCGGCGCACCGCTGTTGATAATGCAGCATAGGAGGGGCGGAAGGGAAAGCCGCCCGGCTGCAAAAATTTATAGAGGAGTGAATTCTTATGAAAAAGATCTCACGTCGTAGTTTCGTCAAGGCCGCTGGCACGGCCCTTGCACTGACCGCACTGACCGCCTGCGGCGGTTCGTCCAGCTCCACAGCTGCTTCCAGCACGGCATCCTCTGCCGCCTCCGGCAGCGCAGCCGCTTCCTCCGAAGCACTGTCTGCCGATGTGCAGGCCATTGTGGACCGCGGTGTGCTGAAGGTAGGTGTCAAGAACGCCGTCAAGGGCTTCAGCTTCCAGGATACCATCACCGGTGAATATTCCGGTCTGGAGGACAGCCTGGCAGAGATGATCGCTGAGCATCTGGGTGTGGACGTGGAGTTCACCACCGTCACTGCCGCCACCCGCGGCGAGCTGCTGGATTCCGGTGATATCGACTGTGTGCTGGCCACCTTTACCATCACCGAGGAGCGCCGGAAGAGCTGGGATTTCTCCACCCCCTATTACACCGACTACGTCAGCGTGCTGGTGGAGGATTCCTCCGGCATCAAGGCGCTGGCTGACCTGAAAGACAAGGTGGTGGGCGTTTCCTCCGGCTCCACCTCCGCCCGTGCTCTGGTGCAGGAGATGATCGACGAGGGCATCCTCACCGGTGAGGGTTTTGATGCCGAGACCTTCAACGCCGACACCTGGAAGGATGGCATCTCCTTCCGTCAGTACGACGATTATCCCGCCATCAGCACCGCACTGAGCGCCGGTGAGGTGGACGGCTTCTGCGTGGATAAGTCCATTCTGGCCATCTACAAGACCGAGGGCCGCAGCTACATCGATGCAGAGTTCAGCCCGCAGGAGTACGGCGTGGCCACCAAGAAGGACAGCGGCTTCTCTGCCGTGTGCGATGATCTGATCACCGGCTGGCTGTCCGATGGCACCATTGATGGTCTGATCAAGGAGAACGGTCTGGCATAAATCCGGAGTTCCGAGGGTTTGAGAGAAAGGAGTGTTCGTTATGTCCGGTCTGTTTTCAATGGACGCATGGGCAACGGTGTGGAATCACCGGGAAAGTTTTCTGCTTGGGCTGGGCAACACCCTGATGACAGCATTTTTTGCGCTGGTACTGGCCTTTGCGATCGGCGCGGCCATCGGCCTGATGGCCACCAGCGGCAAAAAGCCGCTCAAGTTCATTGCGCGTGTGTATGTGGAGTTCATCCAGAACACGCCGCTGCTGCTGCAATTGTGCTTTTTGTACTACGCACTGGCCTTTGCCGGCCTGAGCCTGGGCGTGATCCGCACCGGCATCATTGCGCTGGGCGTTTACACCGGTGCGTATATGGGCGAGGTCGTCCGTGCCGCCATTGAGGCGGTGCCCAAGGGCCAGTTCGAGGCCGCACAGGCACAGGGCTTCAACTATCTGCAGCGGATGGGCTATATCATCCTGCCCCAGAGCATTCCGGTGATGCTGCCTCCCATGGTGAATCAGGTGGTCAACCTGTTCAAGAACACCTCCTGCCTGTACATCGTGGGCGGTGCCGACCTCATCAGCGTGACTTACAGCTTTGTCACCGGTGCTTCCACCGGCGGCGCGTATGCACCGGCCTATATCGTCTGCGGTCTGATCTTTTTTGTGGTGTGCTTCCCGCTGTCCACGCTGGCCACCCGCTGGGAGGCCTCGCTCAAGGAGCGCAAGGGCAAGGCAGACCCGGCTCTGCGCGCGGTCAAGCGCACGGCTCTGAAGGAGGCGGCGTGATATGAGCACTCTGGCTTCCAGCTTTTCGATCCTGACGCAGCCGGGCGTGTTCCTGTACCTGCTGCGCGGCGTGGCCTTTACCTGCATCCTATCGGTGCTGGGTGTCATTCTGGGCCTGATCCTGGGCTCCCTGCTGGCGCTGGCCCGCACCTACTGCAAAAAGGGCCCGGCCCGCATTCTGGGGTGGTTTTCGGCGGCGTATATCGAGCTTTTCCGCAACACGCCCTATCTGCTCTGGATCTTCGTGTGCGTGGTCTTCTGCCCCTGCCCGGCATTCTTTGCCCGGAAAATGTTCGGCCTGACCAGCGTGGAAATGAAGCTGCTGTTCAAGGCCGCGCTGGCTCTGATCCTGTTCAACTCTTCGGTCATTGCGGAGATCGTCCGCGGCGGTCTGAACGGCGTGGCAAAGGGCCAGTTTGAAGCCGGGTACGCACAGGGCTTCAACACCGCGGAGGTGCTGCTGTACATCATCCTGCCGCAGGCCTACCGCAACATCGTGCCCACCCTGCTCAGTCAGGTCATCACCACCATCAAGGATTCCTCCTACCTTGCCAACGTGGCGACCATTGAGCTGATGGCACGGATCCGTCAGCTGCTGAGCGCCGCAGGCACCTACAATGGCCTTGGCACCGTGAACGTTTCGGACGTGATGGTGCTGTTCGGCGCGGCCTGCGTCATCTATTTTGTCATCAACTTCACCCTGAGCTGCATCGTCCGCTCGATGCAGGCCCGGCGGAAGAAGGCACTGGTCTTTGCCCCGGCAAAGGCCGCATAAAACTGAAGTTCTCCTTACTCTCCCCTTTCCTTCCTATTCCAAACCTTTTGCACAGAAAGCCCGTGCCCGGGCAGCTGAAACGGCTGCCGGGTGCGGGCTTTCTGCCCTCGTTCCGGGGGCTTTTTTGTGTCCGGGAGACGGCGTTTTCTGAAAACGCAGCCAAACTGCAAAAAAAGTTACAATTTTCTCATCAAAAAAGGCGGTTTCCCATTGACAGCCTTGTTATAATAGGAGTGTAAGATTTTTGAGCCAGCACTCTGCGGCTCTGATTGCTGAACAGCCCTTGCGGGCTTTTGGAAAAAGAAAGAGGCATACAGCATTATGACGAATATCGATATTTTCTCCGGCTTCCTGGGTGCCGGCAAGACGACCCTGATCAAGAAGCTCATCAAGGAATCCTTTGCGGGCCAGAAGGTGGTCCTGATCGAGAACGAGTTTGGTGAGATCGGCATCGACGGCGGCTTCCTGAAGGAGTCCGGCATCCAGATCAACGAGCTGAACGCAGGCTGCATCTGCTGCTCTCTGGTGGGCGATTTCCGTGCCGCTCTGCAGCAGGTGGTGGAGCAGTACCACCCCGACCGCATCGTCATTGAGCCCTCCGGTGTAGGCAAGCTGAGCGATGTCACCCGCGCTGTGGAGGGCGTGGCTGAGCATCTGGATGTGAAGCTGAACAGCTTTGTCACCGTGGCCGATGTCAACAAGGTCAAGATGTATATGAAGAACTTCGGTGAGTTCTATGATGATCAGATCAGCCACGCAAGCTGCATCATCCTGAGCCGCACCCAGACCGCCAGCGAGGAGAAGATCGCCGCTGCGGTTGCCATGCTGCGCGAGAAGAACCCCACCGCTACCATCGTGACCACCGCATGGGATTCCCTGACCGGTGAGCAGATCCTGAAGGCCATGTCCTCCAAGGACGATTTCAAGGTAGAACTGATCGCCATGGCTGCCAAGGCCAATGAGAAGCACGCCGAGGAGGACGAGGAAGAAGAGCACGAGCATCATCACCATCATTACGATGAGAACGGTGTGTGCAGCTGCGGCCATCACCACCATGATCACGATGATGACGACGATGATGAGGACGAGCACGAGCATCACCACGACCACGACCATGAGGATGACGATGACCATGATGAGCATGAGCATCATCACCACGATGAGGACGGCCACTGCTGCTGCGGCCATCACCACCACCATCACCACGATCACGATGCCGATGAGGTGTTCACCAGCTGGGGTGTCGAGACGGCCAAGAAGTTCAGCAAGGCAGACATCGAGCATGCACTGACCGAGCTGGACGGCGGCAAGTACGGCATGATCCTGCGCTCCAAGGGCATCGTGGACGGCGGTGCCGACGGCTGGCTGGAGTTCGATTATGTTCCCGGCGAGTGGGAAGTGCGTCAGCGCGGTGCCGATGTGGGCGGCAAGCTGGTCGTCATCGGCTCCAAGCTGGACGAAAAGGCCATTGCCGCACTGTTTGGCTGCTGAGCTGCAAGTTGTGTAAGGAGAAAAACCAATTATGGCAAACGAGATCCCGGTTTACCTGTTTGTGGGCTTCCTCGAAAGCGGCAAGACCAAGTTCATTCAGGAGACCTTTGAAGACCCCAATTTCGACTCCGGCGACAAGACCCTGTTGCTGGTCTGCGAAGAGGGCGAGGAAGAATATAACGAGAAGAAGTTCGCCTTCCCCGGCGTGACCCTGAAGGTCCTCGAGGATAAGGCGGAGCTGAACCCCCAGAATCTGGCCAGGCTCGAAAAAGAATCCGGCGCAGGCCGTGTGGTCATTGAGTACAACGGCATGTGGCTGCTGCAGGATCTGGCCAACAACCTGCCCGAAAACTGGATCGTCTACCAGTGCATCGCCACGGCCGACGGCACCACGGCTCTGACCTACGCCCGCGACAACTCCATGCGCTCTCTGCTGCTGGACAAGATCGCCCGCAGTGAGCTGATCGTGTTCAACCGCGCCGAGGCCGTGAACAACGATGCCGCCCGTCAGGAGCTGCACAAGCTGGTGCGTCAGGCCTCCCGCAAGTGCGATATCGCCTATGAGTTCGCCGACGGCAGCGTGGCATACGATGACATCCCCGACCCGCTGCCCTTCGATCTGAACGCCCCGATCGTTGAGATCGGTGAGGACGATTTCGGCATCTGGTATATGGACTGCCAGGACGAGCCCCAGAAGTACGTGGGCAAGACCGTCCGGTTCCTGGCGCAGGTCTGCCAGACCAACCGCGCGGGCAAAAACAGCTTTGTGCCCGGCCGTTTTGCAATGACCTGCTGCGTGCAGGATATCCAGTTCGTGGGCTTCCCCTGCAGCTATGATGGCTACAAGGCACTGGAGCAGCGCGCCTGGGTCACTGTGACCGCCAAGGTCAATTACAAGTTCCACAACATCTACCGCGGCAAGGGCCCGGTTCTGACCGCCATTTCGGTGGAGCCCGCCGAAAAGCCGCAGAACGATGTCGTAACATTCTCTTAATCCTAACTTATACAGGGAGGACTTCACCATGAAAACTCTGTTCCGTGTTCTGGGTGCCGCTGCCGCTGTGGCTGTTACCGGTGCCGCCATCGTCGTGCTGGACAAAGTTCTGAACGACAAGGACCCGCTCCACGTCGAAAACGTGGAGTTCCCCGAGGAAGCTGAAAAGGACCCCGCCGAGGCCGAAAAGACTGCCGAAGCCTACGCCGAGGGTGAGGCCAAAAAGACCGCTTCCGGTGACGCATGGCCTCCTGCCTTTGAAAAGGCTCCTGCCGAGCCCGAGACTGCGCCCGCAGCCCCGGTGGTGGAAGCTGCCCGGGCAGAGGAGCCTGCCGAGGAAAAGCCTGCGGCAGAGGAAACGACCGTGAATCCTGTGGAGGCAGGCCCTGCCATTGCCCCCAAGGATGAGAACGGAAAGTTCGATGCCACCAAGATCGCGGAAGCCAGCGATTTCACCGGCATCGAAGAGGAATCCGGCTGCAAGAGCTGAGCAAAGCAAGAAAAGGACGCTGTACCGCAGGGCACAGCGTCCTTTTTTGTGATTGGTCAATTAGTATCGTAAACGCTTAACCATCGGTACACTAGCGACACCTCAGACATTGTGAGATAATAGGTTCCACTTAGAAAAGCTTGAATTCCAGTTTTTCAAGGAAATGTAAGTGGGGTGTTGTCAGTGAAGATCAGCGAAGTAAAGCAGGAGTTCCAGTTGCAGGAATGGAGCGGGATGCTCCGGGAGCAGAAAGAAAGTGGTCTGTCTGTCAAGGCGTGGTGCCAGGAACAAGGGATGGCAGAGCATATCTATTATTACCGGCTCCGGAAACTCCGGCAGGCTGCCTGCACAGCTCTGGAGCAGGCACAACCATTGCAGTTGGCAGAGGTTCCGCTGGCTCCGAAACAGGAAGAGAGCCACGCCAAGCTCCGGCTGACTACCAAAATCGGTACTCTGGAAATAATGGATGCAGATCGGTCTGCCCTGGACCAGGTGCTGCGGATGATGCTCCATGCTGAATAATGCCACCGGCTTCGACCGGATCTATATTGCCTGCGGCTACACAGATCTCCGCCAGGGTATCGACGGTTTGTGTGCGGTCATTCGCCGCCAGCTGGATATTGACCCATTTCAGAAGAATGTCCTGTTCCTGTTCTGCGGCAGGAAGCCGGACAAGATAAAGTGTCTCATCTGGGAAGGAGATGGTTTTCTTCTGCTCTACAAACGGCTTCTGGACGGAAGATACCAATGGCCCCGGACAAAGCAGGAGGTCATGGAAATGTCCCAGGAACAGTTTGAGTGGCTCATGTCCGGGCAGACCGTCATGCCCAGCATTCGCAAGGCGAAGCCTAAAAATATGCTGTAAAAGTTTCAGAAATTTCAATAAAATATTGGAAATTTAAGCTGTTTTTTGGTATAATTCTGGTAGTAAAAGTTACCGGAGGGACACCATGAAGCAGCTTTCTTCTTCTGAACTGAATAGCATGAGTAAGGAAGAACTTGCTGCCATGGTTCTGCAGATGCAGCAGTTGCAGAAACAAATGCAGCAGGAACAGCTCCGGTTACAGCAGCAGATTCATGCCCTCAGCGAAAAGATTGCCATTATGAATGCCCGGCATTTCGGACGCTCCACGGAGAAGCTGGAGACCTTGCCCGGGCAGATGAATATCTTCAATGAAGCAGAAGTGGCCGCGGTGGAGGCCATTGCGGAGCCTGCCATTGAGCAGGTGGTGGTCCGTCGGAAAAAGAAGAAGGGCCAGCGCAAAGAAGACCTGAGCAAACTGCCTGTCCGTATCGCAAACCATGAACTGACCAAGGAACAGCTGAAAGCCATCTTTGGCGAAAACGGCTGGAAGCGATTGCCGGATGAAGTGTACAGCCGGGTGGAATACCAGCCTGCCGTTAAGGAAGTAGTAGAGCACCATGTTGCTGTCTATGCCGCAAAGAAGAATGACGTGGACACCATCGTCCGTGCAGACCGTCCTGTGGATCTGCTTCGTAACAGCATTGCTACGCCTTCTCTGGTAGCAGCCATTATGAATGCCAAGTATACCAACGCCATCCCCCTGTACCGGATCGCCCAGGACTTTGAGCAGAGCGATATGATTCTGGGTCGGGCCACTATGGCCAACTGGGTTATCCGCTGTTCCGAGCGGTATCTGAGTCTGGTATATGACAGACTGCAGAAGCACCTGTGTTCCCAGAAAATCATCCAGGCAGACGAGACGACCTGCCAGGTGACAAAGGATGGACGTCCCAGTGATACCAAGTCCTATATGTTTGTCTACCGGACTTCTGAGCATTGCAAGGAAAAGCCGGTCATCCTGTACCAGTATGGAAAGACCAGGAGCAAGAGCAATATCCAGAAGTTCCTGAGTGGTTTCTCCGGCACACTGGTTTCGGATGCATTCAGCGGATATAAATCTCTGGACAAGAATGATGAGAATATCCATTCTGCCTTCTGCTGGGCGCATGCCCGGAGAGATTATGCAGATGCGCTGAAAGCATTAAAGGGTGATGCCAAAGAAGTGGCGCATGAAACCGTTGCCCACAAGGCTTTGGTGCAGATTGCGGCAATTTACAAAGCGGAAGAAGCACTGAAGGATCTAACTGCTGAAAAACGATATGACCGCCGCCAGAGAGAGGTAAAGCCTCTTGTGGAGGCTTACTTTGCATGGGTTCATGAGCAGGATCCTGCGACTATCCTCAGCCAGAAGACCCGGGATGGCTTAAACTACGGCATGAACCAGGAGAAGTACCTGAAAGTATTCCTGGAGGATGGCAACATCCCTATCGACAATTCCGCAACGGAGCGAGCCATCCGGCCGTTCACCATTGGTAGAGCCAACTGGCATATCATTGACACCATCCACGGTGCCGAAGCCAGTGCGGTTATCTACAGCCTGGTAGAGACCGCCAAGGCCAACAACCTGAAGATCTACGAATACCTGAAGCATTTGCTGACGGAGATCCCGAAACACATAGATGACACCCGCATGGATTTTCTGGAGGATCTGCTTCCCTGGTCGGAAAAGCTGCCGGAGGAATGCCACAAAAAGATTTGAATATGACCAACGGGGCTCCAATTTGGAGCCCCGTCAATTATTTCGTCAACGTACGCATGGTTGTGCGTTTACTTAGTATCTCTTATCCGGAATAGAACGAATGAATTCGATATTTACTAGGTTACTCATTACACTGTGAATATAGTCGAGATCTACTTCCATCGACGGAAGTAGGGGTAACAGAATTTGAATATTTTTCAGCCTTTGTTTAGTTAGTGATAAGTTATAACTGTAATCAATAACAGCCTGAGAAACAGTTGTTTTTAGATAAAGAGCAATTTCTACATCTAATTTTTTGATTTTTTCTGGTCGCGGTTTAAGAATCCAAATGTTTTGTCCGGAGGAAAACTTATGGTGTTGATAGAATGTTGCCCCAGTGCTTCCATCTAGAGCGAGTGTTAAAATTCCTCCATCATTGATACAGGTGGGGTCATATTCGACATAATCAGAAACACCATTATTAATGGATTTTCGGCCGATAAATGGAATGGCGATAGGATTCATCACAGTAGAGATAGAAGTTCGAATTTTATCTTTCTGTTTTGCAGGAAGGATTTCAAAATAATCTGTTAGAGCAACTTGATGCAAGGTCTTTTCTCGTACAGGTATACATTTTTGTGACTGTGGACTTAAAAGATAACGATTCTGTACTAAATATGCAAGGTAATCATTTACGGCGGCTTGCAGTTCTGAAATTCCAAAGGAGTAGTCATATCCTTTGTGTAGAGTATATACCCATTGATCTTCTGCGGTAATTTCTTTGCTAAACGAATATGCAGTCTCTTTTCGTTCGTGATAGGCGTTTACCAAATCATCTTGATAACGTTCAGCTTCTTCGGTCGGGGTACGAACTTTTTGTTGCTTTATCAGTTTGTAACGATCATCATATTTTGCAAACCAGGTTTTTCCTGAATGTGTATGTCCCGTTTGAAAAATAAGGATGATTGTCTCAGTACCTTTGGGATAAAAAAGCTGTTCTGGCATTTGGATTGATGCAATTAGCTTGTTTTTTTGAAGAATTCGTTTTTTGATTTCATCAATTCCAGTGTGCTTTTTTGTTCTAGAGGACACTGCATTCACGGGAACAATCGCTATACCCATTGATTCGGGCAATAAACAGTCCAACATTAGTTCAACAAACTCGATTTCTGGATATACTTCATCTGAGTAGGGAGGATTGATAAAACCAATGGTGCAATCTTTTGACTGAAGTTCTTCTTTAATGCGAAAGCAATCGGTGTTATAAATATGAGAACGACCATCTTTATTTAAGAACATATTTAGTGCAACGATTGTATAAATACTAGGATCCTTTTCTACGCCAAACAAATTGTTTTTGCGGAATGCCTCTTTCTCTTCAAAAGTATAGTTTGGGTCTAGTGAGATTCTTTTCCATGCCGCAGTTAAGAATCCGCCGGTTCCTGCACACGGATCAAGGATTTTAGATTTATTTGTAATATCTGCTAGACGAACAAATAATTTTGTGATATGAGAAGGCGTTAAAACAATTCCCAAATCGGATCCACCCGAGGTTGAATAAGAAAGAAATACGTTGAAGAAAATGGAAATTAAATCCAACTCGCTGTTTTTATAATAATCGTAAAGTGTTTTATCTACATCGCTGATCAAATAAAGCAATGTGCCATTTGGATATTTGAGCCGCGCACCTTCTTTTTCTCCTCTTGCTAATCCCTCGATCGCAGGCTTTAATTCGTCTTGAATAATCTGGATGTTTTGCAAGCCGGAGTTTTTGATTTTGCGTTCGATAGTCTGATAAAGGAAAGTGGACAATTCCGCATTGCTATTATATGCTGAGTAAGCCATTTTGAATGCGGGATCTTCCAAAGCGTAGAGTATGGAACCTAAAATATAAAGGCGCTTATTTTCAATGACACCAAGATAATCTCTAAGAAATTCATTGATTTCCTTTGCCTTCGAGGTGAGATTCTTGAATTCTCCAATTGAACGAATATTACGTTCCTGCTTTTTTACAATATTTCGATAATCTGTAATAGTTAGAATTTGATGAAGGTTTAAATTGGAAAAGGTTTCAGCACCCTTTTTCCACATATAGTGATCGATTTGGATGTCTTCTATTTTTGATCCGGATACACCTACTGCGATTACATCATAATGATCTTTTAAAAAAGAAGCATACCACAGAGCACCATTTACAGCATATTGTGCCACATACTTTTCTATGTCTTCGTGGCGGTGATAGTGAGTGTCTCGTTTGTCTTCAATTACAATAACAATATTATACTTTTTATCTAGAATAATGAATTCGGGGTATCCAGGTTTTTCAGTTCTACGTTTAGAAGCCCTTGACAATAGCGCATCAACATTGCTGTCTTCCGAACGACCTGCCCATACATAAACATCTTTTTTTAGTGCATTAAAATTTCCATCAATATAACCATTTTGACGCAACATGTTTATGACCAAAGAATCGGTGATTTTTTCATGTTCCATTGAAACACCTCCTATTAGTTGACTCTTTCTGAAGTATAACATAAAAAATAATGACTGTATAGATTTTATACTTATTAAAAGCGCTTAGAAAACTCCAGGATGCCGCAGGGCTTTGGCGGCTTCGGTGCCTGCCACGGCACCTTCGTACACGGCCTTGGCGACCTGCAGCAGCCCGCCGGTGCAGTCTCCGGCGGCATACAGGCCGGGCAGGGAGGTCTGCATGTGGTCATCCACCACGATCCGGCTGCCGTTCACCTCGGCCCCCAGCTTGCGGGCCAGGGCGGTGCTGCCCGCCACGCCCAGCGCCACGAACACGCCGGAGACTTCCAGTGTCCCGCCGTCTTTCAGCTGCACGCCGGTGACCCGCTCTTCGCCGAGGATGGCTTCCACGGCTTCCGTCCGCACGGCCACCTCCGGCGGGAACTGTGCCGTCAGCGGGGCCCCGCCCGTGAGCAGGGTGACGCTGTGGGCCACGGGCAGCAGGGCCTGTACCTCGTGCAGGGCGTACTCTCCGCTGCCCAGCACGGCCACATCCCTGCCGCGGTAGAAAAAGGCATCGCAGGTGGCACAGTAGCTCACGCCGTGGCCCTCCAGCCCGGCAAGGCCCGGAATGCGGGGCGCTGCCCGGGAAGCCCCTGTGGCCAGAATGACGGCATCGGCAGGGAAATCCCCAGCCAATGTCTCCACGGTCAGCTTGTCGGTGTAGGTCAGGCCCACGGCCTCGGTGGTGACGAACTCCACCCCCACGGCCTTGGCACCCTCGATGCCCCGGCGTTCCAGCTCGGCACCGGTGATGGGTTCGGCAAAGCCGTAGTAGTTCTGGATGAGCTCGGCCCGGTCCAGTGCGCCGGGGCCCTTGGTCAGAACGGTGGTCTGCACCCCGGCGCGCGCGGCATACAATGCCGCCGAGACACCTGCGGGGCCGGAACCAATGATCACAATGTTAGACATGGCAGTTTCTCCTTGTGGTAGGTTTGCTTTTGTCCAACCTCTCAGTCTCGCATCCGCTCGACAGCGTACGGGTTGCGGCTCCCAGCGTCCGCTTCGTGCAAGGTTTTGCACTTGCGTCCTGCTGGCCGCTGCCCCAACAACTCCTCCCTGTTTCCGCCACTGGCGGCG
>ENA-ORSR01001479-ORSR01001479.1-human-gut-metagenome-genome-assembly--contig:-NODE-1479-length-16245-cov-2.891414_pt1 | contig 16245 bp, 14 predicted proteins | sample MGYA00241901_ERZ509166 | MGnify/ENA primary metagenome ERZ509166 (study PRJEB26280, sample SAMEA2338860) | human gut metagenome | biome: human gut; feature: human-associated habitat; material: faeces... | reverse complement strand
TTTTACAAAATATCTTTTGTTTATAACACAACATCGCCTGATATAAATATTTTGGTCGTGCCACTCGATAAATCACGTACGCCGCTATAAATATCAAAAATGTTATCATTGCAATTATACCAACCTGCAAAATCGTCATTGAGCTGTCTCCTGATACAATGTCAATGATCGTCTGCAGCAGCCATGAAATCACAATATTATAAATACTTAAAATCAACATCGCAATCCCTGCCATCACAAGCCATTTTCTGCTTTGACAAACAATTTCTTTCAAATACCGTTTACGTATTCTCTGAATCTCAGTTTCTTTTTTCATTCTCTGCTCCTTCTATTTGCACTGTCTTTGTTGCCACAGCTTCCCGAAATGCCTGATCATGCTCGACCAGAAGCATCGTCGGAGAGAATTCCCGGATCAATCGTTCAATCTGCATCCTTGAATACAGATCCACAAAATTCAGCGGTTCATCCCACACATATAAATGTGCCTGTTCGCAGAGACTTTTTGCGATCAGCACCTTTTTCTTCTGTCCACCGGAAAAATCCTGTATTTCCTTTTCAAACTGAGTCCTCTCAAAATCCAGTTTCCGCAGGATTGCTTTGAATAAAGCTTCCTCTATCTGGCTCTTTTTCGCAAAATCAGAAAGTGTCCCCTGCAAATGTGACGTATCCTGCGGTACATAAGAAATGACAAGTCCAGATCCCATCGTAATCGTCCCTGTATGCTCCAAAGCTTCTCCCGCCACGAATTTGAGCAGGCTGCTTTTCCCACTTCCGTTACTTCCATCCAATACCACCCGTTCTCCTCGATGGACTGAAAAGGACACCGGACAGCTGACCGGATTTCCCCCATAGCAAACTGCCGCATCCAAAAACGTAACCAGTGTATCCGAACGGTATTGCAACGGAAGCAGTTTTAGCTCCTCTGCCCGCTCCCTGTTTTTCAAAAGACCTGACTTCTGCTCGATTGCTTTTTGCTGTCTTGCCTCGATCGATTTGGCACGTTTCATCATTTTCGCGGACTTATGTCCGATATACCCCTTATCCGCTGCCCCGGTTTTGGATGCTTCCACTCGATCTGACCATCCTTGTGTACGTTTTGCTGACTGCGAAAGCCTTCGGATATCCTTTTTCAAAGATTCATTCTGTGCTTCTTCCAGTCGCTGCTGTTGTTCAAAATTTTGAAGAAACGCAGAAAAAGTACCGCTCTGTACTTCAATATTACTTCGATTCAAAGATAAAATATGATCCACACACCCATCCAGGAAACACCTGTCATGAGACACCAGAATAAATCCCTTCTTTTTTCTCAAATACTCCGATACAATCTGTCTGCCATGTGTATCCAGATGATTGGTCGGCTCATCGATCAACAGAAAATGTCCTTCATTCAAAAACAGTGCTGCAAGAAGGACTTTCGTCTGTTCTCCGTTGGAAAGCGTCTCAAAAGGACGCCAAAGCACTTCTTCATCCACTTCCAGAGCGTAAAGTTCCTTCCGTATCTGCCACTCTTCTGCCTGCGGACACACCTCATTCAGTACTTCCATCGTCCACTTTTTTGTATCTTTTACCGGATACGGAAAATAATCAAACCGGACTGATTTTATAATTTTCCCCCGATACTCATACTGATCCATCAAAAGATTTAAAAACGTCGTCTTTCCTCTGCCATTTCTCCCCACAAATCCCAGTTTCCAGTCTGTGTCGATCTGAAAACTCACATTTTCAAAAATAGGATCATAACTGGACGGATAAGAAAACGTAAGATTTTCTACTTTTATCATCGACATTGCTCCTACCTCCTAACGTCAAAAAAGCTGCAAGAAAGTCAATTCCTGCAGCTTCTCATAGCACAAACCATCCCCATATCAGACGTATGCGGCCAATGATCCATATCTGTGAACAAGACTCTTAACTTTCCTGCAAAAAGGCGCAATCATTGCGTATCTGCACAATCACTGCTGTTTTCCATTCTACTTGCAAGAAAAATTAATCATCCTTCCACCTCTTTCATTTCAAATCTGTTTCTAACATATCACAAGATGAAAAAACAGGCAAGCCTTTTTTTGCCTGCCTGTCAGAACTCTTTGTTTCGATTACAGCTCTTCTTCCCACTGTGCTTCTTTAAACCCAACAAGAACGCTCTCTTTTGTCACAACAATCGGACGCTTTACGAGCATTCCGTCTGAAGCAAGCAGTGCCAGCTGTTCGTCCTCGCTCATTTCCGGAAGTTTATCTTTTAGCTTCATCTCTTTGTAAAGCATCCCGCTTGTATTAAAGAAGCGCTTAAGAGGAAGCCCGCTTCTCTGATACCATTCTTTTAACTCTTCCAGTGACGGGTTATTCTCTTTGATATCTCGTTCTTCATAAGAAATCTGATGCTCATCCAGCCACTTTTTGGCACGTTTACATGTGGTGCATTTCGGATAGTGTACAAATAACATCTTTCTGTCTTCCTTTCTTTTCATATTAGATTTCGTTTGTATTCTATATCGTTTTTCAAACTTTTGCAATTACTTATTTCTGGGATTCTTTCGCAATCCGCAGTCTTACCCATGCTCCTTTCATCCTCGTAGAGTTGGCCAATGCAAGACTTCCTCCGTTTTCTTTTGCAAATTGCTCTGCCAGATACAAGCCCATCCCGTAATGTTTCCTGGAATGTCTGCTTTTGTCTCCCTGATAAAACAGTTTTTTTGCAGACTGCAGATCTTCCGCCGAAAATCCGCTCCCCTCATCCTCTACGGAAATTTCCAGTTGTTCATTTCCCTCCGATATACAGATTCGTATCATTCCTCCCTGTGGCGTATATTCGATTGCGTTATATACCAGATTTTCCCAGGACCGTATCAACAGTTTCTCATTGACACAGATCCACTTTGGAAGATTTTCACATTCAAACTGAATCGTTTGCTTCTTTCCGGCAGCTGCCCGCGTCATCCCGCACAATATTTTCATCAATGTCGATTTTCCTGCGCCATTTGCTCCCAAAAGCCCGTATACACACCCTTTCGGAATTCTCATATTGATATTTTTCAGCACAGTCTGTTTGTGATACTGCTTGCATAGTTCTTTTGTTTCCAAAATTATTTCTTCCATAAAATGATTCTCCCTTCTCTTTGTACAGCTTTACTTTAAGAGCGAATTCTAAGGATTTTATAAGGAACTGTCATTTTTTTGCACAAAAACCCATACCCGCCTTGCGAATTTATCTCAATATGTTAAAATATAGACGTTAATATGTGAACTTCTATAGATTGACAGAATCATAGTGAAAATAAAGGAGGAACTTTAACATGCATTGTGTCAGAAAAGTAACCGAAGATTTATACTGGGTCGGAAGCAATGACAGAAGACTGGAATTATTTGAAAACATTTTTCCGATTCAGAAAGGAGTTTCCTACAACTCTTATTTGCTGCTGGATGAAAAGACAGTCCTTTTCGATACGGTAGACAACGCTGTAGGCAGACAGTTTCTGGAAAATATCGCGGCTGTTTTGAACGGGCGTACTCTGGATTACCTTGTGATCAATCACATGGAACCGGATCATTGCGCTTTGATCGAGGATCTGCACCTGCGTTATCCGGATATGAAGCTGATCGGAAACGCCAAAACATTTCCGATGATCGATCAGTTCTACGGCATGGATCTTGGAGATAAAAAGATCATCATCAAAGAAGGCGAGACATTCTCCTGCGGAAAACACACACTTCACTTTGTGATGGCGCCAATGGTGCACTGGCCGGAAGCGATGATGACTTACGATGAGACCGATAAAGTTTTGTTCTCTGCCGATGCATTCGGTACTTTCGGAGCACTGGACGGAGTGATCTTCAACGATGAGATGGATTTCGACCGTGATTATCTGGATGAAGCACGCCGCTATTACACCAATATTGTTGGAAAATACGGAATGCAGGTACAAAATGTCCTGAAAAAAGCAGCTGCATTGGATATTCAGATGATCTGCCCTCTCCACGGACCTGTATGGAGAAGTAACCTCTCCTATATTCTGGAAAAATATGATATCTGGAGCAAATACGAACCAGAAACAAAAGGTGTCATGATCGCCTATGCTTCCATGTATGGAAACACGGAAAACATGGTGAATGTTCTGGCTTCCATGCTTGCTGATGCAGGTATCACCAATATTAAAATCCACAATATTTCCAAGACACATGTGTCTGAACTGATTTCTGACAGTTTCAAATACAGCCATCTTGTACTTGCCGCACCAACCTACAACAATGGAATCTACCCTCTGATGGCAAACTATCTGGAAGATATGAAAGCTTTGATGGTACAGGGACGCACCGTAGCTGTTTTAGGAAACGGAAGCTGGGCTCCGCAGTCCGCAAAACTGATGGAAGCAAAGCTTGCAGAACTGAAAAACATGACACTTCTGACAGAAAACTTCGCTGTAAAATCAGCACTGCATGATTCTCAAATGGAACAACTGCAGGAACTGTGCACAAAAATCACAGATTCTGTCAACGCATAAATTCTGACAAATACAAAGGAGGAATTCATATGAAATTAGTAATCACCATGAGCCGTCGTTTCGGAACCGGTGCAAGTATCATTGCAGATGAACTTTCCAAAAGACTGGATATTCCTGTCTATGACCGTGCCTATATTGAACAGCAGGTCAATGACCGCATGTATGACTCCGAGGCAGAAGCCATCCGTAATCTTGCCGAAAAACCATGTATCATTCTCGGACGGTGCGCTTCTGATATTTTAAAAGACCGCATGAATGTTCTGAATATTTTCGTATGTGCTGATAAAGAAGACCGTATCAAACGCATTATGAAGCTGGAAGACCTTTCCTACGAGGATGCAAAAGAGAAAATCGATAAGACTGATGAACAGCGTGCTTCTTATTATTATGAACATACAGGAAAAACCTGGGGTGATGTAAATGACTATCATATGATTCTGGATACCTCCGCACTGGGAGTCGAAAATTGTCCGGATATTTTAATGCACTATTTCGAAAAACTGGAATACATTTAAATCTGAACAAACAACTTATCACAAAAGAAGCTTTATGCTTTTCTGCATTATAGCACGATTGACCAAAAAGAACAAGCTGCTGTAAAATCCATAAATAACGGATTTACAGCAACTTGTTCTTTTTTATTTTACGATCTTATAATATTCTCTTGACGTGATTGCAAAGACGATTACATAGAATACTGCAAAGACTGCTGATACTCCAATTGTGCACATCATGGATAAATGTGTATCTGACAGATTAAACACAAGAAGGAGCTTTGTAATCGGTTTAAATGCCACTGTCACATGCAGGATCGCCATAAGAAGCGGGACAAAGAATACTGTCAAAATCTGGCTGTGAATCGATCCTTTGACTTCTTTCTTACTCATTCCTACTTTCTGCATAATCTGATACCGGTCTTTGTCATCATAGCCTTCAGAAATCTGTTTGTAATAAATGATCAGGACCGTCGCCATCAGGAACAAGAATCCTACAAAAATTCCAAGGAAGAAAAATCCGCCGTAAACGCCATAAAATTCCTGTGCATAAGCTTCTCTGTATTCTACATAGCATGACTGCACCTCGCCGCTTGTCTCCATCCGCGCTTTCATGGATTCCAGAGCTTCACTTTTTGCAGTGTCATTTCCCTTCATATCAAAATTCAACAGATACTGCATCGTGATCGGAATTTTGGTCGGACCATAGAGCTGTATCATATGCTCTACAGCTGCATCATCCGCCATTACCAGATAAATATTCTTTGTCACATCTGCCTCTTTCTTTTTCTGCAGATTGGATTCCTTCAAGTTTTCTTTTACATGATACGTCTCTTTGCCTAACACGATTTCTCCGCTGTCAAACTCTTCATCCGGAAAATAGGTCAGCACTTCATCCGGAGCAAGTGAAATATCGGTTCCTTCCAGTGCATTATAATCTGCCAATGGAATCACATACAAGCCGCGCATCGCATCTGCATCATATCCATTTCCTGAATCCGTATCAAACTTGAGTTGATTGTCATATTTCATGGCGCTCAGCGGCACATAACGGTATTTTTGTTCATGAATAATCTCCAGCCCCCGGCTTTGCGTCTCTTCCTGCACGATCCGCTCCATCGCTTGTATATTTTCCGGAGTTGTTTCATCAGATGTTGCGGAAAATTCAGTCTTAAAACGTGTATTCATTATATTTTCCTGCCCGATATACAAGGATGCTGTCGCAGAAATCAGTACCAGTACAATGGTACTCATAATACAGATATTTGCCAGTCCCACTGCATTTTGTTTCATTCGATAGATCAGACCTGACACCGAAACAAAATGTTTTGTCTTATAATAATAGGCTTTATTTTTCTTCAATAATTTTAACAGCGCTACACTTCCCGCTGTAAACAGAGCGTAGGTTCCGAAAATAACCAGAATTACTGCAATAAAAAATTTTGTGATCGCACTAAGCGGTGACTCTGTCGTCTGTGCAATATAATATCCGCTTCCCAGCAAAAGAATTCCGATCACTGCGATCAGCCAGTTTGCTTTTGGTTCTTTTTCTCCTTTTTTCCCTCCCTGCAGAAGTTCCACCGGATTGACTCTCTGCACCTGGAAAATGTTCCAGATCAGAACCACAAGAAAGATGGCTACAAATAAACCTGCACTGATCAAAATAGCTTCCGGTTCCACAGAAAACTGAAAGGCAACATCAAACCGGATCAATTTCAGGAGTACCAGAAAGATGAGCCGTCCGAATACAATTCCTGCCAGGATTCCTCCAAGAATACCTGCGCCCGCAGTATAGATGCTCTCCCAGACCATCATCTTTGTCAGGTTCGTCTTATCCATTCCTAGCACCTGATACAATCCCATCTCTTTTTTTCTCTGACGAACCAGAAAACTGTTCGTATAAAAGAGAAAGATTGCCGAAAAACCGCCTGTGATCGTAACTGCAAAATTCAGGATCAGACGCAGCTGGGATGCACCGGGCATGGTATCCAGCGCCGAATTGGTTGAGACTAACAAGAGATCATAAAACATCATGACAGTCAAAATACAGGTCAGAAGATACGGAAAATACGTCTTTCCGTTTTTCTTAATGTTGGTCGCAGCCAGCTTTGGATACAATACATTACGCATTGTCCTCACCTCCCGTTGTCAGCGCAGTCAGTGTTGCGGATATTTTTTCATACAATTCTTCATTGCTCATATTGCCGCGGTACAACTGATGGAATACTTCTCCGTCCTTGATGAACAGAACTCTGTTTGCCGTACTCGCTGCCTTCACACTGTGCGTCACCATCAGGATGGTCTGTCCCTGCTGATTGATCTCCTTAAACAAGCGAAGCAGTTCATCTGCTGCCCGCGAATCCAGCGCTCCTGTCGGCTCATCCGCAAGGATCAGTTTCGGCTGCGTGATCAGCGCTCTTGCCACTGCCGCCCTTTGCTTCTGACCGCCGGATACTTCATACGGAAACTTCTTCAAAAGTTGAGTGATTCCAAGCTGCTGTGCGATTGGTTTGAGTTTCTGACTCATCTCCGGATACTTTTTGCCGGAAAGTACCATCGGAAGATAGATATTGTCCTCCAGAGAAAATGTATCCAGAAGATTGAAATCCTGAAATACAAATCCCAGATTCTGCCGGCGAAATGCTGCCATTTCTTTATTGCGGATCTCTCCCAGATCTCTTCCTTTCAGGTACACCTTCCCGGATGTTGGTTTATCCAGCGCTGCCAGGATATTTAAAAGTGTTGTCTTTCCGGATCCGGACTCTCCCATGATTGCCACATATTCTTTCTCCTCCACCGAAAAGTTCACATTGGAAAGCGCCTGTACCTGATTTCCTCCAAATCGTGTGGTATATATTTTTTTCAGATTCTTTACTTCCAGTAATGTCATCGTCATTCCTTCCTTTCATTTCTCCCGTTTTCTTACTTCTCGTTTATTATAACTGGAACACAGAAGCTTGTTCCATTGATTCACATTACAAATCCCAGCTCTTGTCTTACGTTTTTGTAAGGTTTGGCTTTCCGGCAGATAAAACATTGCCACATCTCATCCGCAATGTTACAATTAGTATCAGTTTGAATACAAAGGAGTTTTCAGATATGAAACAAGAACGATGGAAATCTATTTTAAAACCTCTGACCATTCTTCCGGTCATTGTCATGCTCTGTACCATCTTTGGATTTTCCAATCAAAACGGAACAACTTCCGGGGGATTGAGCCAAAAAGTAAGCAGGCAGATCGTCACTGTCTGTGATACCCTCTTTCATCAGGACTTGGCGGAAGAGACAATCGAACATTATACCGAAAAAATCGAATATCCTCTGCGCAAAGCAGCCCACGCCACGGAATACCTGATCCTGACTCTGCTGGCTGCCCTGCCGTTTTATACCTATGGTCTTCGTGGAAAAAAACTGCTTTTGGCTCTATTTTTATTCTGTGTCATCTGCGCATCCGGGGACGAATTCCACCAGTCCTTTATTCCCGGCAGGTCTCCCCAGATTACAGATGTATTTGTAGACAGCATCGGAATCCTGACAGGATGCGGCATCACATACCTTGTATTACGTAATTGCCCGTCCAATGCGGCTTCTTCGAAGAAGTGTAACACACAGAAGGGATAGCCCTCCGATTCCGGCAATCAGAACCGGCACTGCGATCCACGCAGATACAGTAGTCGGTTCTGCATATTTTTTATATCCATCCAGAAAAAGAATGTGGATCAGATAGATCCCAAACGAACATCCACAACCAATATCAAGAAGCCTTCTTTTCCTTTCTTTCAAACAGATCTCACCATTCTGCCAACGAATCAGAATCATAAAAAATGCAGCGCCTGCAAGTACAGTGAGTGGACAGCCGTATTCCAGAACCCGTTCATAATGCTCCCCTGACCGCTGTGTCAGAAAGACTGTCAGAGCAAACATGCCGGTCATACAGCCGCTAAAAATTGCGGCTGCCCCTTTCTGGCTGATCCGGATCTCTCTCCGGTACTTATAAATAAAATACCCGATAAAAATATAAAACATATACACCTTATCTCCGACCAGTGGCAAATCATAATACGCTTCCCCGTTTTGCAGGGAAACCATATAGTTGAAGACTACGGAAGCGCCGCAGACAACGAGCAGAGTTCTCTCCAGTTTTCTGCTCATTCCTTTGCACATGACCTGGAAAAACGGCAATACCATATAAATCGGGATCATCGCATAAAGATACCACAAATGCGGCTCTGTCGGTACATACAGAATCTCTTTCAGATTATATTCTGTCTTCATAAAAGCACGATTCCAGATATAATACACTACACTCCATACTACCAGTGCGATCAAAAAACGAAGCAGTCTCTCCCTGTGTTTTTTCAACGGTTCTTCTCTTCCCAAAAGCAATGCTCCGGAGATCATAAAAAAACAGGGAACACTTACTCTCGCCAGTGTATCCAGTAAAAGTGCAAACAAATACTCACTCTGTGTAATTTCTCCATATGCCCTGCAAAAATAATTGGTCACATGGATCACAATCACAAAAATGCAGGAAATCATCCGTATGATCTCCAGATTATAATTTCGTCTCATTTATCTTCTCTTTTCGTCTTTCTCTTTTGTATTCGGTTCTTTTTTCATCAGACTTGCCTTAATGACAGTCCCTTTTCCAAAACGGGCATCCAGCTTCTCCATCGCATCTTTTAATTTCTGATGCTTCTCATCCAAAGGTTTTGGGATTTCAATATCAAAAATGGATAGCTGCATGGGCTCTTTTTCATCCACCAGTTTTGCCGTCCGGATTCCAAGCAGGCGGACCGGTTCACCTGTCCATACTTCTTCAAACAGTTCACAGGCACTCTCATAAAGAACATTCTGATCCGATGTCGGCTGCATCAGCTGTTTCTGATGAGAAATCTTTCGGAAATCATAATATTTGATTTCCATACTGACCATGGATGCTTTCTGACCGGCTTTTTTCAGTCTTTCACCAACACTCGCTGCCAGATGTGCAAAGACCGGACGGATTTCTTCCAGTGTTTCTGCATCCTTTGACAATGTCGTAGAATTTCCAACCCCTTTTGCTTCTGCCTGCTGTGACTGTACACTGGAATGATCGATTCCGTTTGCAAACTCCCAGAGCATCTGTCCATGGCTCTTCAAATGCAGCGTGATCAGTCTGGGATCTGCCTGTGCCAGGTCTCCAATCGTCAGAATTTCCAGCTTTTTCAGGATCTCCACACTGGAATGCCCTGCCATATACAGTTCTCCAATCGGAAGAGGCCACATTTTCACACGGATTTCTTCCGGAAACAAGGTATGTACCTTGTCGGGCTTTTCAAAATCCGAAGCCATCTTTGCCAGCAGCTTATTCGAAGAAATTCCCACATTGACCGTAAAACCGAACTTCTCCCGAACTCCGTTCTTGATCAACATAGCCGCATCAACCGGAGAATGGAAACCTTCCATCGCCTGTGTCATATCCACATAGCACTCATCCACACTGACCTGTTCAATTTCTTTCGTAAATGTCCGAAGATAGTCCATCAGCATCCGGCTTTTTTCCCGGTACATCTTATGATCCGGCGGTTCTATCACCAGATTCGGACACTTACGAAAGGCATTCGCAACAGGTTCCCCTGTGCGGATGCCATATCTTTTTGCCGGAATTGACTTTGCGAGAACAACCCCATGACGGGATTTCTGATCTCCGCCGATGATCGACGGGATCATACGCAAATCTGTTCCGGCACCATTTTTTAATTGTTCAACTGCAGTCCAGCTTAAATAAGCCGAGTTGACATCTATATGGAAAATAACGGGTGTCATGCGACGATCTGTCCTTTCACTTTTGCCTCTAATTTTCCGTCAACAACATCAATCTCAATCCGATCTCCTCTGCCCACATCTCCTGCAAGGATCAGTTTTGCTGCCAGCGTCTCCACATTCTTCTGGAGATATCTCTTCAGCGGTCTTGCTCCGTACATCGGATCATATCCGCCTTCCACTACGAAATTCTTCGCAGCATCCGTCAGCTCAATGGAGAGTTCTTTGTCTGCCAGACGCTTGTTGACATCTTTTACTAACAAATCAATGATGGCATGAATATTGGATTTCGTCAATGGTTTAAACATAATTATTTCATCCAGACGGTTCAAAAATTCCGGTCTGAAATGTGCTCTTAAGTCATTCATGACCAGATTCTGGTTTGATTCTTCGATCGTGCCATCTTCCCGGATTCCTTCCAGAAGATAATTCGCCCCGATATTGGAAGTCATGATCAGGATCGTATTCTTAAAGTCTACGGTTCTGCCCTGTGAATCCGTAATCCTTCCGTCATCCAGCACCTGAAGCAGGACATTGAATACATCCGGATGTGCTTTCTCGATCTCATCAAATAGTACAACAGAATACGGTTTTCTTCTGACTGCCTCTGTGAGCTGTCCGCCTTCATCATATCCGACATATCCCGGAGGCGCTCCGATCAGTCTGGACACGGAATATTTCTCCATATATTCACTCATATCAATGCGGACCATGTTATTCTCATCGTCAAACAAACTCTGGGCAAGTGCCTTGGCAAGTTCTGTCTTTCCAACTCCGGTAGGTCCCAGGAATAAGAAGGAACCAATCGGTTTGGTCGGATCTTTAATTCCGGCTTTGGAACGGATAATCGCTTCTGTTACCAGCTCCACTCCTTCGTCCTGTCCGATGACTCTTCGGTGCAGCTCGTCTCCCAGATGCAGCGTTTTATTTCTCTCACTCTCGTTGAGTTTTGCCACCGGAATTCCTGTCCACCGGGAAATGATTCTTGCAATCTCCTCATCTGTCACAGCCTCATGCACCAGAGAAAGATCTTTTGCCTTTACTTTTTCTTCCTCTTCCTCCAGCTGTTTCTGCAGCTGCGGAAGTCTTCCGTACTGCAATTCCGCCGCTTTGTTCAGATCGTATTCCCGCTGCGCTTTCTGGATCTCTTTATTGACCTGCTCAATCTCTTCCCGGACCTTCTGTACCCGCTCTACAGATGTCTTTTCATTCTCCCACTGTACTTTCTTGCCTGCATATTCTTCTTTTAGTCCTCCCAGTTCTTCCTGCAGATGTTCCAGACGCTCTCTGCTCAAACGGTCTTCTTCCTTTTTCAGTGCCTCTTCTTCAATCTCCAGCTGCATCACACGGCGTCTCAGCTCGTCCAGCTCTGTCGGCATGGAATCCAGTTCGGTCTTGATCAGCGCACAGGCTTCATCCACTAGATCAATGGCCTTATCCGGCAGGAAACGGTCAGAAATATATCGATTCGACAAGGTTGCTGCTGCCACAAGCGCACTGTCTGTGATCTTCACTCCGTGGAATACTTCATAACGCTCTTTGAGTCCTCTTAAAATAGAAATCGCATCTTCCACACTCGGCTCTTCCACCATGACCGGCTGGAAACGTCTCTCCAGAGCCGCATCTTTCTCAATATACTGACGATACTCATCCAGTGTCGTCGCACCGATACAGTGCAGCTCGCCTCTTGCCAGCATTGGCTTTAACATATTTCCCGCATCCATGGCACCATCTGTCTTACCTGCTCCCACAATGGTATGCAATTCATCAATAAACAGAATGATCTTGCCGTCACTGTTCTTCACTTCTTCCAGAACGGCTTTCAGACGCTCTTCAAATTCTCCTCTGTATTTTGCTCCTGCAACCAGAGCTCCCATATCCAATGCAAAGATCGTCTTATCTTTCAGTCCCTCCGGCACATCCCCGCTGACGATCCGCTGTGCCAGCCCTTCTACGGCTGCCGTTTTACCGACCCCGGGCTCTCCGATCAGGACCGGATTGTTCTTTGTCTTACGCGACAGGATCCGGATCACATTTCGAATCTCTTCGTCACGTCCAATGACTGGATCCAGCTTCTGATCTCTTGCCCGCTCCACCAGATCCTGTCCATATTTGTTCAATGTATCATAAGTCGCTTCCGGATTATCACTGGTCACTCTCTGATTTCCACGCACAGTAGAAAGTGCATGCAGAAAACCTTCCCGACTGATTCCAAACTCACGAAATAACGGCTTTAAATCTCTGCTTGCATATTTCAGTAAAGAAAGGAAAATATGCTCTACAGAAACATACTCATCACCCATCTGCTTTGCTTCATCCTCTGCATGGATCAGTGCATTGTTCAAATCCTGACCGACAAACACCTGCCCGCCCTGTACTTTCGGACGCTTATTCAAAAGCCCTTCTACTCTGTTAATAAACAGAGGACCCTGAATGCTCATCTTTTCCAATAATTTTAAGATCAGACTGTCATCCTGCGTGATCAATGCGTATAACAAATGCTCCTGTGCAAGCTCCTGATTGCCATAATCATAAGCAATCTTTTCACAATTCTGCACTGCCTGCATTGAATTCTGTGTAAATTTATTTATATTCATAGCAACTCCTCCTCACTACTTGTTTCATTGTTCTACACGTAATATAGCACTTGTTGTTAGCCAGGTCAAGACTTGAGTGCTAATTTCTTTTCTAAAAATTCTGTAAACTGTTTCTGATGTTTTTTTCCGATTTTCTCTATAAAAGGACAGGATGCCAAGATGCATTTCTTCATCTATAACAAACTCCTGTCCTGATCCGTACTTCTTATTTTAATTTGCGCAAAATGGTAAACAAGAAAATCCATGCCCCCGCAATCGCAATATGCGTCAGCCCTGCAATCCCTGAGATTGCAGCATCTGCCCCATGGGAAACAGAAACACCTGTCACCTGGAGGATTCCCCGAACCAGCATAACCACTGTAAACAGCGGCAGGATGATATTATACACTGTCACAAAAGTATGGAACTGCTTCTTCTCCAACAGATCTGTACTTTTGGCGGCAAGCCCCAGAAATAAAAACAACACCGTCCCAAGTACCAACAAATGTACATGCAGATAACCAAGTGCGGTTTCCCCCGTAAATCCAAAATATTTAGTAAATTCCCTGTAAAAAACACCTCCTGCCATTGCGGCAAGAAAATATCCAAATGCAAGATTCCATAATTTTTTCATTCGTTTGTTCTCCTTCTACTCACTTTTTGCTTCTCTTCCTTCGTTCCAATACCGGACCCCAAATAAAATACCTGCCAGAAATAATGCCATTCCCAATCCTGAATAAAACACAGCGATGAACACATCCGGTGCGAAATGGGAGGCTCGAAGACCGATTCCAAAAGTCATCATAAATGCCATGATCAAAAATGACTTCTTATCAAAAAAATGCCAGAAAAACTGAAGCTCATCCTCGTAGTTTTGAATTCTGTCGGTATGTCTGATCACCAGTTTATAAAATACCATCGACCAGAATACAGCAAAAACCAGCGCTGAGAGCAAAATATTCACAACTGTCACATGCCCTGTATAGCTGAGTATTCCAATTCGAATAATATTGAACCCCGCAATCAGCCAGACAATGCTGGCCAGTAGCAGTAATGTTCTTTTTTTTACTTTCATTTTGTTCTCCTCTCTAATATGAACACTGTTCATATTTATGTTTAAAATTTCCCACTTTTTAAAAGTGGGATTCATAGATACTGTGTGCGATCATCGTTAAAAGTGGTTCGCAGCTTTTCTGCTTTTCCAACAGAAGGGACATCAGAAGTGTAAACACATACGTCACAAAAATTTCCGGAGTCAGCTCATTTTCAAATGCATTCTCACGCACATTCTGGTCCTCTGTCAATATCTGAACCAGATTTTTCTTCAAATGCATCAGGGAAATCTCCATCATTTTCCTTCCCTCATTTTTATCTTTTGCTGCAAAACTCATGGAATGCAGATTAAAAAACTCCGGATACTTCTGACTGCTTTTATACACCGTATCAAACAACCAGGCAATACATGCTGTAAAGCTTTCAAATACAAGTACCTGTCCATTCATATGAAAGATATCCCTCCATACACTTTCAATCGTCGCAAGTAAAAGTTCCGATTTGGATGGAAAATAATTATACACGGAGCCTAATGCAATGTTGCACCGGGAAGCCACAAGCCTCATATTTACGGACGAAAGCCCTTCTTCTGCCACAATCTCTCTGCACACTGCAAGTATTTCCTCTCTTGATGTAACTGCCATATTCAAATCTGCACCTCCAACCTGAACAATGTTCATTATAGAATTTCCCAGCTTTGATTGTCAAGTTACTTTTCTGATTTTTTTCTATTTCTACCTTTTCTTTCTTCCTCTCAGGAATTATAATAAACACAGATCACTATAACAAAACAGGAGAGATTTATTTATGAGAGCTTATGAACGACTTTTAAAATACGTAACTGTACGAACACCAAGTGATGAGACAAGCACAACTGTCCCATCTTCTTCCTGCCAGTTCGATCTGGCTCAGGATTTGATCCGGGAATTTATCAACATGGGACTTCCAAAGGCACGGACAGATGAAAAATGCTATGTCTACGCACAGATTCCTGCCACGCCGGGATATGAAAATTGTCCGAAGATCGGATTTGTCGCACATCTGGATACTGTTTCTGACTTCTGTGACAAAAAGATCGTTCCGGTTGTAACTGAAAACTATGACGGACGCGACCTTCCTCTTGGCGGTTCTGACGGACGGGTTCTTTCTGTCTCCATGTTCCCGCATTTAAAGGATCTCAAAGGTCGTACTCTGATCACCAGCAATGGAGATACGATTCTGGGAGCGGATGACAAAGCCGGAGTTGCAGAGATCATGACTATGGCAGAACGAGTACTGACAGAACAGATCCCACACGGTCCGATCTCCATCGGATTTACTCCGGATGAGGAAGTCGGCAGAGGCGCCGATCATTTTGACATTGAAAAATTTGATGCTGATTTTGCCTATACCATGGACGGCGATACCGAAGGTGAGATCCAATATGAGAACTTCAATGCTGCAGATGCGATCTTTGAGATCCAAGGGGTGAATGTACACCCGGGATCCGCAAAAGACGTGATGGTCAATGCCGCCCTGGTGGCAATGGAGATCAACGCCGCCCTCCCTTGCGGAGAAACTCCAGCGGATACCGAGGACTATGAGGGATTCTATCATCTTGTAAGCATGTCCGGAGATGTAGCCTGCGCAAAACTGCATTACATTGTCCGGGATCACGATGCCGACAAGTTTGCCGCACGTCTGGAGACATTAAAAGAGATTTCCAAACAGATGAATCTGAAATGGGGATTCGGTACCGTAAAACTGACCATTGACGAACAATACCGCAATATGGCAGAAATTATTGAAGATGGGAACATGCACCTGATCGAAAATGCAAAA
>ENA-ORSR01001477-ORSR01001477.1-human-gut-metagenome-genome-assembly--contig:-NODE-1477-length-16253-cov-3.217249_pt1 | contig 16253 bp, 17 predicted proteins | sample MGYA00241901_ERZ509166 | MGnify/ENA primary metagenome ERZ509166 (study PRJEB26280, sample SAMEA2338860) | human gut metagenome | biome: human gut; feature: human-associated habitat; material: faeces... | reverse complement strand
CGTATGAAAGCCATCGGTTCGGTTGAAGTCCCACAAGAAGCCTTCTTGTCAGTACTTTCAATGGACGAAGATGAGAAATAAGAGTAATAGTCAGAATGTGATGTTCTGGCTATTTTTGTAAAAAAGTTATGATAAAGAAGATTTTAAGATTTCCTTTCTCGAAGCGTGGAAGGATTTATACTGCGACTCTACTCACACTTTTCTTTTTAGGAAATGCTTATGTCAAACATAAATTTCACGAAAAAGCTGTAGAGGAATTACAGATTGCTTTAAAAGCGGATAAGGTAACTGACAATGAGATTTTTGGCAGCCGCCATCAGTATGTTGCCATTAGTCAGGAAGAACCTACTTACTATAATTCTGAAGATAACGTAGCGACTGAGTTGATTGGTAGAAATCATTTTGTTCGCTATTACGATACCATGAGTAGTCTGCATCAAGCTCATTTGGTAGTTTATGATATTAACAAAGATTTTAAAAAGAAAATTATTAATTTGACCCCATATTTGAAGAAAATAAAAGATTTTAAAGATATTAAGGAGTTTGGTGTGTCTTTAAGAGAGATCGATGGTTATGATTATGTTTTCTTGACTCCTTCTCAAAGCGATAAGCAATTTGCTTATAATCTAGATACCAATCAATTTTTGACCAGAGACCTACCAGATTATTCTTACAGTAAGGATGAAATGCTTTATTTTGGTGATAAGAGTTCTGCTCGTAATCAGGTGAATGATAGCAACATGTGGGGATATTTAAAGAGAGAAGGAAACTTGGATGAGCTTTTAAGAATGTCTCCTGCTCAAACAAACAATCATTTATCAGCTCATCTAAATGTGATCCTAGAGATTGATAATGTAGATACTTCAAAACAAGAGAATCAAATTAATCTATTTAATGAAAATTCTGAAGTTAAGCCTATTTACGAAGAGGCTGTTAATCAGACAACAACAAACAGTAATACCTTAAAGAAATTTAAAGTATTGACCCGTCAAGGTAAGGAGGGAGATTTTCCGGTCGGTCCAACTGAGCCAGTGAAAAGCAGCCTACCTAATAAACCAAGCCAGCCAAAGAAAGTTCCAGAATTTAATGTTTTTCCTGATTCTATTTTTCCTATTAAACCTTTAAGTTTTAGTGACATTCTTAATAAGAAGGCAGAACAAGACTATCAGAAAGATTATCGAGCTTACGAAAAAGCACGTCAAAAAGCCCAAAAAGATTATGATAGGAAATATGATGCCTATAAAAAGAAATTGGCTCAATATGAGTCCTATAGAGATAGAGAGTACGACAAACAATCACAAATCTATTTTTCCCCTGAAGAGCAGACCAATGATATTTTACATTGGTTGGGAACAAATGGAGAGCAAGCAATTGTAATTTCTGTAGAGGACGGTGCTGGTATTAGGAAGGAAATTCATTCGTTTGCTGATATTAAGGAGTGGGTAGATAAACATGATTATGATTCCACTATTAAGTCAGACTTTAGAGACTACAAAGGGGGCGACTAAGTATTCTTGAATGTCTATGTGTCTTCTACAAACCCTTCACAAGCATTTTTCTCGGCTTTAGGCTATAATAGACAAAAAGGAATCTTGGGAGGGCCACTATGGATATCATGAGTTTTATCCCCAGTCAGCGACAGGCTATTCTGGAGCGTTTTCAGCAAGTGGAGGCCTTGGGCCTAGGGGCAATTCGTATTGAGTTGAAGGTTGCGAATCCTGTTGGCATCATTTATGAGTGCTACATTATGTCAGGAGAGAATTATTTTTCTGATCAAGCAGTGGTGTCCTTCCGTATTCTTTACGAAAAGGACTTGGAACGCATTTCTTTGGATGTCGTAGATATCCCTGATCGCTCAAGCTTGTCTAATTATCTCCAGTTAATAGAGATTTTTGAAGGCTTGCAAAATTATCTTAATCGAGAGTTTGCTAAGGTAAAAAATACATAAACATCTGATAGCAATCAGGTGTTTCTTTTTGTGCTAGAAGTTCAAAATTTCACAATCTTTTTTTCACAAGATTGTCTGAAAACTGTGCTATAATGATAACAGAATTGTGAAGTGATAAAAGTTTGTGAAAAAACGAGCAGACTTTGACACTTTGTGACTTATACTTGAAAGGAAAGTTGGCTCTACCATTTTAGGGCTAGAAGGACTGTGTTCATGTCAGAAGAAAAGCAATTGTATGGTGCAGATTTAGTGGTTGATAGTTTGATCAACCATGATGTTGAGTATGTCTTTGGGATTCCAGGCGCAAAAATCGATAGGGTTTTTGATACCTTGGAAGATAAGGGACCTGAATTGATTGTTGCCCGTCATGAGCAAAATGCTGCTTTTATGGCTCAAGGTGTTGGACGTATTACTGGGAAACCAGGTGTAGTATTGGTAACATCTGGTCCAGGTGTCTCCAATTTGGCTACTGGTTTGGTAACAGCGACGGATGAAGGAGACCCTGTTCTTGCTATTGGTGGTCAGGTTAAGCGTGCAGATCTCTTGAAACGTGCCCACCAATCAATGAATAACGTTGCTATGCTTGAACCGATTACCAAGTATGCTGCTGAAGTACATGATGCTAATACCCTTTCTGAAACGGTTGCTAATGCCTATCGCCATGCTAAGTCAGGGAAACCGGGTGCAAGCTTTATTTCAATTCCTCAAGACGTGACGGATGCTCCGGTCAGTGTTAAGGCTATTAAGCCTATGACAGATCCAAAACTTGGTTCAGCATCTGTTTCTGATATTAACTATCTCGCACAAGCCATTAAAAATGCAGTGTTGCCAGTCTTTCTTTTGGGGAATGGTGCCTCATCAGAAGCCGTAACTTACTCTATTCGCCAAATTTTGAAGCATGTTAAATTGCCAGTTGTTGAAACTTTCCAAGGTGCCGGTATCGTGTCACGTGACCTTGAAGAAGATACTTTCTTTGGTCGTGTAGGTCTTTTCCGTAACCAACCCGGAGACATGTTGCTTAAAAAATCCGACTTAGTTATTGCCATTGGTTATGACCCAATCGAATATGAAGCACGTAACTGGAATGCTGAAATTTCAGCACGTATCATCGTTATTGATGTTGAGCCGGCCGAGGTGGACACTTACTTCCAACCGGAACGTGAATTGATTGGTAATGTAGAAGCGAGCTTAAACTTGCTTTTGCCCGCTATTCAAGGTTATAAATTGCCTGAAGGTTCGGTTGAATATCTTAAAGGTTTGAAAAACAATGTTGTTGAGGATGTTAAGTTTGACCGTCAGCCTGATGAAGGTACGGTGCATCCGCTAGATTTAATCGAAGTTTTGCAAGAACAAACAGATGATGATATGACTGTTACGGTTGATGTTGGTAGTCACTATATTTGGATGGCACGTTATTTCAAATCGTATGAACCACGTCATTTGCTTTTCTCAAATGGGATGCAAACGCTAGGTGTTGCTCTTCCATGGGCTATCTCTGCAGCTTTGGTTCGTCCTAAGACAAAAGTGATTTCTGTTTCTGGTGATGGTGGTTTCCTCTTCTCAGCACAAGAATTGGAAACAGCAGTTCGTTTGAAATTGCCAATTGTCCATATTATCTGGAACGATGGTCATTACAATATGGTGGAATTCCAGGAAGAAATGAAGTACGGTCGTTCATCTGGGGTTGACTTTGGTCCTGTAGATTTTGTAAAATATGCTGAGAGCTTTGGAGCCAAAGGTTATCGTGCAACAAGTAAAGCAGCGTTTGCTAGCTTGCTCCAAGAAGCCTTGGCTCAAGCTGTAGATGGACCAGTCCTTATTGATGTTCCAATTGACTATAAAGATAACATTAAACTCGGCGAAACTATTTTGCCAGATGAATTTTACTAAAAAGAGGGTGTAGACATGTCTGAAGCCATAAAATTATTTCAATATAATACTTTGGGAGCCTTGATGGCTGGGCTTTATGGAGGTACTTTAACCGTTGGAGAGTTGTTAGAGCATGGAGACTTGGGTCTCGGAACATTAGATTCTATCGATGGTGAGTTGATTGTTCTTGACGGTAAAGCCTATCAAGCTAAAGGCTCTGAAGGTAAAGTCGAAGTGGTAGAAGTTTCTCCTGATGAAAAAGTTCCCTATGCAGCAGTCGTACCTCACCAAGCTGAAGTTATCTTCCGTCAACGTTATGAAATGACTGATAAAGAACTTGAGGATCGTATTGAATCATACTATGATGGGGTCAATCTTTTCCGTTCAATCAAAATCAAAGGTCATTTTAAACACATGCACGTGCGCATGATTCCAAAATCAAATGCGGACATTAAGTTTGCTGATGTTGCCACTCGCCAACCTGAGTATGAGGTAGATGATATTTCAGGTACAATCGTTGGTATCTGGACACCTGAAATGTTCCACGGTGTGAGTGTTGCTGGTTACCATCTCCATTTTATTTCAGATGACTTGACATTCGGTGGTCACGTTATGGACTTTGTTATTGAAAATGGTATTATCGAAGTTGGTCCAGTTGACCAACTCGACCAACGTTTCCCAGTTCAAGACCGTCAGTATCTCTTTGCTAAATTCAATGTCGATGAGATGCGTGAAGATATTACCAAGGCTGAATAAAATATTTTAAAGCTATCAATCGATTATAGTTAGAACTTTCCTTGATGATTAGGAAAGTTTTTTTGTTTTTATAATTATTTCGATATCGAAATAATTGACAGATGTAACGAACAGTGATACAATGACTGTGATATTTCGATATAGAAATAAAAAGGAGACAAAATGGACAAGATGCAAGGGGGATACCAAGCTTTACAGATACGCTTGTTGAATGGGCGTATCTTTCAAAAACTCTTGAGCAAGGAACCAGATGCTCAATACAGAAGTGAACAGGGGAAAATTTTAACAGTCTTATGGCAAAAAGAGCAAGGAAGGGCAACTGCAACTGATATTGCTCTAACAACGGGACTAGCTAATAACACATTGACTAGCATGATAAAGAAGTTGGTCGAGCAAGGCTTGGTTAAGATTGAACAGAGTGACCAGGACAAGCGCAAGAAGTTTGTAGTCTTGACGGATTTAGGTTGGACGCAAAAAGAAATTGGAGATCGCGTCAGTCAGGAACTGGGAGAGATATTCTACCAAGGCTTTTCGGATAACGAAATCCAAGAATTTGAGGAGTATCAAGAGCGTATAATCTCAAATCTAAAAGCTAAAGAGAAAGAACTTTAAAAAAATAGGGAGTACCTTATGAAAGCAGTTGTTGTGAGCAGTCCAGGTGGACCAGAGGTATTAGAAGTTGTCGAACGACAAAAACCAATTTTGAAGGCCGGTTGGACCTTGGTGAAAATTCAAGGATTTGGTATCAATCACAGTGAAATTTTTACCCGTCAGGGTTTATCGCCGTCAGTTCAATTTCCTCGTGTGTTAGGAATTGAGTGTGTCGGTCTTGTGGAACAAACGACACGACCGGATTTGAAGATTGGACAGCAAATCATTTCCATTATGGGGGAGATGGGGCGAGTTTTTGATGGAGGTTATGCAGAGTATACACTTCTCCCAAATGAGCAAATTTATCCAATCAAGACAGAACTTGATTTGGAAAGCTTGATTGCCCTTCCTGAGACCTATTACACAGCTTTTGGCTCTTTTCTTAATCTCAAGATTGAGGAGAAAGATTGCGTGTTAGTTCGCGGAGCAACCAGTGGTGTAGGAATTGCTTTTGCTAAACTGCTTAAAGGAAAATTTCCTGAGATTCACTTGGTAGGAACTAGCCGAAATTTAGCCAAGGAAGACCAATTGAAGGTGGTTGGATTTGATCAGGTGATTTTGGAGAAGGATGGCGTTTTGCAAAGTGAGGAGTCTTTCACAAAAATTCTAGATCTAGTGGGACCTCGCCATATCAAAGATAGTATCCATCACTTAAGTGAAGGAGGAATTATCTGCTCTTGTGGTCAATTAGGTGGTCAGTGGACCTTGGCTGATTTTGATCCAATTGTTGAATTGGCGAAGAATGTTTATTTAACGACCTTTTATTCGGGGAATGTTTCAAATGAAATGCTCCAAGAGTTGATTGATTTTGTGGAATTGTATCAAGTGGATGTCCGGCCTGAGAAGGTTTATAAGCTAGAAGAGATACAAGAAGCGCACACCTATCTTGAAAGTAGCCAGTCCTTCGGGAAAGTAATTGTGAAAATTGAGGAATAATATGATTGAATATAAAAATGTAGTCCTGCGCTACACGGATACTGACATTTTAAAAGATGTCAATCTCCGTATTGAGCAGGGAGAATTTATGGTCTTGGTAGGACCTTCAGGATCTGGAAAAACCACCATGCTCAAGATGATCAATCGGCTTTTGGAACCGACAGATGGCAATATCTATATGGATGAAAAACGTATCAAGGACTATGATGAACGAGAGTTGCGTCTTTCTACTGGTTATGTTTTGCAGGCCATCGCCCTATTTCCAAATCTAACAGTCGCTGAGAATATTGCTCTCATTCCTGAGATGAAGGGCTGGAGCAAGGAGCAAATTATCTCTAAAACAGAAGGACTCTTGGACAAGGTGGGTCTGCCCGCTACAGATTATGCTCATCGGTTACCGAGCGAGTTATCAGGTGGGGAGCAACAGCGAATCGGCATTGTGCGGGCCATCATTGCAGAGCCAAAGATTCTATTGATGGATGAGCCCTTTTCAGCCTTGGATGCTATTTCACGCAAGCAGTTGCAGGCTCTCACCAAAGACTTGCACAAAGAATTTGGTATGACGACTATCTTCGTAACACATGATACAGATGAAGCCTTGAAATTAGGTGATCGGATTGCGGTGCTACAAGAAGGAGAGATTGTGCAGGTGGCGGATTCTGATACCATTCTAGCCCAACCAGCCAACGACTTTGTTGCGGATTTATTTGGAGGTGCTCACCATGTCTAAACTAGTTGCAACCTTTCAAGAACGCTTTGGAGACTGGCTCACTGCACTGGGGCAACATTTGCAACTGTCATTACTGACCTTGCTCCTTGCGATTTTTCTAGCTGTTCCACTGGCTATTTATTTAAGTAGTCGCAAGAGAGCCAGCAACTGGGTTTTACAGCTAGCTGGGATCTTCCAGACCATTCCTTCCATGGCCCTTTTGGGGCTCTTCATTCCCATCATGGGAATTGGAACACTTCCTGCCTTGACAGCTCTCGTTATCTATGCCATTTTCCCCATCCTTCAAAATACCATCACCGGTTTACAAGGGATTGACCCAAGCCTTGAAGAAGCGGGAATCGCCTTTGGGATGACCAAGTGGGAGCGACTCAAGAAGTTTGAGATTCCCTTGGCCATGCCCGTCATCATGTCTGGGATTCGGACAGCAGCTGTGATGATTATCGGGACGGCTACCCTAGCTGCCTTGATTGGAGCAGGGGGACTCGGTTCCTTTATCCTTCTGGGGATTGACCGCAATAATGCCAGTCTGATTTTGATCGGTGCCCTGTCTTCTGCCTTCTTAGCTATCGCCTTTAACCTTCTTCTTAAATGGATGGAAAAGGCCAAACTGCGGACCATCTTTGCGGCCTTTGCGGTCATGATCCTGGGATTGGGAGCTAGCTATACACCAAGTCTTCTTCCCAAACCGGAAAAAGAGAACCTAGTCATTGCTGGGAAGTTAGGACCAGAACCCGAAATTCTAGCTAACATGTATAAGATATTGATCGAGAAAAATACGGATATGACAGTGACGGTCAAACCGAATTTTGGAAAGACTACCTTCCTCTATGAAGCCCTGAAAAAAGGGGACATCGCTATCTATCCAGAGTTTACAGGGACCGTGACCGAAAGTCTCCTCAAGCCAGCACCACAAGTCGGTCATGATCCAGAAGCAGTCTACAAAGCTGCCCGAGATGGGATCAAGCGACAAGACGACCTAGCCTTGCTCAAACCCATGGCTTATCAGAATACCTATGCTGTCGCAGTGCCTAAGAAAATTGCCCAAGAGTATGGCCTCAAGACCATTTCAGATTTGAAAAAGGTGGAAGGACAACTCAAGGCGGGATTTACGCTAGAGTTTAATGATCGAGAGGATGGGAACAAGGGCTTGCAGAAAGTCTATGGTCTTAATCTACAAGTCTCCACCATGGAGCCAGCCCTTCGCTACCAGGCGATCCAGTCTGGTGAAATCCAGATAACAGATGCCTACTCAACGGATGCCGAGCTTGCTCGCTATGACCTTGTGGCCCTAGAGGATGACAAACAACTCTTCCCGCCATATCAAGGGGCTCCCCTCATGAAAGAAGCTCTTCTTAAGAAACATCCAGAATTGGAAGGCATTCTAAACAAGTTAGCTGGTAAAATCACAGCAGAGCAAATGAGCCAGATGAACTACCAAGTCGGAGTAGAAGGTAAACCGGCTGCCCAAGTCGCACATGATTTCTTGGTAAAAGAAGGTGTTATTAAGAACTAATGAAAAATTTGCACAAAAAGTAACTTTTTCAATTAACTTTTTTAGTTACTATTTGTCTGTTTTCTATCCTATTTTCAGATATAATAAAGATAACAAATTAAGGAGCCCTTCATGTCAATGAGTCAATATACCATCCAACAATTTATCGTCGATGCTTTTACAGATTCTGTTTTCAAAGGGAACCCGGCGGCTGTTTGTCTTCTAGATAAATGGTTGTCAGATGATACTTTACAGAATATTGCTAAAGAAAATAATCTTTCAGAGACAGCTTTTACGGTTAAAAATGGTGACCACTATGAATTACGTTGGTTTACTCCCGGTGGGGAAATCGATTTGTGTGGTCATGCTACCTTGGCAACAGCCTTTGTTCTCTTTCGATTTATTGAAAAGGATGTTGAAAGTTTAACTTTTGCAACACAGAGTGGGGAACTTTTAGTTACCAAAAAAGGTGACTACTATGAGCTAAATTTTCCAGCATACGCTATGCAACAAGTTCCAGTAACAAGTGAGATGGAAGAAGCAATCGGTGTCCATCCGCTTGAAGCATGGCTTGGAAGAGATCTAGTCTGTGTCTTACCTCATGAAAATGATGTCATTAATGCAAGTCCAGATTTTGATAAAGTAAAAGCTTTAGATGGGCTCCTCCTGAATATCACTGCCAAAGGAAGCAAGTATGATACTGTGACACGAAGTTTCGCTCCAAAATTATCAGTCAAGGAAGATCCAGTCTGTGGCTCAGGACACTGTCATGTCATTCCTTTGTGGGCTAATAAGTTGGCACAAGAAGATTTTAGGGCCTACCAAGCTTCTGAGAGTAGTGGACTTCTCATTTGTCGTTTGGAGGGCAATCGGATTTATCTTGCAGGAAAGGCTGCCCTCTATAGTCGTGGAGAAATTTATGTCATGGACTAAATTTCTGTCGATTACGAAAACGTAGAAGTATTAGTGACAGTAATGAAAACAAAATCCCAGTCGAAAGATGTCTAGCTCAGCTAGGCATTTTAAATTTCACAACATTTTTTAAAGAATTTTCAGAAAAGACTTGACAATTTTGAAAATAAGCGTATTATAAGACTATGAACTTTTAAAAATAGTAATTTTACTATATTAACTCATGTCGACTACGGATGGTATGGTAAAGTGACTATATGGTTCTAATAACTATTCTATAGAGCGTTGCGTCCGAAAGTCATTCCTGACACGGCTCTTTAAAAACAAAAGGAGAAGATTATGAAAACAGAACCGATTCATCGTACCAGTATGTGGAAATTTAAGTTAAGTGCTGCCACCATGACTTTGATTCCCGCTGCCGTGGGGATTAACTATGTTGCCAAAGCCTTGGCGGAGGGGTTAAAGTTGCCCGTTTGGCTGGGGTCTTTGGGAACCTTTCTTGCCAGCATGTTGGCTGGGCCGGTTGCCGGTGCCATCAGTGGTTTCATCAACAACGTGATCTATGGGCTGACCTTATCGCCAATTTCAACCGTGTATGCGATTACCAGCATCGGAATTGGGATTGCTGTCGGAGTTTTGCACGCCAATGGGTGGTTCTCGTCAGCGCGACGAGTATTTGTTTCTGCTATTATTATTGCCTTCGTTTCAGCTGTCATTTCAACGCCACTCAACGTCATCTTTTGGGGTGGTCAGACCGGTATCGCTTGGGGTGACTCATTGTTTGCGGTAATGGTCGCCAATCATGCACCAGTGTGGCTGGCCTCATTTACCGATGAGTTTGTCTTGGATATTTTGGATAAAGTCTGCGTGGCCTACCTGGCATTCTTCATCTATCGTCAGCTGCCGAAGCGGATGGTGCACTTCTTTAGCGGTGATAAATGATGACTGATCAAACATTGATTTCTGGAGCGCCACGGGTCAAGCTCAAGTGGTACCAGGTGATCGATCCGATTACTAAGCTCTTGTTCATCTTGGACATGACGTTGTTGAGCTTTGCCAGTATGAATTTATTGCTTCAGGCCGGATTAATTCTTGTCGCAACACTGCTATTGTTATTTTCCAAATTGAGTTCTACCATCTTTAAGGCGCTGGGATTCAGCCTGTTTCTGATTTGCACCATGCTGATCATCCAAGGGTTATTTTACAGTCGGAATCAAACTGTGCTGTTTTCTGTGCTTGGGGTGTCGTTCTACAAAGAAGGCCTGATTTACGCCACCACTCTGGGTTGTCGAGTATTGGTGATTATTTTGACCAGTGGCTTTTTTATGGTGACCACGAGTATTTCAGAAAACGCGGCCTATTTGGAACTGTCCGGATTGTCTTATAAAACCGTCTACGTTCTGATGTCGGTGTGTTATATTTTACCGGAAATGATGCGAAATATGCGGAAAATCCAGCAGGCTCAAAAAGTTCGCGGAACCAATCCGCAAAAAACGTTGATTCAGAAATTAAAGTCAGTCCTGCCGGTTCTAATTCCATTGGTGATTAAGACCTTGGATCAATCGATGACGCGGTCGATTTCTCTCCAACTGAGAGGTTTTGATAATCTCAACCGGACTGTCAGAACCTCCCAGCGCGTGTATCGCCTGTCGCGGACGCTGCACATTGGTCTGACTGGATTGGCAATTTTATTGATTGGGTGGAAGATATGGACGAAGATAAACGGATTGTAATTGAAAATTTGACTACCCGTTATCCGGGTACTGAGCAACCACAACTGCGTCAGATTAACGCGGAGGTTCATACCGGCCAGGTGGTTGGGATTATCGGGAATAGCCACTCCGGCAAATCGACTTTGTGCCGTGTGCTGGCAGGGGTCATTCCCAAAATTGTGTCTGCTGAGATTGAGGGCGACTGGCACATGTTTGGCCAGCGAGTGTCCGACAATTGGCCCGTTTATAATGCCATGAATGGAGTTGTACTGCAAAATCCAGCTGGCCAACTAAGCGGGTTGGCAGACACGGTTGCCGATGAAATCGCCTTTGACTTGATTAATCAGGGAATGGCTGAAGGACTGATTCAAAAACGGGTTGAAGAAGTTGCCACGCAAATGGGGCTGATTGAACAGCTGAATTTGCGTCCCGAGAGCCTTTCCGGTGGTCAGAGCCAGCGGTTGGCAATTGCCACGGCGATTGCGGCTAACCCGGCTGTTTTGATTATGGATGATCCGACCAGTCAGATGGATCCCCTTGGCCGCCGACAATTTTTCCAATGGCTGGCCCAAGTCAAAGAGACGACTGTCTTCATTGTCACCAGTGAAATTGACGATTTGTGCGAAGTCGCCGACGTTGTGTGGGTGCTGCACGAGGGTCAAATGGTAGCCCAGGGCAGGCCGGGTGAGGTGTTTAATCATTTGGCAGCTGACTGGCAGATTCCAGCCCCGACAATCCAGCAACTTGCTCAAAAAATGGATTGGCACTTGGCTGATGGCCGGTATCCGGTGAATGACGCTGATCTGAAGGAGGTTCGTTATGTCCACAATTGAACTGAACCACCTGACGTTCACTTATCCGGAACGGTCCTTTAGCTTGGATGTTGAAGACAAACACTTCGCCGATCCGATGGTGGCGATTGTCGGCCAAAATGGTGCCGGCAAATCAACGCTCTTCAAATTGTTGACGGGCTTGCTGACACCACAAACCGGTGTGATTAAGATCGATGGAGAAAATTTTAATGATCTTAAACCAGTCGAAAAGTTACTGAAGGTTGGGATTACTTTTCAGAATCCTGACGATCAGCTTTTCAACCCGACCGTTCAACGAGAGGTGGAGTGGAGTGTCGCGCAGGTCATGGATGACCACGACACGATTACGAGGCGGGCTTTAGCGGCTCTAAAAAGAGTTGGCTTGGATGATAAAACAGCTGAAAGTCCATATGACCTGTCATTGTCGGAACGCAAGCTGTTGAGCGTTGCCACAGTTTTGGCAGTGGATCCGGCGATTTATTTATTTGATGAGCCGATGATGTCGCTTGATTGGGAAAGCCGGCGCAAGTTGACCGCAATTTTCCATCAGTTGGCTGATTCGGGCCACCAAGTTGTGACCATCACCCATGACATGGATTGGGTCGCCGCCGAGTTTGAGTCGGTGTATGTTATGGAACACGGGAAGTTTGGCTTCGCCGGCAGTCCACGGGAATTGTTCAGCGATCACGAACTTGTCCAGCGAGTGGGATTACTACCACCGCGGATTATGGACATAGCGGAGTCGCTGGGTGATTCACAGACATATTTATCGGTTAATGATTATTGCCAGAAAAATCGAGATGTATAGAAAAAGTCACCTCTGCGGGTTTTCCAGGTTGAAGGATTAACTTCAGCTTCTGGCAAGAACTCACATGGGTGACTTTTGTGTTTAATAACGTTTCATGATCATCGGGTGCTTCCTCAGATCACTCGGTTTGATTTTACTTTGTTTCATGGTCATAATCATATACCATTTCTTCGGTTCTTTTTATATATTCCTCGAATGGTCTCCATCCCCTTAATCGTGGATGAGGCAGTCCGGAGACTTCGATAAAATTTATTCCGTCGCTTAATTGGCCTATGATCTTGTTCTATTAAATTGTTCAGATACTTCACAGTTCGATGTTCTGTTTTGGTGTATAATCCGTTTCTCTGTAATTTTCTAAATGCAGATCCTATAGGGGGTGCTTTATCTGTTACGATGACTCTAGGTTGTCCAAATTGTTTATGGAGTCGCTTTAAGAAAGCATACGCCGCCTGAGTATCTCGTTTCTTTCGTAACCAGATATCCAATGTTAAACCGTCCGCATCAATCGCTCGATAGAGATAATGCCAACGCCCCTTAATTTTGATATAGGTTTCATCCATTTTCCACGAATAGAAGGACTGTTTATTTTTCTTTTTCCAGAGATGATAGAGGATTTTACTGTATTCTTGAACCCACCGATAAATCGTAGTGTGACAAACATTTATTCCACGGTCATAAAGCAATTCCTGAACTTCACGATAGCTCAGATTGTAACGTAGGTAATAACCAACAGCGACAATGATGACGTCTTGTTGGAATTGTTTGCCTTTAAAATGATTCATCTCTCAAGCCTTACTAACCTTTTTTCTGCTCTTTGAGAAGCTGAAGGTCGTGCCAGTAACTATCCCTTTGGTCTGATCAATTCCGTCATTTATCTTTTTCTTGCCCTTCAAAAAGGCTTCTACGGTGAGGTTTTGACAACACTCTATTTCACCATCATGCAGCCGATTGGTCTCTTGGTTTGGATTTATCAAGCCCAATTCAAAAAAGAACAGCAGGAATTTGTTGCTCGTAAATTGGATACGGTTGGATGGACCAAGTACCTATCAATTAGTATACTTTGGTGGTTAACCTTTGGTTTCATTTACCTTATCAACAGTCTCGTTGGTTGGTACCAATGGAGTAAGGCAGCTAAGAAAGCTTAGTACTTATGTTTATCAATTAATAAGAGGATCCAGTAGGGTCCTCTTTTTGAGTTTATTTCTCTTATGTAGAAGCTAGTGACAATGATTATCACATTTAGAATAAAGATAGTAATGTACGTTTACCTAAATCCTTAAAAAGACCTAGATTGGTACTCTAGGCCTTTTTGTATTGTATTATAGAAGTGAGAATCACATGTTATTGGAATAGAAATAGCCAAACATATAGCAAAAAAGTAATAATCAAGTCAATGACAAAACGAATTTGGTGGTGTGATTTATTGAATTTTTTGTTATTTTGACCATTTAGGAGAGCGCCCCCGCAAATTGTCGAGCTAGCAAATAGCCATATATAAAATGCCAAGGTACGATTAACTATAACAAGAAGAAGGGATGAGATACAAGCAATTGCACCTATTATTATAAATCCAGTTCCTAAGCTTTTTTTGCCTTTTAGAATAGCTGATACAGCTGCAGCAAGATGAAGCAGGACAAAAGCAAGAGCTAAGAAGACAGTGATGATGCTAAAGATGAGATAAAGTGACATAGACGTTTCCTTTCTTAAATATGATTGCCTGAATGCTATTTTTTATGACTGATCTTATTAAGAATCATAAATGATACTACAAGATTTAAAATAATAACCAATAAGGTAAAAAGAGAGTAACCATAAAGTGTAATTGGAATTTCATTTTTGAGATTGCATAGAGTAAACCCACTCGTTAGAATTCCCGTTAACAAGCCAGGAACATATTTTTGTATTACAATTGTCTGAACTAGATGCCCTAATACATGGTAGATATAAGCAATCACAATGGTTGCGTAAATGGTATAGTTGCTAAACTGGTAGCTAAGAAAAAGCGATAGAAGCAGGAACAGAAATTGCTCCAAGACAATGGCATTGAAAGCAAAAGGAGTGTAATAAGATAGGATTCGATTGTTTGGATACTGGATTGATATTTTTTTGACAAAGGATGGCATCCAAACGATTTCTTCCAGTTCGTGAAGCATGAAGAGTGATGGAAATAGAAAGTAAAATTGCACGCTGGTCATTGAAAATACTCCCTTCTAGTTCGACCCCACTTTTAAAATCTCCAAATAAAACTGAATCACTTCTTGTTCGGTGTAGGACTTGCCTTTTTTCAACCACCAGCTGAGGGTTTCGATGAAATGGCTGACGACCAAGTGTTTGAGGTAAGAGTGAGGGAGAGTTGGATGGGCTTTGATGAGTTCGTCGGCTACCATTGGGTAGACATCGTGTTCTAGTTCTTTTCGCAGTTGCCGGATAAAATAATCGTTTTTAGAGAGCAAGAGACTGGTCACATGGTCTTGATTTTTCTTGAAATGCTGAAAGATATGGGCCAGGTAGTCTTGTGGGGAGAGGTGTTCAGCACGCTCAAAGAGATGGTGAAAGAGCTTTTGACAGAGTTCATCTAGCAAGAGTTCCTTACTCTCGTAATGGCTGTAAAAGGTCGAGCGTCCTACATCAGCAAGATCAATGATTTCCTGAACCGTGATGGCTTCGTAGTCTTTTTGGTTGAGTAAGTGTAAGAAAGCATGATAGATGGCTTTTCGAGTTTTGGTGATGCGACGATCCTGTGCTGTCATATGGACACTTCGAACAAACTGTTCAGTAACGTACACCCTAAACGGTTTGCCCCTATCCTTTCTGTTGTGAATGTTAGATAATGATAATGAACATGATGTTCATGAATCTATTATAACAAAGGAAATAGGATTATGAAGACAAAACATGCGGTCTGGATCGCTTTTTTCTTGAATTTGAGTTATGCCATTGTTGAGTTTATTGCAGGAGGGATTTTTGGATCCAGTGCGGTCCTTGCGGATTCGGTCCATGACTTGGGGGATGCGATCGCTATTGGGATCTCCGCCTTTTTGGAGAGTATTTCCAATCGTGAAGAAGACAGCCGCTATACCTTGGGCTACAAGCGCTTTAGCCTTTTAGGGGCCATGGTAACGGCAGTGATTCTCATGACAGGGTCCGTTCTGGTTATTTTGGAAAATATAACGAAAATCTTTCACCCACAACCTGTCAACGATGAGGGCATCCTCTGGCTAGGAATCATAGCCGTCAGTATCAATGTGCTAGCGAGTCTCGTCATTCGCAAAGGGCAAACCAAGAACGAATCCATTCTCAGCCTGCACTTTCTGGAAGACACCTTGGGTTGGTTGGCCGTCATCTTAATGGCCATTGTCCTCAGATATACTGACTGGTATATCCTCGATCCGCTCCTGTCCCTTGCCATTTCTCTCTTTATTCTATCAAAAGCCATTCCACGTTTTTGGAGCACGCTCAGGATTTTCCTGGATGCCGTGCCAGAAGGAGTAGATATCCAGCAAGTCAAGAGTGATTTGGAGCGGTTGGACCATGTCGCTAGTATCAATCAGCTCAATCTTTGGACCATGGATGGTTTGGAAAAAAACGCCATTGTCCATGTTTGTCTGGAGCATGTCAAGCATATGG
>ENA-ORSR01001476-ORSR01001476.1-human-gut-metagenome-genome-assembly--contig:-NODE-1476-length-16253-cov-5.530189_pt1 | contig 16253 bp, 11 predicted proteins | sample MGYA00241901_ERZ509166 | MGnify/ENA primary metagenome ERZ509166 (study PRJEB26280, sample SAMEA2338860) | human gut metagenome | biome: human gut; feature: human-associated habitat; material: faeces... | reverse complement strand
ATCTGTACTCAAGCCACATAGCAAGAGCCCGGAAACCCGCATAAACACTGGATTTTTAAAGCATTTCAAATTATTCAAACTCGATCGTTGCTGGCGGCTTGGTGGTATAGTCGAACAGAACACGGTTGATATGCTTTACTTCGTTTACGATGCGGTTTGCTGCGGTGGTAATGGTTTCGGTGGGCAGCAGGGTAACTTCCGCGGTCATAAAGTCGGTCGTGGTCACAGCGCGCAGGGCGATGGCGTAATCATAGGTGCGCTCATCACCCATAACACCAACGCTGCGCATGTTGGTCAGCGCGGCAAAATACTGGCTGGGGCGCTGAGCGGCGGGCAGCTTATCCACTTCCTCGCGCCAGATTGCATCAGCATCCTGTACAATGGCAACCTTTTCCTGGGTGATATCGCCGATAATGCGGATGGCAAGGCCGGGGCCGGGGAACGGCTGGCGGGCGACCAGATATTCAGGCAAGCCCAGTTCACGGCCAGCCTGGCGGACTTCATCCTTGAACAGGTCGCGCAGCGGCTCCACAATTTCCTTAAAGTCTCCATAATCCGGCAAGCCGCCAACATTGTGGTGGCTCTTGATGGTAGCAGATTCACCGCCCAGGCCGCTTTCCACAACGTCCGGGTAGATGGTGCCCTGTGCCAAAAAGTCTACAGCACCGATCTTCTTGGCCTCGTCCTCAAACACACGGATGAACTCTTCGCCAATGATTTTACGCTTGCGCTCCGGCTCGGTAACACCGGCCAGCTTGCTGTAAAAACGTTCGCGGGCGTCCACGCAGACAAAGTTGATGTCGAACTGGCCGCCCTCGCCGAACACTTCGCAAACCTGCTCACGTTCGTTCTTGCGCAGCAGGCCGTGGTCAACAAACACGCAGGTTAACTGCTTACCAATGGCCTTTGCCAGCATGGCAGCACATACGCTGGAATCCACACCACCGGAAAGAGCGCACAGCACCTTGCCATTGCCGATCTTCTCGCGCAGGGCGTTCACGCTATGCTCCACAAAGGAGTCCATCTTCCAGGTACCGGCACAGCCGCAAACTTTGTAAACAAAGTTATGCAGAATCTTAGTACCGTTTTCGGTATGCAGCACTCCCGGGTGGAACTGCACACAGTACAGGCCGCGGGCGGCATCCTGTGCAGCGGCAACCGGGCAGTTGGGGGTGTGGGCAATAATATCAAAGCCGGGGGCAGCCTGCTCGATATAGTCATTATGGCTCATCCAGCAAACATTCTGGTTCGGCAGGCCGTCAAACAGCAGGCTGGTGGTATCCAGATCCACAACCGTCTTGCCATATTCGCGTTCCGGAGCCTTGCAAACCTTACCGCCCAGCATATGCATCATCAGCTGGCTGCCATAGCAGATGCCCAGTACCGGAACACCCCAAGTATATATTTCGGGATCGATGGTAGGGGAATCCGGCAGGTAAGCGCTGTTGGGACCACCGGTAAAGATAATGCCCTTCGGATTTTTGGCCTTGATTTTGGCTAGGTCAGTACGGTAAGAATAAATTTCGCAATAAACGTTGCATTCACGGACACGGCGGGCGATCAGCTGGTTATACTGGCCACCAAAGTCCAACACAATGACAGTTTCCTGCTGCATGTGGTAGCTCCTTCCCAAACATCTAAATTTGCATATATAACAGTATATACAGATATTATACCATAGCTCCCGGCAAATAGGTAGGGGGCTTGAGAAAAAAGTCGAGATTCTTCGATTCTGATTTGTCGCACAGCCGGAATCTGTTCACTTATTCTGCATAGAATCAGATTGTCGGTCGGCGCCCCAAAGCCATAAAAAATGCCGCACATCGGGCAAGGAACCGGGGCCGGTTCCTCCTTCCAATGTACAGCATGGTATTTTTGCTATTGTTTTATCTTTTCCGTTATTCGCCGCTGCGCCAGGTCCACAAAAGATATTTTACATTTGTTTTCAGGTAGCGGTGGAACAGGCGCTTCGGGTCCTGCATCAATCGGTAAAGCCATTCCAGGTTGTGCTTCTGCATCCACATGGGCGCACGCTTAATGTTGCCCGCCTCATAGTCAAACGCCGCACCAACGCCGATCATCAAGGCTTGTACGCGATCCTCATGGGCGGCCATCCAGCGTTCCTGTTTGGGGGCACCAAGGCCAACCCACACAAAGTCCGGCTTTGTTGCGTTGATTTCCGCTACCGCCTGAGCGTCCTCCTGCGGGGTCATCTCGCGGAACGGTGGCGACATCATACCGGAAATCACAACACCAGGGTAGCGCTCTTCCACCTTTTTGCGCAGCAGCTGCAACGTTTCCGGGGTAGAGCCATAAAAATAGTGCCGCCAGCCTTTTTCTGCGCTGACCGCCAAAACCTGCTTCATCAAATCCGGCCCCGTAACGCGCTGCGCAGCAGCATACCCCTGCCTGCGGCTAAACTGCGAAAGGGGACCGCCGTCCGGCAGCGCCATGACCGCATGGTTCTGAATATAGCGGTACTCGGCATCCTCGTGCGCCGTTACGGTGGTATGTACATTGGCCACGCAGATATATTTCCCACGCCATTGTTCCAGCTGGCTTTCCAGCAGCGTCATGGTTTTGTCCATGTCCGTTACCACAATGTTCACACCCATAATATCGCAGGTTTCCTGCATTTTCAGGTCGATTACATACAACCCGTTTACGGTATTATCCATTGTGCGGGAAGAGAGAAAGTCCGAATAGACCGGAATTACACTGACCTTAATGCCGTAATTTTCTGCAATCGCGGTGATCTGCAGCAACTCGCTGCGGTTCTGGGTTTCCTCCGCAATCACAATATGGGTAATCCGGGTACTTTCCAGAATCTTATGCAGATCGGCTACTGTGCCAAGGTAATTCGGCAGTTCCACTACCGGGTTCTGCGCTGCATAGCCGGCATACTCTGCCGATACATCCTTGCCCTTTACAACATCATTATAATAGCGTAATGCCAGGTTTCCATTGCCGACCAGCAAAACGCGGGCTATAATATGGCGCCGCTTTGCATACCAAAGGCTGATCCGGTGCAGCAATAACCGCTTGACCGTAATGACCACGCTGGACAGCAGGTAATAGTAAACAAGCAGCAGACGGGAAAACTGCGAAAGGTGGAATACATACAAAATGGTTGCTGCCAGCGCAAAGCCGCCCAGGTTTCCCAAAAGGGCTTTTGCCAGTTCTCTCACTAAGCCGCGCCGCTTAAAAGTGCGGTATTCACCCTGTGCAATATAAATCAGAATGATTGCCGCTGCGTATACAAGTACCAGCGGGCGGAAGCGGACAACATCGACCCACCAGAACGCTTCACCCCAGGGGCTGTGCATACGTAGCAGGCTGGAAACCTCATACGCTCCCAACAGCAGGAAAAAGTCCAGAAAAGCATCCAGAATATGCAGTATTTTTGATGTAGAATGGTTCATGATACAATTAAAAGCCGCAAAAGCACGAAGAAAGACCGTTCCCTTTGCGGCATGTGAAACGGGCTTTCTGCCACGCATGATGGCCCCAGAATATAGTAGGGCAGCAAACCGTAACTTGCAAGCCTATTATACCCAGCGTCCAAAGCGGAATTTTGGCTCAATTGGTTCTTTGATGGAAATTTCTTTGTTCAGGTAGACATCAATGGCATTTTTCTGTAAAAGTTTTGCCGTTGAACTGCTTATCTGTGCCATCCCGTCTTTCAGGTTTGGCGGGCGGGTTGTAACAGAATGGCAGTCAGAACACATCAGATGAACTAAGTTCCAATCCAGCAGTTTGTGCAGCCATTTGGCCGTATGTCCTGTATTTATTCTTTTTTTGTGTGAAGTATTTTGCCTTTACTCCCGTTTAGCTACAAAAAACTATTGTAAGTTTACCACATATTTGTGCTTGTTTCAAGCATCGCTCGAAATGTCTCAATTTTTGGCAAAATGTACATTTTTTTTGTTTTTCTTCCTTTAATCTAATCAAAAAGTAAATGCTCTTGAGTGCAAAATATTTTCTTTTATTCTCTGCTCATTCTGTTATCCAGCATCATCGCATATTCTCCAGCTATCGTACCAGAATCTACCGATACTTCCTAGTCTGTTTGTGGCTTCGTCTGTTTCACAAAATCCAGCGCACAAATACCAGGTTCAACGATCCTATCAAAAAAATTGCCAAAGAGATACAAATAGGCTATAATATAAAATAAAAAATTGTGTATTGAACGGTTTTTACCCCATTTGCACCCGGAAGGAGGTGGCAAGCACGGATACTTTACAGACAAATAGCACAGCACAAACTGCTGAGATGCTCAAATTAGAGGGCGTTGTTGAGCATGTGATATATGAAAACCCGGATACCGGTTATGCCGTGTTTGAAGTGGATGCCGGTGGCACCGATATTGTGGTGGCAGGCAACGTGGGCAGCGTGGATAACGGTATGTCCATTACGGCGTATGGCTATATGGTCAACCACCCCAGCTATGGCGAACAGTTCCGTGCCGAAACCTGGGAGGCCAGCCTGCCGCAGGATACCGCGGCTTTGCTGAGCTACCTTTCCAGTGGGGTATTGCCCTATATCGGGCCTTCCACAGCAAAAAAGATTGTGGCAAAATTTGGGGCGCATACATTGAACGTCATCTCCGAAACGCCGGACAAGCTCTGTGAGCTAAAAGGTATCACCCCGCAAAAGGCCGCCGCCATCTCCAACGAGTTCCGACGTATGTACGGTGTGCGGGAAGTGGTTGCCTGGATGGCCAAGTTTGGGCTTTCCGCCCAGATGGCTGTTACAGCCTACCGCGCGTTTGGCCCCGCCACGGTAGAAGCACTGAAAAAGAACCCCTACATGCTGTGCGGGGAGCCGCTGAACCTGAAATTCAGCCAGGTCGATGGTATCGCCGCCCAGCTGCAGGTAGGACAGGGCAGCGACCTGCGCATTGCCGCCGGGCTTTTGTACGCTTTGCGCCACAACGCCAACAACGGCCACACCTGCCTGCCCGCAGATAAGCTGATCGAAAGCACTGCGCGCTTTATTCGGGTGGAGCCGGATGCCGTAAAGGCCGGGCTGCAAAGCCTATTGGAGCATGACGAAATGCGCGCCTGCACCTTTGACGGAACGAAATATATTTACCTGCCAGATCTGCTCAGCGCAGAGCAGGATATTGCTGCGCGGCTGGGGGAGCTTGCCACATTCCCGACAGAAAGCCCCAAAACGCTGGAAAGCGATATCCGCGTTTTGGAATTGACCCAAGGTTTTGAATATGCCCCTTTGCAGCGGGAAGCAATCCGCTTAGCACTCTCTTCCCGCGTAATGGTTTTGACCGGCGGTCCCGGTACCGGCAAAACTACAACGGTCAAAGCGATTCTGAATTTGTATGAAGGTATTTATGACCGGGTTGCCCTGTGTGCCCCCACCGGCCGCGCCGCCAAGCGGCTGACCGAGCTGACCGGCCACAGCGCTTCCACCATCCACCGATTGCTGGAAGTGGACTATTCTACCGGCAGCGTGCGTTTTATTCATAATGAAAAGAATCTTCTCCCGTTTGACGTTATCATTCTGGATGAGATGAGTATGGTGGATGTGAAGCTGTTTCAGGCGCTCATTGCAGCCCTGCGGTACAGCTGCCGCATTATTATGGTGGGCGATGCCGACCAGCTGCCCAGCGTGGGGCCCGGCAACATTCTGGGCGAGGTCATCCGCTCCGGGCTGGTGCCCACCGTCTGCCTGAACGAGATCTTCCGGCAGGCCAGACGCAGCCTCATTGTGGAGAACGCCCACCACATCATCAGCAGTGAGCCGCTGCAGAAGGGCGGTAAGACAGACGATTTCTTCTTTCTGGAATCGGACGGCGATGCGGCGCAGAAACTGGTGTGCGATCTTGTCACCACTCGTCTGCCCCGGAGCTATGGTTTTGACCCTGTCCGGGATATTCAGGTGCTCTGCCCCACCAAGCTGGGACCCACCGGCACCCAGGCGCTGAATGTGGAGCTGCAGAACCTGCTCAACCCGGAGCAAAAGGGCAAACCCCAGCTCCAAAGCGCCTCCCGGGTGTTCCGAGTGGGCGATAAGGTGATGCAGGTGCGGAACAACTACGAGATCGTCTGGAACCGCATTGGCGGGGAGCAGGGCGTGGGAGCCTATAACGGTGATATCGGCATTGTGGAATCCATCAACATGCGCGACCGCTCCATGGTGGTGCGGATGGATGACCGCCGCCTGCTCTACCCGGCGGAAAACCTGAACGAGCTGGAGATCGCCTACGCCATCACGGTGCACAAGAGCCAGGGCAGCGAGTTCCCGGCGGTGGTGCTGCCGGTGGCGCAGGTGCCGCCAAGGCTCTGCTACCGCAACCTCTTCTACACCGGCGTGACCCGCGCCCGCAAATTGTGCATCGTGGCCGGGCGGCGGGATGTGGTGAACCGGATGATGTCCAATGTCCGGCAGAACCTGCGGTACAGCGGCCTGTGCGAATTGCTGAAAGAGAATCTGCCGCCGGAACAGATGGCGGCAGAATAACCTCTCAGGCGCTTTGCGCCAGCTCCCCTAATAGGGGAGCCAGGCTGCTGGCTTGCCTCTCCTACTAGGAGAGGTTTGGTCTATACTTTTTTACTGGCTTATGCTACAATATAAATTGATTTGATTTCCCGCCCGAACGGGCATTTACGATAGAAAACAGGGGAGCAGAGAAAGGAACGTTTCATTATGGCACAGAATGACATCGGCATCGATCTGGGCACAACGACCATTATCATTGCACAGGCAGGACAGGGGGTCGTGCTCAACCAGCCCAGCGTGGTGGCAATGGATACCCGCAAGAACTCCGTGCTGGAGGTGGGCGACAAGGCCCTGGCCATGGTAGGCCGCACCCCCAACTATATTTCCGCCATTTTCCCGCTGAAGGACGGCGTCATCAGTGACCACACCATGACCCGGGAGCTGATCTGCCGGTTTGTGAATCAGGTGTACAGCTCCCACATGGTCAAGCCCCGGGTGGCTGTCTGCGTGCCCGCTGCCATCACCGGCATTGAGAGTGATGCCGTGGTGGAGGCCGTGATGGCCGCCGGTGCCCGTCAGGTCTACCTGATCGATGAGCCCATTGCCGCTGCACTGGGTTCCGGCATCGACATCACCCAGCCCGATGGCCGGATGATCATTGATATCGGCGGCGGCACCACCGATATCGCTGTCCTGTCTCTGGGCGGCAAGGTCAAGGCCACCAGTGTCCGTGTGGCGGGCAACCACTATGATGACGAGATCCTGAAGCATGTCCGCAACAAGTTCAGCATTGCCATCGGCCAGCGTACCGCAGAGCAGCTGAAAAAGAATATCGCCTGCTGCCCCCAGAAGGCTGATTTTGACGAGACGATGGAGGTGAAGGGCCGCAGCCTGCTGACCGGCCTGCCCATCAAGGTGAATGTTTCCACCAGCGACCTCTACGAGCCTGTGATGATGCTGAGTGAGCAGATCGGCACTGCTGCCCATCAGGTGCTGGAAAAGACCCCGCCCGAGCTGGCAGGCGATATCTTCCGCAATGGTGTGGTGCTGACCGGCGGCGGCGCACAGCTGCACGGCCTGCCCGAATACCTGAGCCAGGAGCTCAAGGTGGATGTGACCGTCTCGCCCGATCCCGTGAACTGCGTGGCGTTGGGCACTGCCATGAGCCTGGGCCTGAACGATAAGCTGGAGACCGGCTTCCTGGATGCGACCCCCCGCATGGGCCGCCGTTAACCGGGGCCCTGACCCGGCTCGTTAAGAAATTGGAAAAGTTGCAACAAAATTTTGTTCATACTTGTTGAATCGGGTCGGGAAATATTGTATAATATTGTCAAATCGCTTTTTGCGCGCCGGGGCCTGCTCCGGAGTGCGGAGTAAATTATTATTAGGAGGAAGACCATGAATCTGGGTTCTGATGTGGTTATCACCATTACCGGTATCGTGCTGGTGTTTGCCATCCTCGTCCTGCTGATGCTCATCATCATGCTGGAAGGCAAGATCTTCGACGGTATGGCCGCCAAAAAGAAGGCAGCCAAGAAGCCTGCTGCTCCCAAGGCTGCCGCAAAGCCCGCTGCCCCCGTACAGCAGGCTGCTCCCGCCCCTGTGGTGGAGGAAGGCATTCCCGGCGATGTGGTTGCCGCAATTATGGCTGCCATCCATGCCATGGGCAATGGAAAGTACACCCTGAAGGCCGTGCGCCGTGCTGCAAATGGCTGGAGCAAGGCTGGTGTCAACGACACCACCGCACCTTTTTAACACAGGAGGAAAAACATGACACAGTTTATCGATACTCTGGTCGGTATTTTCCAGAGTTCCGGCTTTGCACGGTTCGGTGAGCCGGGCGGCTACCTCTACGCGATCATGATTTGCGTGGGCTGCTTCCTGCTGTACCTGGCCATCGTGAAGGAATTTGAGCCCCTGATCCTGCTGCCCATGGCATTTGGCATGATCCTTGCCAACCTGCCCGGCAGCGGCATCATCCACATGCAGTACTTCGTTGGTGATGGTCTTGAGCACCCGATGTGGATCGAGATCCTGAACAACGGTGGTCTGGCCGATATGCTTTACATGGGTGTCAAGCTGGGCATTTATCCCCCGCTGATCTTCCTGGGCATCGGCACCATGACCGACTTCGCCCCCCTGATCTCCAACCCCAAGAGCCTGCTGCTGGGCGCTGCCGCTCAGTTTGGTATCTTTGGCACTTACATGGGCGCTCGTCTGCTGGCTGCTACCGGCATTGTGGACTTCACCCAGAAGCAGTCCGCTGCAATCGCCATCATCGGTGGTGCAGACGGCCCCACCGCCATCTTCGTTACCTCCCGTCTGGCACCTGAGCTGCTGGGCAGCATTGCCGTTGCGGCGTACAGCTACATGGCTCTGGTGCCCGTGATCCAGCCGCCCATTATGAAGGCGCTCACCACCAAGAAAGAGCGCACAGTCGTGATGAAGCAGCTGCGCACCGTGTCCAAGACCGAGAAGATCATCTTCCCCATCATGGTCACCATCGTTGTTTCTCTGATCGTTCCTGATGCAGCCGTTCTGGTCGGTATGCTGATGCTGGGCAACCTGATGAAGGAGTCCGGTGTTGTGGATCGTATCCAGAAGACTGCAGGCAATGAGCTGATGAACATCATCACCATTTTCCTGGCTCTGTCTGTTGGCTGCACCACTTCTGCAAACACCTTCCTGAACAGCCGCACCCTGTTCATCATTGTGTTGGGTCTGATCGCCTTCTCCTTTGGTACCGCTGCAGGCGTTCTGTGCGGCAAGGTGATGTACGCCCTGACCGGCGGTCAGGTCAACCCCCTGATTGGCTCCGCTGGTGTTTCCGCTGTTCCTATGGCCGCCCGTGTTTCTCAGAAGGTCGGCCAGAGCGAGAACCCCTCCAACTTCCTGCTGATGCACGCCATGGGCCCCAACGTCGCTGGCGTTATCGGTTCCGCAGTTGCTGCCGGTATCCTGATCAACATCTTCGGCTGATTTTTCGTAAAAGCTTTGCCCGACGGTTTTATAAGCCGTCGGGCTTTTTGCGTTACTCCCCCAGTCTGCTAACGCAGACAGCCCCCTCTGAGAGGGGGCCTTTTCTTTGCCGCAAGGGATCAGGCTCCCTCCTAGAGGGAGCTGGCACGCGAAGCGTGACTGAGGGAGTAAATATGTACAACCCTCTTGAATTGTGATATACTTATAAAGTAAGTGATTTTATAGAAGAACAGGTGAAACAATGGCAGCAAGTCTCCAACAGGAATTCTGCGCTCTGCGCGATACCTATATTGAAAAGCAGTTTGGCCGCCTGAACGATATGCAGCGGCAGGCGGTATTTACCACCGACGGTCCGCTGCTCATTCTGGCCGGTGCAGGCAGCGGCAAGACCACTGTTCTGGTCAACCGCATTGCAAACCTGATCCGGTTTGGCTCGGCCCACGGTTCCAGCTGGACCCCCCGTGAGGTGACCGAGGATGATGTCAAGGCTCTGAAAACGGCAATTATGACCGGCACCGATGCGCCCGCCTGGCTGGACGGGATGCTGCGGCAGAACGCTGTCCGCAGTTGGAACGTGATGGCCATCACCTTTACCAACAAGGCGGCAGGGGAGCTGAAAGAGCGCCTGCGCAATATGCTGGGCGGCGAAGAGGGAGACGAGGTGTTTGCCTCTACCTTCCACTCGGCCTGTGTGCGCATCCTGCGCCGTTGGGCGGAATCCATCGGCTACCCCAGGAGCTTTACCATCTATGATACCGATGATTCCCAGCGTGTGATGAAGGCGGTCTATAAGGAATTGAGCATCGACGATAAGTTCTTCCCGATCAAGAGCGCCATCAACCAGATGAGCCGATGGAAGGATCAGCTGGTCAGCCCGGAGGATGCGCTGCGCACCCCAGCCCGGGACACCAAGGGAGCCATTGCCGCCAAAGTCTACGCCGCCTACGAGAAAAAGCTCAGGGAGGCAGGAGCCTTCGATTTTGATGACCTGATCTATCAGACCGTTCAGCTGCTGGCAGAGCACGAGGATGTGCGGGAGTTCTACCAGAACAAGTACCGCTACCTGCTGGTGGACGAGTATCAGGATACCAGCGTGGCCCAGTTCCGGCTGGTCAGCCTGCTCACCGGTCCGGAAAAGAATATCTGCGTTGTCGGTGACGATGACCAGAGCATTTACCGTTTCCGCGGTGCCACCATTGAGAACATTCTGAACTTTGAGCGCATCTTCCCCGGCACCAAGACCATCCGTCTGGAGCAGAATTACCGCTCCACCTCCAACATCCTGAATGCCGCCAACTGCGTCATCCAGCACAACACCGAGCGCAAGGGCAAGACCCTGTGGACCCGGAACGACGAGGGCGACAAGGTGCAGGTCTACACTGCAGAAAATGAGCAGGACGAAGCCATGCACATTGCAGATGTCATCGGTGAGCACCTGAAAGAGGGCGGGCATCTGGCGGACCATGCGGTGCTCTACCGCATGAATGCCCAGTCGGCCCCCATCGAAAGCTACTTTACCCGCGCGGGCATTCCCCATAAGATCGTGGGCGGCCAGCGCTTCAACGACCGCAAAGAGGTCAAGGACATCCACTCCTATATGTCCATCGTGGCGAACGCCCGGGATGATGTGCGCCTGCGCCGCATCATCAACGAGCCTGCCCGGAAGATCGGCAACACCACCGTCGATGTGATCGCTGACCTTGCCGCCCAGCAGGGGATCAGTATGCTGGAAGTCATCTCCCATGCGGATGCATACGCCAAACTCAGCCGTGCCATCATGCCGCTGCTGAAATTCTGGCAGATCTACGAAAAACTGCAGGAGTCGCTGGAAACCAGGACATTGGATGAATTTGCCCAAGATGTCATTGAGGTGACCGGCTACAAGGCCATGCTGGAAGCTGATGCGGCCAAGGGCCACGAGGATGCGGCAGACCGCCTGCAGAACCTGGGCCAACTGGTCAACAACGTCAAGAACTACTGCGATCAGCACGGCGAGGAGGCCTCACTGGAAGGCTACCTGGAGGATATTGCCCTCATCAGCGACATTGACAGCTACAACGAGAGCGCTGATCAGGTGGTCCTGATGACCATCCACTCCGCTAAGGGTCTGGAATTTCCCTATGTGTTCCTCATTGGCATGGAGGAGGGGGTGTTCCCCAGCGAGATGAGCAAATACTCCGAGGCAGATCTGGAGGAAGAGCGCCGTCTGGCCTATGTCGGCATCACCCGCGCCAAGAAGGAGCTGTATATCTCCAACAGCGTCTCCCGGATGCTCTACGGCCGCACCCAGCGCAACGAGCCCAGCCGCTTCCTGCGCGAGATCGAGCCTGAGTATATAGAAGAGACCCGCAGCCCGGCGCTGGAGCGCCGTTCTTCCATGGGCTGGGGTTCCAGTTACAGTGATACCGTTCCCGGTGGGGCCTCGGGCTACTCCGGCGCGTCCGGCTGGGGCCGCAATTCCAGCAGCTTCGGCGGCCGCACCGGCGGCAGCTACCTCAACCGTGAATACAATGCCTCTGAGCGCGGCGGTTTCGGCTCCGGCTATGCAGGCCGTGGCAGCAGTGTATCCGGGTTTGGCAGCGGAAGCAGCGCCCCGCGCACGTCTGGCTCCTCCGGTTTTGGCGCAGGCTATGGCCGCCCCGCCGCCCCCAAGGCAGCGTCCAAACCCGTGAGCTTTCCGGGGAGCCCGGCAGCTTCCCGCCCGGCATCCACCGGCCCAAAGCATTACGAGGTGGGCGACATTGTGGAGCACAAGGTCTTTGGCCGGGGAAAGGTGCTGGCGGTCAAGGCCGCTGCCGGAGACCAGATCGTGGAGATCAACTTTGAAAAGGTCGGCGTGAAGAAAACCATGGCAAATTTTGCGCCGCTGACGAAAATCACGGAGGAATGAGAAAACTATGATGACCGTTCGATTGATCGCACATACCCCGGAACCGGAAAAGGTGGTGGCGGCAGCGGCCAAGCTCTGCTACTCCGATGCCCATATCACCGACCTGCTGGACGGCCTGACTGAGGAGAAAACGGCCAAGTTCCTGACCATGCTCAGCGACCTGGGCCATGCCAGCCCCATTGAACATGCCAGCTTCACCTTTGGCATTGAGGGTGTGAGCCGCACGTTGCTGGCCCAGATCACCCGGCACCGCATCGCGTCCTTCAGCGTCCAGAGCCAGCGGTATGTCCGGCTGGACGACTTCCACTATGTCATCCCGCCGGAGATCGAGGCCATCCCTGAGGCAAAGGCCGCCTTTCTTGAGAGCATGGATGAGGATGCGAAGCGCTACCTGGACCTTGCAAAAAAGCTGGAGGACGGCCACACTGCCCGCCTGATGGCGGAGGGGATGCCCGAAAAGCAGGCCCGCGCCAAGGCCTCCAAACAGGCCAACGAGGATGCCCGTTTCGTGCTGCCCAACGCCTGCGAGACGAAGATGGTCGTGACCATGAACGCCCGCAGTCTGCAGAATTTCTTCCATCTGCGCTGCTGCTCCCGTGCTCAGTGGGAGATCCGTCAGCTGGCTGAGGAGATGTTCCGGCTGGTCTACCCGGTGGCACCCCATATCTTTGCCAAGGCTGGCCCGGCCTGCGTCAGCGGCCCCTGCCCCGAGGGCAAGATGTGCTGCGGCAGAACTGCTGAAGTCCGCGCAAAGTATGAGGTCATCAAGCAGGAGGCTGGTGTATGAGCAAAGGCAAGCTGATCGTTCTGGAAGGGCTGGACGGCAGCGGCAAGGGCACGCAGGCTAAGCTGCTGGCAAAGCACCTGACGGAGACGGATCATCTGGTAAGGGAAATCACCTTCCCGGATTACGCCAGTGATTCCAGTGCGCTGGTCAAGATGTATCTGGCCGGACAGTTTGGCGACAAGCCTGACGATGTCAACGCCTACGCGGCATCCAGTTTTTATGCTGTGGACCGGTATGCGGGGTATAAGTCGGATTGGGGCAGGTTCTATGAGGAAGGCGGCATCCTGATCGCTGACCGCTACACGACTTCCAACGCCGTGCATCAGTGTTCGAAGCTCCCGCCGGAGCAGTGGGACGCATTCCTGCAGTGGCTCTTTGACTATGAATACCACCTGCTGGGCCTGCCCGCGCCCGATAAGGTGATCTATCTGCAGGTTGACCCGGCGGTGAGCCAGCGGCTGATGACTGCCCGCTACCATGGCGACGAGACCAGAAAGGATGTCCATGAAAAGGACACCGAATATCTGGCCCGCAGCCGCCGGGCGGCAGAATATTGCGCCGCCCACCTCGGCTGGGACACCGTCCACTGCACGGCAGGGGAAAAGATGCGGAGCATTGAGGATATTCAGGGAGAGGTCAGAACTCTTGCTCTCGCTGTTATTTGAAACAAAAGGAGGCATCCTATTCTATGTACCGTTTGATGCAGCCGTCCGATTGGGCGGAGGTGCTGGCCCTGTGGCAGGCCCAGCGCGGCGACACGGAGGAGTTTGTCCGCGGCGCTGTGGAACGCTTTGCCGGGGTGCAGAATGTCTACGTCGCGGAGGAAAACGACCACATTGAGGCTGTGGCACTGGCTGTGCCGGTGACCCTGCAGGGCCGCCCGGGCAGCTATCTGTTCGGTCTGTGCGGGCAGGGCAGCCTGCTCCTTGCGGGCCTGGTGGATACCCTGTGCGCCCAGCAGAAACTGCGGGGCGCAGGCTTTGTGGTGGCAGTGCCCGCCAGCCCGGAACAATCAACGCTGCTGCAGGATAAAGGCTTCCAGAAAGCCTTTGCCCTGCGCTGCCTGCCCCGGGAGGTGGAGCGCAACCTGTGGAGCCAAGCGGAATTCGATTCCGTGACGGCGAAAAAACTCTGCGAGCTTCGGGCAAAATACTGGCCCGACACCGTTCAGCTGCCGCCGGAGCAGATGGGGGAAGTTCTGCGGGACCTGTATTCCCGTGGCGCAACCATCGTATCCAGTGAGCAGGGCTACGGCATCTATTTCCGCAGGGAGGATACCCTTTACTTTGTGGAGATGATGGCGGAAAATGACCGTGCTGCCGAGGTGCTGATGGAAGCCGCCCGGGAGAAAGAGGTCATTGTGGAAAAGGCTGTCATCACGGTGGGAGCTGCCCAGAATCTGTTCCTGGGCGAGGGAACCCGGCAGGAGTATGGCCTCATCCGCTTTGAAGGAGAACCTTTTGATGTTTCGGAGAGCTACATGCGCCTGATGATGGACTGAAAGGAACGTGGATATGGCAGAGAAACACCAGAAAAAGAAAAAAGGCAGTGCGCTGAAGATCCTGTTGGCCGTGCTGTTGCTGCTGGTACTGACAGTCGGTGCGGCAGGCGTGTTTGCGTATAACGAGATCAACGGCAATGGAGGAAAGCCCGGTGCAGAGGTGACCGTCAGCATCCCCCAGGGCAGCGGCGTTGCTGCCATCGCAAAGGAGCTGAAGGAGGCTGGAGTGATCCGTTCGGCCTATCTGTTCCGCTGGTATGTGGGGCACAAGGGTGCCGCCGGAAAACTGCAGTACGGTGATTTTACGCTGCAAACCGGCGGATATTCCTACGATGGCCTGATCACAGAGCTGTCCACGTATGCCAAGGCGGATTCGGTGCGACTGACTTTCCCGGAGGGCACTACCGCCATTGCAATTGCCCGGAAAATGGAGGAAGCCGGTCTGTGTACTGCCGAGGAGTTTCTGGAAGAAGCCAACACCGGAGATTTCAGCGAGTATACCTTCTGGCAGTATGTCCCGGACGATGCCCCCGACCGCTTTATGAAGTGCGAGGGATACCTCTTTCCGGACACCTATGAGTTTTTGACGGACGATACCGTGCATCATTATGTTGCAACGTTCTATGCACACTTCGATAAGCAGTTTACGGACGAGATGTACAGGAAACTGGAAAAGCAGGAGCTGACCCTGCCCGAGGTCATTACACTGGCCTCTTTTGTGCAGGAGGAAGCGGGCAACGATCAGGATTCCAATGTGGCGCAGGTGTTCCGCAACCGTCTGGCCGAGGGTTCGCCTTACCCCAAGCTCCAGAGCAACACCTCCAGCTATGTCCAGAGCGATGAGGACAACAACTACCTCTGGAACTGGGTGGCTCCGTATTATGGCGGCTGGGAGGATATCCCCGAGAACATCCGGAATGCCTACGATACCTACACCTGCACCGGCCTGCCCGCCGGGCCCATCTCGAACCCGGGCCTTGCCGCGATCCAGGCTGCTCTGGCACCTCAGTGTGATGAGGAAGTCAGGAACTGCTATTTCTTTGTTACGGATCTTTCCGGTCACTACTATTACGCCAAGACCTATGCTGAACATCAGGACAACTGCCGGAAAGCGGCTGAAGTCAATCAGAGTTTGAAGAAGTAAGTCCCTCTCATTCCGCTATGCTGAAAGCTCTCCCAAGGGGCGAGCCAATTGCGGCTCCGGAGTCAGGTTTGCAGAAATCGATCCGGTGAGGCGGTATCGCGTCAGCGATGACAGAGAGGGTGCTAAAAAGAGAGGACGATTTTATGTTACAGATCCCGGAACTGCTGGCCCCGGCAGGCGACTTGGAGCGCCTGCGTTATGCCATCAACTATGGAGCGGACGCTGTTTATTGCAGCCTGCCGGAGTTCGGTATGCGGTCGGCTCCGGCCAATTTTACGCCGGAGCAGCTGGCCGAGGGTGTGATCTATGCCCATGCCCGCGGCCGCAAGGTCTATCTGACCATGAACACGCTGCCCACCAATGAGGAAGCTGACCGCCTGCCCGAAGCCATCAAGGCTGCTGCTGCCGCCGGTGTGGATGCCTTTATCGTGGCCGATCTGGGCGTGCCCTATTTGCAGAAAACATTCCATAACTCTACCAAACGGAGTATGCC
>ENA-ORSR01001469-ORSR01001469.1-human-gut-metagenome-genome-assembly--contig:-NODE-1469-length-16303-cov-4.963626_pt1 | contig 16303 bp, 11 predicted proteins | sample MGYA00241901_ERZ509166 | MGnify/ENA primary metagenome ERZ509166 (study PRJEB26280, sample SAMEA2338860) | human gut metagenome | biome: human gut; feature: human-associated habitat; material: faeces... | reverse complement strand
TATTTATATAATAAATTATAAATATATATTAATATAAAAAACCTTCCCGACCAATCCGTATAATCACGAATCAATCGGGAAGTCTTTAGGGGGGGTAGATAGCATTTAATCTAAATCGAACAAGTCTTTAAGCTGGAAATTCAATACTGAATATCCACTTACATTCTCGCCTTTTACTATTTGGTCAGATGTAGCCTTAATACCAATATTAAGTGTACCATTCTTAAGCGCACGCTTTAATGCATCAATATCAGTACCTTTAGCTGTTAACTTCGGTCTAATATTGTCATTATCAATCAACGTCCAGAAATCATCAATTGTATACTCAACTCCTGGCACTATCTTCGTAGCAACTTCAATGGAACTATCTTTTAATTTAATATCATTTCCTGTTGAGCTTCTCTTGGCGTCAATATAACCCAATCCAACATCACTTTCTTCATCATATGCACCATTGTTATTAAGATCAATATACATATAAACATCCTTAATCCTATAGAAGTTAGAAAGATAATCTATTCTGAACTTAAATTCCAGAGAGTTTGAAACAAACTTACTGTACATTGTCTTAATGTATGATGTATATTCAGTAACAGTATCATCAATCTTAGCATCTGTATAAGTTACTGTAGGTGCATGCTTACCTGATAATATAGCTTTAGTAAATGTATTAACAAATAACTCAAGCTCTGAATCAGATGTAATCTTATCATGTCCGGCAGCAGTATAAGTTACGTTGCCATATGAATAGATATAGTAATTATTCATAGCATCTTTATCAGTTACTGAATAATAAAGGTTTCTGGCTGCATTAGTATCTGGCTGACCATCATTTGATGCTCCACAATAATTATTATCAAATGATTTAGCAAATGTATACCATACAACAGGCTGTGGATTAAGTATTCCATTCTCATCATAAAGGCTGCTGTCTTTCTCTAAATTAAGAGCAAAGTACTGTGCATGTGTCTCAGCTATTGTTATAGAATTACCTGCAAGATATAGAATATTCTCACTTATCTTATATGGATAACTTGTTACCTGACCTGCATTTAACTCAGAAGCCTTATTAGACTCAATATCAGTTGTAGTTGTTTTTATATACATATTTTTCTTTAACAAGTTACGAATTGTTCCATTATATCCATATTTGGATAATAAGCTTTCATCAACTTCTGTATTCAATCCATATGGAGATGCTTCCAATTTACCTGCTGTCTTTCCTGCACCATCTGTTCTTGCCAGCTTAAACAGGAAAGGATCTGTAAACTGTCTCTTAAGATCAAGTCTGCTAAGATACTTAACTGTATCCGTTCTAAGGTACGAATAATCCTTAACAGATTTTCCAGCATAATTATTATCTGATACTGTTGATAAAGGAGAAACCGTATCAAATGTAAACATAATTGAATAACCATCATCTATATACTTATTAATAGCATCCGATATGTTGTCATCAAGTATTGACTTAGTTCCATAATTACCCTCAAATCCTAAAACAATCATCGAATATGTTTCAAGATCCTTAACAATATCAGCAAATTCCGCTTTAGTCTGTATATTACCTGCACTATCACGTTTATTATATTTCTTATTAAGGTCATCCTGTGACATCTGTGTTACATGCAGATTTAATCCTGTTATATCATTAACCGAATTAAACTTCTCAATAAATGCCTCATCGTTCTTAAGATCCAATGAACCAGCTGAGCTTGTAGTACCTGTTATCTGCAATACTCGGACAGTTGATTCTGTTCCCTTAATTGCAAATGCGCCCGTATTAACAGACTTTGGATAATAGGCCGGATTAGAATTAGCATCATCTACTTCGATAACCTCTGTTTTCCATGAAAAATATCCCTTTGCAGAAGCTGGCAGACTAACGCTCATGCTATAAGTTCCATCTGAACTCAGAGAAACATACTTTCCATAAACACGACCATTCATATCTCTTGTAATAGCAGATTCACTCTTATTCTTTAATGAATCATCATAACAGAATAACTCCTGCTCATCACCTATCTGGTCTGCAAATATGCCATCCTGATTAATATCCATATACACTTTAATTCTGTAATTACCTGCTGGTAATGAACCACTGAAATTAACAATAAAGTCTGTTGCATTTTCAGCTAATGTATATGAATTCTTCGTATCAGAATAATTACTCTTATCCGCTACAATACCATTAGCAATCTTATCTACATATATAACATTCTTCGATAAATCATTTGTTCCTTCTTTAATATATGTTATGTTACGAGTTGTAGCATTACCGTTATTCTTTTCAAGAATATCGTATACAATACCATCAAGCTGCATCTTCTTGCTGATGATTGTATCAGAATCAGCTATATCACCATCTCCCATATACATATCTTCATCTAATACAAGTGGCAATCCTCTTAATGCATAATCGTACAGATTATTATACATTTTCTCTGTCATATCATTACCATTAAGTGCTGCATTATCAGGTGTAAGACCATATGCGGATACATCTGTAGTATCAGAATAAATATTGCTCAATCCCATGAGATTACCATCAGTACCAACTTTAACCTTATCCTGCCCATATGTTCCTATTATAATAAGATCATACTCCGCAGCAAGATCAACATTCATACCATTAAATCCATTCATAGATACATGGTCAACTGTAACTGATACACTTGTATCCTCTGAACCAACACCAAACCAGCTCTTGATAATCTTTTCTGTTTTAGCCTTTCTTTCATCTGTATCAGTAAGATATCTGTAATAGCCATATGGTTCTACTTCAAGTACTTTTACATCAGACATAGTAGAAGTATCCTGTGTACCAAATATGTACCTGATAGCATCATATGTCTTGATATTATCAGTCTTTATATCTTTACCTAATTTTTTGAAAACATCCTCATAATAAGATCCATAGAAATGATTACCATTATAATCATAATTTAAATCCTTAGAATCTCTCCATGAATCCTTATGATTATCAGTTGACAATTTCTGTGTAATCTGATTACCCGCATTAAACACAAGCGAATTTCTTCTTAATTTATCCTGAGTACGCTGATCAGTGCAATTATATGCCGGATAATATCCTGCTCCATCAGTAGGTATATTATACATAGCCATAAACATTATTGATGAAAATTCTAACTGTTCACCATCTAATGTCATATAGATTGGATCATTTGATGTATCACCGTTAGCATAGATTGAGCCACGTTTACCTGAATATCCAACTCCTTTATCTAATTTAGTTCTCATAAAATCACGAATAAGATAATCATTTTCTATTCCGTTAATAATATTAAGAACTTTACCTTTATTAGAAGCACTTGCCTTATCAGAAGATACAAATATTAATGGTTTACCTTCTCTTGCATTCTCATACAAAAGTTCAATTGCTGCAGATGGCCTTAAATCTACAGATACACCATCAACCTTATCTTCCCAGTTAATAGTTGTATCAGAGCCATATTTGCTTGGATTATATGCTTTATAAACATTTTTCATATAATCAGGTAATGTAGAAGCCATATATATAAATCCTGCTTCTTTAATATCATCTTCTGTTACATTCTGAGCCTTTTTTACTCTTACCTGAACTTTGTCCTGAGCCTCAGTACCTCCAAATACAAGGTAAGAAAATATATCTCTTACATCAGAAGATAAATATTCAGAAGTCTTGTTATATCCTTTTTTTATACAATATGCAATTTTAGTATTATCTTTAGTTATTTTGTAATTGATACCTTCCAGCGCAAGACCAACTGTATAACTATTATCAAGACATCCAAGATCCTGACCATTAATCATTACAACAGGTGCATACCCCTCTGCTCCGTCTCCAAGAGCAGACTCCATACTCCTGACATATTTACCTACACAGTCCATAAGATACTTAGTAATATTATCTTTATTAGTTTTTCCTGATGGACAATTTGCAATCAGTTTATCCCATGTAATAACATTAGGGTCAGAATTAGCTGTGTCATAACGACCTACCATTGGTCCAAGAAAATCATAATAATTCTCCGGTACAATCTCTAATATTGTCATCGGATTATCAACAGTATATTCCTTTGTTCCAATTGATACCTTATCATTATCAGCACTAGCCTCTGTTTTTCTGGTAGCAACGATAAGTAATACAACAAGGCAGAATACAACAACAGATGCGATTGCTGGTAATATTCTTCTTTTAATGAACTTCTTAGAATTAATCTTCATCTCAATTACCTCCTACTATCACTGTTTACCAAAGTAACAATCCTTCTGGGCCGGTGTGATTTCTGTTCCAACAGTTAACATTGTGAGTTCCTTTTCTGTATCAACATCACCCGATATTGATTTCCCAATCTGGAAACTTCCATCGCCAGAATTAATTGTATTTCTTGCTGAATATTGTCTTACTACGGTTCTTTCCCGTCCCATTCTGCTGATTGTAATACTTACTATTATCTGCGGTTTCTTAACTATAGAAGTTATCTTTGCATTATCCCATTTGATGCCATCTTCATTAATAAGAACATCAAAATGACTAACATTATCACACACAAGACTCATCTGGTCTGGATTCAGGGTATCGTCTGAATAATACAGTTCTTTCTTTTCACTATCATAATAATAGCCCCATTCACTCAAAGTAACTTTCTTTTTATTACCAGAGGCATCTATCTGTTCTTCAGTAGTTCGTGTTGTATATAATTCAACATCAAATGAACCACTTGGCTTAACACTCTTTTTAACTTTAATTTCATTAGCTTCCATTACATTCTTCTGAATCTGATTCAGACTGATATCAGCATCACTTTGTATCTGCGCCAAAGCTGTCTGCCTGCCGTAACTTTTTACGGACTGTGTAATAAGAAGGACAAGTGCTGTCAACACGATTCCTGATATTGCAATAGCTATCAATAATTCTACTAATGAAAAACCCTTGTTATCCTCTTTCATAACTCCTGCTCCCGTTATACCATGTAGTTTTCAATAATTAATTCCGTGTCGTTACCCTTCCTGTCTTGTACCACAATGTTGATTCATATATGTTTTTTGACACTGAAATAACAAATGTACCTTTGTTACCATATTTAGTACTATCCAATAGATTAGTTCCATCGGAAGACTCTACTTTGTTGCATGAACCATCTGACCTGCTGAAACTAATCTTAATAGAATTATTGTCATCTATCTTGATTGTATCAGTATCATCTGATTTCAGATTGGTTTTATAAGCAATCGATATCCTTGATGAACTGCATTTATAAGATTCCTCAAGAGTAGTTTCTGTTCCTGTAACCTTCCCATCTGCATCTTTCACCTCAGTTACCCTGTATGTATTGATTTCATACTGGTTTCCTGACTTCTTTACCTCCATATACCAGTCACCTGTCTTAGACATTGTTGTTGTCTTAAGAGAACTAAGTGTAGAATAAAGATTCTTATTCACTTTTTTGGCATTACCCTTGGATATTACGGACAAACTGACAGTTGTCGCTACAGAAACAACAACTATTATTGCCATAACAATAAGTAACTCAAGTAATGAAAATCCTTTATTATCCAGTTGTTTTCCATTTCTAAACATCTTACTCTTCTTCATACTTTCTCCACTGACTAAATGTTACCATATCCTTATATGTCATATCTGCCACATTAAGTGAGCCATCATCTCTCTCTTCCTTGCTTGCATTCCAGAATCTAAAGATATCTTCGAAATATTTGTACTGTTCAGTTCCAGGAATCTGTTTCTTAAGGCTTTCTCTGTTGTTCTCAATAAAGTTCTTGAATTTTTCACCTTTTTCATCTGAGAAATATGTATTCTTTACGGTGCAATTACTGCCAACACTAATAACTTTATTGCTAAGAAGTATTCCATTATAATCACATTCAAGATCAACATTACCAGAACATACGATAATTCCACCTGTCGTACTTGGAATAGTCAGCCTGATATCATTTCCATCTGTTGTCATTTTTAAGTCTGACTCCTGGGTAATAATAACTGTTCCTACCGTGTTATTAATAGCAACAACAACCTTGCCATCAACAATTTTTAAAAATGCTCCATTATTAGAATCACCTGTTACATACTTTGTAAAGTCATTAAAGCCATTCTTTCCATCTGTATTAATAACATTATAGAATACATCCTTTGAAACATATTTATTAAGCTCAATTCCATGACTAATATCTGTTCCGACCTGCATACTGTTCAGATAAGACTCAGCTGCTGCCGTTGTAAGATACTTGTCAGCAGACGTTGTTAATGCACTCATTTCGTCACTATTGAGTACATCTTCCTTACTTAATGGCATAAGAATCTTACTGAATACATCGTATCTGTTAATTCTGTCTTTTCGTGTAGTATCAAAATATAATCTCATATTAGTAATGTCAGAAGAGTCAGCAAATACAATCTTGTTAGATTTTGCTGTTGGAGAATCAATCTTTGAATTAGTTGAAACAACTGATTTCAATATTTCTGCTCTCAGTGCAACTGCCTTTCTCTTTCTGTCTGATGAAAATCCTGATATATAATCATCAAATTTATCACTATCATTAATAAGTTCAGCATATCTGTTTCTGCTGTCTGAATCTTTGAAATTGAAGTAATAATAATACTTCTCGATATTACCTGTCTCCTCGTTCTTTACAGCCTTGCTTACATACTGTGTATCGGTTGCAAGTAAATCATATCCGAAGAAATTATCTTCTGTAATCTTAACACTGAACGAAGTATCATCTGACTTAGATGGGTTAGAACCATTTCTTATCAGTGTTTGAGGTATAAGATATATTTCCTGATTAATATTAACCGAATACGACTCACCTGTAGGATATATATCATATTTGTTGCCGTTTGAATCCTTGTAAGCAACATATGCTCTACCGGCAATAACAAGTTTACTTAATGCACTGGAGAATTTTATGTTAGAACTTTCTCCATTAATTATAACTGAACTGTTATTATCAGCCGAATCATTATTATTACCTGTTCCATAACCTTCATATGATGAAGAAAATGTTACATCAGAATTATTACCTTCTATAGTTGTATCATCATTAGCATATACATGAGATGATATTGTTACTGTGTCAGAACTTCCTACTACAATATTATCAGCCCATACCTGATTGCCTGATAATGTTACATTGCTGGCATCCTTAACATTAAGCTTACCGCCGCATACAAGGTATTTACCACTGAATGTCATATTAGAACCATTAACATAGAATCCATTTGATGAACTTGTGTTATCACCAACACCTGCATATGCATTACCACTAATATTAACTCCTGATACACCATTAAATGATATACCGGCATTACCTATTAATGAGAAATTACTAAAGAAAAGTGTTCCTGCTGGAACTTCATCCTTAAAATCAACGTATATATCAGGAAGTCCTACCGCACCATCAAATGTGATATAAGAATAATTTCCTGATTTCTCATCTTTGTACTCAACTACACAATCTGTAAATTTAACTGTATATATAGGAAGATTAGCTTGTGTTGCTCCACCTGCTGACGAATTATCAATTATTCCGGTTGTTGCAACTTCAATAGCTAATGTCTTAATAGACTTAACATTTAATGCAGACTCGTCACCTTCAATATAACTATTAAGCTTACCAACAAATTTTTCTCTTTCTGTCTGCTTTTCAGGATTTTCCGAATCCTTAACATCAGTAGTATCATTCCATTCATATGGAACGACTTCTTTAGGGTTATATCTTGTAATGCTAAATGAATCTATAAGATTGGATATATAACCTTCTCGTAGATTCTTATTAGCCTTCTTATTATCAACTACAACTGTAGTACCGTTAACTTCACTCGTACTAAAAAGCTTGGTTAACTGTTCTTCATAAGCTTTATTAAAAGACTGCATTGAAGTCTTTCCTAATGCAGCATATATCTCATCGACAGCTTCCTCAGCTGTATAGAATGATTTCGTTGACTGACTCGCAGCAATCTTCATTCGCAAGTTAACCATTGTTGTAGTAGTAATCAATGTTGCAAGTATCAACACAAAAGATGTCATTAAAAGTACTATTACAATTGTGGAACCAGAATTATTCTTTTTTCTTCTAAATAAACCCTTTCCCATATGCTATCTCCCATTCTTAAGCCAATTAATTTTCCTTTGTTGTTGTTACTCTGGCAATTCGGTTACTTTCGGTATAATAATCGTCTTCCTTTCCTTCTGACCATGCCCATACCTCAACAGTCATTCTGAACATTGAATCTGATGTCTTGGTTGTGTCTCCGGAATTCCATGTTGAATTACCACCTTTAATAGTAGAGTATACCTTTACAGTATCTTTCAATGAACTATTATCAGCTAGCGATACACCTTCAAGTGTTGTTGAATTTCCATACACTCGTGCAAGCTTGACTTTATTATTTCCATCTACAACAATCCTGCTATTGGAGCTGTCTACCTTTTCCTGCTGAAGAATATATACATTAAGATCCTTATATACAACCTCTTTAGTTCCATCACCAGAATAAGTAGGCATTGCATATCTTATCTCAATCTCATCCTTAGCATACTGTTCATTCTCTGTACCTGTTGGCGAACCGCTGCTGTTAAAAGGTGTATAGAACACATACAGATTCTTGGCATTATTCTCTAACGCACTATCAACATTATATCTTGATTTGCCACTATTATTAGATGGATTAATATCCTCATCCAGTTCGGCTGAGAATGTATAATCTCTCATTGTTGTTTCACTTTCATATGGAGCATAACTGCTTGAACCTCCGCCATATGTATATGTAACCTTAACTGACATCTTCTGAACATATGTAGGAGCACTCTTATCATCATTAAGATATTCGAGACTTATCTTAATAAGAGTTTTCTTAGTTATCTGCTTCTCATCATAACTGCCATATACAAGAGATTTGAAATGCTCTCTGGCACTGTTATCAAGACTGTCATCACGATATACATAGTTATTATTCGAATTAATATCAGTATACACTGACAGGCCATATGAATTAATGTCATTGGCTGAATTAGCATTCCCCGTAGTCTTGGCAGTATATTTATTCTTATCAAATGTTGTCTTGATATAGAACTTCTGATTATTAACACCGTTATAATATGCTGCACCTTTAGTCTTTACAATATAATATGGATTACCATTATTCTCTACTTCTGTGTAGGTATACTCACCCTCACCTTTTAAGAGGTCATTAAGTGGAGTTATCTTGGCTTCCTCAACAATATTGTTAATAGCAGTATTGGCATTCTCAGTTCTTCTCGCCTTAGAATTGATTCTTGCAGCATTAGAAAATGTGCTTAGAACTGGTAGAGATATAATTGCCAGAATTACAATTGCAACAAGAACTTCTACCAATGAAAATCCAGAATTATTCAATTGTCTTTTCTTATCTGTTACTCTCATATCCCTCTCCCAAATATTTCAATTAGTTACCTGACGAAAATATATTACCTGTTCCTGTCTGTACATCAAATGATGGTTCTGTAAACTTACGGTCGCCACCCTCTATTGAATAAAGTGCAATAGAAGCTGCACCTGATACCGTACCTGTTGACTCATTATATGAAGCCGAAAGTGACTCGATAGTACTCTTATTAGCATATGTATTGATATACTTAATAAAATTCTTCCACTGGCTGTAGTCACCTTCATAAGCAATACTGATAAGTGACTTATAACCAACAAGATTAGAAGAATACGAACTTGAACCATTAACATTACTTGATGATACCTGTCCGAACTTGTAAAGAACTGTTGTTGGCGATAAAGCCAGGCTTCGTACCCATGTTCCTGTTACAGACTCTGTCTTAATAAAATAATTAATTGTATTAGGCTGAGTACTTCCAGAATCATACTTAGTTATAAGAGTATTGTATTCCTTCTCATACTTACTTGTATCTGAAATGTATTTATCTTTATTATTGTTCTTTTCTTTTAAGTCTCTCTGAGTTACCTCTAATGACGACTTCTTAGTAGACAATGTATCTGCCTGTGATGAAAGATTCTGATATCCAAAGAAATAAGCAAGGACTACAATTAATGCAGCTGCAACTATAAGCAATAACTTTTTATCTCTTTCAGATATTTTTAACATACCTTTTAACTTATCCATCGATTAATCTCCCCCTACTTAGTTGTATTCTTCTGTGTTGTTGCTTCACCAATGTATGAGCATGATAATGAGAATGTAACTTCTGTTGCACCTGCATTATCTTTATTCTCTGTGATTGTAGGAACATCTACATTCAGAATAGATGAATTAGCCTGAAGCTGCTGTATAAGCTTGGCAACTGATGCCTTACTGTCAGCCTTACCGCTTATTGAAATAGAACCTGATGCCACATTAATACTCTGGAGAACAACATCACTTGGAATACTCTTTTCCATATAATCAATCAGATTCTGTAATGTATCATCACTGTCAGCTGTAAGTGCTGCAAAAGCCTGTACATCATTATACTTGTCTTTAGCACTGTAGTAATCATTAACAACCTGGTTAATTGAACTAAGCTTGTCTATACTCTTATTAAGCTTAGAAATCTCAGCATTAAGCACAACCACTCTTCCAAGAGGAACAAGCACAAGTGCAGCCGCTACAACTACAGCACCAATAAGTGCGATAACAAGTGTCTTAGTATTCTCTTTCTTTACACCTGAATCAATCATTCTCTTAGGAACGAAATCAACCGGATCAATAACAGCACCTAAGTTAGTTACATAACTTGTAAGAGTTGCCTCTTCAACGTATGCCTTCTTATCCAACGCAATATTCTTAAGAGTCTCTACCTTCTCAATCGGCATATTAAGTTCATTAGAAAGAAGCGTTGCAAAACCCTTGATTGTTGTTGAATGTCCAATTAAATATGCTTTCTGGATTGATACTCTGTTACGTGATACATAGTAGTCAATAACTCGGTTGATATTGCTTGCCATATATCTTAATGACTCTGTAACCTCATCTCCATCAAATCTTGAATGAAGAAGTGTTTCATTCTGAAGCTTTGCAGTAGCAGCATCGTATTTTAATTCATATCTTTCCATAACTGCGTTAACAAGCATTGATTTACCATATGGAACCATTCTCTGGAGCTGTAACACATTTTCTTTGAATATATTGATTACTGTACTGTCGTTCTCAACCTGAATAACAAGACTGACTTCCGGTCCAATCTGCTGTTTCATAATCTGATATGTACTGTTACCTACATAATCGATAAATGCAATCTTGAGTCCCATAGTCTTAGCAAGATTATAGTATGATTCAGCAACTTCTGAAGGAACTGCCGCTACCATGAGCTTTAACTTGTCCTGTCCTGAATCTTCTACTTTTTCAAGAATTGTATGCTGGATAATATACTCATCCATATTAACTGGGAAATATTCTGTTGCATTAGCCTGTACAATCTTACCGACTTTATCTCCCTTTACATTAGGAATAAGAACTTCCTTAGTAGCAAGTCTAGGAGAACTTACTGAAAATGCAACATCTTTAGATGCAAATCTGTGCTCATCCATTACTGCCTTAATAGCACTTGCAAGATTAGGTATATTTTCAAGAATGCCATCCTCATAGCATTCTTCAGGAGTAGGTATTGTTACTGTCTTATGAACTATAACATTCTTACCTGTTTTAGTGATTTCACATATCTTAATATACTCGTTATTAATAACGATACTTACCAATTTACCTTTGGCTTTAACTGCAGCCATAAAATCCTCCTATCCAGCTCCCCACATAATAAGCTATTCATTCTAGTTAATAAATATATATAAATTCGCTGTTCTTTCTCTCATGCTTAGAACGCCATAAGTGAAAGATACCAGTTAATTATATTCGTACCGAAAAGCATGGCTATTGTAAGCCCTGCACACAGATATGGTCCAAAAGCCAATACATGCTCAGCTTTTGTGACCTTCATGCGGATGGAATGAATGACTGCACCCAAGATGCAGCCAATCAGAAATGCCAGGATAATACATTTCCATCCTAAGAATAATCCTGCGAACGCCATCAGCTTGATGTCTCCACCACCGAAAGCGTCAATGCCTTTAATTGCCCGTCCGATATACAGACATATGAGCATAAATCCACTTATAATACAAAACCCTATTAGATAGTCTAATAGGTTTTTGTAATCAAGTATGATTCTTATTACCGCCAAGACACCAATTGCCACATTAAGTGAAAATGGTATCTCGAATGTTCTCCAGTCAATGACTGAGATAACAAGAAATATTGAAAACGCAAAGCACATAAGTATGCTTAACGGATTAAATCCATTCACAATAAAGATTATCACATAAGCAATCCCATTGGTCGCTTCAATGATTGGATATTGCTTTGATATCTTTGTCTTACAGTGTCTACATTTTCCTCCAAGTATTATGTAGCTCACCAGTGGTATGAGATCATACCACTGGATTTTCTCGCCACATGTCATACAATGCGAATGTTCTGTAGCTATATTCTCTTTTAATGGTAATCTGTAAATCAGTACGTTCAAAAAACTTCCGAATACGGTACCGTATAGAAAGATAATGAAGTACAGTAATAATTCGTATTGCATGATATTAGTTCCTCTTGTAAATATTATTTAACTTCCATAGGTACTTTAGATCTATCTGCATTAACCACACTAGTTGTTGCACCTGCACCTTCACCAGATGTCTTCTTTACAGCAACAGACACTTTACCATCATCTGCAATATCAATTGTAATATCACCACTAAGTCCTGACTTAGATTTCATTGTAGCATCAAGAACTCCATCATCTATAAGTTCTGCCTTTAATGCGCCCTCTAAAGTAAGTGCATCACCTGTTGATGTATCTCCCTTTATATCAGCTAATTTATAAGTGTATGATGTTCCCTTTGTAACTTTGTTATTTACAGCTTCTGTTGATAATGCTGTTGTAACTGACTGTCTTAATGAATCAAGTGTCTGTAAATCTGTTGACTCTCTTGACTTCTCAACATTTCTGATAAGTGTTGGAGCTAATACACCAACAAGTACTGCCATAATAGCGATAACTACGATAAGTTCTACTAAAGAGAAACCTTTGTTACCTAATTTTTTCTGTGTTTTTTTCATGTTTCATATCTCCCTTTTGAAATATATTTATATAAATCTGACATCATAAGCGACCTGACTATCAGATTGTATATACTTAATTATGCATTGCCCAGTGTATTATAGAGCTGAATCATTGGCTGGTAGATTGCAAGTATAAGCATTACTACTACTAACGCCATAAGTACTATAATAATTGGTTCCATAAGAGAAGTAAGTGTCTGTGTCTGGACTTCCACTTCTTCCTCATAATATACTGCTGAGTTAGTTAACATCTCCTCAACATTACCTGTCTCCTCACCGATACCTACCATATGTACGACCATAGGTGGAAATAATCCTGTGGACTTTAACTGGTTAGATAATGGTAAACCAAGTGACACACCATTCTTAACCTTTTCCAGTCCATCATAGAATAATACATTCTTCATGGTTGATGCCGATATCTCAAGTGCATCAATCATAGGCATACCTGCCTGTAACAATGTACTCATCGTTCTTGCAAATGAAGCACATGCCGACTTAGTCTGTAATAATCCGAATACCGGAATCTTTAACTTTAACTTATCAAGGTTATGTCTTCCAGCATCTGTTCTCTTATATAACTGAAGTCCTACCACAATTCCTACGATAACTAATATGTATATGAACCAGTAATGCTTAAGACTGTTACTCATTGCAAGAATTGCCTTAGTTGTAACTGGCAGCTCGCTGTCAAGGTCTTCAAACATTGTCATAAAGCTTGGTATAACGAATGTAAGCATTACAATAATTACACCAACCATTACGCACAGAAGAACTATTGGATACATCATTGCTTTCTTAACAACACCCTTTAACTTGGCATCCTTCTCAAACTGTATAGCCATTCTTGTAAGAGAATTCTCCAAGCTACCTGATGCCTCACCGGCTTTAACCATATCTACGAGAATGCTTGGAAACTCTTCATTCTGTTTCATAGAATCTGAAAGAGTCTCACCTTTCTCTACGCTGTCCTGCGTTCTCTTAATTGCTTCCTGTAACTTCTTATTCTCTGTCTGTTCTGAAAGCATCTCCAAAGCATTGATAACGCTGACACCCGCTTTAAGAATACTTGAAAACTGTCTACAGAATACACTCATGTCTCTGGCTGGTATCTTCTTTTTACCTAAAAAAGATACATTCACATCCTTATCAAGTGCCCCCTGTTTTGCAATTGACACAGGTGTGAACCCCTGTTCCTTTATCTTTCTGGCTGCTTCATCCCTGCTCTCGGCTTCCACAGCTCCTTTAACATCTTTTCCCGAAGCGTCTACCGCTTTGTATGAAAATGTTTCCATATCACACTCCCCATTCCAAGTAGAATCAAATTTGTGCGTTTAGTATAACACACCTTCCAATTTATGACAATAATTTTACCAAAATTAACAAACAATTAATTAGTCATTAAATTACTATTGCCACATAATTATCTACCTCACATATATACCACAAAGTAATACTTATTGACTACATACTAAAAGTAGGGGATTTATTCATCTTTTGTCTTTGCAGCTTGATATGGCGTTTGGACGTTTTCACGGGTGGATAGCTTGTGGAAGTCCAAAGTTAGAAGTTGCCGTGATTGATAAGTCATTTTTACTAGGCATCTGTTATTAGACGCATTTGTACAAAAAAGCAACGCCAGTATGTTACTACCGGCATTGCTTTTATCTTACATATTCAATTTTGCTTTGATTTCTTCTATATTGTAATCTGGTGCTGACGCCACTACTGCATCATAGATTGGTTTGATGTCAGCTTCTTCCTCCTCAAGTTCTGAGGCTATTGTTGGGAGATTCTTGGATTTTCTCACTTTCTTCATAATCTGGTTGATTTTGGTTAATTCAATTCCTTCCTTAATTCCTTCAGCTACACCTTCCTCTCGTGCTTCATCAGCCAGAGTCTTTCTCACTTTTTCCTCTTCATAGTCATATATACTCACTTCTACAATCTCCTCTCTGTGCTCTTTAAAGAAATCGACAAGTATATTTTCTTCTATGCATTCGTCTATCGCCTGTATTACTGCTTCTCTGACATTTATTTTTTCGTCGTCTGTCTTTTTTCTTACTTTTTCAACGAATGTCATGTAATCGCGAAGGCTCTTGCATTTTTTAAGGATTTCCGCATCTCCATTGATGTCTATAACTTTTACTTGAAGGTCAATCTGCGGATTATCCACATGTTTTTCGAACATTTCAGCAAGTGTGAGTTTGTCTCTGTCCCACTTTTCTTTGCCATTGTAGAATGTTACGAAGTACGGCACTGGAATCTTCATCATTGTTTTTCGGTGAAGCAGCTCGTTTCCAAACATTTCTCTATACACATCTGACAGATAATGCAGGAAGCGCAGTGGCATGTTTTCGTTCTTGCTGGATTGCTGTTCGAACATGTACAGGCTCATATTCAGCACAAACGAGGCATCGTTCTTGTACTTCATATACGAACCGTCTTTTAATGTCGTCACTTCCAGATCATCCACATTTGTGTAATTGGAATCGTTAAGTGCGTTATACAGTTCAAGCAGGTTTTTCTTGTCCCTGTACAGCATGCAGAATACATTATCCTTGTATTTAACTGCTACTTTGTCTTTTTTCTCTGCCATAGATATCCTCCTCTTTCTCGCTTGCAGGCTGATATCCACACGCATTTTATACACCTATACTGTTTATTGTGTCTCTATGTATAGTATATTAGCATTAACGGATATCTAATACAAGCCTGCTTTATTTAATTGTGTCTTGCTGGGTAGTCAGAATGAATATTCAGTCCTGATAGGCAATGGACGCCGGATAATTGTGTATCCGTGTGCATTGCTTAAGATAAAAGATTTGCGTCTGCAATTCTTTTAATATATTAATATCGCTTTTATTGGGGTATGTCAATTGTTTTGTAATTATTGTTTCGAAATTGTGTTGGTGGGGTGTTATTTATCATCACGGGGGTATCTTGGGAATCCAGCACGATGTGCAAACTACTTGGGGATTGGACGTTTTCGTGGGGTGTGTGCACGGTGGAAGTCCAATTTTGTGGTTTTTCATTACGATTTTGGACTTCTACATGCTTTCCCACTGCTTTAACGTCCAATCTGACAGACTGTGGCTTCTCTTTTGGACTTCCACGTGCTTTTCCACTGCTCTAACTGAAGTGGTAATCTAAAAGTAGACACCAACCCAATTATTGTAGACATTATTTATA
>ENA-ORSR01001464-ORSR01001464.1-human-gut-metagenome-genome-assembly--contig:-NODE-1464-length-16339-cov-3.283223_pt1 | contig 16339 bp, 18 predicted proteins | sample MGYA00241901_ERZ509166 | MGnify/ENA primary metagenome ERZ509166 (study PRJEB26280, sample SAMEA2338860) | human gut metagenome | biome: human gut; feature: human-associated habitat; material: faeces... | reverse complement strand
CTGAACTGCGGAGCTTTGAAATGGCGCCGGAGGTTGAATGTGCGGCCGTAGACCGGGAGCAGGCAAAGCGTGTCTGGGGTGATGCCTGTTCTATGGGTGAAGCTTCTGCGGAAATCAGTCAGAAGCTTATTATCAAACGTACACGGGTAGAGCATAAAACGCGTAAAGGCTGGATGCGGGCATTGAGCAAGCAGACGAAAAACAAAGATTCCGGTGCGCCGTGTATGGTAATTATTGACGAATATCATGCGCATCCGTCCTCCGAAATCGTTGACGTGCTGAAATCAGGCTTCGGCAAACGGCTACAGTCTTTGCTGTTTATCATTTCTACGGCTGGTAAAGATGCAGAAAACAATCCCTGTAAGGCAGAATATGACCTGTGTTGCAAAATCTTGGAAGGCGACACTGATGAGCCTATTGATGATTATTTCTGTATGATACGCGAACTGGAGGATGGCGACGATCCTTATGATATCAACGCTTTAGTTAAAGCGAATCCTGTGCTGCAGCATGAAACTGAATACAGCAAGCATTTACTGAAAGAAATCGTAAGCGAGGGACGTGAAGCATTTGTAAGTAACGACCCAAAAAAGCTGCGCGAATATCTGACCAAACGCTGCAATTTGTGGCAGGACAGCAGTGAATTGAAATACATGGATGGCCTGATGCCTAAGTGGAAGACACTGAAGGTGACCCGTGATGAACTATATAAAATTATCAGCGGCAAGCGCTGCATAGTTGGTTATGACCTTTCAAAGCGTATTGATCTGACAGCTGCGACTTTTATTGTTCCACTTGATGAAAAGCGTGTAGCAGTAGTTTCGCATGGCTTTATACCTGAAGAAGCGGTAAAACGACATGAACAGACTGACCGCATAGCCTACAGGGAATATGCCCAGCGTGGCTACTGTACCATAACAGAGGGCGCAGCTGTTGATTATGATGTGATGAAGGTATGGGTAAAGTGCTTTGCTAATGAGCTGGATTTAGATGTTGTGGAACATTGTTTTGATGGCTGGAACGCTTCTTACTTCATGCAGAAGCTGGAAGAAGAAGGGGAAACAGTTATTGAAGTGCGGCAGGGTATTCCGACTTTGAGCGAACCTACCAAAGAATTCAGGCTGAAAGTAGTGGAGAGCAATATTATCCATGAAGGCAATGAGCTGTTTGACTGGTGCTTGCGTAATGCGTATGCCTACACTGACAGCAATGAAAATATCAAATTGAGTAAGAAAAATAAAGATGATACGCAGCGTATTGACTTGGTTGCTGCTGGGATAAATGCTATGGCGCGTTTACCTGCGTTTTATGAAGAATACGGCGGTACTGGCAGCAGCTCCGGCGTTCGTTTTTTGTGAGGTGATGAAAATGGAAAAAGAAGATAAGCTATTAGCCATATTAGTTGTTTTGGGTATGTTGCTTACTGTGACTGGTATTGCGTTGATTAGTATACCAGCTGCATTAATTGTCGCAGGCGTGTTGCTGATAGTGATAGCCGCCAATGGTGCTAAGCGTAGGGAGGGCCAAAATAAAATTTGAACAGCTGTTTCCGTATGGGGATGGCTGTTTTTATTTTACCTGAAGGGAGGTGAAATAAAAGATGAGTGATACGATACGCAGCCCGGCAGGCCTGCTGGTGGGTGCTTTCAAAAATCTCTTTGCGCCGGATGCCGCAAAGAGTGCAACTGTAAGCAGCCAGTTCCGACTTACACCGGGAATGATGCTGAACGGAGTGCAGCTTAATCATGTCACTGCTATGCAGTATAGCGCGGTATGGGCTTGTATCCATGTGCTGGCAGAAACATTCGCCAGCTGTAAATGCTACCTGTATCAGAAGCTACCTGACGGCAGCAGGCGCAGAGCTGTTGAAAATCCGCTGTATGATGTGTTGACATATGTTGCTGCACCGAATATGCCGGCTTATTATCTGCGTGAAACTATGCAGTACCATGTGCTGAGCGGCGGTAATGCCTATGCTGAAAAAGTATTGGACAGCAAGGGAGAAGTTACGCAGCTGAATATGCTGCTGCCTGTGAATGTGCTGCCGGAACAGGACTATAACACTGGTGAGATTTATTACAATGTCAATGACCGTGGCAAGCTGTATAAGCTGCCCGCGGAAAAAATACTGCATATTCCGGGGCTTGGTTACAACGGTGTTATTGGCTATAGCCCGCTGGCAATGGCGCGGCGTGCTATCAGCCTAGGCATGAGCAGTGAAGAACTTGGCAATAAATTTTTTGAAAATGGCGCATTGGCAACTGGTGTATTGGAAACTGACAAGCCTTTGAAAGAAGATGCCTGGCAGCGTTTGAAAGAACAGTTTAAGGCGCGTTATGAAGGAAGAAGCAATGCTGGTTCTACGATGATCTTGGAAGGTGGTATGAAATTCAACCGCATTTCTGTAAATCCAGAAGAAGCACAGTTTTTGGAAACGCGCAAATACCAAACAGAGGAAATTGCCCGCTTCTACCGTGTTCCGCTGCATCTGATTCAGAATTTGGAAAAGTCAACGTATTCCAATATAGAACAGCAGACCATCGACTTTTATCAAAACACGATGCTGCCATGGTTCGTGCGCTGGGAACAGTTTATGAATATGCGTTGTTTAACGCGTCAGCAGCGGCAGGACGGCTATTACTGTGAATTTGATATGCTTTCCATGCTGCGGGGTGATAATCAAAGCCGTGCTAACATGCTGCACCTTATGCGTCAGGATGGCATCATCAATGCTGATGAGTGGCGTGAGCGTGAGAACATGAACCCGCTTCCTGACGGGCAAGGTAAAACAGTATTTATTAACGGTAACATGCTTCCGGTGGAGGAAGCTGCCAAAAAGAAGGGAGGCAAACAAAAATGAGCATGGAATTGAAAGCCTGCCGTGAAGCGTTGAAAAGTGGTAATAAACCTGCTGCGGATGAACTTCTGTGCGTAAAAGCGTTTTCGATGGAGCAGGTGAAGGCTATCGAAGAAAAAGACGGCCGGATTATCTGCGATTTTATTTTATCTAATGGAGCAGTGGACAGAGATTTTGACACCGTAAATCCTGACGGCTGGGAGCTGGAAAACTTCCGCAAAAATCCTGTTGTGCTGTGGATGCACGATATGTGGAATTTGCCTGTGGCCAAGTCTTTGCTGGAGAAAGTGGAGGGCGGAGAACTTATTGGCCGGGCTGAGTTTACCAGTAAGGATGAAAATGATTATGGTTATATGGTTGGGCAAATGTATAAGCTGGGCTTTTTACATGCGGTCAGCTGCCGTTTCCGTGGTATCGAATGGAAATGGACAGAGGACGTGAACCGGCCTTATGGTATTGACTTCATAAAACAGGAGCTGCTTGAATACAGCTGTGTTACTATTCCGGCTAATCCTGATGCTTTGCTGAAAGCAAAAGCTGCCGGTGTTGATGTAAGCCCTGCTGTACAGATATCTGAAAATATTTTAAGTAAGAACAGTTTGGACACGCTGGCGAAAAGTATTGCTGAACGCGTTTATGCTGCTGTCAGCAAGAAAATGACTGTAGTTGATCTGCACGATGACCGGCTGGCACAGGAAAAAATGAAAGCAATGCAGATGTGGTTAAATTTGAACAAAAATAAAGGGGGACTAAACTAATGAACATGCAAGAGTTATTACAAAAACGTGCTAAGGCTATCAAGGCACAGGAAGAAATCATGTCTAAAGCAGCGGGTGGTTTGACTGCTGAAATGGAAAAGAATTTCAACGATCTGCAGCAGGAAATCAACGAATGTGACAGGCAGATTGAAATGTTGGAACAGGTTGATGAAAATGCGAAGAAAAATTATGGCGGCAGCGTTTTTGGGAATAGTGGGCCGGCTGTGCATATTGATCCGGTCAAGGATGGTGCTAAAGATAACGGCGGCTTTAAAAGTTTGGGTGAAGTGCTGCACGCTATTAAATATGGCGATAAAAAAGGCCGCTTGGAAAATCTTAAAGCACAAAATACTGCTGATGGCGCAAGCGGTGGTTATTTGATCCCTGAACAATTTTCAGATGAGCTTTTAATGGTTGGAGAAAAACGCAGCCTGATTCGTCCTTTTGCTTTGGTAATCCCGGCAGGAGAATATCCGGATGCAGCGATCAATATGCCTGCATTGGATTATACTGCTGGCAATGAAGGCGGTGTGACTGTTAAATGGATCGAGGAAGGCGAGGAGAAGCCTGAAAGCAATGCAAGCTTTAGAAATGTTGAGCTGAAGCCTAAAGAAGTTGCTGGCTTTATTACTGTTACAGATACGTTACTGCGTAATGCGCCTGCTTCGTCTACTATTTTTGGGCAGCTTTTGAGCAATGCTATCGTACGTGCAGAAGACAGAGCTTTTATCAATGGTAATGGTACTGGTAAACCGCTGGGGTTTGCTACTAACGGCAATGGTGGCAAGCTGGTCGTACAAAGGGAAACTGCGGGTAAAGTTACAACTAATGATGTGGCCAATATGATGGCAGCGTTTCCGCCTGAAGATATTCCTGATTCTATTTTTCTTGCCAGCAGCACCATTTTGGCAGACTTGATTAAATTGCAGGACGCTTCCGGCAGATTTGTTTTTGTGCAGGGTGATCTGACTAAGGGTATTCCTACAACATTAATGGGGATGCCTCTTTTCCTGACTGGCATGAACGCTTCTCGTGGTAATACAGGTGACTTGCAACTGGTCAATCTGAAAAAATATTTGATTAAGGACGGCAGCGGTATTTATATCAGCATGTCTGAACATGTCAAATTTACCAGTAATCAAACGGTTATCAAAGCCTTCCGCAATGTGGACGGCAAGCCGTGGGTAAATGCTCCGTATATGCTTGACAGCGGTGTGCAAGTCAGCCCTTATGTATTGCTTGGTGGTACTACTGCGGCAACTACGCCGATCAGTGACTTGACAGCTGCGGCTACAGGCAGCAACGTGAAATTGACTTTTACAGCTGCTAAAAATGCTAATTCCGTTAATATCATGCGCAGTGATGATGGCGTAACTTATCAGCGCATTAATGTGAATGCTGTTCCGACCGATGCGGCTGAGTACACGGACACTAATCTGGCAAACGGAACTTATAGCTATAAAGTAGTTGTAACCGGTGGCGAGAATGCCGGTGTGTCTAATGCTGCAACTGCTACTGTAACCGGCACATCTGCTGCAAACAAAACTGCTTTTGCACCTAAAGAATAATCATGCGGTTAAAAGTGATTGTTCAGCCTGAAAGTGAGCCGGTAAGCATTCAGGAGATGTGCGCCTATTTGCGGCTTGACTGTGATGAAGAACAATCTTTGATAGGGCAGCTTATAAAAGCTGCCCGTCAATATTGTGAGGATTTTCAGCACAGAGCATATTTAAGGCAAACACTGGAACTGATTGACAAGCCGATAAATAACATTTTAGAACTTCCGCGCAGTGAAAACCTGCAAGAGGTTTTAAGTGTTAGTTCGAATAATGGCAGGTATACCGTTGTTCAGGATTTGTTGGCAAGACTTTATTTTACTGCTGAAAAAAGTAATGTGACTGTCAGGTATGTAACTGGCGTAGAAGATGCTGCCGGTGTGGATGAACAGGTTAAGCTGGCTATTAAGCTGCTTGTTGCGCACTGGTTTGAAAATCGTACTGCCGTAAGTTTCAGTAATGCAGTTCCACGTGAAGTTCCTTTGGCGGTGAAAGCATTATTGGAACCGGGGAGGATCATAACATTATGAATCCGGGAATGTTGAAGCACAGGATCGCTTTTTTACAGAAATCCGAAACAGTACGGGACGAATTGGGCGGTAAGATGTCAGCAATGTATTCTGAAGTTTTTAAACTGTGGGCAGCTAAAAGTGAACGTCCTGCTTCAAGGCGTGAGCTGATGGGCGAGCATGCCAATTATGTACCTGTATTTTTTACAGTTCGCAGATGCAGCGGCGCGAGAATGCCTGATGTAACTATGCGTATTCGGCATAAAGATTTGACGTATGATATTTTGAATATTTCTGATTTGGATAATGGTTATTTGGAAATTGAAACAAAGATGGTAAAACCATTATGAGCAGAAGCATGCGTATGTCTGTTGAAGTCGAAGGACTGGACGAAGCCCTGCGGCGCTTGAAAGCGTATGATACAAAGTCAACCGAAAAAATTTCAGAAGCTATCCGGCTTGGCGGACAAAATATTGGTAAAGAAGCGCGCAGCCGTGTACCGCGCAGAAGCGGCAAACTGCGTAAAAGTATACGCACAAGGTTCGACAGTACGGCTGTAACATCTACTGTCCACACTAATGTGCCATACGCTCATCTTATAGAGTTTGGTGCAGCAGCTGCTACAGTACGGCCGCGTAGCAGAGCAAGAAAAGGCGGAAAACCTAAACTGGCTTTGCGGATTGATGGCAGAGGTTTCAGGCGTTTTGTGCATAAAAGCAGTAAGCCGGGAAAAGGTGTAGTCCATATTCCGGCACGGCCTGCACGTCCCTATATGACACCTGCTTATCAGAGCGGCAAGCCGAGGATTGAAAGTGATATAAAAAAAGTGTTAAGGGAGATGCCTAAATGATTAGAAACGTGCCTTTAACAGCTGTGCAGGCCGCTGTATATAAAGCGTTGAGCAGTAATATCAGCGGCTATAATGTCTATGATGACAGCACGCCTTTTGAAGATGGGGAACTTGTAGACAGCAGGTATTTGGTTATCAGTGAAACTACAGGTAAGCCTTCGAGTGCTAAGCGTGATTGCCCTGTTTGGGAGGTTACGGTGAATATCAATGCTTTCAGCAATTATCATGGAAAAAAAGAACTGGATGAAATGCTTGACGATATTGTACAGGTTTTGACCGGTTCTGCTGAGCTGGAACAGATTGAGATTACCGATTACTATTTTCATGGTTTGGAAATTGATATGGTGGAAGCCTTCAAAGAAGAATATGAAGATGGGAGTGTCTGGCAGCATGGCGTTGTACGTGTCATAGTAAAAGTTGAACAAAAAGAAATGTAGGAGGTAGAAAATAATGAATGAAATGATCAAAGCAGCTAATTTCCCGATGCAGCCAAACAAAAGTCAAACGCTGGCTGGTAAAAGCCTGCTGTTGTTTTTGAACTATGGTGAAGGCGCTACTGTTGAAAATCCTAAATGGGGTTTAGTCGGCGGACAGCGTAATTCGCCGCTTTCCATGAGCGGGGACGAAATCGACGGCAGCGACAAAGCAAGCGGCGGCTGGGGTGAAAGCCTGCAGGGAACTAAAAGCTGGAGCATTGAGCAGGAAGGCGTTTATAAAGTAAATAATGAAATGTTGGACGCTTTGAAGTATGCCTTTGTCAATGATATTGCAGTACATATCATGCGCCTTGATAAATATGGTAATGCTGTAAAAGGTTTTGCAAATATCACAGAATTCAGTGACGACAATCCGCATGATGATGTTGCTACTGTTACCATGACGCTTAGCGGTATCGGTAAACCTGAATTTGTTACTAATGAGCCTGATCCGCGCAACACAGCAAATGCGATCTCTGACCTTGCTGCTACATCTGAAAGTGCAGGGACAGTGAATCTGACCTTTGCTGCACCTGCCGGTGCAGTAGCTGTTGTCTTGCAGCAGAGTGAAGATGGCACTGAGTTTACGGATACGGATGTGGCTATTGAAAACACTGCGACCAGTGCAGAAGTAAGCGGGGTAAAAGCCGGCAAGGCATACTTTCGTTTAAAGGTAAATGGCGGCGACAAGAACGGTTATAGTAACATTGCTACTGTGACGGTATCCTGAACGCTGCCGAATAAGAAAAAATATCAAAATAATAATTAAAGCAGGGCTTTGACAGCCCTGCTTTTTCTATACCAGAGGAGCGATGAAAATGAGCTTGGACAGAAGTGTGACGATCAATTTAGGCGGTAAAGAAAGACAAGTTAAATTTAACGCATTAGCTGTAAGCCAGCTTGAAAGATTATTGGATGACCACAATGTTTACAAAATGGTAAACGGCGGCGCTATTTCTTTAGGAGATTTGGCAAAATGTCTGTATGTAGGGTTGCTTGCTTATGACAAAAAAGTGACTATGCAGCAGGTTTATAACTGGCTTGATGAATGGCTTCTTGATAACAGCAGTGAAAGTTTGCAGACGCTTATTATTGTTGCATTGAGTAAAGCGGGCGTTTTTGGTTTTGCACGTAAAGTGCTGGAAACTGAAAAAAATACGCTGGAAATTGAAGCGCAGCCCGATGCTGAAGAAGTGGGGAAGTAACTAAAAGCTTTACAGAGCTGCTGGATGAACTTTTGCCGTGGTGTTATGGTGAATTGAATTTAAAGCCGTGGGAAGTAGAACGGTTGTGTCTTGCAGATATTTTTTTGATGTTGGACGGATGGCAGCGCAGATATGACCATTTAGAAGATATCGTTATCAGCTGGATCACATACCCAAATGTTTGCATAGCTTCAGGTAAAAAGAAGCGTCCGGAACTGAAAAGCTTTTTTGCACATAGGAAAAAGCGTAATTCCTCTAAGGAACAATCTGAAATAGCGCAGGATCTTTTTGAAGAATTTGGCTATGAATAGGAGGTGAAACGATGGCAGAAGTAGCACGTTTACAAGTAGTTATTGGCGCACGGATAAATGAATTTAATAAAGAAATGGGTGCGCTGCAGAAAAACGTTAAACGCACCTTTGCCAGTGATAACTTAGGCATAAATAAAGGCGCGCTGGGAGTTATTGCCGGTGTAGGTGTAGCTTTGGGGGCTTTGGGCCTTGCTTCAGTAAAAGCTGCCGGGCAGATGGAGCAGACACGGATTGCTTTTACTACACTTTTGAAAGATGGTAAGAAGGCAAAAAGCTTTTTGAGTGAACTTGAAAAGTTTGCGGCCAGTACGCCATTTGAATTACCGGGCGTTTTGGATGCGTCTAAAAGACTGCTGGCCTTTGGGTTCAGTGCAGAACAGGTAATTCCTATATTGACTGCTGTAGGTGACAGTGCAGCGGCGTTGGGCATAGGTGAAGAAGGCATCCAGCGTTTGACTTTGGCAATAGGTCAGATGCAGGCCAAAGGCAAGGTCAGCGCGGAAGAAATGCTGCAGCTTGCTGAAGCCGGTGTTCCGGCATGGGAAATGTTGGCAAATAAAATCGGCACTGATATACCTACAGCTATGGATAAGGCCAGCAAAGGGCAAATATCTGCGGCAGAAGGTATTCAGGCTGTTATCAGTGGCATGAACAGTAAGTTTGGTGGCATGATGGAACAGCAGGCGCAAACTGTTAATGGTATTATGAGCAACATTCAGGATAGTGTTAGCCAAACCATGGTTGTTATTGGTGATGAACTGATTGAAGCTTTTGATATTAAAGCTGCTTTGAAAGGCGCGCAGGACGCTATCGGCGAGTTTGCGGATAAAGTTAAAACTATGGGGCTTTCTAATGCTATCCGTGATTTGCCTGTATGGTTTACTGGTTCTATGGCTGTTATTGCCGGTGCGATAATGGGTGTGGCTATACCGGCTATAGTTGCGCTTGTTGGCACTTTATATACACTGGGTGTAGGTGCTGGCATAATTTCTGCGCCGTTTATTGCTGCGGGTGCAGTTATAGGCGGGGTAGCTTATGCCATATTTGAAAATTGGGATTGGCTTGTGATTCAATGGGAATATTTTTGTGACACTATGGTTATTGCCGTTGACGGAGCGACAGCAGAAATACAGAACGCTTTTGCCGGAGCTGTAATGTTTGCAGCGAATGCTTTGGATAAATTGTTTTCTATTGTCAATGTCAGCAGTGATTTGGCGGTTCAGGCAAAAGAATGGGCTGCTAATACACAGAAAGCGGCACAGGCTACTATCGAAGCTGCAAAAGCTAACCAGCAGCTGGCAGACAGCAATAAGGTTAAGCAAGAGTTTCGTGTTTCGTCAATCAATGCACCTACTGAACAAAGATCGGGAATTAAGATTGCTTCACCTGATGATTTAGGTTTAACGAGCGGGTCAACAACAGCAGCAGGCGGCAGTAAAACAGGTGGTAAAAATTCCGGCATTGACAAAATCAGCAGGGAAATAGACAGGATCAATGAGCAGCTTAATTCTGCCAAAGAAAAAACTTTGGATATGCAGCGTGATTTTAATAATTTCACAATGGATATTCAGATTGGCGGGTTAAGTGAATTCGATCAGGTATATGCAAATATTGTTAAAGAACGGGATCAGCGTATCGCTGCCGTTGATGAATGGAAAAATAAATTTGCTAATGCTACAACTGAAGCGCAGCAGTTATATGAACGTGCCATGAAAACCGGTGATGATACAGTTATCGCTAATGCGTTAGCAACGCTTGAACAAAGAAAGGCTGCGCAGGTTACTGCAGAGCAGGAAGCTGCTGCATCCCAAATTCAGATCAATAAAGACATGAATGAACAGCTGATGTCACAGGCTACGTTGCTGCAGGCTTTTAAGGCTGATTTGGATGAAATGCAAAAGCAGGGCGAACTGGAACGGTATATTGATTATTTGGATGAAGAAAAGGCTGCCTTTTTACAAAATCAGGCTGAAAAGCAGGAATTGATGCAGCAGTATTATGACTGGCGGCTTGAAGCTGAACAGTCATATGCAAGTTTTGCGTTGGAAGCAGCTAACACTTTAAAGGATGGCCTGGCACAAGGGTTTGCTAATGCTATTGTTGATGGACAGAACTTTGGAAAAACTTTGCAGAATTTGGGCAAAGAAATTGTAAAAATGTTTCTCCAATGGCAGGCACAAAGAGCGGCCGCTGCTGCCCTTAGCAAAATGATGATGGGACAGGAAACTGCTGCTGTAGCAGCGCAGGGGGCTGCAATGGCGACATCACTTGCGCCTGCGGCGTGGCTTAAGCTGGTAATTGAACCGGGTGCTTCTGGTATTGCTACAGGTCTTCTAACATCCGGGTTGAGTGCCGCTGCTGGTATTGGAACAGCAAGTAAAAGTCTTACGAGTTTCGGCGGCGGAATGCAGGAAATGGGAAAATTTGATTTTGGAGATAATTACTTAGGGCAGAAAAACTTTGCTGACGGTGGTGTTGTTACTGCACCTACTCATGCGCTGATTGGTGAAAAATCTTATCCTGAAGCTGTACTGCCTCTGCGCAGTAGTGTACTGCAAAAGATTACCAGCTTTTTGTTTGATGGTGTGGACTTTGGCACTGCTTCAGGTGATGGTGCCAATGTTGAAATAATTAATTATGGCGATATTAATACCGGTGCTGATTACGATACCTTTATGGATGATATTCAATATTCTTTGGCTATGGGTGTGCGGGGGTGATGAAGTGACGATCATAAGACGTGAATATTTTCCTCTGCGTAAGCAGGTAAAGCCTACAGAACAGCTTATTATCAATGGAACTGCCCTGCCATATGCCTACAGCTTTGACGGTGCTGCTGACATCACTGTGCGCGCTAAAAGTGAAAAGCGCGGTTACAGCCACGGTAGTACTATTTCAGGTGATGGCTTTATTGACGGTAAGAAAATCACTTTAGGCTTTGTCATTGAAGGCAGCACTCCGGCTGAACATGATGCCAAGCTTAACGATTTGTATCAGCTCATGTATCAGCGTGACTATCAGCTGCATGCTGGATATGATCGTGGATATTACAATATTGCCTGTATGTATAGTACAAAAGAAAAATGGATCAAGGGATTTAAAGGTCGAAAAGGTGAGGTTGATATAACTTTGCTTTTAGCTGATCCATTTAGGTATGCAAACAGTGAGGCTGAAGCAGAATTTAATTATGCTGATTCTGTGAAGGAAGCTGAAATGTTTATATATAGTAGCGGAAGTATAGAAACACCTTTGGAAATAGAATTAATTCCGAAGAATACGATGAATGACATTACTATTACTCATATTGAAAGTGGTTATAGCATGCGCATTACAGATACACTTTTAACTAAACCTTCGACGCTTATTGTAGATACTAAGGCTGGGACTGTCAGGCGCGGTGCATATAATGCGATAAATACTTTCAGTGGGCAGTTCTTGACCGCTCAACCGGGCGAAAATACATATAAGTTTACTGGTGCAGCTGGAACAATAAAAATTCGTTGGCGGGATAGGTGGCTGGCATGAATTTTCGTTTTGGCAGTAAACTTTTTGGGCGTTATATTTGGGCAGTGTCTGTCAAAAAAAAGAGCGGGCCGGGACCTGGTCCTGATCCTTCGGATGTAAAATATTTGCCTGACTATGTTCAGGTTATTTTTTATAACAAGGATGGTACTAAAACAGCGATATTTTCAAGAGATACAGAAAATAATCCGTTTAATAAAATCGAGTTTGAAAATATAAAAACAGGCTGTGGCAGTGCAACGCTTAATTTCAAACAGTTTCCAAGTTTTGCGGAAATAAGCTACGGACAGCGGATTGATATTTATTTGTTTGCTGATAAGCGGCCGTGGTACAGCGGGCATGTTTTAACGCGTCCTGACAGCGGTGGTACTGGAACAGATTATAAAATAACTTGTTATGGTTATTTTGATAAGCTGGAAAAAGTGCTTATTTTTGGTACTTATGAGAATCAGGAAATCGCAGATATTGTGCGGAATATTTGCAGACAGGTTGAAGCTAAGACTGGTATTGTCTACAACGATAACAAAATATATGACGTCGGCTATGACATAAAGAAAATCGTTTTTGACGGTGTGAGTGCAAAAGAAGCATTGGAACAGCTTTCAGAGTTTGCCACAGATTTTGTTTATGGTGTGGATGAGTATCGGGAATTTTTCTTTAAGCCTCGCGTGGATGAGATCAATGAGGAAGCACGTTTTTGGGTAGGGCCACATATTGACGGATTTGAACCGACACAAAGCATTGATAAGATCGTAAATTACGCGCGTATCAAAGGTGCTGCCATTGACGGTGATGGTGAAAGCTGGCTGGTAACTGTTGAGGACAAGGAAAGTCAAGACTTATACGGTGTATCTGAAGAAGTGTGGACGTTGCCAACTGCTTATACTGCTGCTGATGCTGAGCGCTGGGGACAGTCTGAATTGGAAAAATACAAAAATCCTGTTCTTTCTGCTAAAGCAACAGGTGTTAAGCTGAAATATCCTAAGCCGGACGGTGTTTTTTGGGTACGGCGTTTATCTACAGATGGGCAGGCACTTATAACTGACAAGGAAGGAAAAGAACGTAAGTATCCAATAACCAAGTTAAAATATACGATCAGTGGTGAAAAGGGTATTGATTTTGCTATGGAGTTGGGCGAACCTCCGTATCCGCCTACGGCAAAGTATTTGCTGGATATTGAGCGTAATGCCCGTAACAATGAACTTTTACAGCAGGCTGCTAATACCCAGCTGGTCAAATAATATGAAAAGGATGTGATGATATGGCAGCTCCAAGTAATATACGGATAAATCCGTTTATAGGTGACGGTGGAACTACTAATTATGTAGATTTTACAGAAGTTCATATAATTCCGGCCGTTAGTCCGTTTGTAGTGCGGCTAAATGAAGTGCCACAGAAGAAAGACCCTAGTAATATGAAAGTTGTTTATATGAATGAAACAACAGGTACGCCGACAACAACGGCTTTGACTGAGGTTGCTGCAACGCCGGGAGCAGGTGAATTCAGACCGGATTATTCGACTAATGCAACTAGTGATGAAGATTGGAATACCGGTTTGATTGAATTTTCCAGCGCAGATGCAGGTAAAAGCATTCAGGTAAGTTATACCGGAATGGGAACGCTTGCAGGTGTGAAGAATAATCGTTTCCCGTCATGGTGGCTTAATCGTGGCGATGGTAGCGATGGAGATTTTACACCTGAGAATAATACTACAATAAGCGGGATAAAGAAATATCGCCGAGTTTTTATAAAATCTGGTGTAACAGTTACCGTTGACAGATATGCACGAATACATTGTTTAGGTGCGGTTATTGTTAACGGTAATATAAACGCCGTAGGTATGGGATCTGTGGGAGGAATTGGCGGTTCAGGTAGTAGTATTAGTGACGAAAAAATGAATGGAACGAATGGTCAAGATGGAAACAGTAGTGTAGGTGGTCGTGGAGTTGGTGGTTATGGAGGTGGCGGACAAGGCGCCGCGGGGGGAACAATAGAAAGAACTGATGTAATGATTGATTCTTATTTTTGTATCGCAAGAGGCAGCGGTGGAGGAGGTGGTGGTGGTCGAAATGGTGGTAATGGTGGTAATGGTGGTAATGGTGGTGGTGATATTATAATTATTGCTTCTTCAGTTAAAGTTGGTGGATTGCTGAGCGTGGATGGAATGAAAGGATTCGATGCTACTGGTGACGGTGGCGGAGGAGGTGGTGGCGGAGGGGGACGTGTTTGTATTGTCGCATATAGTGTTATAGGAGCAGATAGGATAACTGCAGCAGGTGGAGCTGGTGGAGCTGGAAATGGTGGCGGCGTCCGAGGCGGAAATGGGATAAGAAATATCGTTGAATTAGGAGCAATATAATGATTTGAATATTTGATATAAATTGAGGTGAATTTAATGCTGACAATAGATGGCAAAAAAATATCTTTATCTAAAGGGGATACTTTTGATGTAACTTTTGCTGTTAATGGATATCGACTGAAAGACGGCGATAGCGTTATATTTAGCATAAAGAATACGGCTAATAGCAGCAATGTTCTTATGAAAAAAATATATACAACATTTGTTAATAATAAAGTAAGAGTTCAGATAAGTGCCGGAGAAATGGAGAGGTTAACGATTGGAAGTAAAGTATATGATTTGGTTTGTATTACAGGTGATGTTAAAGTAACATTGAATTATCCAGCGAATTTGGTGATAAAAGAGGTGGTACATAATGAGTGATATTTCAAGAAATGAAATATGCTTAGATGTAGAGTTGGAGGGTGCTATTCCTATGTCTGTTCCTCCAGCAGATGCTTATATTCTATATGTTGAGCGTGCAGAGAATGCTGCTGCCTCAGCAGAAAGCAGTAAGACAGCTGCAGCAGCCAGCGCGTCAGCAGCAAAGACAAGCGAAACTAATGCGGCCAATAGCGCTACCTCAGCAGAAAGCAGTGCGAATAAGACCAAAGATATTGCTGATAGCTTAGAAGGGCTAGCTGGTATTACTGGTGTAGCGACAACAGATGAAGCTATTGCTGGTGCAGTTGATAACAAAGCAATGACACCGTTAAAGACGAAAGAGGCTGTAGAGTCATTAGTATCAATACAAAGGTTAATTGATTTAATTTACCCGGTAGGCAGTATCTATACGTCTGTAAATTCGACATCTCCTACAAATATTTTTGGCGGTACGTGGGAAGCAATGCCTGCTGGACGAGTTTTGCTGGCACAGGGAACATCAGAATGGGGCGTAGAATATAAAGTCGGCAGTGCTGGCGGCGAACATGAACATCAGTTATCTGTCGGGGAAATGCCACAATTTACTCCTACGGGAACATTAAGCTCTGCTGCTCTTACAGGTTATCAAAATTTTTGGAGCGTCACATGGAGTGATGGCGGACCATTAGGTGGATCAAGTGGAATAATCTCCCAGAGCACATACGATGGAACTCCAGGCTGGGTTGGTGCTAGTAGCGGTAGTCAAAAGCCAGGCAGGTCTAGTATTAATGCGTCGCACGCACATAAATTAACCTTTGAATCAATCGGCGGCGGCAGTGCTCATAATATTATGCAGCCGTACCTGTCTGTTTTTATGTGGAAGCGCACGGCATAAGGAGGAAGTCACAAATGCAAGATTTAATTATTTATAACGAAAATCAGGTCATTATACAAGCTAATAGCAAAACATATCAAGAAACAAAAGAAAATTTTCTTGCTGACTATGAGAAAAAAGTCAATTATCAAACTATTGATTATAATCGAACAACGCAAACTTGCTGGTTAAACGGTGAAGCATTTCAAGCGTATCCAAACACAGTATGTGAGGATATTTTGAATAGCATTGATACACTTTTGGAAAAGCAGGCGAAACGTGAATATATAGTGCCTACCATTGATGAGCTTAAAGCGATTAAGCTGTCAGAGATAGACGTTTGGACTGAAAGTAAAATTACCGGCGGGTTTATATCTGAATGCACTGGTGAGATAGTAAGATATGATAGCGATAAGGACACGCAGCTTACGATTCAGGGGATTGCGTTAAATGTAAGCACTGAACGTTTTAAGAATGAATATCCTGACGGCTGCCCGGTACGGGGGTATAAAGATGGTGAAACTGTTAAAACAATACAGTATCTTAACGCAGCGCAGGTATATAGATGGTGTGCTGACTTATCGTCCTACGTAGGCGCTTGCAAGCAGCGAGGTTGGAGTAAGCAGGCAGAGGTAGCCGCAGCATTAAGCAAAGAGGATTTGGACGCTATTATATTAGATTAGGCGGTGCAAAGATGGTTGAAATGGCAATGGCTTCAAT
>ENA-ORSR01001454-ORSR01001454.1-human-gut-metagenome-genome-assembly--contig:-NODE-1454-length-16375-cov-5.617463_pt1 | contig 16375 bp, 10 predicted proteins | sample MGYA00241901_ERZ509166 | MGnify/ENA primary metagenome ERZ509166 (study PRJEB26280, sample SAMEA2338860) | human gut metagenome | biome: human gut; feature: human-associated habitat; material: faeces... | reverse complement strand
ACTTCATGAGGATAGCGCGCTGCATATTCTTTTTCCAGTCCACATAGTTCCAGCAGCTGTCCTGCCTTCACCATTGCTTCTTTTTTTTTCATTCCATAATTGATCAGACTTTCTGCAATTCCATCACCCAGTTTCCTGCGCGGATCAAAGCTCTCCGTTGGAGTCTGAAACACCATCTGCATCTTCTTATATACTTCTTTTAACTCTTTTCCCTTTTTCAGAGTGATATCTTCTCCATCCAGCCGGATCGTTCCGGAAGAAACATCCAGTAACCTAGTGATCATATTGACAACCGTAGTCTTCCCGCTTCCGCTTTCTCCGATAATTCCAAGCTTCTCACCGGACTCTACAGAAAAACTCACATCATCTACTGCTGTGTAGTTCTCTCGTCCCTGAGAGACAAATGTTTTTGTCAGATGTTCTGCTGCTAGTACCACACTCATTTTTCCTACCTCCGAAGTTTTGGAACCGCTGCCAGCAATTTCTTTGTGTACACTGATCCCGGATGTTCAAATACTTCTTCTGTCACCTCCACACCGCCCGCGAGTTCGGGATGCGCTTTGATGACGGCTTCACCGACCTTAGTTTCCATGTTGTGATAAGCGGGCAGACAGTGCATGAACTTCACGTCGGGATTGCCGGAAGCTTCCATGAGTTTCTTGTTGACCTGATATGGAAGAAGCGCAGCGATACGTTCGTCCCAAACTTCTTTGGGCTCGCCCATCGAGACCCAAATATCTGTATGGATGAAATCAACGCCTTTGACCGCGGCTTCCGGGTCATCGGTAATCGTGATCTTAGCGCCGGAAGCCTTAGCGAATTCACGGCACATATCGATGAGTTCCTGAGAGGGCCAGTATTCCTTCGGGGCACCGATACGAACATCCATACCCATCTTCGCACCGACGAGCAGCAGGGAGTTGCCGGTATTGAAGCGAGCGTCTCCGACATAGGCATAGGAGATGTCTTTCCAGCGTTTGCCGCTGGCTTCCTTCATGGTGAGCAGATCGCAGAGCATCTGAGTTGGGTGCCATTCATCTGTCAGGCCGTTAAAGACCGGGACACCGGCGTATTCTGCCAGCTCTTCAACGGTTTCCTGCTTAAAGCCGCGGAACTCGATGCCGTCATACATAGAACCTAAGACGCGGGCGGAATCCTTGATGCTTTCTTTATGACCGATCTGGGAGACGGACGGGTCAAAGAAAGTCGTGTTGGCGCCCTGATCATAGGCCGCTACTTCAAAAGCAGAACGAGTACGGGTAGAAGTTTTTTCGAAAATCAGAGCGATGCTCTTTCCGCAAAGCAGCGGACGTTCCGTACCAGCTCTTTTGGCCTTCTTCAGGTCTTCAGCCAATGACACCAAGTAATCAATCTCGTCAGGTGTATGGTTGACAAGACTCAGTAAGGAACGGTTTTTCAAATTAATGGGCATATTGTCTCCCGGTTAACTGCGCCCTCTTGAATTAAGAGGGCGCTCATACGAATGAAATCAATGCTGAAGATGTTTATGCAGTTCTTGCTGTGCATAAACTTCCGTGTCCTTCATGTGGCGAATGCCTTCGATCACCGCCAAAGCGTTTGCCATCGCAGTGTAGAAGGTCACATGGTTGGCCAAAGAAGCGATACGGATCGCAGAAGCATCGGCAATTTCGGAACGGCTTTCGGCAGCGACGGCGATCACCAGCTGGATGTTGCCGTTCTTCAGTTCGTCCACAATGTTCGGACGGCCTTCGGAAACCTTGTTCACCACATCGCATCTGTAGCCCGCTTCGCGAATGACTTTAGCGGTACCGCGTGTCGCCACGAGCTGATAGCCTGCTTCCGTGAAGTTCTTAGCGAGCTGCGGCAGACGAGGCTTGTCTTCTTCCTTAACGGAAATGAAGACGCGGCCGGACTTCGGAATCGCTGAGTCCGCACCTAACTGGCTCTTAAACAGAGCTTCGCCGAAGCTGCGGCCGACACCCATGACCTCGCCGGTGGAACGCATTTCCGGTCCGAGCACCGGGTCAACGCCCAAGAACTTAGCAAACGGGAAAACAGCTTCCTTAACGCTGTAGTGATCGAGATCCACTTCAACCGGCTGCTTCTGATCTTCCAGGCTCTGGCCGACCATGCAGCGGGCGGCAATCTTCGCGAGCTGCTGTCCGGTGGACTTAGAAACAAACGGAACGGTTCTGGAAGCACGCGGGTTGACTTCGAGCACGAAGATTTCCGGATGGTCGGAGAATGCGTGCTGAATCGCGAACTGAACATTCATCAGACCGACGACGTTTAAAGCACGAGCCATTTCGCGAGTCTGGCGCTTAACTTCTTCGACCAAGGCAGGGTCGAGGGAGTACGGAGGAATCGAGCATGCAGAGTCGCCGGAGTGGACACCGGCCTGTTCGATGTGCTGCATCACGCCGCCGATTCTGACTTCTTTGCCGTCGGAGACGGCATCGACGTCCATTTCTACGGCGTCATCCAAGAAGCGGTCCAAAAGTACCGGAGAATCGAAGGAAACCTTGATGGCTTCGCGCATGTAGCGTTCGAGTTCGCTTCTGTCGTGCACGATATCCATAGCGCGGCCGCCGAGCACATAGCTCGGACGAACCACCAGCGGATAGCCGATTTCGTCAGCCAAACGAATGGCCTCTTCTTCGGTACGAGCAGTTCTGTTGGGCGGCTGATGAAGACCGAGGTTCTGCAGCAGATGCTGGAAGCGTTCACGGTCTTCAGCCGCGTCGATAGAGTCAGGCGTCGTACCGATGATGTTCACGCCGTTGGCCTCCAAAGCCCGAGCGAGTTTGAGCGGGGTTTGACCGCCGTACTGAACGATAACGCCTTCGGGTTTTTCAACATCGATGATTTCGAGCACGTCTTCGAGTGTCACCGGTTCGAAATACAGTCTGTCGCTGGTGTCGTAGTCGGTTGAAACCGTTTCCGGGTTGCAGTTAACCATGATGGTTTCGTAACCGTCTTCGCGCAGCGCCATAGAAGCATGGACGCAGCAGTAGTCAAACTCGATACCCTGACCGATACGGTTCGGACCTCCGCCCAAGATCATGATCTTGCGGCGATCGGAAGGATTGACTTCGGATTCTTCCTCGTAGGTCGAATACATGTAAGCCGTATCTGTCGGGAACTCCCCTGCACAGGTATCCACGCGCTTGTAAACCGGGCGAATTCCGAGTTCATGACGACGGGCTCGAACCTGATCTTCTTTGACCTTCAGAAGCTTAGCCAGACGGCGATCGGAGAAGCCTTTCTCTTTGAGGAAAAGCATTTCTTCCTTAGAGAGCTCGGGCAGGCTGTACTCTTTGAGGCGGTTTTCAATATCAACGAGTTCTTTGACTTGAACGAGGAACCAAGGATCGATCTTGGTAGCACGATGAGCTTCTTTGACGCTGTAGCCCAAACGGAACGCATCCGCCAGGTACCAAAGACGATCGGGGCCCGGTTCGCTGATTTCGTGGTGAATCGTGGCGCGATCGGTAGAGATTTCATTTAAGCCGTCTTTACCGGTTTCCAGACCGCGAAGGGCTTTCTGAAGAGCTTCCTGGAAAGTGCGGCCGATGGCCATCACTTCACCGACGGATTTCATCTGAGTCGTCAGACGCTTATCGGCTTTCGGGAATTTCTCAAAAGCAAAGCGCGGTGTCTTCACGACAACGTAGTCGATGGTCGGTTCGAAGGAGGCCGGAGTACGGCCGCCCGTGATTTCGTTCTTAAGTTCGTCGAGCGTGTAGCCCACAGCCAGCTTGGCCGCCACTTTGGCTATCGGGAAGCCGGTAGCTTTAGAGGCAAGAGCGGAAGAGCGGGAAACACGCGGGTTCATTTCAATAACGACCAGACGTCCGTCTTTCGGGTTCACTGCGAACTGAACGTTGGATCCGCCGGTGTCGACACCGATCTCACGCAGAATTGCGATGGAGGCATCACGCATGATCTGATATTCCTTATCAGTCAGCGTCTGAGCCGGCGCCACGGTGATGGAGTCCCCGGTGTGGACGCCCATCGGGTCGAAGTTTTCGATGGAGCAGACGATGATGCAGTTGTCCTTGCTGTCGCGGACAACTTCCATTTCGTATTCTTTCCAGCCGAGCAAGGACTCCTCAATCAAGAGTTCGTGTGTCGGAGAGAGTTCGAGGCCGCGGGTACAAATCTGGATAAATTCTTCCATGTTGTACGCAATACCGCCACCGGAGCCGCCGAGCGTGAAACTCGGACGAATAATGGCCGGGAAGCCGATCTTAGCCTGGACCTTTAAAGCGTCGTCTAAAGAATATGCAATGCCGGAGCGAGCGCTGCTCAGTCCGATCTTGTCCATTGCTTCTTTGAATTTGAGACGATCTTCGGCTTTTTCGATCGCTTCGGGAGAAGCGCCGATCAGCTCGATATTGTATTTTTCGAGCACGTCGCTCTTAGCAAGTTCCATGGCGCAGTTCAGTGCTGTCTGACCGCCCATGGTCGGGAGAATGGCATCCGGTCTTTCTTTTGCAATGATGCGTTCGACCACTTCTTTAGTGATCGGTTCAATGTACGTTACATCCGCTGTCTGCGGGTCGGTCATGATGGTCGCCGGATTGCTGTTGACCAAAATAACCTTATAGCCTTCCTCGCGGAGAGCTTTACAGGCCTGTGCACCGGAGTAATCGAACTCACAGGCTTGTCCGATGACAATCGGACCGGCTCCGATGATCAGAACCGATTTAATGTCAGTGCGCTTAGGCATGATTTCTTATTCCTTGGATGGATTGGGTTCAGCCATACCGGCTTCGATCAACTCGATGAGGATGTGGATCACCTTGATGTGCAGTTCCTGCACACGGTCGGCAAAACGACCGGCAGGCGTAACGATGGCCACATCTGCAAGTTCGCAAATCGGAGTATTCGGTTTGCCGGTGAGAGCAACAACTTTGATTCCTTTCGCTTTTGCCGCCTGAGCTGCTTTGACGATGTTCTTGCTGGTGCCGCTTGTCGTAATACCAAGCAAGACGTCCCCTTCTCTACCCACTCCTTCAACAAAGCGGGAGAAAACGTATTCATAGCCGTAATCGTTTGCCACGCACGACATATGAGAGGGATCTGCCAGCGACATTGCCGCGTAGGCAGGACGGTCTTGTCTGAAGCGGCCGGAGAGTTCTTCGGCAAAGTGCATCGCGTCGCATAAAGAGCCGCCGTTGCCGCAGGACATAACTTTGCCGTTCTGCTTCATGGAGGCGACCATGAGGTCAGCCGCTTCGACGACCTTGCGGAGCATTTCCTCGTTGGAAAGCAGGTTGTCTAAACCGCTGCGGGCTTCTTGGAGCGCTGCTCTGACTGTCTGAACTTTATCTGTCATAAAGACTCTTTGTACTTCTGAATATTGGCAATGAAACGATCAAACAGCGGCTGAATGTCGTGCGGACCGGGGCTGGCTTCCGGGTGTCCCTGGAAGCAGAAGACCGGAGCATCTTTCAGTTCGAAGCCCTGAAGAGAACCGTCAAACAGCGACTTGTGCGTGACTTGAACATTCTCCGGCAGGCTTGCTTCATCAACCATAAAGCCATGGTTCTGACTTGTGATGTAAACACGCTTCGTTGCCAAATCCACCACCGGGTGGTTAGCGCCGTGATGACCGAACTTCATCTTGAGGGTCTTTCCGCCGACAGCCAAACCAAGGATCTGATGGCCCAAGCAGATGCCGAAGAGAGGAATCTTGGCATCGATGGCTTTCTTGGCTACTTCAATCGCGAAGTCGCAGGGTTCCGGGTCTCCGGGACCGTTGGAAAGGAAGATACCGTCCGGATGAAGCGCCATGGCTTCTTCAAACGTTGTGCGCGCCGGAACAACATGAACGTGGATACCTCGATCGGCCATTAAGCGAAGGATGTTTTCTTTTACGCCGAAGTCCCAAGCGACCACGCTGTAGGGATAGTCTTCAGGCTGGAACGAACCGGGACGGCCGAGGCCATTGTCCATACGCCAAGTACCTTCGCCCCATTCGTAGCGATATGTCGTGCTGACTTTAGAAGCCAGTTCCTGGCCGACCATTCGAGGTGCTTCTGCAGCAGTTTTAGTCGCAACAGCGATTTCATGATCAGTGAGTTTGCCTTCAGCGGCAGCAACAATGCAGCCCGTCTGGGCGCCTGTCGTACGCAGAATGCGTGTCAGTCGTCGAGTGTCCACTTCGGCCAGTGCGACGATGCCGTTTTGTTTGAGATATTCCGTCAGGCTTCGCTGGCCTCGCCAATTGGAGACCACAGGAGACTCGCTGCGGATGACGAGGCCTGCCACGTGAACATCTGAAGATTCCACATCGTCTTGGTTTACGCCGACATTGCCGATGTGAGGATAGGTAAGAGTAACGATTTGTCCTGTATAGGAAGGATCCGTGAGGATCTCTTGATAGCCCGTCATTGCCGTATTAAAAACGACTTCGCCCACGGCCATGCCGGAAACGCCGATAGACCGGCCTTTAAAAACAGCTCCGTCCGCAAGCACTAATGCTGCTTCAGGTCGGGCGTCATTAATTAGATGATTATGCACTATGACTCCGTATCGCCATCGAGACGCCGTTTCGGTCCCGATCGCAGTTAGAAAAAAGCTCGACTCAAGTTGAGTTTGAGACCGAGCGAAATTGATTATATCAACGGGTATTTAGCGGACTTGAAAGATGAAATACTGTTTTTAGATATAGAGGAAAGTTCCTAGATGAGAGATTTTTCGGTTTCTTTTTGGAGGAGTTTTTCTATAATTTTTGAAGACTTTTGAAAAGCCAATAAATTAGGCCGGAACAATCATCATTCCGGCCTTTGAACCCAAACCCGAGGAAATATGTCGTCAAGACCTCTAGGCGAGGCCTTTTCGGCAGTTTTAAATGCGGGTTCTAATTACTACAAACTTTTGCTTTTCAATTTTGTCTTGAAGCTTTGGCACACTCGGCAGAACGCCGAGTGTGTTAGAGCCGAGAGAGCCGGTGCTTAGAACTTGTATCTCAGACCAAGCATCACTTCAATTTCTTTGGTGTAATGCTTGCCGTTTTCTCTTTCAACGTGTCCGTAAAGGCTGACCTTCTTGTTCGGGTTCGCTTCGAAGCCAAGACCATAATAGCCGCTTGTACCCTTCAGTTCGTCCTTAAATTGGACCGAATTGGCTCGCAACTTTTGTTTGCCCGCGAACTGCTGTTTAACGCCGCCCTTCACAAAGACCTGACCCTTGGTGTTGCCTTCGGCATCCTTGAAGTCTTTACCGGCGACAACGCCTAAACGTCCGACCAAGCTATTGAAGTCATCCTGTTCGACTTTCATGCCGTTGGACATCGAAAAGTCTTTGCCCTTGATCCAGTAATAAGCCAATTGAGCCTGCGGTTCAACGAAGAAATCCTTCGTCAAACCGAACTTCTTACCGACTTCGGCAGATAAACCGAGACCGAAGTTATTGACCTTTCCGCTCACACCTCTACCGTCCAACATCGAAGTTGTGATCTTCTGATGGTAGTGGTCGAAAGAAGCCACGATGTCGGTATATAGGCCGTTTTCAGCAATCCATGTTCCATAGATGTTGGCACCGGCGGAATTCACCTTTCCTTTAGAGTGAGAATCCGGATTGCTCGTCTTCTGTGTGCCGTGCAAGTACTTGAAGTTCGCACCGATCAGCCAGCTTCCGATCTTATGGTCTAAGCCAAGGTTGAAGCGGTAAGCGTTTTGCTTGACGCCGTTAGATGCAAAGCCATCGAAGCGATCTCTTTGTCCGGAAGCAGATACCCACAAGCCGTTGCTTTCTGCCATACCCCGAACTTCGCCAAGACGCTTGCGGAGGTCAGACAACTGGTTATGGTACATGGCGTTTTGTCCGCCCATCCCGGCCATCGCCAAAACAGCCTTAGCGGTCGGAGATAAGAGAGGAGTAACAGGCTTTCCGGAGTTGCCGGGATTTTCAGTATCTCCAGAATCATTGGGATTATCTGTAGCCAAGGTTAAATAGTAACCGTTGTAGGAAGGGGCTGCTTCTCTAGTAAGAGAATAAGCTTCTTCAGGGGCGGCAACCTTTTCGCTGGTGAGTTTGTAGAGGTATAAACCTTTATCGACGAGTTGGTTGGTGTGATGCTTTTCGTCCAATTGAATGCTGACGCTATCAGGTGCATATACCAAATAGCTGCTTTCTACGTTGCTTTCGGCTTCTCCAGAAGATGGAATATAAATAGCATGGTTACCTGAGCTGGCTGACTTGATAACTACTCTGTCATTCGCATTTATTGCATCTTTGCCCTTTAAGTCCGTATGAAGAACAAAAGTAAGTTGCGACTCTCCTTTGAGTTCATCAATCACTAGCGTATTTCGTTTGTCCGATTCGTAAGTAAGGAATACGTGAGAATCGTTTCCTAATGCCGTGAGAGAAGAAACATGAGAATCGCCAACGACATTCCAAAACGCCCCGTTACCCAAGCCTAATTCAATTGTTCCGCCAGAAGAAATGCTTGTATTAGCTGAGATGGAACTCTTTTGAGTCAAGGCATTGAGTACTATTTTGCCACCATCTCTTGCTTCAACGTCGCCATTGATGAACAAATCACGGGTCTTAAGAGCTTCATTAACCAATACCGAACCGTTTCTTCCTGCATAAATAGCCTTGCTGTTATTACCGGACATGTTAATGAATAAATCTCCGCCTTTTACGTTTACTCTCGCCTCGGCGTCGCTTTCTCCATTATTGTCAAGAATTACTTCGGCACTAATATTGTCAAGAATTACTTCGGCACTAATCCCAATGGCATTATTTAGAGACGAATTAATCGATAGGTCTCTTGTAAGAATTTCTCCCCTTCCAACGGCTCGCAATGCATAAGATGTAAAGTCAGGCTCTGCGGATCCGTTTGCCATCACAATTTTCGTATCGCCAAGGCTAACGGAAATTTCCGATTTTTCTTCCAACTTATTTGTCGAATTCAAAGATTTACCAGCAAATACCGCTGTACCCCCATTCGACATTGTTATTTCTGTTTCCTCGTACCTGATATATCTTTTACCTGAAGGTTTGTCTATCGGACTCACAGGCATGCCAGCATATCCCTGAACCCCGTTAACACCTTTTTGCCCATTAAAATTCATGGACAGTTTATTTCCAGTGATTACACCATGGTCGCCTTCATCAACGAACCCGACTACTCCTGTGTTGTATTCATCGAACTTGATGTTTTCAAATGAAATATCCTTTGTGTGAAGAACCGTAGTCCACATTCTCAACAACAAATTCGAATTATTAACATGTACATTGGAATGAGAGAAATCTGCACGGAAGGTAGTGAGAGGGCCGCCACCGTCAACGCGATCGAAATGGTTATTAATATGGATCTCATCGAAATTTCGGAAGAATTCTCTAAGCGTCTCACTTGAGTTTCTGAGATCTTTACTGATTCCATTGACGAGTGTGATTTTTTTCTTAGTGTCGTCTATTTGAAATGGTGTTGAAAAATGCTTCGAAGAATCCGATTTCTGTGTGCGAAGATAGTAGTTTCCGTCATCTTTTTTATCTAGAACATAAGCGCCCCGATCAATTGAGATTACCTCTGCAAACGCAGGAGCTACTATCCCTAAAGAGAAAGAAAAAGCCAAAAAACAGGAAATTGCGGATTTTTTTAAAGTGTTACGAGGATTATAAAAAGAGGAGAAAGTTCTGGTTTTTACGCTAGGCAATTTAGCCTGTACTCTTACCCCCCCTCCCCAATGAGGGTACCAATACATTCTGTTTTACTTACTTTCATAAGAGGATCTCCAAAGGAATAAATGTTAGACAAGTAATTGTTTGTATCCGATTTGCAAGCTTAAAATAATCCCCTCTAAAAATCTATCCTAGAATCTTAGTTTCTATAAGAAATTACCCTTTGAAAACATAAAGACGGGATACATATTTTTGTTATAAAATAAAGAATTGATCGAATAATATTAATTAAATATCCCCTAGGCATCTAGTCTCTCTTGGCTTTTTTAGCAATTTAACGCGGGGAGAAGATAGAGTACGTACTTGGTATAACTTAAAGAGGAGAAAAATAGTAAAAAAGAGGAGCTCAAGATTTAAAATTAAGGGATTTGAACCAACGCAATAACAACATGAATCAGCTCGAACAATTAGCATCCCTGACGACCATTGTGGCTGATACCGGGGACATCACATCTATTGCAAAAATCCAACCACAAGACGCAACAACCAATCCTTCTCTTATCTTGAAAGCTTCTAAAGATCCCGCTTACCGGGCTTTTTTAACGGAAGCTGTTGAAAACTCCGTCTCCCTAGAAGACGCCGCAGATCGCGTTCTTGTAAACTTCGGCGCAGAGATCCTTAAACACGTCAAAGGCCGCGTATCTACAGAAGTCGATGCTCGCCTCTCTTTTGATGTGGAAAAAACCATTGCTAAAGCTCGCCGTTTAATCGAACTTTATGAAGAAAAAGGCATCGACAGAGAACGGGTTTTGATCAAAATCGCCGCAACATGGGAAGGCGTCCAAGCCGCTCGCGTGTTAGAAAAAGAAGGCATCCACTGCAACCTGACGCTCATCTTCTCCGTAGCTCAGGCAGAAATCGCCGCTAATGCGGGTGTTACTTTGATCTCGCCTTTCGTCGGCAGAATCTATGACTGGTTCAAGAAAAAAGCCGGCGCCGATTGGAGGGAAGAAGCAAACGCCGGAGAAAACGATCCGGGTGTCCAGTCCGTCAGAAAGATCTTTGAACGTCTCAAAGGGTTAGGCGCTAAGACCCAGATCATGGGCGCCAGTTTCCGTAATAAAGGTCAGATCGTGGCACTTGCCGGATGCGACCTCCTGACCATCTCCCCGAAGCTGATCGAAGAACTTTCTAATGCTGAAGAAAAATTTGAACAGCAGCTCGACGTTCAGAAAGTCACTCCGATTCGCGCTGAACCTTTAACGGAAGCTCAGTGGAGATTCGCAATGTGCGAGAACGAGATGGCTTCTTATAAGTTAGACGAAGGTATTAGAGCATTCGTAAAAGATACACTCACGCTCAAGGAGACACTGCGCCAAATGCGTACCGAGACAGGTAAGATTTGGCCGCAGGATTAATTGCAGAACTTATTTTTAAAAGAGTCGCTAAATGACAAACCAATCTTTTAAACCGAGAAATGCAGGCTCGCTCTTTTTGGTATCCGCCCCGAGCGGCGCCGGAAAGTCTTCGCTGGTCAATGCACTCCTTGCAAAAATTCCGGGCATCGCACTTTCTATCTCTACGACAACCCGCGCCCCTCGTCCGGGTGAAGTCAACGGACGCGAGTACCACTTCACAACAGTTGATGAATTCATCGCTGCCCGCGAAAGAGGTGAGTTCTTAGAATCCGCAGAAGTTCACGGAAACTACTACGGAACCTCCAAGAAGTGGATTGAGGACACAATGGCCAAAGGCGGTGATGTTCTTCTTGAAATTGACTGGCAGGGTGCCCGTCAAGTGAGAGAACATTTCCCCGAAGCTGTAAGCATTTTTATCCTGCCCCCTTCCATTCAAGCCTTGGAAGACAGGCTTCATAAACGCGGACAAGACTCGGAGCAGACCATTACGAGACGTCTTTTGGGCGCCGGCGCCGAAATGGCCCATGCAAGCGAATTTGACTTCGTTATAATTAATTCAGTTTTTGAAAATGCGCTGGATGAATTCTGCGCAATCGTGACCGCAAGCCGTCTCCGTTTTGATAAACAGGCGGCTCGTTGTCGTGACATTTTTATTCAGCTCGGAATCCCGAACTGAATTTGATAGGTTAGATCAATGGCACGTATTACAGTTGAAGATTGTTTAAAAAAGATCCCGAACCGTTTCCAGATGGTTCTCGTAGCATCTGTCCGCGCTCGTCAGCTTTCTCAGGGTCATACCCCAAAAATTGAGTGTAAAGATAAAGCGACAGTCGCCGCTCTCCGTGAAATTGCTGAGGGCGTTACAGGCTTAGAAATGCTCAACGGTATAAGATAATAGAAGTTATCTGCACAGTCGGGGTTCGGCTCGCAGCCGGACCCCTTTTTTGTTTTTTGTTGAAGCGCAGAAGAAAACAAAGAATAAGACCTCAGCTAGGAGAGCAACCATGGCCCCGAATACCGCACCTGCAGGAAAAAGCTACGCACAAAAAGCCGCAGACTTATTCATGTCAGCCATCGGCATGAAATCGGCGCCTAAGCCGGAACCCAAAGAAGACGTCTTTGCTCAGGAAAAACTTAATCCTGTTGCATCTGCCAATCTCCTAGCAGAACGCTGCCGCCAATATCTTTCAAACAGTGATGTCCAAAAGATTCGTGAAGCATTCCGGTATGCAGACCAGGCGCATTTAGGTCAATTCCGTAATTCCGGCGCTCCCTACATTACTCATCCGATCGCAGTTGCTGAAATCCTCGCCTCTTGGCACATGGACGCAGAAACCATTGAGGCCGGTCTCATGCACGATGTCTTAGAAGACACGGGCATTACCAAGATCGAAATGAGCGAAAAATTCGGAGTGAAAGTAGCTGAGCTTGTCGACGGCGTGTCAAAGCTGGAAAAGCTCAAATTTTCTTCCAATGAAGAAGCTCAGGCGGAAAGCTTCCACAAGATGCTGCTTGCAATGTCCCGCGACGTTCGCGTCATCTTAATCAAGCTTGCCGACCGCCTGCATAACATGCGCACCTTAGGTGCCGTCAAGCCGCACAAAAAGTTGCGTATTGCTAAAGAGACCATGGATATTTACGCTCCGATTGCGAGCCGCCTCGGTCTCTTTTCTGTTTACAGAGAGCTCTCTGACATGAGCTTCTCTTACATGTACCCGATTCGCTACCGAGTTCTTGAAAAGAAAGTAGCCGAATCTCGTATGCGTAAGAAAAACGCTTTGGATCAGATTTATCACGAGACTTCAGATCGTCTGGCCGCCCGCAAAATCCGGGGGGACGTCCAGGGCAAAAACAAGTCGCTCTGGCGCATCTACTCAAAGATGAAAGAGCGCAAAATCCGTTTCAGCGAAGTACTCGACGTTCACAGCTTCCGTGTTTTAGTGCCGACGAGAGACGACTGCTACCGAGCTTTGGGCATCATCCATGAGCTCTACAAACCGGTTCCGGGCCGCTTCAAAGACTTCGTTGCGATTCCGAAAGCGAACGGTTATCAGAGCCTGCATACGACCGTCATCGGTCCCTGCGGCCTCATGGTCGAGTTCCAGATTCGTACTGAAGAAATGCACCACATCTGTGAAGACGGCATTACGGCGCATTGGCTCTACCGCGACCGCAATACATCCGATCAGCTGCAGCGAAATACGATGGACTGGCTCAACGGGCTGCTGGAAATTCAAAAACAGAGCGGTACTTCTCTGGAATTCATGGAAAATATCAAGGTCGATATCTTCCCGGATCGCGTTTACGTCTTCTCCCCGCGCGGCAGAATTATTCAGCTGCCCAAGGGCTCCACTGCCGTGGACTTTGCTTATCAGATCCATACCGACCTCGGCAACTGCACCATCGGCTGCGAGATCAACGGTGAACCGGCGCCGCTCACGCGCGAACTGAGAAACGGTGAGATGATCAACATCATCAAAGGCGATAAACCGACACCTAATCCTTCTTGGCTTGCCAGCGTTCGTACCGGTAAAGCCAGAGCAGAAATCCGTCAGTACATGCGCTCCCTCTCTGAGGAAGGTAAGATCGAACTCGGCGCCAAACTGCTGGAACGCTCCTCTAAGAGCCACCATCTGCCCTACTCCAAAGTCACAGACGAAGACTGGAGCCGCGTCTGCAAATCCAACGGTTTTGCAGATAAAAACGCCGTATTGGACGCGATCGGCGCGGGCCAAAAAGATTCTCTCCTTCTCCTGCATCAGCTCACGGCTCCCTACACACTTAAGGGCAATGAAGAAATCACCGTCGCTGAGAAAGTTCAGGAACCCGTTTTAGACCTTAAAGGTCAGACTTGCAAACTTGCTCCCTGCTGCACGCCGGCAATGGACGATGTCATCATCGGCCATTACATCGCAGGCACCAATACGCTTCATGTCCACCGTAAAGACTGCAGCCACGTCCAGCGCGGAATGCGAGTTGATCCTGAGACCTGGCGCGACCTGCAGTGGAATCCCAAGTACAAAGGCGGCTATCCGGTCAAACTCGATATCGAACTGACCAATACTCACGCCACACTTGAAAGGCTGACCAGCATGATCGCTCAGCAGCACTCGAGCGTCACGGGCTTTGCTATGAGCCAACAAAACGGCGTGGATAAGGTTGAGCTCACAATCCTGGTGAGCGACACGAAACATCTGCAGAAGATCATCAACGCCATTCGTACTATTGATACAGTCCGACTCGTCAGCCGTCACTTAGAAAGCACGCCGGCGATGAAACCTGTAGACGTAGAAGTCGACGAATAATTTTTGTACTTCTCAACGGCAAAACCCGAGCGATTGCCCGGGTTTTGCCGTCTCTGAAAAGGCTATCGCCTCTTTAACTTGTCGGTTTAGTACTGATCAAAAATCTTCTGGATTTCTTTAGGATCTTTGGTCTGAGTCAGAGCCAGCATCAGAAGAACGCGGGCCTTCTGAGGATTGAGAGAACCGGAAGAAACGAAACCGTACTTAGCGTCATCAACTTCTGCGTCCTTGGTTGTAGAACCGGTCGGAACACGAGAGGAGCGGACGATTGCAATACCGTCTTTTGCTGCTTTCTCAATGATCGGGAAAGTGGATTTATGCAGGTTGCCGTTTCCCACGCCGGCAGTAACGATACCGTCGTATTTAGCGTCAACCAATGCCTGAGCCTGGATACCTTCAACTCCGGCGTGCTGATAGACCACACCGACCTTCGGCAGCTTGTCTAAACCGTCAACCTTGAACGGTGTCTGAGTTGTGTGTTTGGTTACCGGTGCCGCATCCCACAGAACTTTTCCGTTGTGGATCGTTGCCAGCTGACCGGCGTTCGGGCTTTGGAAGGTTTCAACGCCGGTTGTGTTTGTCTTAGTAACATCACGAGCACCGAGGACACGGTCATTCATCACAACCATAACACCTTTGCCGGCAGCAGAAGGATCACCGGCAACAGCGACGGCGTTGTAAAGATTGGCGGGACCGTCGGCAGAAAGTGCATTCGACGGGCGCATCGCACCGACCAGAACGATCGGCTTATTGCACTTTGCCGTGAGGTTCAGGAAGTAAGCGGTTTCTTCCATCGTGTCGGTTCCGTGAGTGATCACAAAACCGTCTTTCTTGCCGCATTCAGCGTTGATCTTCTTAGCAAGTGTCAGCCAAACAGCATCGCTCATATCTTGAGAGCCGATCTGTGCAACCTGGTCGCTGGTGACATTGGCAATATTTGCAAGTTCAGGAACTGCCTGCACTAATTTGTCGACACCGACTTTGGCAGCAGAGTAATTGGTTTTGTCAGACGCCGCGGATTGCCCGGCAATCGTGCCGCCGGTCGCGTAAACTGCAACGTTCGGTAATGCGGCAAAAGCAGCACCGCATGCAGCGGCAAGAACAGTTCCTAAAACAGCCTTACGAATCATTCGTCTCCTCCTCAAATTAAGAAAGTAAGTATCACTATGTGGTCTTGACGCTTACCTTTGAATGATTCGAAGATTCTATTAACCACGTTGCTATCTAAAAATCGCTTGTTTGTGGTCATTGACTTTTCAGGGACTTAATTTATTTCCATCCAATTCTCTAACTGTCCCTATAAATCAATCAGTTATCTAATTCTTTAAAACTTTATCTTGACCAAAGCATTGAAAACTCATTTATTAATTGTCGTGGTTTCCACTAATGAATACGGATAATGGGTAACATGAATTTTCTATGCCGTAAATTTCAACTCGCAAGAGATTGTTGCGCATGAAGGACAGACTCAAGAAAAATGTTTCAAATCTTTTCCTCCCGACGACAGCTACAAAAATGGGTGCCGAAGCGCCCACTGTTAACAAATTCTGAGGTTAGAGTTTTTCGCTCCTGCCGCCCTTCGGCTGCCACTTCATGAAATGATGTTCAGCCAGAGACACCATCCAGTCCAGCACCAGCGCAAATGCAGTCAGAACCAAAATACCGGCCATAACCGTGTTGATATCAAACGTACTTTCAGCCTGCAGAATCAGATAACCGACACCGCTTGCAGAACCTAAGTATTCGCCGACGACCGCACCGACGAAGGCCATACCGACAGAAGAATGCAGTGAGGAGAATACCCAGCTCATCGCGCTCGGAAGATAAACAAATCGGAGCAGCTGTGTCTTGTTGGCGCCCAGCATACGTGCGCTTGCCAGAACGTTCGGGCTGACTTCACGAACGCCTTGGTAAACGTTGAAGAACACAATGAAGAACACCAGCGTGATACCGAGAGCGACCTTAGAGCCGATACCTAAGCCGAACCAAACGCCGAAGATCGGAGCCAGGATCACACGAGGCATAGAGTTC
>ENA-ORSR01001449-ORSR01001449.1-human-gut-metagenome-genome-assembly--contig:-NODE-1449-length-16434-cov-6.521155_pt1 | contig 16434 bp, 12 predicted proteins | sample MGYA00241901_ERZ509166 | MGnify/ENA primary metagenome ERZ509166 (study PRJEB26280, sample SAMEA2338860) | human gut metagenome | biome: human gut; feature: human-associated habitat; material: faeces... | reverse complement strand
GAAATAATGAATTGCAGCATTATGTAGCCGGCAATCAAGGCAACGAACAACTCGCTGCCATAAAAGACGGCATCCTCAGCATTATCGCCAAGAAGATAGGCGAAACGGTTTATTCCATCCGTATGAACACCAAAGAAAGCTGGAAATACGGTTATTTTGAAGCCCGTCTGAAACTGCCCAAGGGAAAAGGAACATGGCCCGCCTTCTGGATGATGCCGAAGAACTATACGGCCTGGCCGGACGACGGAGAAATTGATATCATGGAGGAAGTAGGCTATAATGCAAACTACGTGTCCTCAGCGATCCATTGTAAAGCCTACCACCACTCCATCGGTACGCAAAAGACCGGCGAGACATTCCTGCCTACCGCACAGACCGAGTTTCATGTCTATGCTTTGGAGTGGACGGAAGACTTCATCCGCACCTTCGTGGACGGAAAGCAACTTTTCCGCTTCGACAATGACAAGGCCAACAACAGGAACACCTGGCCATTCAACGCCCCTTTCTATCTGAAGCTGAATCTCGCATGGGGCGGAGACTGGGGTGGTGCACAAGGGGTGGATGAGTCGGCCCTTCCCGCAACTTACGAGATCGACTATGTACGTGTATTTCAAAAAAAATAATATTTGATAGGTATGAAAGTAATAAAGATTTTCTCCGCGTGCCTTTTCCTCCTGCCATTCGTTTCCTGTACGCAAGTGACGAATGACAAAGGCGACACAGCGATAGAGAAGAAAGTAGAAGCTCTGTTGTCCAAAATGACACTGGAAGAGAAACTGGGACAGATGAACCAAATCACCTCTTACGGCAATATTGAAGACATGAGCGGATTGATAAAACAAGGCGGTGCCGGCTCTATATTGAATGAAACTGACCCGGTACGCATCAATGCGCTGCAACGCGTTGCCATCGAGGAGTCCCGCCTCAGCATCCCTTTGCTGATGGCACGTGACGTTATTCATGGTTTCAAGACCATCTTCCCCATCCACAACATCGCATATCAGGGCAAGTACGGCACCGATATCCTGGAGGACACCTGCGGCATCGGCCACCGCGACCAGCACATCGTGGAGTACGATGGCTGCGCCAACTTTATGAAGGGTGCCTTTGAGACGGCAGATAAGATCACCACCGTCAGCCCCACCTACGCACAGGAGATCCTGGACCCCTGGTTCAGCTACGGTCTGGATGCCCTGCTGCGGGAAAAGCAGTATAAGCTCTGCGGCATCCTGAACGGCATCGATATGGAGGCCAATAACCCCGCCACCGACCCCAAGATCCCCTTCAACTACGATGTGACCAACTTTGAAGAGGGCAAGGCAAAGTGCAAGGAAGCCCTGCAGGACAAGTTTGGCCTGCACAAGGATGGCAGCCCCGTCTTTGCCATGGTCAGCCGCATGGTCGGCATGAAGGGCTTTGACCTGGTGCAGAGCATTGCCGACGGTCTGGTGGATCGCGGCATCGAGCTGGTCATTCTGGGCAGCGGCGAGAACCAGTACGAGACCTTCTTCTCTGACCTGTGCGCCCGTCATCCGGGCCGCGTGGGCACCTACATCGGCTTTGAGCCCGCCCTGTCTCAGGAGATCTACGCTGGTGCAGACGTGTTCATCATGCCTTCCAAGAGCGAACCCTGCGGTCTGGCACAGATGGTGGCCTGCCGCTACGGCACGCCTCCCATCGTCCGCGAGACCGGCGGCCTGCGGGATTCCATCCATGACTGCACGCTGGGCAAGGGCAATGGCTTTACCTTTGCCGGTTACAGCGCCCATGAGCTGTACGATGCCTGCTGCCGTGCACAGGATCGCTACTACAACAAAGAGGACTGGAACAACCTGGTCAAGCACGACATGGAATGCGACTTCAGCTGGGATCTCTCTGCCAAGAGCTACGAGGGCCTGTATAACGAGACCGCAAACCTCTGGTAAATCATTTTCATAAGTTTGCCTTTTGCCGCCCGGTTCGCAGGAGCCGGGCGGCTTTTTTTGCGGACTTCCACACATATTTTACAGGAATCATCCGCAAAAAGTGGCAAGGCACCTTTGCACTTCCGACAGGACTGTGCTACAATGAAAAACATTGACAGCTCTTTCATGTTTTTGAAGAAATTACAGAATAGATGAGGAAAACGATATGAACTGGAAACGTGTCATCAGCGGCGTGCTGGCAGCAGCGATGCTGTCCGCTCTGCCGGTGCAGCTTCTGGTGTCAGCGGAAGGCACGGAGGCGGTCGGGCAGGCCGATGGCTGGCAGGAACTGACCACTCTGGAACCTCTTGACGAAAGCAACACTTTCTTTTACAGCAAGGACGACCAGACATTTGAAAAGATCACCCATCCGGAAAAGGATGTCAAAACCGCAGACGGCATCGTGGATTATCTGGGAGACGGTGCGGTGGCGGTGGTGACTGACCCGGAGGATGCCGCCTACAACGCCGGTGACCGGGGTCAGAACTACGCATGGTCGGCGGTCGGCTACGGGGACTGGCTGTATGTGGGCACCTGCTACGCCGCCATCGGCAACACCCTCTCCCTGATGAAGAGCAGTCTGGGCGACGAATACGACGACAAGGTGCTTGCCGCCACCTTCGATGCCCTTTACAACGGCACTTTCTTTCTGACCGAGGAGGATGGCGGCCGGCCCAAGGGAGTGCTGGTGAAGATCAACACCAAGACCGGCGAGACCAAGCTGTTGATGTCCGGCTCCTACAACGGTTACACACCCCTGTTCCGCAACGCATTGGAGTATCACGGCAAGCTGTACTTCTGCGGCAGTGTGGGCGGCGGCGGCATCGGCTTTCTGCCCAGCATCTGGCAGGTGGACCCCGCCACCGACGAGTGCAAGCCGGTGTATATCGGCCTGAACAGCGTGCAGGATTATGCCGCAGCCTACCAGCAGGGCATCTCCGTGGGCATCCGCGGGATGTGCGTCTACAAGGATCAGCTGGTCATCAGCAACGTGACCATGGATGCCGCCACCGGTAAGAGCAGCGCCGCCCTGCTGATCTCCTCCGATCCGGAAAAGGGCTTTACCCAGATCGCGGATTCCGACAGCCTGTTCAACTACCCCGCCTATCACTATGCCGACAGCATCTACGGCGGCAGCATCTGGGATATGGCTGAGTTCAACGGCCGCCTGTATGTTTCCATCTGCACCGGCACCGAGGACAATATGCCGGACGACAACACCATGCAGTCCTTTGCACTGGTGCGGGGCGACCAGAACCCCGACGGCAGCTTTACATGGACACCCGTGGCAGGCAATCAGGAAAAGGATGGTGCCCGCTACACCTTCGGCATCGACCCGGAACGCACCCGCTCCGGTGCGGCGAACCTGATCGTGTACAACGACCACCTCTATATTGGTGAGTACAACGATGAGGAGATCGCGCTGGAGCGCATCCTCTTTGCCAAGACCGGCAAGAACGCCGACGGTCAGTTTGGCGGCGGACTGGACTGCCGGTTCATCAACGCCAATCTGGAGCAGTCGGTGAACCTGTACCGCATGGACAGGGACGAGAACATGGAGCTTGTGGTGGGCAATGCCACCAAGATGTTCCCCAACGGCAGCCTTTCTGGCTTAAAGTCCGGCTTTGGGCGCAGCGAGAACCAGTACATCTGGCGGATGCAGGTGTACAATGGCAAGCTGTATGTGGGTACCTTTGACACCAGCAGCATGCTGGAGTGCATGGGTCAGTTCGTCAACGGCAACCTGCTGACGCGCACCCCCGCGCAGTGGAAGACCCAGTGGGAATACCTCAAGACCCTGATGAAGGCACTGCAGGCGACGGATCCCGACGGCAACGGGAACCCCGACACGCTGGCCCAGACCATCAAGTTTTCCTACAAATTCGTGTTCGAGAACATCACGGTCAGCAACATCGCCAGTGCCATCCGGCTGCTCAACTACATGCGCAAGGCAAAGCAGGGCTTTGACCTGTATGTTTCGGAGGACGGCGTGAACTTTCAGACCATCACCGTGGACGGTTTTGGAGACCCCTATAACCATGGTCTGCGGGCATTCGCCACCACCGACCAGGGCCTGTGCCTTGGCACTGCCAATCCCTTCTACGGCACGCAGGTGTGGATCAAGCGCAAGGACAGCTGACCCCCGCACTTCCAGGATAACGCCGCCCGGCTCTCAAATGAGCTGAGCGGTTTTTTGTGTTTTGCACAAGAAACCGATCATATTTTTGGTATTGATGCTGCCGGAGACGGACATACTCCACCGTGGACGTACAATTATGGCGTTGGTGTGAACGAACTATGAAGTTTTGCCAAAAATCGGTGGAAAATTGATTGAAAAGTTCAGTGGATTGAATTATACTATCCATATAAGCTTCTTAACCGGAGCGAAACCATTGCGAAAGGGTGCGGCGGGCTGCTGTTTCGGGCCTGCGCACAGAGGGAGGGCGACACCGCATGAAGGGCTGGTACAAGGCGCTGGAAGATCTTGTCTGGCTGACCCAGCTGGGCCTGAATATGCTGCTGCCGCTGGTCATCTGCCTGGGCGGTGCCTGGTGGGCGGTGAACAGCTGGAGCTGGCCGGAATGGGTGTTCCTGCCGGCCATCCTGCTGGGCCTTGCCTCCGGGGCGCAGAACTTCTGGTATTTTGCCAAGGAACACCTGGACCGCGCCAAAAAGGAAAAACCGAAGCGGGTGGGGTTCAACTCACATCAGTAAACATCACAGGAGGTCTCCCTTTATGAAACTACAGCCGGAATCCAAAAAGGAGCTGACGCGCATCGCCTGCGGCACGGCCATCTGTACCGCTGCCATGTGGGTGGTCTTTGCGGCGCTGCACCTGGTTGGCTGGGTGAAATTTGATTACACTGTCGTTCTGGGCAGCCTAATGGGGGCGGCGGTGGCCATAGGCAACTTCGCCGACATCTGCTTCATGGTGCAAAAGATCATCGACGAAAAGGATGAAAAGCGCCGCAAGGCAAAAATGCAGCTTTCCTACAACAGGCGGATGCTTGCACAGGCACTGTGGGTGGTCACGGCCATCGCAAGCCCGATATTCCAGCCCTTTGCAAGCGCTCTGCCCTTGCTTTTCCCGCGTGTTACGATCTACTACCTGCAAATAACCGGCAAGTACAAGCCCCTTGCACCGGCCGGGCCCTCGGTGGATGTCTCTGTGGAGGACGACCCCGAACCCGCCCCGGAGCCGGAGGCTGGACCCCGTGACGAAGGGGGTGAAACGTAACAAATGGAACTGAACGGCGCAAAGATCCTGTATACCATCCATACCGATATCCCCCTGCTGGGCGATCTCAAGATCACCCAGACCCTAGTCACTACCTGGATCGTCATGGCGCTGCTTTCGGGCCTGGCCATCTGGCTGGGCAGCAACCTCAAGCTGGAAAATGTCTCAAAGCGGCAGGCCGCAGCCGAGTTCATCGTGGAGCGGCTGGATCAGTTCGTGCACGACAACATGGGGTATCACTTTGACAAGTATATCCCTCTGATCGGCTCGATCTTCGCTCTGAGCATCGGCTGCAACCTCATCAGTGTCATTGGCCTGTGGAGCCCCACGGCCGACCTGAACACCGAGGCTGCGTGGGCCATTGTGGTGTTTGTGCTGATCATGTATTACAAGATCAAGACCAACGGCATCCTTTCCTATCTGAAGGGCCTGCTGGACCCGATCTTCATCATGGCACCCATCAATGTGCTGTCGGAGATCTCGACCCCCGTCAGCATGGCGTTCCGTCACTTTGGCAACATCCTGTCCGGTACTGTCATTTCCACACTGCTGTACTGGGCGCTGGCAAGCCTGAGCCATGTCATCTTCGGCTGGCTGCCCGGCTTCCTGAGCCAGATCCAGCTGTTCCAGATCGGCATCCCGGCCTTTACGGGCCTGTATTTCGACTGGTTCGGCGGCTGCATTCAGGCGTTCATCTTCTGTACCCTGACCGCAATTTTCATCAAACGTGCTGCCGGTGAGGACTAAGCCCTCACAACGGCATCTCCCAAAACAAAAACTTTTTTGGAGGACAAAACTTATGACTGACTTTCAGTACCTTGCTCGTGGTATCGCCCTGGCAGGCTGCGGCATCGGCGCAGGCTGCGCACTGATCGCAGGTATCGGCCCCGGTATCGGCGAAGGCAACGCTGCCGCCGCTGCCTGTGAGGCCGTGGGCCGCCAGCCTGAGTGCAAGAGCGACGTAACCAGCACCCTGATCCTGGGCGTTGCACTTTCCGAGACCACCGGTATTTACGGCTTTGTTACCGGCCTGCTGCTGATCTTCCTGGCACCCGGCATGTTTATGAAGTTCCTGGCATAAGCGGAACCTTTTACAAAAGAACGAAAGGAGACGCTTATGGAACTGTACCAGGCGTTGATCACGCTGGACGGCTGGACCTTTCTGGCCCAGATCTGCAACCTGATGATCCAGCTGCTCATCTTCAAAAAGTTCCTGCTGAATCCGGTCAAAAAGGTGATCGCCGAGCGCAAGGCCAAGGCGGACAGCCAGATCGCCGATGCTGCAAAGCTGCGCACGGAGGCTGAGGCCATGAAAGCGGAGTACGAGCAGAACCTGCAGAATGCCCGCGCCGAGGCCAACCAGATCGTTGCCCGTGCCCAGAAAACGGCCACCGCCCGCGGTGAAGAGATCGTGGGCGAGGCCCGTGCACAGGCCGCTGCCCTGAAGCAGAAGGCGGAGGCTGATATTGCGCAGGAGCGCAAGAAGGCTGTGAACGAGGCAAAGGACGAGATCGGCGGCATGGCCATGGAGATCGCCTCCAAGGTGGTCGAGCGTGAGATCAAGGAAGCCGACCACAAGGACCTGATCGACGAATTTATCAAAAACGTGGGTGAAGCATCATGACCGAGACAGCAAGGATGTACGGCGGAAGCCTGTATGACCTGGCAGCGGAGGAAGGGCTGGAGACCCGCATTCTGGGCGAGCTGGACGAGGCCGTGGCGCTTTTTAAGGCAAGCCCGGAGTACCTGCATCTGCTCAGCACCCCCAGCATCCCCAAAAAGGAGCGCTGCGGTCTGCTGGACGAAGCACTGCGGGATCGGGTCCACCTCTATGTGCTGAACTTTTTGAAGATCCTGTGCGAGAAGGGCACCCTGCGGGAGCTGCCCGGCTGCGCCCGGGCCTACCGGGTGCGCTACAATCAGGCACACGGTATTCTGGAAGCAGCGGCAACCACTGCAGTGGCAATGACGGAGCAGCAGGTGAAGAGCCTGCACGAAAAGCTGGAAAAGCTCACCGGCAAGACCATCGACCTGAAAACAAAGGTCGATCCGGCTGTGCTGGGCGGCATCCGGCTGGATATCGAGGGCACCGAGCTGGACGGCACGGTTCAGAACCGTCTGGCGGCGCTGCGCAGGGATATCGCGTCCGTGACACTGTGATCCATCGAATTTCCACCCGAAAGATTTTAAGAATTGAGTGGTGAATACAAGACAATGCAACTGAAACCTGAAGAGATCTCCAAGATCATCCGTGCCCAGATCAAGCACTACGAGAATGTCATCGAGCAGAGCGAAGTCGGCACGGTCATCATGGTAGGCGACGGCATCGCCCGGGCCAGCGGCCTGGAAAAGTGCATGGCAGGTGAGCTGCTTCAGTTTGACAACGGCGAATACGGTATGGCCCAGAACCTGGAGGAAAACACGGTCTCCATCGTTCTGCTGGGCTCCGATGTCGGCATCAAAGAAGGCAGCACCGTCAAGCGCACCGGCAAGGTCGTTTCCGTGCCCGTGGGCGAGGCGATGATCGGCCGCGTGGTCAATGCACTGGGCCAGCCCATCGACGGCGCGGGCCCCATTGAGACCACCGAGTTCCGGGCCATCGAGAGCCCGGCCCCCGGCATCATCGACCGCCAGCCGGTCAAGGAACCCCTGCAGACCGGCATCAAGGCCATCGACTCCATGATCCCCATTGGCCGCGGTCAGCGCGAGCTGATCATCGGCGACCGGCAGACGGGAAAGACCTCGATCGCTATCGATACCATCATCAACCAACGTAGCAACTACGAGGCAGGGAACCCGGTTTACTGTATTTACGTGGCGATCGGGCAAAAGGGTTCCACGGTAGCGGCCTTGGTGAACACCTTGCAAGAGAAAGGCGCCATGGACTATACGATTGTCGTAAGCGCGACCGCCTCCGACCCGGCAGCCATGCAATATTTCGCCCCGTTCGCCGGAGCGGCCATCGGAGAGTACTTCCGGGATAGCGGACGACACGCCTTGGTGGTCTACGACGATCTGTCCAAACAGGCGGTCGCCTACCGTGAGGTTTCCTTGATCCTTCGCCGTCCTTCCGGACGTGAGGCGTACCCGGGTGATATCTTTTACCTGCACTCCCGCCTATTGGAACGTGCCGCCAAGATCATCAACCAGCCGGAGGTAGCCCGTGAGATGAACGATCTCCCCGAAAGCATGAGAGACAAGGTGAAAGGCGGTGGCTCCTTGACCGCTTTACCGATCATCGAGACTCAGGCGGGAGACGTATCGGCTTATATCCCGACCAACGTGATCTCTATCACCGACGGACAGATATTCCTTGAGACCGATTTATTCAACCAAGGGAACCGCCCGGCTATCAACGTCGGAATCTCTGTTTCCCGTGTAGGCGGTAACGCGCAATTAAAGGCGATGAAAAAGGTAGCGGGTACCTTGAAAATCGATCAGGCTCAGTTCCGTGAATTGGAATCATTCTCCAAGTTCGGGGGCGAGATGGATGCCGTCACCGCTTTCACGATCGATAAAGGGCAGAAGAATACCCAGTTACTGATACAGCCTCAATATAGCCCGATGCCGGTGGAAGAGCAAATCTCGATCCTTTATTGCGGAACGCAAGGTCTGCTGAAAGAGGTTCCATTGGACAAGGTGCATGAGTTCGAGGCAAGGTTTTTGCAAGAGTTACGTACCTCTCACCAACGGGACGTACTGGATGTCTTAAAGACCGGCGTTATCAATGATGAGATACGAGGTATATTGGAAAAAACAGCGAAGGAGTTATGGGTTCATTGAAAGAAATAAAAGTCCGGATCGCCTCTATACGGAGCACGCAGAAGATCACCGCCGCCATGAAAATGGTATCGTCGGCCAAGTTTCATCATGCCCAGACGCAAACCGAGCACACACTTACATATGCTAATAAACTATCCGCTATCTTAAACGGTCTTCTTTCGGCGGAATGCGACCTAGACTCACCTTACACCGAACAGCGTAAGGTGAGCAAGGTGGCTATCGCCGTATTCGCCTCGAGCACGGGGTTATGCGGGACATTCAATGCCAATATATGGAAAGAGTTATCCGCCACGATCCAGACTTATAAGAACCAGCAAATAGAGGTACGCCTCTACCCTATCGGCAAGAAAATAGCGGATGAGCTTCATAAAGCGGGTTATAGCTTCGACACTGATTTCATCACGATCGGCGAAAAACCGTCTTATGAAAGCGCCGTATCCTTGGCGAACCGTCTCATGGAGCTGTTCGTCACAGGTAAAGCAGACCGGGTGGAATTACTGTATCACCATTTCAAGAACATGGCGACACAAGTCGTAACCCACAAGACGTATCTTCCCCTTTCCCTCTCGGATACGGAAGCGGCGGAAACGGCCACCGACTACATCCTTGAGCCCTCGGCGGAAGAGTTGCGTAACCGGCTTTTCCCGAAATTGCTGAACCTAACCATCTATACGATCCTACTCGACACCTCAACCGCCGAGCACGCCGCCCGTATGATGGCCATGCAGACCGCCAACGACAATGCGAACGATTTAATCCAACAATTAACTTTGCAATATAATAAAACCCGCCAGCAAGCCATCACCAACGAATTGCTGGATATCATGGGAGGAGCGGCCGTTTCATCGTAATAAAAACGGGATGCTTCCTTGACTAAACAGACAATGATCCGTATGTAAAACACTTTACTAACGGATCATTTCTTATTTACAAAAAAAAGTAAGACCTTTGCTCACCAAAACATAAGCCTGTATACATTTATATTATACCAATCTAGGATCGTACTTATGATGAATCAAGAAAAGCTAAAAGGGCATCTCCTTATTTTAGCGGCCAACATCCTGTTCGCCATTAATATGCCCGTATCCAAATATCTACTCCCCGAGCATGTGCAACCCGAGGCGCTGACCAGTATGCGGATGAGCTTCGCTTGCGTGATGTTCTGGATCACCTCTCTATTCGTTCCCTATGAGAAAGTGCCGTTGAAGGACTTGGGACTTCTATGCCTTTGCGCCCTTTGCGGAGTAGGCTTGAACCAAGGGCTGTTTATCTGGGGATTGAATACCACGTCGCCGGTAGACGCTTCCATCATAGCGACCGCCGTCCCCATCTTTGTCATGATCTTGGCGGCCCTAATCCTAAAGGAACCGATCACACGGATGAAAACGTTCGGGGTACTGCTTGGCATATGCGGGGCGATCTCCTTGATACTACAATCCACGCAAGGTTCCAATCAAGCGAGCAGTCTAGGGGGAAACCTGTTGATTACGGTTAGCGGATTCATGTACTCGATCTATTTGGTAGTATCCAAGCCACTAACACTCAAGTACTCATCCGTCACGATGATGAAATGGATGTTCCTGTTCTCCACGCTGATTACCCTGCCTTTCGCTATCGAATCCATCTGGAATACCCCGGCTTTCCACAAAGAGGTCTTCGACGGCCAAGAGCTGGGAGCCATCTTCTTCGTGTTATTCGGGGCCACGTTCGTACCCTATTTATTAATACCGCTGGCCTTAAAGCGAATCCGCCCGACTACCGTCAGCATGTACAATTATATCCAACCAATCGTAGCTTCCTTTATCGCCGTATGCATCGGTCAGGATAGCTTTAGCGTAACGAAACTAGTATCGGCCGCACTTGTTTTCTCCGGCGTCTATTTAGTGACCCAAAGCAAGAGCCGGGCAGACCTTGAACAACAAAATAGTCAATCTTTTGACAAAAACGCTTGCAATATGAAAAATAATGCGTAATATTGCCCCCATAATATAAAAGAATAAGCACAATACAAAATCAATGATGAGTGTAGAGTCCTCATATTATACATGGGCATTGATGACCCCTTGGGGGGTTAGAATCTATTAATAAGCATTCGCGTAGACCACGTCACGCTATGTCGCAATCTCGTATTGCATCCTTTTTTATTTCTCCTTTTACATAAATAAGTTTAATCAATCGGTCATTGTCGGTTGCTAATCATGAAAAAGTCTTTCTTGATTGCCAATCCTCGATGAACCATTAAAAATACATATCGATGAAAGTATTAAAATTCGGCGGAACATCCGTAGGTTCCGTGAATAGTATCTTAAGTGTAAAGAAAATAGTAGAGGCTATCGAAGAGCCCGTAATCGTGGTTGTCTCCGCCTTAGGGGGCATCACCGATAAATTACTGGCCACTTCTACCATGGCTTCTAAAGGCGACCTTGCCTACGAGAAAGAATTATCGGAGATCATCGCCCGCCATCTGGACGTGATCGAGGGAGTGATCGAGGACAAGGAGGTACGCATGGATGTCCAGAAGAAAGTGATGGCTTTACTGGATGAATTGAGCAATATTTTCAAAGGTGTTTATTTGATTAACGATTTATCCGCCAAGACATCCGATACGATCGTAAGTTATGGCGAGCGCCTATCTTCCCTGATCGTCTCGAACGTGATCAAGGACGCTAAGTTGTTCGACTCACGCAAATATATCAAGACAGTTAAGCAATTCAACAAGCATATCGTGGATTTCGACTTGACCAACAAGCTCATAAAAGAGACCTTCTCGCCGCTGCCCAAGGTTTCCTTGGTGCCCGGGTTCATCTCTTCCAGTACGGAAACCGGAGAGGTTACGAACCTCGGACGAGGGGGATCGGATTATACCGCCTCCATCTTGGCGACCGCCTTAGACGCTAACACCTTGGAGATCTGGACGGACGTGGATGGTTTCATGACCGCCGATCCCCGTGTGATCAGCTCCGCCTACGTAATCGACCGGCTTACTTTCACGGAGGCGATGGAGTTGTGTAACTTCGGGGCGAAAGTAATCTATCCGCCGACGATCTATCCGGTTTATCATAAGAATATCCCGATCCGTATCTTGAATACCTTCAACCCGACCGCTCCCGGAACCTATATCTCGAAAGAGCGGGTGAAAGAGGAAGGCAAGGCCATCATCAAGGGTATTTCCTCCATCAACGATACCTGCTTGATCACGGTACAAGGTTTAGGTATGGTGGGCGTGATCGGCGTGAACTACCGGATCTTTAAGACGCTTGCCAAGAATGGCATCAGCGTATTTATGGTATCGCAAGCCAGCTCCGAGAACAACACGACTTTCGCCGTACGTAACGCCGACGCTGATTTGGCCGTACAAGTATTGAACGACGAGTTCGCCTTGGAGCGTGCGCAGGGTGATATGAACGATACCGTAGCGGAGAAGGATCTGGCTACCGTCGCTATCGTAGGCGAGAACATGAAACGTACCCCGGGTATCGCCGGTAAGCTGTTCGGTACGCTGGGACGTGCGGGCATCAGCGTGATCGCTTGCGCCCAAGGCGCTTCCGAAACGAATATCTCTTTCGTTATCAAGCATAAATACCTTCGCAAGGCGTTGAACTCCATTCATGACTCTTTTTTCCTATCTGAATATAAGGTATTGAACCTTTTCATTGCCGGTGTAGGAACCGTGGGCGGCAATTTATTGGAACAGATACGTATCCAGCAACCGAAACTGATGCGGCAAAACGGTTTGAAGCTGAATGTCGTAGGTATCTCAAACTCCAAGAAAGCCCTTTTATGCCGGGAAGGGATCAACCTCGACAATTATCTGGAGGAGCTGAAGGAGAACGGGGAAGAGAGTAACCCGGAGCATCTGTGCGAGGAGATCGTAAAGATGAATATCTTCAACTCCGTATTCGTGGATTGCACGGCAAGCCCGGACGTAGCGGCTCTTTACGAGACGTTGATGAACAATAACGTGTCCGTCGTGGCAGCTAACAAAGAAGCGGCCTCCTCCTCCTACGATAATTATACCAAGCTAAAGGAGACCGCCCGCCACCGGGACATCAAGTTCTTGTTCGAGACGAACGTAGGCGCCGGCCTCCCGATTATCAATACGATGAACGACTTGATCAATAGCGGCGACCATATATTGAAACTGGAGGCCGTACTTTCCGGTACGCTGAATTATATCTTTAATACGATCAGCGCCGATATCCCTTTCAGCGAGGCGATCCACATGGCAAAGGAAGCCGGATACGCCGAGCCGGACCCGCGTATCGACCTTAGCGGCAAAGACGTAATCCGTAAGCTGGTAATCTTGGCGCGTGAGGCCGGTTATCCGGTGGAGCAAGCCGACGTAAAACGGAACCTGTTCATCCCGGAAAAGTACTTCGAGGGTTCCCTTGAGGACTTCTGGAAGAATATCAAGGATACGGATGCCGGTTTCGAGGAGAAACGCCAGCTACTGGAAGCGGAAGGCAAACGCTTCCGTTTCGTGGCGAAGATGGAGAACGGCGCTTGCGAGGTAGGCCTACAAGCCGTAGACAGCCACCATCCGTTCTATGAACTGGAGGGCAGCAACAATATCATCATGATCTCCACCGAGAGATATCATGAATATCCAATGATCATCAAGGGATATGGTGCCGGGGCCGACGTGACGGCCGCAGGCGTATTCGCCGACATCATATCCATCGCAAATATTCGATAGGTATGAAGCACATTATCATTTTAGGCGATGGAATGGCCGACGAGCCGATAGAGGCCCTGGGAGGCAAGACCCCGATGCAATACGCCAAGACGCCTTATATGGATAAATTGGCGGAACTGGGAGTAACCGGGCAGATGAAAACCGTAGCGGATGGTTTCCATCCCGGTAGCGAGGTCGCGAACATGGCGGTATTAGGCTATGACCTGCCCTCCGTATACGAGGGACGGGGTGTATTGGAAGCCGCCAGTATAGGCGTCGCCCTGCAGCCCGGCGAGATGGCGATGCGTTGTAACTTAATCTGCGTAGAAGGCGACATCTTGAAGAATCACTCTTCCGGCCATATCTCCACGGAGGAAGCGGACGAGTTGATCCAATGCCTGAACGAGCGATTAGGTTCCGACCATGTCAAGTTCTATACAGGTGTCTCCTACCGCCACCTATTGGTAATCAAAGGAGGCGATAAGCGTCTGGATTGCACGCCACCACACGACGTACCCCTCCATCCTTTCCGGCCTTTAATGATAAAACCGGAAGTTCCGGAAGCACGAGAGACCGCCGATTTATTAAACGAATTAATCCTCAAGTCCCAAGAGATCTTAAAGGATCACCCGGTGAACCTCAAACGTATGGCAGCGGGGAAAGATCCGGCGAACAGTATCTGGCCTTGGTCTCCGGGCTACCGTCCGGCCATGCGAACGATGCGGGAGATGTACGGCTTCGGAAAAGGCTCCGTGATCTCCGCCGTCGATCTCATCCGGGGAATCGGCGTTTACGCCGGCCTCGAGGTGCTTCACGTAGAGGGAGCTACCGGATTATACGACACGAACTACGAGGGAAAAGCGCACGCCGCCCTTGAGGCCCTCAAGACAAACGACTTCGTCTACCTGCATATCGAGGCAAGCGACGAGGCCGGGCATGAAGGAGACGTAGACTTAAAGATCAAGACGATAGAGTATCTGGACGACCGTGCCGTACGTATCATCTACGAGGAAACGCAAAAATGGGACGAGCCGGTAGCGATCGCTATCCTTCCGGACCACCCCACTCCTTGCTCCATACGTACGCATACGAATACCCCGGTTCCATTCCTGATTTACAAGCCGGGCGAGCAACCCGACTCCGTTACCACATTTGATGAGTTCTCCGTATCAAACGGCAAATATGGCATACTGGAAAAAGATCAATTTATAAAAGAATTTCTAAACGATTAGAGCATGAAATATTACAGCACAAACAAACAAGCCCCTGTAGCCAGCCTAGAAGAGGCCGTCGTAAAAGGTCTGGCCGGCGATAAGGGATTATATATGCCCGAGTATATCGACTCCTTGGACGAGGAGGTGATAGCCAACATGAAGAACCAGTCCTTCCACGAGATCGCCTGCACGGTAGCTCAGATGTTCTTCGGGGAAGACATAGAACCGGAGGTATTGGACGGTATCGTAAAAGATACGCTCTCCTTCGAGACCCCGGTGGTACCCGTAAAGGATAATATCTATAGCTTAGAGTTATTTCACGGGCCTACATTGGCCTTTAAGGATGTAGGAGGGCGCTTCATGGCTCGTCTGCTCGGTTATTTCATAAAGAAAGAGGGATTGAAGCAAGTAAACGTATTGGTAGCTACTTCCGGCGATACGGGAAGCGCCGTCGCCAACGGGTTCCTAGGCGTTCCGGGCATTCACGTGTATGTGCTTTATCCCAAGGGAAAGGTCAGCCCGATACAGGAATGCCAGTTCACGACATTAGGACAAAACATCACGGCATTGGAGATAGACGGCACGTTCGACGATTGCCAAGCGCTGGTTAAATCCGCCTTTATGGACGAGGAATTAAACCGTCATATGAAACTGACCTCGGCGAACTCCATCAATGTAGCCCGTTTCTTGCCCCAATCGTTCTACTATTTCAACGCTTACGCTCAGCTGGACAAGCTGGGAAAAGCGGACGAGCTGGTTGTTTGCGTGCCGAGCGGTAATTTCGGAAACATCACCGCCGGATTGTTTGCCTATTGGATGGGGCTCCCTATCAAGCGTTTCGTAGCGGCAAACAACCGTAACGACGTATTCTTGGAATACCTGAATACAGGAACTTATACACCCCGCCCATCAGTCGCCACCCTAGCGAACGCCATGGATGTAGGCGATCCGAGTAATTTCGCCCGTATTATCGACCTATTCGGCGCATTCAATGATCCTCATAAAGAAATATGCGCACTGATCTCCGGACATCGCTATACGGACGAGGAAATCGCCTCTACGATGCGAGCCGTCTATAAAGAGACGGGATATATCCTCGACCCGCACGGAGCCTGTGGCTACCAAGGGTTACTAGACAGCGATCTAAGCGAGACCGAGACGGGTCTATTCCTTGAGACCGCCCATCCCGCCAAATTCAAAGGAACGGTCGATAAGATACTGGAGGCAGATATCGAGATCCCGGCGAAACTGAAAGTCTTCATGGAAGGAACCAAACAAAGCATCGAGCTGGCAAAAGATTTCGAGGGATTCAAATCTTTCTTGATGAGCCGGTAAAAAGAAAAATAGTTTTCGTAAGTGATAAGGGGAGGTGTGGCAAATATCGATAATATCAATTTGCCACACCTTCCATTTTATATCACCTAGGACATACAAAACAGGCGAGAATTTCAAAAAGAAATTCCGTAGGCAAGCTATCGCCGATTGGCACAAGTCTACCACCAATAAATAGTGAGCTACCTATATTCTCACGAACGAGATAGCTCTTTTCTTTATTTAACT
>ENA-ORSR01001444-ORSR01001444.1-human-gut-metagenome-genome-assembly--contig:-NODE-1444-length-16520-cov-15.183298_pt1 | contig 16520 bp, 18 predicted proteins | sample MGYA00241901_ERZ509166 | MGnify/ENA primary metagenome ERZ509166 (study PRJEB26280, sample SAMEA2338860) | human gut metagenome | biome: human gut; feature: human-associated habitat; material: faeces... | reverse complement strand
AGATGCCAAGTCATGTGTTTTGGCATATTCAAAGCATTCTTTAATCTCTTCTTCCAGGAACGGAAATTCTTCGATACTATTTATATTCCCAAAAATCATTGCTTATCTCCCCCATTAGTTTTTGTAAATTGTTGTATTTGCTGCTGGTACAGAAGTATCACCTTTCACTTTTCTATAAATGATACTAGCCGGAATACCAACTACTAATGATACTGCAATCGAAATAATTGAATAAGACCAGATTGTAACATGATCAGCTGGCACAAAATACTTAATATAAACCATCACTGCTGAAGATGCGACAAATGCTGCAACTGCTCCAAACGTATTAGCAACTTTTGTAAATGCGCCTAAAATAAATGTTCCAATCAGGATACCAAGCACCAGACCCATAAATCCATTAAACCATTCGTATGCCGATTTAACTCCTCCATTTGCAAGTACCATTGCAACTACAATAGAGAAAATACCAACCAAAAGGGATACTCTCTGTCCAATTTTTGTTTCTTTTTCAAAACCAAGTTCTTTCTTGGAAAGACTAGACTGAATATCCAGTGTCCAGCTGGAAGCAACTGAATTCAGACCTGTGGAAAGCGTTGACTGCGCTGCTGCATAAATTGCTGCCAAAAGCAATCCTGTTACACCAACAGGAAGTTCAAATGCAATATAAGATGCAAAAATCTGATCCTGTTCCGCTGCTGGCGGAAGTGCATTCTGCTGGTAAAATACATATAAACCTGTACCGATTAAATAGAATACCGTTGCAATAAAGATAGATAATGCACCATTTGTAAGCATCATCTTATTTAACTTCTTTGTATCTGTTGTTGTTGTAAAACGCTGTACGATATCCTGACTGGATACATAAGACCCCATTGTATTAAATCCGGCTCCAACAATCATAATAAATACGCTGTCTTTCAGAATATTCGGATTGAATACCGGCTGATCTACCGCCAGGAATTTATGCTCTGTTGCAAATGCTGTGAATATAGCTCCAATTCCTCCATCCAAATGTGCAAGAAGGAAAATAAGGGCAAATGTAACACCGATCAGAAGTACAGAACCCTGAATAAAATCTGTCCAAAGTACTGATTTTAATCCTCCAGTGTAAGAATAAATAATTGCAATCACACCCATGATAATAATCAAAAGATTAACACTGATTCCTGTTAAGCTTCCCAATACCATACATGGTAAATACATAATAATTGACATACGACCGATCTGGTAAACAATAAACATTACAGCTCCAAGTACACGTAATCCTTTGCTTCCAAATCTAAGTTCCAAATAATGATATGCTGTATCAATATCCAATTTACTGTAAATTGGTAAAAAGAATTTTATTGTAATCGGAATTGCGAGCAGCATTCCCAACTGTGCAAACCACATAATCCATGTTCCGGCATATGAATTTCCTGCTAAAGACAAGAACGAAATTGGGCTTAACAAAGTTGCAAAAATTGATACGGATGTAACCCACCACGGCACAGTTCCGTCTCCTTTAAAATACTCTTTCCCCTTCATTTCCTTTTTGGCAAAATGAAGACCCGCAAACAATACAGCTGCCAGATATACTACTAAGATAATTAAATCTATCGTGGTAAATCCTTGCATTTCATTTTCCTCCTAATCACTCTCATATGCTTTAAAAACAAGATACCCAGTACCTCTAATTTATTATGCTGGGTATCTTTTTAAAGACTTCCTCTTTTGTTCTACTTATAAATATTTTTTCTTAGCATCACAAATCATCTGTGCAGCTTCTTTTACAATATCCATATCAGCATCAATCAGTGACGGAAGTGGTTCTCTTACTCCACCAAGTTCAAGGCCTTCATTAATTTTAAGGATTTCTTTAATTACTGCATACATATTTCCATGTGCTGAACACATCTTGTAAATAATTTCATCGCATGCATACTGAATTTCTCTAGCTTCTTCCATCTTACCTGCTCTTACGTATTCATCCAGCTTCAGATACAGTTCTGGCATAGCTCCATAAGTTCCTCCGATGGCTCCTTCAGCACCAATCACACGTCCACTCATGAACTGCTCATCTGGACCATTAAAGATAATATAATCCGGACCGGCTGCCTGTTTAAACATCTGAATGTCCTGTACTGGCATAGATGAGTTCTTAACACCAATCACATTCGGATTCTTTCTCATCTCTGCAAACAAACTCTGTGTTAATGCAACACCTGCAAGCTGTGGAATATTATAAATCACAAAATCTGTATTCGGCGCAGCTGCGCTAATATCATTCCAGTACCGTGCAATCGCATACTCTGGTAAATGGAAATAAATTGGAGGAATTGCCGCAATTGCATCAACGCCAAGGCTTTCTGCATGTTTTGCAAGTTCCTGACTATCCTTTGTGTTATTGCAAGCAACATGGGCAATAACTGTCAGTTTTCCCTCAGCTGCTTTCATTACATTTTCCAGCACAATTTTCCGATCCTCTACGCTCTGATAAATACATTCTCCTGATGATCCATTGACATAAACACCTTTTACACCTTTTTCTATGAAATACTTTGTTAATGCCTGAACACCTTCTGGACTAATGTTTCCAGCTTTGTCATAACATGCATAAAATGCCGGGATAACGCCTTTGTACTTTTCAAGATTTCTCATAATTTTTACTCCTTTTATAACTTTTATAATAAATACCGTTTGTATTGCTACCTTTTATCGTTCCATTTCTTCTACAAATGATTTTGTAATCAACTGTGGTCTCGTAATAATTGATCCAACAACAACACTATAAGCTCCCAGTTCAATCACATGTCTAGCCTTTTCTGGTGTGTTAATATTTCCTTCAGCAATTACTTTATGTTTTGCTTTAGTTACTATTTTTCTCAAAATTTCAAAATCATTAGCATCAATCTTAGATCCCTGGCTTTGTTTTGTGTAACCAACCATTGTTGTTCCAATAAAATCAAATCCCAGTTCATCTGCATGAAGTGCTTCTTCTACCGTAGAACAATCCGCCATCCACAACTGATCTGGGTATTTTTCTTTTACCTCATGGAAAAATTCATCCAATGTTTTATTTCCAGGTCTTTTTGAAATCGTCGCATCCATTGCTATAATCTCTGGTTTTACTTCCATCAATTCATCAATTTCCTTCATTGTTGGAGTAATGTAGATATCACTGTCTGCATAATCTCTTTTTACGATTCCTATAATCGGAAGATCTACCTGAGACTGTATCTCTTTGATATCCTCTTTCGTATTTGCACGAATTCCGCTTGCTCCACCTACCTTTGCTGCCAATGCCATTCTTCCCATAATAAAAGAAGAGTGTAATGGTTCTTCTGGCAATGCCTGACAAGATACAATTAACTTCCCTTTCAGATTCTCCACTTTTTGGTTCATTTCCTCGACCTCCTTCGTTCTGGTGCTATTGTAGAATCTTTTAAAACAATTTTCAATGCATTATGCATTTTCTGGTACTTGTTTCATCTTTTTCGACTCTAGTAGCTTTTTTATTATATTATCAACTTCGTTTTTTGTTGATTATGCACAATTTCCCGTTCTCTATTTCAAGTTGCGAAACTTGTTTCACTTTCGTTCTAAACTATTGAAATACTTATCAAAACTTGTATACTTAACGTAGAACCAAATTAGGAAATAAAAAAAGAAGGGATGAAACATTATGATTATTTATAAAGCAAAAGATTATCAAGATATGAGCAGAAAAGCTGCAAACATTATTTCCGCACAGATTATAATGAAACCAAATTGTGTACTTGGCTTAGCTACTGGTTCTTCCCCAGTCGGAACATACAAACAGCTAATAGAATGGTATAATAAAGGAGATTTAGATTTTAGCCAGGTTACAAGTATTAACCTTGATGAGTATAAGGGTTTAAGTCCAGAAAATGATCAGAGTTATCGCTATTTTATGAATGCTAATCTGTTTAATCATGTAAATATTGATAAATCACACACCTTTGTACCTAATGGATTGGAAACTGATTCTGAAAAAGCATGTTCTACATATAATGAAATCATTCATGCTCAGGGTGGCATTGATCTTCAGTTACTTGGACTCGGAAGGAATGGTCATATTGGCTTTAATGAACCTGGTGCAGCTTTTGAAAAGGAAACTCATTGTGTAAATCTGACTGAAAGCACAATAGAGGCCAATAAACGTTTCTTTGCTTCTGAAAAAGATGTTCCTCGTCAGGCTTATACTATGGGGATTAAAAATATTATGCAGGCAAAGAAAATACTTGTTGTCGTAAGTGGTGAAGATAAAGCTGATGCGGTAGAAAAAGCATTCTTTGGTCCAATTACACCATCTGTTCCAGCTTCAATTCTCCAGCTACATAACGACGTGACAATAGTTGCAGACGAAGCTGCTCTTAGCAAAATTTCTTAATTATTATTTTTTATATCGCTTTGATTTATATCAATGATGATTTAATTGATCGTTATCGTCCTTTAGGTAGATTAAAAAAACACCTCTACTTAGAGGATGGTTTCGTATTTTTTCATAAAATCATTGGGTTTTATCTAGAAATTTGAAAGTAATCGGGTTGGAGCTAACTATTTTATTTACCGTCCTCCCAGTCGAGTAATAAGAGAGCCCTAGTCTTATAAGATTGACCGCTTTTTCTATACTCAACTCCTGACTTGTTGCGCCTGTATGTGGTTGGTAGCGGTGGATGGCTGATCCGCAATTTCGGAACATATGACAAATCATGAGTCACCATCATTGATTACATCTGTGCCACTGTCAAAAATTACGAATTTCTGGCTTATACGAACCTGAAAAGGAGAGGATAAATCATGCAGGTGGGACAGCAAAGACCTCCTGTGGCTGATTGTTTCACAGAAGGTCTTATTTGTTTATGCTGTCACATTTTCATTTTTCAGATATGGTTGTCTTTCTCACACACCAGCCTTTCATAATCCAAAAATCCTCGAATATACATTTCTTTTGCCACAATCCCTTCCATGGCATTTTTCGCTGAAATAATTCTGTCCAATGCCTGCCACATCTCCTGTCCGTCATCTCTGAGGACTGGTTCCAGTATTTCTATGTAATGATGAATTTCTGCTTCCAGAGAAAACATCTCTGGATCGGATTCAAGAAATCTTTCCAGTTCCCGCTAGTATTTTTCATAATAACTTTCAATCAATTCTCTTCTCATATCTGGAATCCCCCTTATACATAAATCAGTTCCTGTTTGATGATTTCAGAAGCCCGGTTGCGGATATTGTTGCAGTGGCGTATCCATTCCATAGGATTCTGTCTCTTCAGTTTCTCAGTAACTCCCTCCGCACTTCGCATTTGAGCTTCAATCAGCTCAAAGTGTTCCTGTGACTGTTCATTCAGATCTGCCAGATAGCTGTCCAGTCTGGCGGTCAGAAGAAGATATGTATAAGTTCCAGATTTATGTTCTTTCAGATATTCCTTCCGAAACATTCCCCAACAGCCGATCGGTCTGGTTTCCTCCGGATAATAAAGATTCGGTAAATAGTAGTCTCCAACTTTTGTGTATTCGATTTTCATAGTGTTTTCCTTTCGCTTTTCATGAAATTGTCATGTTAAATGCGTAGGATGTGCGTTTTTCCTTTAAAATCTTTTCACATAGAAGACATTAAGTGCTTAATGCCCTGTGATTTTGCCGCAGGGTTATCCGACCCGTAACCTTCCAGAAGGTTGATGACGCCCCATACCGCCAGACCAGCGCCAAGAGCCATGACCAGAATTTTAAGAATGTCGATTGCCTGATTGAAAAATTCCATATACGTTCCTCCATTTTGTTTGTTTGATGGTTTTGGGTACAAAAAAAGCCGCCCACATCGGCGGCGCTTCGGGTCATCATGGCCCGAAGTTACACAAACTCGTCGCTGTCCAGATCATCGAAATTCAACAGGTCAGCTTCTTCGTCCGTGTCGGAGCCGTCCACTTCGTACACCGTGTATTCGTCCTCCGGCTTTAGTCTCAATGGCCGGTGGCGGAACAGGCTTTCCAAGCGGAAGGCGTTTTTCTTTTTATCAAATTCGGCTGTGTACTTGTAATTCGGGTGCTTTTTCAAGTCATACTTCGGGGACAGGAAAGGCGGGAGCCCCCGAAGCTGCAAGATACATTTATCTCCGGGCATGGTGGTGATCTCGCTGGTGGTCATCAGCTCCCGGCCAAGCCGCTGCATATTCTGGCTGTAACTTTCAGACTGTCCACGGCTGCGACCCTCGGTCTGCATGGAAATGGTGGCCTTGCCCAGCCAGTTTTCCGAAATATCCTTTAGGGTGGAAGCCTCCCGGCCTCCGAGGAACACGATACTGTCCATGTTTCCCATGATGGTTTCGGAATGGTCTTTGTACAATGCCTTGCACTGGCTCATTGCCTGATAAAAAAGTGTCAGGCTGATCTCACGGGAGCGGATGACGGCCACGATCTTTTCCAGCCCCGGCACCTGTCCGGTATTGGCTGCCTCGTCCCACAGCACCCGCACATGGTAGGGCAGACGCCCGCCATAGGTGTTGTCAGCCCGTTCACACAGAAGGTTGAACATCTGCGAAAAAGCGAGGGCAACCAAAAAGTTGTAGGTGGTGTCCGTGTCGCTGATAAGAAAGAACAGCGCCGATTTTTCATCCCCCAGCTTATCCAGCTCCAGCTCGTCATAAGACATGATCTCCCGAAGTTGGGGAATATCAAAGGGAGCCAGTCGCGCACCGCAGGAAATCAAAATGCTTTTTGCCGTCTTGCCAGAGACAAGTTGTCAAGGACTTTTTCATCAAATTCACAAAAAATCTAAAAAAAGGTGCCAGAAGCACTGTATGGCTCCTGACACCTCGTTTAACAGCTTACATTTTTCCGTCCAGCAGGTCTTTACAGAGATACGCATAGTCTGGCAGCTGGTTGATATATGGCTCCCAGCGCCGCTTGATTTCGGCCAATTCCAGCGGATCGGCTGCTTCCAGTGCATGATCGTTGCCCGTCATATATAAAACATCCGTAGCTACATCGTCCAAACACCTGCCGCAGAGATCGGCGGCTGATTCGATTCTGATACCGGTATCCACATAGACTGGATTGACGCCAATCGTCAGCCAGACATACCCCACCTTGTCCGACCAGAGCAGTTCAAAATCAGGGCTTTGCCGCAGATGTTCCGCAAAGACTTCCTTTACTCGCTCAATTTCATGTTTCTCTTTTTCTGTGTAAAGCATTTTCGTGTCCTCCTTGACAAAAATTTTGGTGCGTACCATCATCAGTTTAGCACAAGGCGGCTTCGTTTATCAGTCTGTCACATTTGCTGAATTTCATTTTTGAGCATACGCTTGATTTTATCGCTCATGGTTTCTGTGCTGGTATTGCTGAAATGGACATGAACCTTGTAGGTCGTCTTGCCGATTTTCTTTACCATCGCTGGCGTGTTTTCCGGCGCTCTGGACGCAGTAGCGGCGTCTGCCACCTGCATAGTACGGGGTTCTTTGTTCATGGCGCTCCTTTCTCCGAACGGGTCTGTGCCGCCCGGTAAAAAATCAATCGTGCTTACTGTTTACAATGTCTTTTGCTGTCTGTCGGGTAGCACCGGCATTTTCTTCCCGGAAATTCTTCCCGTCAAAGAGGATCGGCGCACACCGTTCCAAAATACGGTCATAGATACGGGCGTGGGCCAGATCAGGCGGGTTTTTCAGCTCGGACAGTTTCAAGTTTGTTGTGATAATTATGGGCCTGCGGCTGCGGTAGCGGCTGTCAATAACGAAAAATATCTGCTCCATAGCATATTCGGTACTGCGCTCTACACCCAGATCGTCAATGATAAGCAGGTCATACTCGTCAAAGCTGGCAATAAACTCCGACCTGTCCTCAGAGAACATCCCGGTCAGGCGGTTCAGAATGGTGGGGAAGTTCGTCATCAGCACAGGCACATCCTGGTCAAGCAAAGCGTTGGCAATACATCCGACGAAGAAAGACTTGCCGGTTCCCACATCTCCAAACAGCAAAAGCCCGATATTGCTCTTATATGCCTCCTTCCAGTTCTCCACATAGGCGCGGGCCTTGTCCATCAATGGGTTTTTGCCGTTGTCGTTGGCAAAGGTGTAGTCATAGAGATAGCGGTCTTGCAAACCCTGTGCCTTTCGGCGTTTGATACGCTCCATGCGGCGCTGCCGTTCTTCAGCAGCCTTGCGCTGCTCCTCAGCCTCCTGCTGGCATTGGCAGATACAGCGGGGCATAAAGTAGCCGGATTTTCCAAAGCATGGCACAACGGTCTGCCTCTGGCCGCCGCACTTCTTACAGTGAATGAGGCCGTCTGCCGGGTCTATGTACTCGTCCCCGGCCAGTTCCACACCGGCGGCTGCCTTGTCGATCAGCGCCCGGATTTCTGCGGTAATCTCAATCATACGGTTTCATCTTCCTTTACGCTGTAATCCCGGTTGCGGGTGGGCGGGGCTGCTTTCTTCGCGTCCTCACCGGCCCAGCGCCGGATGGTGGCGGCATGGCTCTGATACCGCTTGCCGGTAGAAGCCATGTACTCGGACAGTTTTTCGATGTACTGTTCCCATACAGCAGGAAAGCTGGCCTGCAAGTCTGCCAGTTCCCCGTCCGTCAGGAAAACATTCTGGTAACGGCCATAGGCGTGGGCGGGGTGTCCCTTCTCTATCTCTCTCTTTATCTCTATCTCTTTCTCTAACTCTATCTCTATCTCTGGTGGACGAATGTCGGACAAATGTCCGCCTTTTGTCCGGGGCGGTAAAAGTGCCTTGTTTTCCAGCCTTGCAGCCCGTTTTCGCTCGGCTTCGGTAGAGGACTGTCCTATCATCAACTCAATGTCGGTCATATAGAAAGCCCCGCTGTCAAGCTGCTCCACAAGCCCCAACTGCCGGAAAATCTCTAAAGCCCTCTCAACCGTCCCTATCTGGTGGCGGGTCAGTGTCGCTATCATCTGCGCTGTGTAGGGGATATGCTCGTCAAGCTGCAATTTCCCGCCGTTTTTCAGCGATTTTAAGTACAGCTTCAAGAGGATATTGGAGTATAAAATCCCGTCTTTCATATCTTCCAGCAGCACAATGGAGTCGCTGTCAAAAAAGTTCTCTTTCAGCTTGAGGTAGTAATACTTGCGGTTATCTGCCATTGTCCCTGTCCTCCTTTTTCCGGCGTTTGGAGTAGTAGCGGGGGCAGAGTATGATAACCGCCCGGAAGCTCTGCTTGCAGCTATGGGTACAGCCCCGGCAGAGGTCGTTGTATGTGATACGGTCGCAGGTGGTATTCCCGACTTTTACTTGCCGCAGGAAAAAAGACCATTCCAGCCGCCGTTTCTTGCTCATTCTTGGCATGGGTGCGCTCCTTTCTGCCGTTTCCGCTGGTGTGGCGGTATCGGCGGTAATTCTGTATCATCTCGGTATCATTTTCGGGGTTTTTCTGCCCTGTAAGCCCGTTAAAAAATCCTTTGGTATTGCGGATAGGGTGCGGGGCAGCCCCCTTGTTCTGTATGGGTTCGGGTACATTTTGGGGCGGTTTTTATCGCTCCTGTTCCTGCCTTTTCACAGGCTTGCGTTCCCGGCGTAAAATCTGGTCGATATTGCCCTTGACAGTCTGTAAGCGGCGGTATTCCTCCCGTTTTGCCCGGTAATCGTTGTAGCCGCTGTTTTTCTCTTTGATAAGGGCTTCAATCTCTGCTTGCAGGGCTTTATAGCCCGGCAGCTTGGAAATGCCGTTTTCTTTGAAATAGCGGGCGGCTGCGTCTGCTATGATAAAGTCGCTTTCGTGCTTCTGTCGGTAGGCTGCTTTTGCTTTGGCGTTTTTCTGCTGTTTCAGCCCGTCCCGGACAGGGCGGGTCTTGGAATAGGCAAGTACCTGCCGTTGCAGCTCCTTTTTCCCGTTCAGCGTCTTTTCCACCTGCTTCAGCTCTGTAAGGCTTTCCTGCATGGCGGCATAGGCGGCAGAACAGGCTTCGTCCAGTTCCTCCGGGGAAGAAAAGCCGTACTGCTGGTAGGCGGTAACGGTAGCCGCCATTTGCTTTAGGTTGTGCTTTGCCGCCCAGCGGTCATAGCCCACGCCCTTGCCCTCGGCTCGCTTGGCTTCCCGGTCAACCATGCGCTGCAAGGTGGTGTCTGCCGGGGTGGTTTTTGTGGTTTTTTCCTCCCGCAAGCGTCCCTTTTGTGTGTGGGGGTATTCGGGTACGGCTGTGGTCTGTTCGGCGGCTCTGTGGGCGTTCTGTGTGAGCAGGGCAAGGACAGCAGCCTTGTCAAAATCGTCCCCCAGCTTCCGGGCTGTGATAGGCTTTGTCCTGTCCGGCGTGAGGTAGGAAAGCCGCCCCCGGCTCTCCTTGACGGTCACGCCCTCCCGCAGCAAAAGAGAAGAAAACTCGTCAAAGCTGCCAGCTTGGGAAAGTGCCTGCCGTATCGTCCGGCGCAGCTTCGCCTTGTCCGTTTCAAACTTGGTGGGCTTGGTCGGCTGTCCTGCGGCTTCTCTGACAGCGTTCTCTTTATCAAGGGCAAGCTGTCCTTTCTTTGCCGCCCAGTATTCCCGTTCCGTTATCCGTTCCTTGCTGCCGTTCAAGAGGTCGATTTGGTAAAGCCCCTCCCGGTGGCACATCTCCATGACTTCGCTCTTGAAATATTCCATAGCGGCATTGGTGCAGCGGTGCTTGCAGCCCTCCCGTGTGTCGGCTGGTCTGTCCATGTAGGGCAGAAGCGGGACTTCATAAATCCGCAGGGAGTTGATGACGATATGCACATGGATATTGCCGCTGTGGTTATGCCCGTCCGGGTGGGTGCAGATTAGGGCTTGGTGTCCGGGGAAATGCTCCTTGCAGAACTGCTCGCCCAACTCCTGCGCCCGGTCTACGGTCAAGCCGTTGTCTGTCCCGTCCCGTGGGTCAAAGCTGATGATATAGTGGTGGCTTTTCACATCTTCCCGTTTTTGGTTTTTCTCATAGCGGAGATTGGCTCGCATACAGGCAACGGCGAAATCCTCGCCCCCGCAGTTAAGGGAAGAAATGCGGTAGTCCTCCCTCGGTATCAGCCGCCCGTTTTCATCAAGGGTGGGCTTCATGGTAAACTCGTCATGCTCAAATGTGAGGTAGGCTTCCGCTGCGCCATAGTCGGCATTTTTAGAGCTGATATGTTTGAATGTTGCCAACAGCATCACCCACTTTCTGCAAGACTTCAAACTTTAGGGCAGCAAGGTCGGAAACCGCCGCCCGTACTTCCCCGGCAAGCTGCGGGTAGGGACTGTGCCACTCGTTCAGCGTCCGGGCTATCTGGTTTAAGTTGCCGCCGATCCTGCCGTATTCGGCGGTCAGCTTCCCGACAGCGGCAAGCAGCTCGTCATTGACGGGGGAAACGGTTATGATGGGGCGTATGGCTGCCCCGGTTATGGCTTGCCGGATAAACTCGGCTTGGCTCATGTTGCAGGCAGAAAGCCTTTCCGCAAACTCGGCGTATTCTTCCTCGGTCATGCGTGTCTTGACTACCCGGCTGCGGTGCGGCGTGTTGTATCGTTTTCGCATGGTAAAACCTCCTTTCTGTGCGTGGTGTCCTCTCACTAATAGGAGAAAAACGGGGTGTGAAGCGGAACTGTTTTTGAAAAATCCGAAAAAATATTTTGAAGGATTTTTAAGCGGCGCAAGCCGCATAAGCAGGGTTTGGGGAAGGCACTCCCCAACAAGATTCCCGCAGGGGCAAAATGAGCGAAAAGCGAATTTTGGTACTGCGGTAGAATCTTGCTCTGAAAAACTCCGGCGTTCCCCGGCTCCCGTCCTTTCCGCTAACAAAACGTTTCAAAAGGGCTTTGCTACCCGCTATTCCGGCTTATCTTGAAAATTTTCCTTTCACTACCTACAACACCACGCAAAGCAAAATGGACGGAGATTTTTAGAATTTCCCCTCTATTCCCTACAACACCACGCAAGCCGGAATAGGCGGACAATGGCAGTATTTTTTTCTTTGATACCCTCTACGGATAAGTAAGGGATTTTGCCAACTGCGGCGGCTATTTTCCCTTTTGTTTTTTCATACTGGGGATTTTCAAAAATGCCAAACAGGAACGAAAAAAAGCAGCAAATCTGTTGAATAGATTTACTGCTTTCTGGTTGCCGGCGAAGCGGCGGTTATTCAGTTGTAGGCGGTAGGGCTATCTCCCAAAGCGGAACTTGAAAATAGCTGTGAGAAGCGTCTGGGTGATGTAGTCCTCTGTATCTTGGTCTACCCGTCCATTCACACGGGCGGCACATTGTATGCGGCGGCGGTAATACTGCAATACAGTTCCCACCGCTTCCGGCTCCCCGCTGGCGGCTTGGACGATTGTTTCATAGGGGAGAAGCCTATTATTTCTCATATGCCATTCCCTCCATTTCCGCTTGGAGCTGCCGTAGGGCTTTTCGGATATGGTAGCCCGCTGTGCTGCGGCTGCGCCCGTACTGTCTGCCAATTTCGTGCTGTGGAATACGCTTGAAAAAGGACAGGTAAATCATTTCCCGCTCCCGTTCGTCCAGCCGTGACAGGGCTTCCGCAAGTAAACCGCTGCTGAAAATGACCGTATCGCCGCAAAGGGTAAGTATGTATTCCTCGTCCGGCTCCGGGGCTTGGAAATATTCATCTGTCGTGCCTAAAGGGTAGTGCTTTTCGTCTGTGAGGTATTCAAGGGATATTTCTCTTTTGTGCTTCCTGCTCCGTGTCCTCGCTGCGTTGATCGTTGCATTTCGGATAACGACTTTGCAAAAGGCATGGAAAGTGTACTCGATATGTTCCCGATATTCTTCTGTACAGGTCATGGAAAATCCCCCTTTCCTCCCAAAAGGGCTGTGGCTGGTTAGTAGTTGCTTTTTATGATAGTAAGGGGCGGCAGCACTTTAGGCTGTCGCTCCTTGACTGCCTAACTGCAAAACCGGGCGGGGCTGTCAACGGCGGGCGAAGCCCGTTCATCTTGACCGTTGACTGGCTCGGCCGGGTTTGCTATTTATCCGGCAAACTTGAATTTATTTTAAGCTATCACGTTTTACCTTTTTAAGCCTTACTATCATTACCATAGGAATTTCTTTATTGTTTTTGAAACATTCTTCATAAAATCCATCAATGACAAATCCAGCTCTGAAACAAAGGTTAAAAATATCTTGTATGGAACGATGATAATAAATCTGCTCCTCCGGCTGCCCTTCGATCGCTATATCATAGTAACTGTGCGGTGTCATATATTTTTCAGTCAATGTGATAAAACAAGGGTGCTGCGTTGCAAAGACAAAAATCCCGTTTTCCTCCAATAGTTCATAAACAGCCATAAAAAGCGGTTCAATATCCGTAATATCCATAATTGCCATATTAGAAACTGCTTTCGTAAAGGCTCGATTTCTTTTTAATTCTAATATACTTTTTCTATCGGTCGCATCCGCCACACAAAATTCAATTTGTTTTGCATATTGTGATTGCCGTCTTTTAGCCAATTCTATCATTTTTTTGCTGTAATCAAAAGCGACAACCGAAGCGCCTCTTTGTGCAAGATACGAAGAATAATTTCCATTGCCACACGCAATATCCAAAATGTAATCCGCAGGATTAGGAGATAGAAGTTCCGTTACTTTGGGACGCACTACCTCTCTGTGAAATTCATTAGATTCGTCACCCATTGCATTATCCCAAAATTGTGCGTTCTCCTCCCAGATTTTTTTACTTTCCTCTGTTCCCATGTTCTCTCCCACTCCCCAAATTTGCTTTTTTGCTTCCATTAAATCTTCCTTACTATATTCCATTGTTACCCTCCATAACTTCTGATTGTTGCCGTCTTGACTATTATGTATCTTTTCTTTCCAAAATGGTATAGGCTTTTATTTTTATAATGCTGCAAAACTTTTCTTCTGTAAGGTATTCAAAGGATATTTCCCTTTGCCGCCGCTATTGGAAAGCCAAAAGCAGCGGCTTTTTTACGCGATATGACCGAAAAGACTAGAAAGCAGGATATGTCATCATTTGTCATTTCTTCTCAATGTAATAACTGCATGGCATATCAAGCCAAATACAAGAGAAAAACAGCCACCGCCAAATAGTGATGCTCCCCACCCTGCACCCGACATTGTCATAAAACCGCCAACAAAGAAAATACCAATGCCAAGAAATATCCCGACACCATAAAAAAGTCCAATTGCCATATCATACTTATTAAATTGTCGTTTCTCTTTTTTTCACATGTTTCCATTTTTGTTATTACCTCCTTCGCAAAATCGTCCATGTGGACTCCAAAAAGAAAACAAATTTTTTTCAACGTATTTAAATCGGGTTCATTAACATCTCTCTCCCAATTCGATAGCGCCTGCCGGGTAACATTCAATTTCCCAGCCAGTTCTTCCTGTGTCATTCCCGATTGTGTTCGCAGATGACGTATTTGCTTTCCTGTTGTAATATCCGTCTGTTTCTGGTTCAAAATGGTTCCTCCTCTCTGATGCTGATTTTATCAATGATATTTCGCAATAGCCAGCAATGAACGTTTGCATTGCGCAAGATGTTACATTATCTTCTGAAACATATGCCGGATCTTGTCTAAACGGCTGTTCGGGCGGCGTGGCTGAAACACAGGCTCGCCGGAAGTTTCCTGATACCCTTTTAATTCTGTAATGCAGACACTTCTTCCATTTGTATAAAAATTCAAATCATTTCTATATTCACCAATACAACGGGCAGGGATTTCCCCCTTAAAAATAACTTCATCTTTTTCAAGTCTGGTTGATTCAATGATTGCGCAATACTTTGGTGCGTCATTATAAGCCCGTGAAAGATATTCCTGCGGTGCAAAAAGGGTAAAGGAAAGGTATGGTTCCAACAGTTGTGTTCCTGCTTTTTTCAATGCCTGCTCCAACACGACAGGCGCAAGAAAACGAAAATCAGCGGGGGTGCTGACCGGGCTGTAATAAACTCCATAATCAAAACAAATTTGGCAGTCTGTCACTCCCCAGCCATATAAGCCCTGCTCCATTCCATAACGCACACCCTCCATGACGGCATTTTGAAAACTTTGGTTTAAATAGCCGAGAGATACCTCGCTTTTATATTGTGTTCCGCTTCCAACAGGAAGCGGTGTTACAGTCAAACCAATAGATGCCCAAAACGGATTCGGCGGCACTTCAATATGAATCGTGTAGCTCGCTTTTTTTTGCGGTCTTTCCAGATAAATAACCGAAGGCTCTTTCATAGCCACGCCCACATGATATTTTTCTTCTAATAGCGAACAAATAACTTCTAACTGTACTTTTCCCAAAAAAGATAATATAATCTCATGTGTAACAGTATCAATGTCAAAATGCAAAAGAGGGTCTGTATCAGCAATCTCTGCGAGGGCATTTAACAGGGCTTCCCTTTGCTCCGGCTTTTGCGGCTCTACCGTTGTCCGAAGTAATGGCATGGGATTATCAATCCGTGTTTTGTGAGGCAGGAGTTTTTCATTTCCCAGAATGTCGTTCAGTTTCAAAGTATCATCAGCTAAAATAACAATTTCTCCCGGACAGGCATGGTCAACCGGGACGATTTCACCATTTGACGGAATACACATTTCTGTAATCTTTATTTTTTCCTTTTTTGACAGCAGCAGGGTATCCCGTAAATGGAGCGTCCCATGATACAGGCGTAAATAAGAAAGCCGTTTTTTCCGCTCTGTATACTCAACCTTAAAAACATATCCACATAATTCAGACTGAATATCGTCTGTTTCTGTAATGAAAGTTTCTGTAATCGCTTCAATCAGTTTTTCTGTTCCTAAATTGTCTTTTGCACTCCCATGATAAACAGGAAACAAAGAGCAGCATCTGGTTCTTTTGCACTTTTCATATTGTAATTCCTGTATATCCAAAGAATCCTCTGCAACATATCGTTCTAATAGTTCATCGCTTCCGGAAATAATCATATCCCATTTGTCCAAATCAGAAATATCGGTCATGGTTATCTTTGGCGACAGGGAAACCTCCTGCATGACAATCATATCACTGGTAAGTTTATCTTTAATGCTTTGGTAAACACGCCGCAGGTCGATCCCATTTTGGTCTATCTTATTTATAAAGATAATTGTCGGGATGTCCATTTTCTGAAGCGCATGGAATAATATACGGGTTTGTGCCTGTACGCCGTCTTTTGCCGAAATGACTAAAACAGCTCCGTCAAGGACAGATAAAGAGCGGTATGCTTCGGTTAAAAAATCCATATGGCCGGGAGTGTCCACAATATTGATTTTATAATCATTCCAGCAAAAAGAAGTAACCGCTGTCTGAATAGTAATTCCCCGTTGCCGTTCCAAAATCATAGTGTCTGTTCTTGTAGTTCCTTTATCCACGTTTCCTTGTTCCGCAATCGCTCCACTGGTGTACAGCAGGCTTTCCGTCAATGTTGTTTTTCCTGCGTCTACATGGGCGAGAATTCCAATATTGATTATTTTCATGTGATTGTCCTCCTTTTACAGCCCCAAAAGGGCATAAAAATCCCCAGCAGTAAAATACTTTTACCACTGGGGATTATAATTTGCGGACATACACATATACAGCATACACCTGTTTGTGATTGCTGTTTTT
>ENA-ORSR01001415-ORSR01001415.1-human-gut-metagenome-genome-assembly--contig:-NODE-1415-length-16807-cov-7.400251_pt1 | contig 16807 bp, 11 predicted proteins | sample MGYA00241901_ERZ509166 | MGnify/ENA primary metagenome ERZ509166 (study PRJEB26280, sample SAMEA2338860) | human gut metagenome | biome: human gut; feature: human-associated habitat; material: faeces... | reverse complement strand
TGGGTCACCCCCTGGGGCCGCAGAGTATATAGCCTGCTGCTGGGCAAGACTAAGCAGGGCGAGGCCACCCTCTCCGCCCTGGCCGAGGAGCTCACCCCCGACGAGCTCTCCGAGCTGACCCGGGCCCTGGCCCAGCGCCGGGAGGTGCCCCCCTCCTGGGAGGACGTGGAGGGCTACTGCCAAATCATCCGGGAGGAGGGCGGCTTCTCCGACCCGGAAAAGATAAAAGGCGCCACAGAGGAAGATTTGCGGCGCTACCTGCAAGAACTGAAAAGCCGGAAGTAAATGGGAAATTCCAACTGGACGCAAGAAAGGAATGGTACAGTATATGGCGGCACAACCCGATAAGAAAACCGTGATCAAAGACCTTTTGGAGCTGGGCAAGAGCAAGGGCCAGCTCTCCACCAAGGAAATCCTGGACGCCCTGGGCGAGCTGGACTTCGACCCCGAGCAGATTGAGAAATTCTACGACACCCTGGAGTCCCAGGGCGTGGAGATTGTGGAGGACTTCGACGACATCACCATCGACGACGAGGAGCTGGCCAAGGCCGAGGGCATCGAGCTGGAGCCCGGCATGGGCGCCGACGGCGTGGCCATCGACGACCCGGTGAAGGTCTATTTGAAAGAGATTGGCCGTGTGCCCCTGCTCACCCCCGACGAGGAAGTGGACTTGGCCGTGCGCATCTCCAACGGGGACGAGGCCGCCAAAAAGCGCCTGTCCGAGGCCAACCTGCGCCTGGTGGTCAGCATCGCCAAGCGCTACCTGGGCCGGGGCATGCAGTTTTTGGACTTGATTCAAGAGGGCAACCTGGGCCTCATCAAGGCCGTGGAGAAGTTCGACTACACCAAGGGCTACAAGTTCTCCACCTATGCCACCTGGTGGATCCGCCAGGCCATCACCCGCGCCATTGCAGACCAGGCCCGCACCATCCGCATCCCGGTGCACATGGTCGAGACCATCAACCGGATGCGTCAGGCCACCAACCAGCTGGTCTACCAGAACGGCCACGAGCCCACCCCCGAGGAGCTGGCAAAGGCCATGGATATGAGCGTGGAGCGCGTGCGCGAGATCCAGCGCATGGCGCAGGAGCCCGCCAGCCTGGAAAGCCCCGTGGGCGAGGAAGAGGATTCCTCTCTGGGCGATTTCGTGGCCGACGAGAACGCCGAGGCCCCCGGCAAGGCAGCGGACCGCGCCATGGTGGCCCAGCAGATCAATCAGGCCCTCAAGAGCCTGACCCCCCGTGAGGAAAAGGTCATCCGCCTGCGCTTTGGTCTGGACGATGGCCGCCCCCGCACGCTGGAGGAGGTCGGCCGCGACTTCGGTGTTACCCGTGAGCGTGTCCGCCAGATCGAGGCCAAGGCAATCCGCAAGCTGCACAGCCGCAAGTGCCTGGCCCTGCTGAACGGCCTGATCGAGTGATCCTGAACTTACCGCTATGAGAAAGAGCCCCCGCCGATCTATTCCGGCGGGGGCTCTTTTGGTGGTGTACAGGTCAGCAGCTGCGCAGCAGAAAGGCCATATAGAGGGGAAGGGTCAGGAGCGGCCCGGTTTTCCCGATATTATAGTCTCCGAGCTTGATCGCATGGGATACATGATATTTTTCAGGGTGGTTGAGGATCGTCTTTGTGCTTTTGACATTTCCGGAGCGGGCCTTTACCTCTACAAGGGTGCATTCCCCCTGATAACGGATCACAAAATCCACCTCGAGGCCGGAATCCTTGTGGAAATAGTAGAGCTTGCGCCCCATCTTGGTGAAGATATCGGCGATCAGGTTTTCAAAGATAGCACCTTTGTAGCCATAGAGGTCGCCTTGCAGGATGTCAAACTGCGTTCCGTCCTCCAGCATGCTGACGAACAGGCCGGTGTCGCACATATAGACCTTAAAGGTATCCTCTTCCGCATTCCCATCCAGAGGCAGCTCGGTAATGGACAGATTGTGGCACCGTGTGATGATGCCAGCATCCTCGATCCATTGCAGGCTTCCGGCATATTTTGCGGAGGTGGAGCCTTTTTTTACAACGGAATACTGGAATTTCTTGTTTTCCTTGGCAAGCTGGCGGGGAATGGACTGGAAACACTCCTTAATGCGGGACTTATCCTTTTTCTCCGCGTACTTTACCATGTCGTCCTCATAGGAACGAACGATGTCCCGCTGGATACGCAGGACATCATCCATCTGCCTGCTGGTCACAAAGGTCTGGACAGCATCCGGCATTCCTCCCACAACGGTATATTGGAGCAAAAGCTGACGCATCCGGTTGTGCAGCGCTTCCGGCACAGGGGAACCGGAGTCCAGAGACCTTTGCAGCAGTGCAATGACAGGTTCGGTGATGTCATTGGCCCATAAGAATTCTTCAAAATCCAGTGGGTACATTTCAAGAACCGTCTCCGATCCGACAGGAACGGATCTCGGCTCCTTGCCGTAGCCCTTTACGCCCAACAGGGAGCCGGTGCCGATCACGTCATAGCGGCCGTCGATGCGGAAAAATTTCAGGGCCGTCCGGGCTTCCGGGCAATCCTGGATCTCGTCCAGGATCAGGATCGTCTGGCCCGGCTCAAAAACAGCATCCTTGCCAAGAAGGGCAGAGAGCATCATCACGATGTTGTCGATCTCCAGAGAACCGGAAAAGACAGAAGCATAATCCGGATTCTCGAAGAAATTGAGGTACACTGTGTGTTTGTAATTCTTTCTGGCAAATTCCAATACAGAAAAGGTCTTGCCGCACTGACGGCAGCCCTTGATGATAAGCGGCTTCCGGCCGGGCGTGTTTTTCCATGCAAGCAGCTGGTCTGTGATCTTTCGCCTTAACATACCGTTTCACTCTCCCGAAAATAAATGATCCTGCATCTATTATAAAAGATAAAGACAACTTTTTCAAGGGACTTCTTTGCGATAACTGAAGCTTTTTCAAGCGACTTTTTAACAGAAGAAACAACTTTTTAAAATGACTTCTGCGCAGGAAAGTGGATCTGCCGCAGCGCGGTTATAATTCCTCTGCCCGCCCCATATATTCTTTTCAGAACAAAACGGGTGGGAGGGAACGGCATGTTTGTGGTAACGCTGAACAAGACGAGCTTGAAAAAGGTGGGGGCCGGTGCGCTCTGCTGTGCGCTGGTGATCTTCAGCGCCTTTCTGGGGCGGTACATCAGCACCCGCACGGTGGCGGCAGCGGCCGGGGTGAACCGGATCGAGAGTGCGCAGGACATCCAGACCTGGTTCACGGGCTATGGGCTGGATGTGGACGGCACGTCCATCACGGCGGATAAGGTCAAGATCCCCCGCAAGTGGGACGACAGCTTCTCGGCCTTCAACGGGGTGGTGCAGCAAAGCGGGATGGATCTTACCCGCTACAAAGGGAAAACCGTGGAAAAGTGGAGCGCCCTGATCCCGGCGGCCAGCAGCGGAGAGACCAGCCGCTACGGCGTGCTGCTGGTCTACCGCAAAAAGGCCGTGGGGGCCTACCTGCTGGAAAAGCCGTCGGGCACGGTGATCGGCCTGAAGGATGCCCAGACCGCAATGGCGCAGGCCGAGCAGCAGGATGCCCAGCAGGTGTCCGGTGAGGATTACAGCGGCGACTGGGGAGAACGCCATGATGAGGAGCTGGGCGCGGCCGGGCAGAGCCAGCAGACCAGCGGGGAGCCGGACTCCGTGGTGCCCGAGGAGGCGCAGTACACCGACCTGCCCCTGGATGCCGAGGGGTATCCTGTCGAGTGAATCCGGTGGAAAAATAATGGTAAAACTTCTGTTCAATAGCACCAAAATTTCCGGCCAAAAATCAGCAATATGGAATGATGAAAAAATAATGAAGCGGGTTTATAATAATAGTAGCATCCCGCAGCAAAATCGGCTGCGTCCGGAGTGGCAGGGCTGTCCGGATCTGAAACGGGATGAAGTAAGGAGAAAATGATCATGAAGGAATTCCAGTACACTGTTAAGGATGCATGCGGCATCCACGCTCGTCCGGCCGGTCTGCTCGTGAAGGTGGCCAAGGGCTTTGCCAGCACCGCTACCCTGGAAAAGGACGGCAAGAGCTGCGACCTGCGCAAACTGATGGCTCTGATGGGCATGGGTGTCAAGCAGGGCGACACCGTGACCGTGAAGGTGGAGGGCGATGATGAGGCCGCCGCTGCCGAGGCCATTCAGAAGTTCCTGACCGAGAACGTCTGATCTTTGAATCTGCGGACAAAAGCCCTTGCGGGAGACCCTGCGGGGGCTTTTTCGCACTAAAATTCTCAACAAAGGAGAGAGAACGATGCAGGTAGGAACCGGTAAAAGCATCCTGAACGGCATTGCCATCGGCAAGCTGAAAATTTACAAGAAAAAAGATACCGTGATCTCCACCGCCCAGGTCGCGGACACGGCGGCAGAGGAAGCACGCTTTGAAGAGGCCCGGGCCAAGGCCATTGATCAGCAGACTGCCCTGTATGAAAAGGCACTGGCCGAGGCAGGCGAGGACATTGCCGAGGTGTTCAACATCCATGCCATGATGCTGGATGACGATGACTTTGTGGATGCCATCAAGGAGATCATCAACGGCCAGCACATGTGCGCGGAGTATGCCGTCAAGAAAGCGGGCGACAACCAGGCCGCCGTGTTTGCCGCCATGGACGACCCCTATTTACAGGCCCGCAGCGCCGATGTCATCGACATTGCCCAGGCCATGCTGGACATCCTGCAGGGCGTGGACAATGCCACCCTGCAGGGCACGGAGCCCAGCATTCTGGTGGCGGAGGATCTGGCACCCTCGGAGACGGTGCGGATGGACAAGAGCCTGCTGCTGGGCTTCATCACCCGGGAGGGCAGCTCCAACAGCCACACCGCCATCCTGGCCCGCAGCATGAACATCCCCGCCCTGATCCAGTGCAAGGAGATCCAGGACGATTGGGACGGCAAGATGGCTGTGGTGGACGGCTACAACGCCTGCGTGTATGTGGACCCCACCCCCGATCTGCTGGAGAGCCTGAAAAAGCGCCAGCAGGAGGACCAGAAGAAGCTGGCCCTGCTGGCCGAGCTCAAGGGCAAGCCCAACACCACGCTGGACGGCAAGACCGTGCAGGTCTTTGCCAACATCGGCGGCATGAGCGATGTGGGCGCGGTCCAGCAGAACGACGCAGGCGGCGTGGGCCTGTTCCGCACCGAATTCGTCTACCTGAACTGCACGGATTACCCCACCGAGGAATACCAGTTCGAGGCCTACAAGCAGGTGCTGGAGAGCCTGGCTCCCAAAAAGGTGGTCGTGCGCACCTGTGATATCGGCGCGGACAAGACCGTGGACTACATGAAGCTCGACCACGAGGAAAACCCCGCACTGGGCTACCGCGCCATCCGCATCTGCCTGACCCGCAGGGATTTCTTCAAGACCCAGCTGCGGGCCCTGCTGCGCGCTTCTGCCTACGGCAACATGAGCATTATGTTCCCCATGATCACCAGTCTGCGGGAGCTGCAGGATGCCAAGGCCGTGCTGGAGGAGTGCAAGGCAGAGTTGACCGCCGAGGGCAAGAAGTTCAGCGACAAGATCGAGGTGGGCACCATGATCGAGACCCCCGCCGCGGTTCTGATGGCGGACGATCTGGCCCAGGAGTGCGATTTCTTCTCCATCGGCACCAACGACCTGACCCAGTACACCTGTGCGCTGGATCGCCAGAACGCCAAGCTGGAGCCTTTCTTTGATCCCCACCACCCCGCTGTGCTGAAGGCCATCCGGATGACCATTGAGGCGGGCCACCGCCACGGCATCTGGGTGGGCATCTGCGGTGAGCTGGGCGCGGATACCGCCCTCACCGAGACCTTCCTGCGGATGGGCGTGGACGAGCTGTCCATGAACGCCAAGAGCATCCTGCCCGTGCGCAAGATCATCCGCGGCGTGGATCTGAGCAAGCCCTCTGCCAAGAATGTCTGAGTTCCCCTGACGGAACCGTAAAAGGGGCTGCTGCGGCGCTCTCTGCCAACCAAAGTGTTGGCAAAGGGGCGCGCGGCAGCTCTTTTTTGATTGCAACAAGAAGCAAATTCACAAAACTGCCGCCTGACAAGCCGCAGTTTCATGGGTGAACGCTTCACAACGGTAAAGCTGGGTGCTATACTATACCTAAGTCGTATTTTTTGAACGCACCTCTGGAGATGAAAGATAGATATGACGCAATTCCTGATCCGCCGGTTCATCCGGCATCCCAATGATCCCCAGGACCCCGCCACCCGCACGGCCTACGGCAACCTTGCCAGCGGTGTGGGCATGGCCTGCAACCTGCTGCTCTGCCTGGGCAAGCTGCTGGCAGGCACCCTGTTCGGCTCCATCGCCATCATGGCGGATGCTTTGAACAACCTCTCGGACGCTTCGTCCAACGTGGTCAGCCTCATCGGCTTCCGGCTGGCCGCCAAGGCCCCGGATGCCGAGCATCCCTACGGCCACGCCCGCTATGAATATCTGGCCGGTCTGGTGGTCAGCGTGACCATCCTGGGCATCGGCTTTTCCCTGCTCAAGGAATCGGTGGTCAAGGTGTTCCACCCCACCCCCGTGGCGTTCAGCTGGCTGAGCGTGGGCGTGCTGGCCGCATCCATCCTCGTCAAGCTCTGGATGAGCGGCTTCAACCGCACCATCGGCCGCACCATCGGCTCCGAGACCCTGATGGCCACCGCCGCAGACAGCCGCAACGACGTGCTGACCACCGGCGCGGTGCTGATTTCCACCGTGGTCTGCAGCCTGACGGGCTGGGCGCGGCTGGACGGCATCATGGGCGTGGCCGTGGCAGCCTTCATCCTCTGGTCGGGCTGGGGGCTGGTCATGGACACCCTGAGCCCCCTGCTGGGCGAGAGCCCCAGCCCGGAGCTGGTGGAGCACATTGAGCAGACGGTCATGGGCTACCCCGGCGTGCTGGGGATGCACGACCTCATGGTGCACGATTACGGCCCGGGGCATCAGTTCGCCTCCCTCCACATCGAGTTCCCGGCAGAGACCGACCCGCTCAAGGCCCACGATGTCATCGACAACATCGAGAACGATTTTATGAAGCGGGACAGCCTGCAGGTGACCATCCACTATGACCCCATCGTCACCACCGATGCGGCGGTGGGCGTGCTGCGCACCCGCCTGATGGAAAAGGCCCGCCAGCTCGACCCCTGCCTTTCGATCCACGACCTGCGCATCGTGCCGGGGGATACCCATACGAATGTCCTGTTCGATCTGGAGTTCCCGGCGGGCTATACCGGAAACAAGGACGAGATGCTGGCCGCCATGTGCCAGTTCGTCCATGAGCAGGACCCGAAATACAGCTGTGTGGTGAAAGTAGAGCAGAGCTATGCGTCTGCTGCCCACGAAAAATAAATTTGTGTTTTAGAGGGGAAGGAACTTATGCTGAACGAGACTTACCGCGGGATGCTGGCCCACAAGAGCGTCATCCGCGAGACCTTTATGTACGGCAAGCAGCGCGCGGCCCAGATCGGTTACGAGAACGTGTTTGATTACTCGCTGGGCAACCCCAGCGTGCCCTGCCCGGAGCAGTTCACCGCCGCCATGCAGGAGCTGCTGGCACAGGAGGACCCGGTGGCCCTGCATGGCTACTGCCCCAGCCAGGGCGACCCGGAGTTCCGCACCGCCGTGGCGGCCCACCTGAACAGGACCTTCGGCCTGCCCTATGCGCAGAAGGATATCTTTCCCACCACGGGCGCGGCGGGTGCCATTGCCCACGCTGTGCGCGCCGTGACCCGGCCCGGGGATGAGGTGCTGACCTTTGCCCCCTACTTTCCGGAGTACGGCCCCTATGTGGAGGGCACCGGTGCCCATCTCAGGGTGGTGCCGCCCCAGGCCCCGGATTTCCAGCCCAATCTGGAGGCCTTTGAGCAGATGCTGACCGAGAAGGTCACCTGCGTCCTCATCAACACCCCCAATAACCCCACCGGTGTGGTCTACTCTGCCGACACCCTGACCCGGCTGGCGGAGATCCTGACGGAGAAGAGCCGGGCCTACGGCCACAACATCTTCCTTGTCAGCGACGAGCCCTACCGGGATATCGCCTTTGACGGCAGGGCTGTGCCCTACCCGGCGGCGTTCTATCCCCACACCCTGACCTGCTTCTCCTTCTCCAAGAGCCTGAGCCTGCCCGGCGAGCGCCTGGGCTACGTGGCCGTGCGCCCCGGCTGTGAGGGCGAGGAGGTGCTGGTGGATATGATGGCCCAGATCTCCCGCTTTACCGGCCACAACTGCCCGCCCAGCATCATCCAGCGCGCCGTGAGCCGCTGCCTGGATGTGACCAGCGACCTGAGCGTCTACGAAACCAATATGGATCTGCTTTACAACAAGCTGAAAGCGCTGGGCTTTGAGGTGGAGCGGCCCGGCGGCACCTTCTATCTCTTCCCCAAGGCGCTGGAGGAGGATGCCAATGCCTTCTGCCGCAGGGCCCGGGAATTTGACCTGCTGCTGGTGCCCAGCGATACCTTTGGCGTAACGGGCTATGTCCGCCTTGCCTACTGCATCGACACCGAAAAGGTAAAGCGCAGCCTGCCCGCCTTTGAAAAGCTGGCAGCCGCCTACCGCAAATAACCGGAACGCCCCGGCCCGGGGCATAAAATACACAACCGATAGAGGAAAGGGAACCCTGCTATGGAAAAGATCAAAATGACCACGCCCCTCGTCGAGATGGACGGCGACGAAATGACCCGCATTCTGTGGAAGATGATCAAGGACGAACTCATCCTGCCCTTTGTGGATCTGAAGACCGAGTACTACGATCTTGGCCTGCCCAACCGGGATGCCACCCAGGATCAGGTGACCATGGATGCCGCCCTTGCCAACAAGAAGTATGGCGTGGCAGTCAAGTGCGCCACCATCACCCCCAACGCCCAGCGCGTGGAGGAATACCACCTGCACCAGATGTGGAAGAGCCCCAACGGCACCATCCGCGCCGTGCTGGACGGCACCGTGTTCCGCGCGCCGATCATGATCGACAGCATCAAACCGGTGGTCAAGAACTGGACAAAGCCCATCACCATTGCCCGCCACGCCTACGGCGACGTGTACAAGTGCACCGAGTTCCGCATCCCCGGCCCCGGCAGGGCGGAGCTGATCTACACCGGCGACGACGGCTCCCGGCAGGCCGCCACGGTCTACAACTTTGAGTGTGCCGGTGTCCTGCAGGGCCAGTACAACAAGGATACCTCCATCTACAGCTTTGCCCGCAGCTGCTTCAACTACGCGCTGGAAAGCAAACAGGATCTCTGGTTCGGTGCCAAGGACACCATCTCCAAGAAGTATGACCACACCTTCAAGGACATCTTCCAGGAGGTGTACGATGCCGAGTACCGGGAAAAGTTTGAGGCCGCAGGCATCACCTATTTCTACAGCCTGATCGATGACATCGTGGCCCGTGTCATCCGCAGTGAGGGCGGCTTTGTCTGGGCCTGCAAGAACTACGACGGCGACGTGATGAGCGATATGGTCTCCACCGCCTTTGGTTCGCTGGCCATGATGACCAGCGTTCTGGTCAGCCCGGACGGCAACTATGAGTACGAGGCCGCCCACGGTACCGTGACCCGCCACTACTACAAGTACCTCAAGGGCGAGGCCACCTCCACCAACCCCATGGCCACCATCTTTGCCTGGAGCGGTGCCCTGAAAAAGCGCGGCGAGCTGGACAGCCTGCCCGCACTGGTCCGGTTTGGCGAGGCACTGGAGGCCGCCAGCCTGCAGACCCTCAACGACGGCATTATGACCAAAGACCTCTGCGGCCTGGCGGAGGGCATCACCCCCACCCAGGTGAACAGCGAGGAATTCATCCAGGCCATCCGCACCCGGCTGGAAGCAAAACTGGCATAAGCACTGCATCACGGCCCCTGCCCCGGAACCCCGGCGGCGGGGGCTTTTTGCGCCTATACAAGGCGGTTGGCCTGTGCTACAATGGGAGCAGAAAAGGCGGTGACAGTATGCAGCATCATCCTCTGCCCTACTCCCCGGAGACGAAAGCCTCCGGTGTGGGGCGCACCCTGCAGCCCGGGGCGTGGCTCCACTATCACCGGAGCTTTGTGCCCCCGGCGGGCACCGGCGGGCGGGTGCTGCTCCACTTCGGGGCCGTGGACTATGCCTGTGCCGTGCAGGTCAACGGCCATCTGGTGGGGGGCCACCGGGGCGGCTACTGGCCCTTTGCGCTGGATATCACCGATGCGCTGAACCCTGCCGGCCATGACCGGCTCTGGGTGGCGGTGCAGGACCCCACCGGCACCGGCGTGCAGGCCCGGGGCAAACAGACCCTCCGGCCCGGCGGGATGTTCTACCCGGCCCAGAGCGGCATCTGGCAGACCGTCTGGCTGGAGCGGGTGCCGGAAAATTACATCACGGAGCTGACCGTCACCCCGGACTATGATGCCCGCACCGTGACCGTGAAAGCCCATACTTCCCTGCCCGGCGGGGCGGCGAACCTGTGGGCCGTGGTGCGGGCCGGGGGCGTGACCATTGCCGAGGACTGGGGCAGCGATGAGGCCGACCGGGACGGCACGGTGACCCTGCACATCCCGGAGGAGCATTTCTTTCCGTGGAGCCCGGACAGCCCGTTTTTGTACGACCTGACCGTGGGCACCACACAGGGAGAAGAGGAGCAGCGCGACACCGTGCACAGCTACTTTGCCCTGCGCAAGTGGAGCTGTGCGCCGGATGCCCACGGGATCATGCGCTTCTGCCTGAACGGCAAGCCCATCCTGCTCAACGGCCTGCTGGATCAGGGCTACTGGCCCGAGGGCCTGTACACCCCGCCCAGTGATGGGGCAGTGGTGCGGGAACTGCAGACCATAAAAGAGCTGGGCTTCAACCTTCTGCGCAAGCACGCCAAGATCGAGCCGCAGCGCTGGTATTACCACTGCGATAAGCTGGGTCTCATCGTCTGGCAGGACATGGTGAACGGCGGCGGGCCCTACAAGCTCTGGTTCGTGACCTACCTGACCAACGTGTTCCAGCCGCTGCTCCGCCGCCTGCCCGACGCAAGGCCCCTCTGGGGCCTGCTGGGCCGCGAAACGGAAGCGGGCAGGGAAGAATATGCCCGGGAGCTGGAAGCCACGGTAAAGACCCTGCAGTGCCACCCCTGCGTGGGCTGCTGGGTGCCCTTCAATGAGGGGTGGGGGCAGTTCGATGCCGCCGGGGCCGTGGAGGCCGTCCGCAGGCTGGATGACACCCGCCTTGTGGACGAGGCCAGCGGCTGGTACGATCAGGGCGGGGGAGATGTGGATTCCCTGCACAACTATTTCTACCCGCTCCGGGTCAGGCCCCGGAGCCGGGTGGTGGCCCTGAGCGAATACGGCGGCATTGCCTGGCCCATGCCCGGCCATGAGCCGCCCCGCAGGGCGTATGGCTACGGCACGGCAAAAAGCCGGGCCGAACTGACCGCCCGCTGGAAAAAGCTGCAATTGGAAACAGTGCTCCCCCAGCTGAAAAAGGGGCTTTCGGCTTTGGTGTACACCCAGGTGAGCGATGTGGAGGACGAGGTGAACGGCCTGTTCACCTACGACCGCGCCGCCATCAAGCCCGACCCCGCCGCTGTGCGTGCCGTGAATCAGGCGCTGGAAGCGGCGTTTGAGAAGATCGTAGAATAAAAAACAGAACGGCCCGGAAGCCAGTGCGGTTTCCGGGCCGTTTGCTGTCGGGATTCTTTAGTTGGTGCTGCTGTTCACGATCTTGGAAGCGGGCATCCTGTTCATGGCGGAGCTGCTCAGGTTGTGTTCCAGAGAAGCACCGTAGGCGGTCAGCGCCTCGGAGAGCTCCTCCCCCTTCATATCGTTGAGCACCTGTCCGCGCAGGTCGTCCAGCGCCTTCAGGCTCAGCGGGTCGAGCCGCAGGGCGGCCATCAGGGCGTAGCTGTTGTACTTCACAGCCGCTGCCTGCCCGATGGACAGGCCCCGGATGGTGTCGGCGGCACCCTCTGCAGTAAAGGCAGAGGTCACGGTGCTGTCCCCGATGAGCTCCAGAGATGGTGCAGTGGAATCGGAGGAATAGGTGGAGCCCAGCACGGCGTATACCTCCGGCAGGGCGGAGGTGACCACGCCGGAGAAGTAGCCCAGCAGAGTGCTGCTGTCGGCGGCAGCGGCGGCGTTGGTCTGGTCCACAGCAGCCTGGGTCAGGGCCAGCATCTGGGTGATCTGGTCGTCATCGGCAGAGGCATAGGTGCTGGTGTTGTAGAGCGGGATGGTGTAATAGGCCAGCTCATACATGTTGTTCTCCAGATGGCTGGTCAGGTCGGCATCCGACACCGGGGTCTCGCCGTCCACGCCGTAGACCAGCTCCAGCAGGTCGCTGCTCTTGATGAGGATGCGCTCAAACCGCTGGACGGTGTTCAGGCCGATGCCGTTGGCCTTGTAGGTGTCGCCGTACTGCTCCATCAGCTGGGAGGCGTAGCTGTCGGCCTGTGCTTCCTCTTCTGCGGTCAGCTGGCCGCCCAGCTCCTCAAAGCGGGTCTCGATGGCGGCGTAGGTCTCAAGGTTCTCCATGGTTTTCTGGCTCACATAGTCGCTGACGGTGGCGGTCTCGCCGCTGTCGGCATCCACGGTGATGGTCTGCTTCAGGAAGGCCTTCACATCGGTGGCATCCTGCTCCGAGGTGGCCAGATCAGCGGCCTTCTGGTAAGCGTCGTACTGGGCCAGCAGATACAGGCCCGAGGTGATGTCCACCGTGCCGATGGTGCCCACCGAATCCGGGGTGGAGCCGCAGGCGGCAAGGGAAAATACCATTGCCACGGCGGCAAGAAGTGCGATCAGTTTCTTTTTCATGGTTGTTGCTCCTAGTGTTGATAATTTATACGCGGCTCGCCCTCTCAGTCTCACTTCGTTCGCCAGCTCTCCCAAGGGGAGAGCCCTTGGCAATTCCCCGCAAGGTCTTGGGGAGCCGCCAGAGGCTCCCCCTTTGGGGGAGCTGGCAAAGCCTATTGGCTTTGACTGAGAGGGTGAGGCCGTTAATCTTTCAAAATATCCTGCATCGCCCGGAGGATGCTCTGCAGCAGCTCCAGCGGCTTTTCCTCTTTTTGCAGGGTGACGGAGAGGTAGGGCTTTGCACCGGCCCCGGTGACAACGCGGCCGTTGAAGGCCACCAGCAGGCCCTGGATCATCCGGAGGTCCAGCTGCTCCACCTGCAGCACCAGAGTGTCCTTCTTCTGGGTCACCTCGTACACGCCCACAGCGGTGGCCTGCACCCGCGCCAGCGAGACATTGACCAGATCGCTGACCGAGGGCGGCGGGTCGCCGTAGCGGTCGATGAGCTCGTCCAGCACATCGGCGGCATCCTCGGGGGTCTGGATGGCTGCGATCCGCTTGTAGGCTTCAATGCGGCCCGGCCCGTCGGCAATGTACTTTTCGGGGATGTAGGCATCCACCCGCAGGTCGATCAGGCACTCGCTCTTGTCGCGCTGCACAGGCTCGCCCTTGGCCCGGGCGATGGCCTGCCCCAGCATCTTTACATAGAGGTCGTAGCCCACGGCCTCCATGTGGCCGTGCTGGCTGTGGCCCAGCAGACTGCCCGCGCCGCGGATCTGGAGATCACGCATGGCGATGCGGAAGCCGGAGCCGAAGGCCGTGAACTCCCGGATGGCGGAAAGCCGCTTCTGGGCGATGTCGGTCAGGGTCTTGTCCCGCCGGAAGGTGAAGTAGGCATAGGCCTTGCGGCCGGAGCGGCCCACCCGGCCCCGGATCTGGTACAGCTGGGCAAGGCCCATCCGGTCGGCATCCTCAATGATCAGGGTGTTGCAGTTGCGCACATCGATGCCCGTTTCGATCAGGGTGGTGCAGACCAGAATGTCGATCTCGCCGTTGAGCAGATGCTGCCAGACCGGGTTCAGCTCCTCCTCGGTCATCTTGCCGTGGGCAATGCCCACCCGGGCACCGGGAACCAGCTGGCTGACATGGGCGGCGGTGGACTCGATGTTGTCCACCCGGTTGTGCAGGTAGTACACCTGACCACCCCGGGCCAGCTCCTTCTTCATGGCTTCGGCAAGGATGACATCGTTGTACTCCAGCACAAAGGTCTCCACGGGCTGGCGCTCAATGGGCGGCTGCTCGATGGTGGACAGGTCCCGGATGCCGCTCATGGCCATGTTCAGGGTGCGGGGGATGGGCGTGGCCGAGAGGGTCAGCATATCCACGCCGATGAAGTTTTCCTTCAGCTTCTCCTTGTGTTTCACGCCGAACCGCTGCTCCTCATCGATGATGACAAGGCCCAGGTCGTGGAAACGCACATCCTTGGAGAGCAGGCGGTGGGTGCCCACCACGATGTCCACGCTGCCGGACTGCAGGCCCCGCAGGGTCTCCTTTTGCTGTTTTGCAGTGCGGAAGCGGGAGAGCATTCCCACCTTGACCGGGAAGGCCTCCATCCGGGAGAGCAGGGTGTTGTAGTGCTGCCAGGCCAGCAGGGTGGTGGGGGCCAGAAGGGCGCACTGCTTGCCGCCCATCACGCACTTGAAAGCCGCGCGCAGGGCAACCTCGGTCTTGCCCACGCCCACGTCACCGCAGAGCAGGCGGTCCATCGGGTAGGGCTTTTCCATGTCCTGCTTGATCTCGGCGGTGGCGTGGAGCTGGTCGTCGGTCTCATCGTACTCAAAGCGGGTCTCAAAATCGTTCTGCCAGTCGCCGTCGGGCGGGAAGGCGTATCCCTGGGCCTGCCTGCGCCGGGCGTACAGCTCAATGAGCTCCTGGGCCATCTCCTCGGTGGCCTTTTTCACCTTGGCGCGGGTGCGCTGCCATTCGGTGCCGCCCAGCTTGGCCAGCTTCACCTTTTCCTCATCGCCGGGGGCGGTGTAACGGCTGAGCAGGTCCAGCTGGGTGACGGGCACATAGAGCACATCGGAGCCGGAATACTGGATCTTCAGGTAATCCTTGATGGCACCCTGCACTTCCAGCCGCTGGATGCCCGCGTACATGCCGATGCCGTGGCTCTGGTGCACCACATAGTCCCCGGGCTTGATGTCCGAAAGGCTGGACAGAGCGTTTTTGTTCTTTTTGCGCTTTTTGTTCTCGGCGGCGGCTTCTTCATCCAGCCCGTGCCGCCGGGAGGAGATGACCGCCGCGTGGGCAAAGGGGAAGGTGCAGCCTGCGGTCAGGTGGCCGGGCAGCACCTGCACGATGCCCTTGGCCGGGCGCACGTCCCGGCTCATGCTCACGGAGTAGCCCTTGTCCGTCAGGTCCCGGGTCAGGGCGGCGGCACCCTTGGGGGTGCCGGAGAAGAGGGTGACGGCATAGCCCTGGGCGATCAATGGGTCAAGATCCTCCCGCAGGGAGGCCAGGTCGCCGCCCCAGTTGGGGGCCGCAAAGGCCTCCACGTTGATGAGGTCCTTCAGCTTGAATTCGTTCATCCCCCGCAGGAAGTTCTCACACAGCAGGGTGCTCTGTTTCTGGGCCGCAATGGCAAGGTCGTCCATGGTCTGGTAGAGCGCGTCCAGCCCGGGGCAGAGCACACCCTCCTCCAGCAGGCCGGTCAGCTCCTCGCCCCGGCGGTACTCGGTAGCCTTCTGGGCATCCCGGATGCCGCCCACCTCGTCCAGCACAAAGATGGGGCTGTCCAGATGGTCCAGCAGGGTGGCGGGCTGCGGGTAGCGGATGCCGTAATACTTGTCCATGGCTTCAGGCATCAGGCCGGAATCCAGCTGGGCAAGGTCGGCCTCTGTGGCCTTTTCCATGGCGGTACGCTTTTTGCCCCGCGCCTTTTTGATGGCTCCGCGCAGGGCCTCGGCCGTCTCGGCGGTGTTGCCGAACAGCACCTCGCGGGCGGGGGAAAGGTAGATCTTTTCCAGACTGCCGTCCCGGCGCTGGGTCAGCAGGTCGAAGGAGGCCAGCGAATCAATCTCATCGTCCCAGTATTCCACACGGGCGGGCTGGTGCATGTCCGGCGCGTAGATGTCCACGATATCGCCGCGCACGCTGAACTGGCCCGGGCCGTCCACCTGACTGCGCCGGACGTACCCGGCGGCAAAGAGCCGCGCCACCAGCGCTTCCCGGTTGTAGACCATGCCGGGCTTGCGGTTGGTGATGGGGATCCCAATGTGCATATATGCAGCGGACATATGACCGTCCTCCTTTTTATTTGCGCGGGCGGCTCTTTCGGAAAAGGGCTTTTGCCGCGTTATTCAGCCTGATGAGAGAGATCCTGATAGAACTGATAGGCCTCTTTGTCGGTGAAGTGCTCGTGGACCACCTTGGCCACTGCCTGACACATGACGGCGGGGTGTTCGCTCTGGAAGATATTGCGGCCCATATCCACGCCCCGGACGCCGTCACAGATGGCCCGGTAGGCCATGGTCAGCGCTTCATCCTCCGGAAGCTTTTTGCCTCCGGCGATGACCACCGGCACGGGGCAGGCGGCCACGACCTTTTCAAAGTGGTCGCAGTAATAGGTCTTGACGAAGGAGGCACCCAGCTCTGCCAGCATGCGGGTGGCCAGCAGGAAATACTCCGTGGTGCGGGCCATCTCCTTGCCCACGGCGGTGACGCCCAGCACGGGGATGCCGTAGCGCTCCCCAGCGTCCACGGCCCGGCACAGCAGTTCCAGTGACTGGGTCTCGCCGGCGCCGCCGACAAAGCACTGCATGGCGATGGCGGAGGCGTTCATGCGGATGGCGGCCTCGATGTCCGCACCCAGTCCGCTGCCGGAACTCATGTCGTCCACCAGAACGCTGGCGTCGTGGGTGGCCCGCAGACAGATGGCGTTGGGCACTGTGGGCGGGATGCAGGAGCGGATCGTGCCCCGGGTGCCCATCAGTACATCGGTGTACTGGCACAGGGGCGCGATGGTGACGTCGATGCGTTCCAGCCCCGCGGTGGGGCCCATGATGTAGCCGTGGTCAAAGGCCAGC
>ENA-ORSR01001392-ORSR01001392.1-human-gut-metagenome-genome-assembly--contig:-NODE-1392-length-16988-cov-5.481781_pt1 | contig 16988 bp, 16 predicted proteins | sample MGYA00241901_ERZ509166 | MGnify/ENA primary metagenome ERZ509166 (study PRJEB26280, sample SAMEA2338860) | human gut metagenome | biome: human gut; feature: human-associated habitat; material: faeces... | reverse complement strand
ATTGTAAAAGATGGAATTATATGCATTCCCCCATATATGACGATGAATATATAAAAATCTGACATACACACTTGACAATATGCTTCTGAGCGCGGTGTTGGTGAAGGAGTGCGTACCTGTGGTGTTCCAATAGAGCAGCTTTTAAAATAATTGTTATAATGATATTATAAAGAAATGCCAAAAACAAAGGAGAGATGTATGTACCACAAGAAATTAGAATCAGATATCAGATGTCCATTGGAATACGGCCTGGAAGTATTTGGAGGCAAATGGAAATCAAGAGTTATATGTGTTCTGGCGGATAAGAAGACATTAAGATATAGTGAGTTAAGGGCAGAACTGGTGAATATTACAGATGCAGTTCTTTCAACAACATTAAAAGCACTGATTGCGGATGATATTGTATCAAGGAAATCATATGATGAGATTCCGCCAAGAGTTGAATATTCACTTACGGAAAAGGGCTTATCTGTAATGCCGATATTGCAAAGTATATGCGACTGGTCATGCGCATTTTACAAGAAAGAAACTGACAAAGAAACGAGCCAGTGCATGAAGTGCGACCATAAGTAATGGATGAAGGGAAGGTTATTGTGTGAAAAAATAACCTTCCTTTTCAAATTAACATATATTGTGTAAAATGTTACATGGAACTGCCTAGCGGTATACTGGCAAGCAGCAATACGACATACGCAATATGCAGAAATGGAGCGGGAATTGAGCAGATTAACGATTATTACTAAGGATAAGGCTCAGGTTACAATGGAGTCTTTATATCAGGATTTAGAGAGAAGAATAGTAGCAAGTCCACCGGGATTGTGTACTATCGACCTTACGAGATCATTTATAAAAATGTGTCTTGCACAGTCATGTGGTAAATGTGTCCCATGCCGTGTGGGACTTAGACAGCTTGCGAGACTTTTTGATGATGTGCTTGATGGTAACGCAACAGAGGAAACTCTTGATGTTATCAGGCTTACAGCAGAGGGAATCTATTATTCCGCTGACTGTGCAATCGGATATGAGGCAGCAAAGCTTGTACTAAAATGTATTGATGGCTGTGAGGATGATTTCAGGTCACATATTGAGAGAGGATTTTGTTCATGTAACAGTAACCAGCCGGTTGCATGTGTGAAGTCATGTCCGGCAGGAGTAGATATACCGGGATACATAGCACTTGTGCATGAAGGCAGATATGCAGACGCGGTTCGTCTTATAAGAAGAGACAATCCAATGCCTACAACATGCGCATACATTTGTGAGCATCCATGTGAAAACAGATGTAAGAGAACACTTATTGACGCGCCAGTCAACATCAGGGGACTTAAGAAAATGGCAGTTGATAATGCCGGTGATGTTCCGGTTCCAGCATGTAATGAGCCAACAGGTAAGAAGGTTGCAATAATCGGTGGTGGTCCGGGAGGACTCAGTGCCGCATATTATCTGGCTCTTATGGGACATAAGGTTACTATATTTGAGCAGAGAAAGCAGCTTGGTGGAATGTTAAGATATGGAATTCCTAACTACAGACTTCCAAGAAAAAAGCTGGATGCGGAGATTAACGCTATATTGTCTACAGGAATAGAAGTTAAGAAAAATATAAGCGTAGGAACAGACATTACGCTTGAGGATATTAATAAAGAATATAATGCAGTATACATTTCTATCGGAGCACATGCAGACAAGAAGATTGGAATTGATGGTGAGGATGCTACAACAGGCGTAACATCAGCAGTAGAAATGCTTCGTGCAATTGGTGATGATGAAATGCCTGACTATACTGGCAAGCGAGTGGTTGTTATTGGCGGTGGAAATGTAGCAATGGATGTTGCCCGTTCTTCTGTAAGATTAGGTGCTGAGAAAGTAAGCATTGTATATAGAAGAAGAAAAGCCGACATGACGGCACTTCCGGAAGAGGTTGAAGGTGCAGAGGCAGAGGGCTGCGATGTTCTTGAACTTATGTCACCAGTTAGAATAGAGAAAGATGAAAATGACGCAGCAGTTGGTTTATGGGTTCAGCCACAGATGATAAGCAGGATAAAAGGTGGCAGACCATCACCTAAGACTGCAGCTAAGGACGAGGTTCTTATTCCTTGCGACCTTATTGTAGTTGCCATCGGACAGGGTATCGAAACAAGATATTTTGAGGAGCATGGCGTTACAGTCAAGAGAGGAACAATTGAGGCACTTGATACAAGTGAGATTAAAGAACGTAAAGGAATATTTGCAGGAGGAGACTGCGTAACAGGACCTGCAACAGTAATCAGGGCTATAGCAGCCGGAAAGGTTGCGGCAGCCAATATTGATGAATATCTTGGCTACCATCACGAGATAACTTCAGATGTAGAGATACCTTATGCTGGATATGAGGACAAGGTACCTTGCGGACGAGTTGAGGTTGCACTGCGTGATGCCGCAGACAGAAAGAAAGACTTTGAACCTATTGAATATGGATTTTCATGCGAGGAAGCATGTCAGGAATCTGGACGCTGCTTAAGATGCGATCATTTTGGATTTGGTTCATTCAGAGGAGGCAGAGAGAAACAATGGTAAATTTAACAATTAACGGTAAAGCTGTATCAGTAAAAGAAGGAACTACCATTCTTGAAGCTGCCAAAACAATAGGAGAGACAATACCTACACTCTGCTATCTCAAAGAAGTCAACGCAATTGGTGCATGTCGTGTATGTGTTGTTGAAGTAGAGGGTACTGACAGATGTGTTACAGCATGTAATAACTTCGTAGAAGAAGGCATGGTTGTCTACACTAATTCAAGAAAAGTGCGTACAACCAGAAAGACTAATGTCAAGCTCATACTTTCACAGCATGATTACAAATGTGGTACATGTATAAGAAGTGGTAACTGTGCGTTACAGTCAATTGCAAATGAACTTAATATATCAGAGATGCCATATGATTCAATCTTAGAAAAAGATAATTGGGATAAAACATTTCCACTTATCAGAGATGCCCAGAAATGTATCAAATGTATGCGTTGTGTGCAGGTGTGTGATAATATTCAGGGAATGCACATATGGGATGTTGTAAATACAGGTTCGCGTACAACTGTAAATGTGCGTGCAAACAAGAACATTGCGGAGACTGCATGTACACTTTGTGGTCAGTGTGTAAGCAACTGCCCTGTAGGTGCACTTACAGAAAGAGACGATGTCGGAATCGTGCTTGATGCAATTGAAAATGAGGATATCATTACAGTAGTACAGATTGCACCTGCAGTAAGAACAGCATGGGGCGAAGATTTTGGTATGTCTAAGGAATATGCGACAGCACAAAGACTTGTTGCAGGACTTAGAAGAATAGGATTTGATTATATATTTGACACAACATTTGCAGCAGACATGACAATTATGGAGGAGGGAAGCGAGTTTCTTGAAAGGCTTCCAGAAATCAAGGAGTCAGGACTTCCAATGTTCACATCATGTTGTCCAGGATGGGTGAAATTCGTAAAGAGCGAGTTCCCTGAGATGGCAGGCAGACTTTCAACAGCAAAGTCACCACAGCAGATGTTTGGTGCAATAACAAAGTCGTATTATGCAGAAAAGCTTGGGGTTGACCCGGAGAAGATATTCTGTGTGTCAATCATGCCTTGTCTTGCAAAAAAGGATGAGTGTACATGGGACGGAGGCAAAGATGTTGACGCAGTTCTTACAACAAGAGAAGTTGAAAGAATGTTCAAAGCATTTTTCATAAAGCCGGAAGAACTTGATGAGGACGAGTTTGATAATCCTTTAGGTGAAGGAACAGGTGCTGGCGTTATATTCGGTGCAACAGGCGGTGTTATGGAGGCGGCACTCAGAAGTGCTTACTATCTTGTGACAGGAAATAATCCTGACGCGGATGCGTTCCAGTCAGTGAGAGGTCTTGAGGGCTGGAAGGAAGCTTCATTTGACCTTAATGGGACAACTGTAAATGTAGCTGTTGCCAGCGGACTTGGCAACACAAGACGTTTGGTGAATGCTATTAAGAAGGGCGAGGTTAACTATGATTTCGTTGAAATCATGTCCTGTCCGGGCGGCTGTATCAACGGTGGTGGACAGCCTTACAAGGAAGACGCTGTGATGGTTGAGGAGCGACGTCATGTGCTGTATGGGCTTGATAAGCGCGATAATCTTAGATTCTCACATGAGAATCCATCGGTTAAGCAGTGCTATGAGGAGTATTTTGAGAAACCGTTGTCACATAGGGCTCATGAGATATTGCATGTGTAGGGTGTAGACAGCCTGCTCTGCGGGTGGGGAGTGCGGGGCATCTGCTTTCAGTATTCCTCGCTTAGTAGAAGTATATGCTGCCAGCTGCAGAGCTTTTTACAATGTGCTAAAGCAAACGCGCTTCGCTTGAACGAGCTTTCGCACCCTGAACTTTTGCATCTGGCGGCATTAACTTCTGCACAGCTCGTCATTATTCAAGCATCTGCCTCGCACTCCCAACCAGCAGAGAGTGTCTGGCTAATCTGGGGAGTTCAGCTGGGTGTATGTGGCAACTGCCCTTCAAGGGGTGGTGTACGGACGCACCTGGGCGTTGCACTGCAGGTGCTGGGATTAGTGTATGTTATGTGACTTTGTTCATTTGGGATAGTGTCAAATAGCACATGAAATCAGCGCATAAGTAGGGAAAAGCCTACTAATGTTGCTAAATGTGATGAATTAGTAGGTTTAGGAGGCTTTTTATGGATATAAATGAGTTATCACCATCAGAGGTTTTCTCTTATTTTCAGGAGATTTGTGCGATTCCGCATGGTTCTGGGAATACCGGGATGATTGCGGATTATTGTCTGGAGTTTGCTAAGTTGCATGGGCTTAAGGCAAGGAAGGATGCGGCTGATAATGTTGTTATATTTAAGGCTGGTTCTTCTGGATATGAGGACTGTGAGCCTGTGATTTTGCAGGGACATCTTGATATGGTGTGTGAGAAAGAGCCGGACTCGAATGTGGCATACTCGCTGGTAAAATGCCGGGAGTAGATATGATATCATTTGGACCGACACTTGAAAGTGTGCATACGCCTGATGAGTGTATGGACGCGGCTTCAGTGGAGCGGACTTGGAAATATCTGCTGGAGATACTTAAAAGTTTATAATTAAATTTGCGGGAGTAAGTGTGTGACGACAGATTGCATCACATTTACTCCCGCAAATTTAGTTATATACTACAGAAAAATGGGCAGAATATGCTATATATTAACCATAAGGAGAATTAATACATGATAAAAGATGGATTTTTATACCTTGCGGCACTTATATTTGCAGCCGCAGTATTAGTAAATCTGCCTAAGATTTTTAAAGGGAAAAAGGCACAGGTGTTCTTTAATTTTGCACCGCCAATTGTACTTATATACCTGGGGCTTATGCTGCTTTGCACAATGAAAGTGTGGGACCTTAGTGCAACAAGCGCTGTGTACAAATCAGTCAAGAACCCGATATTATATGCGATGCTTTTCATAATGCTGCTTCGATGTGATTTGAAGAAAATCATCAAGCTTGGACCTAAAATGCTTATCGGTTTCTTCGCAGCAACTTTGTCAATCGGACTTGGATTCTTCGTTTCGTATGCAATATTCCACCAGCTCTTAGGCGCAGGTTCATGGAAAGCGCTCGGCGCACTGTGCGGAAGCTGGATGGGCGGCGGCGGCAATATGCTTGCAATCCAGGCAGCACTTGATGTTGACGAAGCAACAATGGCTTACGCTCTTGTTATGGATTCAATCTGCGCGACACTTTATGTAATGTTCCTTCTGTGGGCAATCGGAAATCACGAGAAGTTCAACAAATGGACAAAGGCAGACACAAGCATAATCGACGGCGTTGGCGCTGCACTCGAAGAGGAAGCAAAAGCCAACACAAAGCCGCTTGTATGGCAGAACATCATTCTTCTGCTCGGTTCAGGACTCTTAGTATCTGCAGTTTCAATGGAACTTGGCAGCATGATTAATGCACATTTATCATTCTTTGACAGCACAACATGGACAGTCCTTATCGTATCAGTGCTTGGTATCGTATTCGCCCTGACACCATTTGGCAAGATTAAGGGAACTGAGGAGATTTCAAATGTAATGCTTTATATAGTCATTGCCTTAATCGCTTCAAGAGCAGACCTCGGAGCAGTTGGCAATGCCCCAATATGGCTTCTCGCAGGATTTGTAATCCTCCTTATCCATGTGGCAATCATGATTGCACTTGCTAAGATATTGAAACTCGACATCTTCACATGCTGTGTTGCTTCCCTCGCCAACATCGGTGGAACAGCAACAGCACCGGTCCTCGCCGGCGCATACTCAAATGCCCTCGTACCAGTTGGCATCATGATGGCGCTGCTCGGCTATGTCATCGGAACCGGCGGCGGCCTGGTTGTGGCTAATCTGATGAGTATATTTGGTTAGATTTTAATGGAATAATTGATGGAGTGGATAGCACTTCGGCAGTAGATGGGTACTGCCGGGGTGCTGGTTTTAAATTTAAATATACAATTTTAATTTAATCTTTCATTGCAGCTAACTATAATAAATAATATAATTAGTATAATAATTGTCAGTGGAAATGGAGTACCAGTATGGATAAAAGGGATGAATTGCGATTAGGATTTGAAACAGCATATATAGACGGTTCAGTTGCTTCGAACAGCTTTTATAGCCCACAGTTTGTATCTAATAATTATAAGGATGGGAAGAAAGTATTATCTTCCATTGAAGATGAACTTTTAAGATGCGATAAGTTTCAGATTAGTGTTGCGTTCATTACTTTGGGTGGAATTACGCCATTACTTCAGACGTTGAAAGAATTAGAAAAGAAAAATATTCCAGGCGAAATTCTTACTACTAATTATTTGAGTTTTAGTGAACCTAAAGCTTTAGAGAAGCTTAATAGATTATCAAATATTACCTTGAAAATGTATGATGTACAAGAAGCAGGCGAAGGCTTTCATACAAAGGGATATATTTTTAAAACTGATGAAGTGTATCGTATTATCATTGGAAGTTCGAATATAACAAGTGCGGCACTTACTAGAAATCAGGAGTGGAATACTAAGCTTGTCTCAACTGAGCAGGGAGAGATGGCAAAGGAAATAGTTGCTGAATTTAACAGACTATGGAATTCTGAGTATGCATTAGAGTTTAATGAATTCTATGAGAATTATAAAGAACAATATAAAATTATTAAACATCAGCGAGATATATCCAGGAAAGATCAGGTTGTTTCTATTGAAAAATACAGATTAAAACCAAATAGTATGCAGGTTGGATTTATTACAAATCTTAAGAAGATTCTTGGAGCAGGAGAAGACAGGGCTCTTCTTATATCTGCGACAGGAACAGGTAAAACTTATGCTTCTGCATTTGCAATGAGAGAACTTGGATTTAAGAGAGTATTATTTTTAGTTCATAGGGGACAGCTTGCAAGACAGACTAAGAAATCTTACGAAAAGGTGTTTGCAAAATCTGTTTCTATGGGTTTAGTTGGTGCTGGTTATCATGAATATGATGCGGATTATGTATTTGCTACAGTCCAGACATTAAATCGAGATGAGCATTTGCTTCAATATGATAAGGATGCATTTGATTGTATTGTGTTGGACGAGGCACATCATGTAACTGCTGACACATATCAGAAGATTATGAAACATTTTTCGCCTAAGCTTTGGCTTGGAATGACAGCAACTCCTGATAAGAGAGATGACAATGTTGCAGGCAGAAATGTTTATGAGTTATTTAATTATCAGATTGCTTACGAGATACGTTTGCAGCAGGCCATGGAAGAAAATCTGTTATGTCCGTTCCATTACTTTGGAATTACTGATTTGTCTATAGTTGGAGATGATAAAGATAATCGTGATTTTAGTATGTTAACAAGTGATGAACGTGTGAAACATATAATCCAGCAGGCAAATTACTATGGATATAGTGGAGAAAAGGTTAAAGGACTTATATTCTGTAGTAGTATCAAAGAAACACAGGAATTATCATATAAGTTTAACAATATAGTTAATCCGGATACAGGGAAATATTTTAGGACAATAGCATTGAATGGTGATGCTAACGAACAGGAAAGACAGGATGCATTTGAAAGACTTGCAATGAATGAGAGTGAGGCAAATGTCCATAAGCAGCCATTAGATTATATATTTTCTGTAGAAATATTGAATGAGGGTGTTGATATTGTGGAGGTTAATCAGGTTATTATGCTCAGACCAACACAATCGCCAATAGTATTTATTCAGCAGTTGGGACGAGGACTCAGAAAGGCTGATGGTAAAGAATATGTTGTGATTCTTGATTTTATTGGCAATTATAATAATAATTTCATGATTCCAATAGCACTCTCAGGGGATAGAACTTACAATAAAGACAATATTCGTAGATATATAATGGAAGGCGGAAGAATTATTCCAGGTGCATCTACAGTGCATTTTGATGAAATAAGCAAAAAGAGAATATTTGCATCTGTTGATAATGCTAATTTCAGTGATATTAAGCTGATAAAAGAAAATTATACAAATCTTAAGAATAAATTGGGAAGAATACCGGCACTCAAGGATTTTGATGATTATGGGGAAATGGATGTTATACGAATTTTCGATAATAACAGCCTCGGTTCATATTATAAATTCTTAGTAAAATACGAGAAGGATTATAAGATCCGTTTGTCACAGGAAGAAGAAAAGATAGTTGAATTTATTTCAAAGAAACTGGCAAATGGTAAGAGAATACAGGAGTTGCAATTATTAAAGAGAACACTTCTATATGCAAATGGATTATCAAAATGTGGATTATTTACAGGACTATCACAAGATCTGTTGACATATGGTAAATCTATCAGCAAGGAACAGCAAGAAAATATCATAAATGTTATGACAAATGAATTCCCTGCGGGTTCAGGTAAAAAGACATATTCCCAGTGTGTCTTCATAGAAAAGGAAGGCAATGATTATAAACCAACGAAGACATTTCTTGAAATGTTATCAAATAGAGATTTTTATAATGTTATTAAAGAACTTGTTGATTTTGGCATAAGCAGATATGAAAGAGATTATAAGCAAAGCTATGATGTAACAGATTTTGTTCTTTATCAGAAATATACATATGAGGATGTGTGTCGTTTGCTTAATTGGGAGCAGAATGAAGTGCCATTAAATATTGGTGGTTATAAATATGATAAGAAGACAAAAACATTTCCTGTATTTATTAATTATGATAAATCAGATGATATTAGTGATACGACAAAATATGAGGACCATTTTGTGCCAGGTTCTAGAGACCGTTTGATAGCAATATCGAAATCAGGAAGAAGTCTGCAGTCTGAAGATGTACAGAATTTTCTTAAGGCAAAAGAGCGGGGAATCAGAGTAGAGCTTTTTGTTCGTAAGAATAAAGATGATAAGATTTCTAAGGAGTTTTATTATCTGGGACATATGACGGCTAGTGGGAATACTAAAGAATTTACAATGCCCAATACACAGAAAACAGCAGTTGAAATAGAATGGATTCTTGATGTTCCTGTGAGAGAAGATATCTATGAGTATATTGTAAATTCATAAATATATACAAAATTCTGTGTATATGCAAAGAATTTTGTTACAGAAAAGAGGAAAATACATGAAAACAGTTAGGGTAGTTGCAGCAGTAATAAAGGCAGTTAATGATAAGAAAGAACCAATTATTTTTGCAACCCAGCGAGGATATGGAGAATTCAAAGATGGCTGGGAATTTCCAGGCGGAAAAATAGAAGCAGGAGAAACACCACAGGAAGCGTTAAAACGTGAGATTATGGAAGAATTAGATACAGAAGTTAAAGTTGGAGCTTTAATCGACACAATTGAATATGATTATCCTAATTTTCATCTTTCAATGGATTGTTTCTGGTGTGAGATATTAAGCGGAGATCTGGTGTTAAAAGAGCATGAGAACGCAAAATGGCTGACTAAAGAACATCTTGGAGAGGTTGAATGGCTGCCAGCGGATGTTACTTTGATAGAGAAGATAAGAGAGGATATGTAGAAATATTTATACGAAAGAAGGCGTGTTATGCAGTTACCATATTCAGATGAACTCAATATAGGCTATTTAAGTAAGTTGTTCGAGAACACATCAAATTGTTATAAGTTTTTCTGGTTTCAGGCAATTCTTGAGAAGGTAGAGAGTGCTAAGTGTAGATTTACATTTGACGAATTGATTAATGAAATGATTGCTGATGCATGGTATATGGTAACCGAATATCACCTTAGACTAGGTCCGTTAGGAGTTACCGATAATCTTGAAGAAGTAGTTAAATATATTCATAAAAATTATGGATTAATATCAAATACGAAGCGAGAGAATATTATAAAATTTCTTGAAGATTCAGAGGATAAAAGAATAGCAATTAAAATGTTTAAAGAAAAACAGAATTTTTCGGTTGCAAGTGTAAAAAGATTTGCAAAAGAGAATAGAATTGCTCCAGGAATTGTTGTTGGACGATTACAGAATGAAGGCTGTATTGAGTACAATATGTTAAATGAACTGAAGGAACATTATGTAATTACTGTGTAAGAATTTACATAAGGAGGATTTTCATGAGCAATATTATTGTTTTGTCAGGCAGTCCGCGTAAGGGCGGCAATACTGACCTGTTGGTTGATGCATTTGTTAAAGGTGCGGAAAAGAATAATAATGTAGAAGTCATTTCGGTGGCGGATTATAAGGTCAATCCATGCATTGGCTGTAATTCGTGCTTTGACAGGGAAGGGCATGATTGTTTTCAGCAGGACGACATGCAGGTGGTTTATGATAAGTTAAAATGTGCTGATGTGATTGTCGTTGCTTCGCCAGTGTATTTCTATGGAGTGAGCGCGCAGCTCAAAGCAACTATCGACAGGTTACATACTCCTATGAGAAATGATTTCAAAGTCAAGAAGCTGGCGTTGATACTTGTTGGAGCAGCGGTTTTGCCGGAATTGTTTGATTCTATTAAGATACAGTATCAGCTTGTGCTTAATTTCTTCAAACTTGAAGATGCGGGAATGGTGCTGGTCAGAGGTGCTAAGGATAAAGGTGATGTCAGGAACACTGATGGGCTGGATGAGGCTTATCGGTTGGGATTGGCAATGGAGGGATGAAATAATAAATTAAAAGTAACATTATTATGTATGGAGGGGATATGTTTCCAATAATTGATAAAAGAGAAACCGGAATTAATATAAGAAAAATCATGGATTGTCAGGATTGACGGCAAAATAAAGAAAAACATTACTTACGAATATTTGATATTTTGCCGATAATGCAGTATACTATATCATAGTAAAGTATAAATTTAGATTAAATTTATAACGGAGGAGAGCAGATGCGATACCTTTCAGTTACTGAAATAGCGAAAAAATGGGATGTGTCGGAACGTAGTGTAAGAAATTACTGTGCTCAGGGACGAGTAAACGGTGCGTTTCTTACCGGCAAGACTTGGAACATTCCTGAAAATGTAGAAAAGCCAGAGCGTTCCAATAAAAAGAAAGAGCAGCCAATTACATTGCTAGATATTCTGCAGGAGCAGAAGGCAAGTAAGTATTCCGGTGGTATTTATCATAAGACACAGATTGAGTTAACGTATAACTCCAATCATATTGAAGGCAGCCGCCTGACCTACGATCAGACCAGATATATCTTTGAAACCAACACCATCGGTGTAGAAAAAGATGTGCTGAATGTGGATGATGTGATTGAAACAGCAAATCACTTCCGCTGTATAGATATGATTATTGATAATGCAAAGAAAGCTCTGACAGAGAAGTTTATGAAAGAACTTCATCTGGTCTTGAAGAGTGGTACCAGTGATTCCAGAAAAGATTGGTTTGCCGTAGGCGACTATAAAAAGATACCGAATGAAGTCGGTGGTATGGATACAGCACTTCCGGAAGAAGTTGCCAATAAAATGAAAGCTCTGCTGACAGAGTACAACGGAAAAGAAGAAAAGACTTTTGAGGATATTCTGGATTTCCATGTGAAGTTTGAACGCATCCATCCATTCCAGGACGGCAACGGTCGTGTGGGCAGATTAATTATGTTCAAGGAATGTCTGAAATATAATATCATTCCGTTTATCATCGAGGATAATCTGAAGATGTTCTATTATCGTGGATTGAAAGAATGGAACAATGAAAAAGGTTATCTGACAGATACCTGTCTGACCGCACAGGATAAGTATAAGGCGTATTTGGATTATTTTAGAATTGCATATTAAACATTGCATTTTTATCGAATATTTACTATGAGTTGTTTTGACAGATTTGTTTTACATTTTCATTCCATGGTGAAAGACTGTCAAGTGAAATTCTTGCGGAGCTAAAATCCCGGGTGTTGAGCGAAGACACCCACAGATTTATTCTGTATATAAGAGATAGGATAGAGCAGGGAAAGCCAGTTTTCCGAGGAAGAACAGGAAGTGGCACGGTACATGCCGGCACAAAAGATCAAACTGGAACAGGAGTGTATACGATAATGTATAAGAAATGTTCCCTAAGGGGGATTATGAAGAAGAAAATATTACTGTGTCTGATATTACAGCTCATATGTTGGGGTATTATGACGATGTCAGATTATATAGAAGAAACATATAACGACAGTTTCAATCTGATTGTTGTATTTGCGGTCCCCCTGATGTGTGTGGTTCTGTATATTATATTCAGGAGATGGATATATGACAATCAGATGGTGCCGCTGAAAGATGTCGTCATAATCTGCGAGACGTGGCTGATCTGTGGACTGATACTGGGATTTCTGATAGGTGCTTTGGTTAACAATCAAATGTGGATAGTGTCGCAGGCTACAGGAGGATGGGAACATCTGCTGAATGGGATAGAATATATGATGTTCGCCGTGACGCTTGCGGGAATACCATTTGTGGCTGTAGTATTGATCGAATCGGTTATAGGAATAGTGAAATTGTTAAGGAAAACAAGGAGAAATAAAATTATGATAAAAATACTTTTCATCTGCCACGGCAATATACTAACCTTGATTAAAAATACTTGATTTTACAGTGTTTTGGGGATGTTACAGTAGATTTTTACCAACGATTTACCAAAGCTATTTGAGTAGGGGATAAACTACTCAGGATATGTAAAGTGAAGTATTATAATAGAGTCCTAGCAAAGAAAATCCGCAATTTAGCGGATTTTTTTAATACATTCGTTAAATAAGAGCAATCTGTTAATCTTATCATCATAAAATTCTTTTTGCTGTTCAATCACAGCTTTATCATTATCCTCATAGGCAATTAAATCTATCTGTTGTTTACAATTTAGATAAGAACAAATAGCTTCATTTATTTGTGAATCTTCAAATGTCATGTGTATGCTGCTGGGGATGTAGTTGCCATCTTTATCCTTATCAGCAGATATTTTCAATGGAGATTGTTCGTTAAGCTTCATAACTAAAGAAAGAACATCACTAACAGTATTAATATCGTAATCAAGAAATACAGTTACGCTAATGCCAAGAGCTTCTGCTATTTTTTGAAGCTGATCTGGTTTTGGATTTCGTTCACCGCTTTCATATTTCTTTATGGTAGATAAATAAATACCGGACTGTTTTGATAATTCGTCCTGTGTCATATCTTTTAATTTTCTATATTTTTGAATTTTACTTCCAATTGAATGTCTATTATCCATTAATAATCACCTCAAACAAATTGATATGAATATTTTAACACAGAGTTCACAAAAGTGGTACATTATTTTGAAAATATATTGACAACCACAAATGTGGACTATATAATGGAAATACGAACAGACCACAAATGAGGACTAACATAAAAAGAATAGATATGTTGAAAATACTTCTTTTGGCGAAGTTCAAGGATTCAAAATTTTGCTATATCATAATCCTGCGAGTTGCAAAGCAGCTCATACAATTGAATAACAATTACAGATATAGTGATAATTCCGGTTCAGATACCTGATGGAAATCAAATATACTTGCGAAGAGTGCTGAAGGATTGAGAAATGAAAGTGGAGCGAGTAAGGGTAGTCAATACTGTTGCGGAAGGATAATAAACTATGAAGGTGTTCAAAGGGAACTTCCTGGCTCTCAAAAAGGCGGTAGAGAGGATAGCATTATTTAATTTAACTTAATGCGTCGTAAACGCAGATGCGGCTTATCTGTAATTCCTATGTGTGCAGGCAAATGGGAAAAAAGCACACCTACATGGCATGAGCCGTGTAGAAAGCAGGTAAGTAGTGAATGGAATTAACTTTTAAAGGTGTGGATATAAGCACTGAGGAAAAGTTCGTCAGCTACATTAATTCACTGAATACAGCGATAATGAAGCAAAATGCCATGAATGAAATCAAGCAGGATTTATATGATGTTTCTTATTTGAAAAAGCGTTACCGAAAGATTGTAGCCAAAAATGAGAAAGCACTATTTATGGCAGACCACGAATGTTTGAAATGTGTTTATTTCCAAAGACTGGCACGAAAATGTCAGGCAAATTGTAAGTGCCCCTTAGAAGAATCTACAGAAGGAGGCGTATTTACATGAAGCTAAAATAATGTGCAGAACATATCCAGAAGCACAGAGGTATTACCACGCTGTAGTGGATTTTCTGAATAACAGACTAGGATTGGAAATCAGTCCAGAGAAGTCTAAGGTAACAAATCTGAAAAAGAATTCATCTGATTTTCTTGGATTCAAAATCAAAGCAGTGCCACAGGGAAAATCAAAGTATGGTTATGTTGCAAAAACAGATATGTGTGAAAAAGCCTTGAAAAAATCAAAAGCTAATTTGAGACAGAAGATTCTTGAAATACAGAATCATACAAATGCAGAGGAAGTAAAGAAGTATAACAGTGCAGTCACTGGAATACAGAATTACTATCGGATTGCAACGAATGTTTATAACAATCTCACAGAGGTTGATTATGCTTTATTACGAACCCGTAACAACAGGTTAAGGAAGAAAGCAAAGATAGTCAGATTTTGTGAAACTCCAAGTGATTTCAAAAAGAAAACAACAGGAATCAGAGACTGTAAGAAGATTTACAGGATTATGGATATTCATATGTTGCCGATTACAGGTGTGCATCATAAATCTCCAATGAATTTTTCACAGGAGATATGCAATTATACTGAAAAGGGCAGAAAGAAAATTCATAATAATCAGAGAGCAGTGGAAAGTAGTAAACTGAAAGCATTTCAGATGTTTCTAAATGATGAAGATACTATTGAATTTAGAAATAATATGGTTTCAAAGTTCGTGGCACAGTATGGGAAATGTTACATTACTGGAAATGAATTAGAGCCAGAAAATGCAGTCGGTATCAGAATAAAACCAAGAGAAAGAAATGGTACTGACGATTATAGCAATATCGTTATTGTTAGTAAAGCTGTTATTCCACTTATTGAAGATACAAATGCTGATTACTGTAGTAGCCTTTCGGAAAAGCAGAAAGTGAAGCTGAATCGACTAAGACGAGCTAGAAAACTTAAACCTGTCAAAGGAACTTGTAAACTTGCTTGAACACGAGGGAACGCCGTATGCGGTGAAAGTCGCACGTACGGTGTGAGTCGGGGGAAAAGTTGGAGATAATTTCAAAGGCTTACCTATCGACATAATACTTTGATATTGCTGAGACTTATGGTGGAACAGTGGTAAATATGTCCACTTACACGGATAACTATGTGAATCCGCTGGAGATGGATGTATGGAGCCTTGATCCGAATGATTCCAAGGGAATGGTAAGAGAAAAAGGCGAGTTTATGCTTGGTCTTTGTGAGCAGTGTATCGGAGACAGCTTAAATTCAAGACAGAAGTCAATCATTGACCGCTGCGTGAGAAAGCTGTATATCGACATTGCAAGAAGCAAAGAGAAGTATATCCCGGTGATGAGTGATTTTTACGATATCCTTATGGCGCAGCCGGAGGAGGAAGCAAAGGACATTGCACTGTCACTAGAGCTTTTCGTAAATGGTTCGCTTAACATCTTCAATCACCAGACAAATGTGGATGTGGATAACAGATTTACAGTATATGGCATCAGGGACTTGGGTACAGAACTTAGTCCTATCACAATGCTTGTTATGATGGAATCCATTCAGAACAGGATTGTTGAGAATGGCAAGAGAGGCAAGGCAACATGGCTCTATATTGATGAGTTCCATGTTCTGCTTAATTCCGAGTATTCTGCAAAATACTTGCAGCAGCTCTGGAAGAAGGTAAGAAAGCAGGGAGGTCTTTGTACCGGTATCACGCAGAATGTTGTCGATCTGTTGCAGAATTACACAGCAACCACAATGCTTGCAAACTCTGAGTTTGTGGCACTCTTGAAGCAGGCAAATACAGATAGTTCAAAGATGGCGGAGGTTATCGGGGTATCAGAGGCACAGCTTCGGTTCGTAACTAATACCGCCTCTGGAATGGGACTTATTAAGTGTGGTTCGGTAGTAATTCCCTTTGATAATCAGATCAGCAAGGATACGGATTTGTACAGGCTGTATAATACCAACATTCATGAGAAGATTGCGGAACAGAAGAAAAAAGAAGCAATGCTGCAGTGATAACAGATGAATTTTTATAGAATCTATAGTATAATCAAGAGGTCGGATGAATATCCGACCTTGATGATAATAAATTAGATATTCCCTATTTTTAAGAAGAAAGCATATAAGATTCGATATGAAAAATAAATAAGGAAGCAGTTCTAAAATGTATCATTTGTACCGGAGAACATGTGGCTGGATTTTAAGATATGCTTATCGTACACTTTGACGAGAATATGTTGATTGGGGATGCAGCGGACCTGGATGCATTTATGGAAATGTATGGTGTGGAAGCAATTTCCAAGGAATATTTGTAATTATTAGGGAAAAGAAAATTTGAATTTGCGCATCTATAAGGTGGAATGTGTTGACAAAAAAAATGCAGTATGATAGTATCGTCATTAGAAAAAAGGAAGGCACATTTCGTGTAAGGTGAGGAAATGATTAATAGATAATTTAATTTAAGTAAG
>ENA-ORSR01001383-ORSR01001383.1-human-gut-metagenome-genome-assembly--contig:-NODE-1383-length-17048-cov-3.220326_pt1 | contig 17048 bp, 9 predicted proteins | sample MGYA00241901_ERZ509166 | MGnify/ENA primary metagenome ERZ509166 (study PRJEB26280, sample SAMEA2338860) | human gut metagenome | biome: human gut; feature: human-associated habitat; material: faeces... | reverse complement strand
GAAAAAAGTACTGTTGGTTTTTGGGACGCGTCCAGAAGCCATTAAAATGTGTCCTTTGGTGAATGAACTCAAGCAGCACAATACGATTGAGACAGTGGTCTGTGTAACAGGACAACACAAGGAAATGTTAGAACAGGTCTTGGAGGTCTTTCAGGTTACTCCAGATTATGATCTTGGTATCATGAAGGCTAACCAAACCTTGTTTACCATTACGACATCAATCTTAGAGAAAATCCAACCGGTCTTGGAGAAGGAGAAGCCTGATATTGTCCTCGTCCATGGGGATACCACTACCACCTTTGCGACAGCTTTGGCGGCCTTTTATATGGGTATCAAAGTGGGTCATGTGGAAGCAGGTTTACGGACTTACAACCTTCAAAGTCCTTATCCCGAGGAGTTTAATCGTCAGGTTACGTCTATTGTGGCAGACTACAACTTTGCTCCGACCCAGGTTTCAAAAGCGAACCTAGAAAAAGAAGGACGTACCAATATCTTCATTACGGGAAATACAGTAATTGATGCCTTAAAGACAACGGTGAAAGAAGACTATGATCATCCTATTTTAGGATGGGCGAAAGGAAGTAAACTCATCATGTTGACGGCCCATCGTCGCGAAAATCTTGGGAAACCCATGGAACACATGTTCCGTGCGGTCAACCGGATTTTGGAAGAGTTTGAAGATGTGAAGGTGGTCTATCCCATTCACAAAAATCCAAAGGTCAGAGAATTGGCTAGCAAGATTTTTGGAGAGAATGAGCGAATGAAAATCATTGAGCCTTTGGAAGTGATTGATTTTCATAATTTCATGAACCAAAGCTATATGATTTTGACGGACTCAGGTGGCGTCCAAGAAGAAGCGCCTTCTTTAGGGAAGCCGGTCCTTGTCATGCGCGATACAACTGAACGTCCAGAAGGTGTGGCCGCAGGGACTCTGAAATTGGTCGGAACAGAAGAAGAAGCCATCTATCGCAACTTTAAGCTCCTTCTGGAAGACCAAGACGAATACAAGAAGATGAGCCGGGCAAGCAATCCCTATGGGGATGGAACGGCTTGTCAACAGATTGTAGAAATTATCATGAAGGGATTAGCATAATGGAAAAGGTTTCGATTGTCGTACCGGTCTATAATGTCGAGGAGTATTTACAGTATAGTGTCGGTAGTCTTAGACAACAGACCTATTCAAATATTGAAATCATCCTGGTCGATGATGGATCAACCGATCGTTCAGGAGAAATTTGTGACCAGTATGCCCAGGAAGATGACCGTATTCGAGTATTGCATATTGAGAATGGTGGACTTTCTAATGCTCGAAATACGGGTGTAAGAGCTGCAACAGCTCATTGGATAATGTTTCTAGATTCAGATGATTACTATGATCGCAGGACCGTTGAATATTTGATGGGATTGAAAGAACAGTATAATGTTGATTTTGTATCGACTCCGGTCATTGAAGTTAGAAATCATGAGGACAAAGATTTTTCGGGTGACATAAATGAAAAGAGTCCAAGAAAATTGGATCGTCATACAGCTCTCAAAGAGATGTTCTATGGTCGCCATGTAGGGACTCATTCGGGGGGGAAACTCTATAAGAAAGAGATTCTACTTCAATATCCCTACCCTGAAGGAATGATTTATGAAGACTTAGCCATTGCGTATGAACATATTGCTACTTGCAAGGAGATTGCTATTAGCGACCTCAATCTCTATAAATACTATCGAAGAGCGGGTAGTATCGTTAATTCGAAGTATAGCGATCGCCTTTTGGATTTTTATAAGGCTATGGAATGGAACAGAGCCTATGTTGATCGAGACTATCCTGATGATCAGGAAATGAAAAAAGCAGTCAATACACGCTATGTCTTTAATGGCTTGCATGTGGTCCATGCCTTATTAGGTTCTCAAATGTATGACCAAGTCAACAAGATTCGCAAAGAATATCGTCGCTATTGGAAAGATATTCTAATCAATTCACATATTACAAGAAAAAATAAACTCAAATACCTTCTTTTGCTCCTTTCTCCTCAGTTGTATCAAAAGGTGAGAGCAAAATTAGGCTAGATCGCCAATGGCTATATTCTAGGGAAGGAAAAGATACAAAAACAGGAGGTTTAGGATGATTTATGCTGGGATTTTAGCAGGTGGAACTGGCTCACGGATGGGGATTACGGATATGCCCAAACAATTTTTGGATTTGGGGGGACGTCCTATTTTAATCCATACCGTTGAGAAGTTCTTATTAGTTCATGAAATTCAGAAAATTGTATTGGGAATTCATCCGGACTGGGTGACTTATACGGAAGATCTAGTAGACAAATACTTGGCTTCTTATAAGGAACGGATCTTGGTTGTAGAGGGAGGAAGTGACAGAAACTCTACCATCGAAAATATCATCAAGGCTATCGATAAGGTGCAGCCTTTAACAGATGAGGATATTATTGTTACACATGATTCGGTTCGTCCCTTTGTCAGCCTAAAGACCATTCAAGAAAATATTGAATTGGCCAAGAGCCATGCTGTTGTAGATACAGTCGTTGAAGCGACCGATACTATTGTTCAAAGCTTGGATAATACCTTTATCACGGATATCCCAGAGCGGCAATACCTCTATCAGGGTCAAACCCCTCAGACCTTTAAAATGAAAGATTTCCTCGCCTTGTATCATGATTTGAGTGACCAGCAGAAAGAAGTCTTGACGGATGCCTGCAAGATCTTTGTCATCAATGGGGAAAAAGTTGCCCTGGCTAAAGGGGAATATTCCAATATTAAAATTACGACGATTACAGATTTGAAAATTGCACGCGGTATGATTGAGGACAATTAATATGTTGAACCAAATCTTTCAGCTGACCCAGCCGAAAAATATCACCATCAAATACCAAGAAGAAGACATGAGCCGTGGAGACAAGGTGTTGATTCGCCCCTATTACATGGCTATTTGTCACGCGGATCAACGTTACTACCAAGGGAAGCGGGATCCTAAGGTGCTCAAAAAGAAGTTGCCCATGGCCCTTATCCATGAATCGTCTGGTATCGTGGTAGCGGATCCTACAGGGACCTATCAACCAGGACAGATTGTAGCCATGGTTCCCAACCAGCCTCCCCATCAAACAGAAGGTGTCTTCTTTGAAAATTATTTAGAGGGAACGCACTTCTTGTCTAGTGGCTTTAATGGCTTCATGCAGGAAGTGGTTGCCTTGCCACTGGATCGTGTAGTGGCTTATCCAGAGGAAGTTCGGGGCCCTGTCACAGCCTTAGCGGAGTTTAGTAGTGTTGCCATGCATGCCATTCATCGCTTTGACCTCATTGCCCACCAACGAAGAGAATCTGTTTTAATTTTAGGTGATGGAAGTCTCTCTTATGTAGTTGCGACTTCTTTACACTATCTTTACCCAGATTTGAAAATTACAGTCGTAGGGCGCAATAGTGATAAACTGCAATTGTTTAATTTTATCCATCAGGCAATTTTAACCAGCGAGTTGACAGAAGACCAACGTTTTGATCATGCTTTTGAATGTACTGGCGGTCAAGAAAGTGAACCAGCTATCAATGACATTATTGATCACATCAAGCCTCAAGGAACCGTGATGCTGATGGGAGTTAGTGATAACCGGGTCGCGGTCAATACAAGAGATGTTCTTGAAAAGGGCTTGACCCTTGTTGGGTCTTCTCGCTCAGGTCGTGAAGATTTCGAGCAGGCTGTAGAAATGCTGGCGAATCGTCGGGTCCAAAGTCGCTTAAAGAATATCATCCATGTTGACGGAGAAGTTCAAGCTATTTCAGACATTCATCGTGCTTTTGCGACGGATCTAGTTACGCCGTTTAAAACAGTCTTTAAGTGGGGAATATAGACAATCATGAAAGTGCTAAAAAATTACGCCTATAATCTCTCCTACCAGTTACTGGTGATTATCTTGCCGATTATCACCACCCCTTATGTAACACGGGTTTTTAGTTCAAATGACTTAGGGACTTATGGTTATTTCAACTCCATTGTCACCTACTTTATTCTTTTAGCGACCTTGGGAGTGGCCAATTATGGCACCAAGGAGATCTCAGGACACCGAAAAGACATCCAAAAGAATTTCTGGGGGATTTATACCCTCCAGTTGGGGGCTACGGTTTTATCCCTTAGCCTCTATGTTCTTTTATGTGTAACCCTGTCTTCTATGCAAAATCCTGTGGCCTATATCTTAGGACTTAGCTTAGTATCAAAAGGGCTCGATATTTCCTGGCTCTTTCAGGGGTTAGAGGACTTCCGCAAGATTACGATTCGGAATATCACGGTCAAACTGGTTGGAGTCATCTCCATCTTCTTGTTTGTCAGATCTGCCAATGATCTTTATCTCTATGTATTCTTACTAACGATCTTTGAGCTCTTAGGTCAGCTCAGTATGTGGCTACCCGCTCGTGAATTTATTGGGAAACCCCATTTTGATTTGGCTTATGCACGGGTGCATTTAAAACCGGTTATTCTGCTCTTTTTACCGCAGATTGCCATTTCCTTGTATGTCACTTTAGACCGAACCATGCTGGGGGCTCTCGCATCTAAGATGGATGTGGGGATCTATGACCAGGCCTTAAAATTGGTCAATATTTTGTTAACCTTGGTGACCTCACTGGGGAGCGTCATGTTGCCTCGGGTATCGAGCCTTTTATCCTCGGGGGACCATAAGGCGGTCATTAAGATGCACCAAATGTCCTTTTTGATTTATAATTTGGTCATTTTCCCGATTATTGCCGGCATGCTAATTGTCAATGATGACTTTGTTCAGTTCTTCCTAGGGAAGGATTTCCAGGATGCACGTTATGCCATTGCCATCATGATTTTTAGAATGTTCTTTATCGGATGGACCAATATCATGGGGATTCAAATTCTAATCCCTCATAATAAAAATAAAGAATTTATGATTTCGACAACTGTTCCTGCCATTATCAGTGTCGGATTGAACCTAATCTTCCTACCAAAACTGGGCTTTATTGGAGCTGCCATTGTGTCAGTGTTGACAGAAGCTTTGGTATGGGGGATTCAACTCTACTTCACACGAACGTATCTCAAAGAAGTGCCGATTATGGGCTCAATGATGAAGATTGTGCTCGCTTCAGGCCTGATGTATGGTCTATTACTACTAGTCAAATCCATTGTCCATTTTTCGCCGACTCTGAATGTCGTTCTGTATGCCGGACTAGGTGGGATCATCTATGGAACCTTGATTTTGCTCTTCAAGGTGGTGAATGTGAAAGAGTTAAAACAGCAATTTACGAAACGTGCATAAAGCAAGACTCATCCATAAAGATGGAAGAAGTACTTGTTAGACGAAATAATGGTAACTATGAAAAGAGAGGCCGAGAAAGGAAAGATAAAAGATTCATGCTGAGCTTGGATACACATAGTAAGATGGGTGCTTGAGTTTTCAAAAGTAGACCGGTCTGACTTTGGTGATTCTTGGTTTCATGTTTTTTATCAATGTATTATCAATATGTTAAAAATGAAATTTGACGACCTCCTCGTTAGTGTTGTCGTAGCTATCGTCATATTCTTTAATACCCTTTCAACAACGATGTTGAATAAAGGGATTTTTCACATGAATGCAAGCACTCTTTTGTTAGTAGTCTTGCTATTGGCATTGCGATTTTGGAACAAGATTCATGTTTCTTATACGTATTTGCTATTTTCATTAGCCTTACTATCAATTGGTGCCCTCGTATATATGAAAACTGGGAGACTCAATTTTTTAGTCTATTCCTTATTGATGTCCTTGTTAATAAGTGCAGATAGGAAGGTTGTTTTACGGACCTATATCTTTGTTGGTGGAAGTATTCTTGTATCAGTCTTCTTCTTATCTCTTTTAAAAGTCATTCCGAACTTGCAATATAGTCGGGGAGGCGTTATTCGGAATTCTTTTGGCTTTATCTATCCTACGGATTTTGCTTCGCATTGTTTTTATCTTTTCGTAGCGATATCTTATCTATTGAAGAATCGCTATATCTGGCTACGGACCTTTGTTGGATTCTTCTTGGCCGTCTTTCTCATTAAGTTTTGTGATGCTCGGATGAACGCCTATTCATTGTTGGTGGGAACCTTAATTTTTGTTTTCTTCTATCTGACCAAGGAAAAGAAAATTGGACTCTATGCCCTCATGCCATACTCAGCTGCGATCTTTTCTTCTCTCATCCTCTATCTGACTTATCACTTCTCCTGGACTTCGCCTTTCTATGTAAAAATCAATCAATTGATTACAGGGCGATTAGCCTTAGGGAAAAATGCCTTTAATTTATATGAACTAAATTGGTTTGGAACTAGAGGGGTTCAATTTATTGGTTCAGGGGGGAGCACAGAGTCAGTCCTCAGCTACAACTACGTTGATTCCTCTTATGTCCAAATGCTCTTCACTTATGGTATTGTTCCGGTATTCGCCCTCGTTTTGATTTATATTGTAGTATCTAGGGATGAGTATAAGAAGGGGAGATATCTTTACGTTGCTATTCTATCTTTAATCACCGTCAACTGTATGATTGAAGCCTTTTGGTTTGTACCTTCTTATAATATTTTTATGTTTATCCTCTTCACTCGAAACACGATTGATGATAGTCCATCGGAAACAGTCGGTGAGCTATCATATAGTTAGTATTGGTATCAGGAGTGGTTGGAGAACTCACCTAAAGTATAAGAATACAATTACTGGACATGTTATTTGTATCAGTCAAAGGCATGTTAAGTTAAACACTGATGACTATCTATTAAAAGGGAGACAACTATGTACGATTATCTAATTGTTGGTGCTGGTTTATCAGGGGCAATTTTTGCTCATGAGGCAACCAAGCGTGGCAAAAAAGTAAAAGTCATTGATAAACGGGACCACATTGGTGGAAATATCTACTGTGAAAATGTTGAGGGCATCAATGTCCACAAGTACGGTGCCCACATTTTCCATACGTCCAACAAAAAAGTTTGGGACTATGTCAATCAGTTCGCTGAGTTTAACAACTATATCAACTCACCGGTGGCTAACTACAAGGGGAACCTCTACAATCTTCCCTTCAACATGAATACCTTCTACGCTATGTGGGGAACAAAGACACCACAAGAAGTCAAGGACAAGATTGCCCAGCAAACGGCTGATATGAAGGATGTTGAACCGAAAAACCTGGAAGAACAGGCCATCAAGTTGATTGGTCCAGATATCTATGAAAAATTGATCAAGGGATATACGGAGAAGCAATGGGGACGTTCTGCAACAGACCTGCCTCCATTTATCATCAAACGTCTTCCGGTTCGTTTGACCTTTGATAATAATTACTTTAACGACCGTTACCAAGGGATTCCAATCGGTGGTTACAATGTCATCATTGAAAACATGTTGGGTGATGTAGAAGTAGAACTTGGGGTTGATTTCTTCGCCAATCGTGAAGAGCTGGAAGCGTCAGCGGAAAAAGTAGTCTTTACAGGGATGATTGACCAGTACTTCGATTACAAACATGGGGAGTTGGAATACCGCAGCCTTCGGTTCGAGCATGAGACCTTGGATGAGGAAAACCATCAAGGGAATGCTGTAGTCAACTATACCGAGCGTGAGATTCCTTATACTCGGATCATTGAGCACAAGCACTTCGAGTATGGAACCCAACCGAAGACGGTGATTACCCGTGAGTACCCAGCTGATTGGAAACGGGGGGACGAACCCTATTATCCAATCAATGATGAAAAGAACAACGCTATGTTTGCCAAGTACCAAGAAGAAGCCGCTAAAAATGACAAGGTTATCTTCTGTGGGCGCCTAGCAGACTATAAATACTATGACATGCATGTGGTTATTGAGCGTGCCTTGGAAGTCGTAGCAAATGAATTTGATTGAAAGAAACAGTGATTCATGAAGTATTTTCTAAAAGAAGAGTTTTTAAAAGATTCTGGTGCTCGAAACGCCGGAAATAAGGCTAGAAATGATGTCGAGGAGATCGTCAAACGTGAAGGTTATCAACCTTTGTTGTTAACAGTTGATGATTGGTACCAAATGGGAACCCTTAAAGCCCAACAACACAAGGCGAAAGCTCTAGCTCAAGCTTTTTCTCAGTTGAAATCAGGGGATCAATTATTGATTCAATTTCCTATGCTTCATCATAGTTTTTTCACCACTCGCTTGGTAAGAAAAATCCAGCGGAGAGGGGTGAAAGTCTACTTTATTATCCATGATTTTGAAGCTTTACGCTATGCGAATTTGGATACAGTACCTTTGAAACATAAGATTCGGGTTCATCTTCAAGAGTCAAGTCTGTTGAAGATAGCTGATGGAATCATCGCCCACAATCCAATCATGAAATCTGTTTTGGTGGATAAAGGGGTTGAAGCAGATAAGATTGTTAGCCTTGGCATTTTCGACTATTTGATTCCAAATTTCCAAGAGAAGATGGGTCTTACTAAGAATCTGCCAATCATTGTCGCAGGGAATTTGGCTCAGGAAAAAGCTGGTTATCTTTACTCACTTCCCGAAGAACCTGCTTATAACCTTTATGGTGTTGGCTTTGATGAGAGCAGAGCTCTTGCGAATGAGACTTACTTTGGGTCCTTCCTACCGGATGAGCTACCAGCAGTTCTTGAGGGTGGTTTTGGACTTGTCTGGGATGGGGATAGCGCTGAGACCTGTAGTGGCGTCTTTGGTGAATACCTTCGCTATAACAACTCTCACAAGGCGTCTCTTTACTTAGCATCAGGTTTTCCTCTAGTGGTTTGGAAACAATCTGCTCTCTCACATTTTGTCTTAGAGAATGGTTGTGGAATTGCAGTGGAATCGTTACATTATCTCTCTCAAGCGATTGCACAGTTAGACGATAAGGACTACCAAGACTTGCTTGTCAATGCAAAAAGGATTGGCCAAAAGATTCGTAATGGAAGTTATTTAACAAATGCCTTGAATAAAATTGTAAAATAGAAGCCTAAAAAGGCTTCTTTTTATATTCTGTAGAAAAAACACCTAGAAACCTTTTCGAATCCCTCTCGGTGTGCTAAAATAGGAACAGTATAAAATATGATTAAGGGAATGAAAATGAGAAAAAAGGATTTCATTTATTTTACCAGTGCAGCTGTATTGCTAGCTGCCTCAGTTCAAGTTGCCCATGCCGATGAAGTGGGAGTGAAAGAATCGGCAGTCACTGAAAGTGAAGCAGTAACGACACAAGCTAGCTCAGCGCCAGTGGTCGAGGAAAAGCAAGAAGTAGGGGCTCATCAATATGCGACGCCAGCTCCAGTAACAGAGCTTCCAGTCACTAGCTCAGAAGTTACGAAGTCAGACGACCCACAGGTAGAAACAAAGCCTATTACAGCAGGGGAATCTGTCCCATCTTCTGAGTCAGCTGCGAAACCAGTAACGGGGACCACTACTTTCTATAGTGCCGGTTCCAAGGCTCCATCTGGCCGTACAGTTAGTAGCCCTGTTTCGGCAGATTTGACCATCTCCAATCCAGATTCTAATGGGAACTTCACGATCACAGCCAAGAACCTCAAAGGCTTTGAGGGCTACAAGGAAGTGAAAATTCCTTTCTGGTCGCATGCCAATGGGATGAAGGACATTGTTTGGTATAGCCCAAGTCGTCAAACAGATGGCTCTTATAGAGTCACAGCTAATGCCAATGATCATGAAAATGCGAGTGGGAAGTACGAAGCCCAAGTCTTCTATGTGGACTATCAAGGTCGCAACACCTTTGTGAAGAAGGCCTTTGTCGATCGTGCAAAGCCAAGCGCTGACTTATCGATCTCTAATCCGGATTCTAATGGGAACTTTACGATCACAGCCAAGAACCTCAAAGGCTTTGAGGGTTACAAGGAAGTGAAAATTCCCTTCTGGTCGCATGCCAATGGAATGAAGGATATCGTCTGGTATAGCCCAAGTCGTCAAACAGATGGTTCTTATACGGTTACAGCTAATGTCAGTGATCATGAAAATGCCAGTGGGAAGTACGAAGCTCAGCTCTTTTATGTAGACCATAAAGGTCAGAATGCCTTTGTGAAGAAAACCTTCGTCCAGTATGAAGGGAAAACAAGTCCGACTGGTACGATCACAATCCAAAACAACAACAAGGATACGGGAACTTTTGACGTCATTATTAAAGATGTCTACAGCCCTAAAGGCGTACGGACCATTCAAGTTCCGACCTGGTCTGATAAGGATGGTCAAGATGATATCCGTTGGTACGAAGCGACTCGTCAAGCAAACGGAGAATACAAGGTTTCTGTCAAGGCTAGCGATCACAAGAACTCCACTGGCAAATACCATGTTCATCTTTATTACATCCAAAATGATGGCTCGCGTGTAGGGGCTGGAACAACAACCACAGAAGTGAAATTTAGAAATCTGACGACCAAGACCCAAACAGGGATCAAGAATGTTAATTCTGGTGCGGGAACCTATACGGTAACAGTGGACCAAGCACCTCAGGGACGTCGGATCAAGAATATCCGTGTTGCTGCTTGGTCTCAAACTCATCAAGAAAATCTCTACTGGTATTCTACAGCACCTTCTGGTATGCATACAGAAGTGCAAGTCTCTGCAGCGAATCATCAATACCAGAAAGGAAACTACACCACTCACGTCTATGTGGACTATGTGGATGGTGGCGTTGAAGGCTTTAATCTGGGTCAAACAGCTCTTTCACCTCGTGAGACAGTTGATCAAGCAGCATACACTCCTCGTGTTACGAATGGACAACGAGATCGGGTTCTTCGAGCAGCTGCAAATTTAGTAGGTGTTCGAAGTGGAAGTGCAGCCCATCATCAATTGGTCAAGGATTACAATAGCATAAGTCCCCTACCAGTTGGATACGCTGTGAAAAATTCTGATGATTGGTGCGATGTGTTTGTAACAACAGTTTTCCAACGCGAAGGCCTTAGTCATTTGATTGGTCGGGAGTGTGGCGTAGAGCGCCATATCCAAATCTTTAAGCGTCTCGGTATTTGGAATGAGGATGGAGCTTCTACACCAAAAGCGGGTGATATTATTACCTTTAACTGGGACCAAGACTCTCAATCGAATAATGGATTTGCGGATCATATTGGGATTGTAGAACGCGTCGAAAATGGACTGATTCATACAATAGAAGGAAATTCCGGTGTTGTTGGTACTGTAAAACGCAATGTATACCGTATCGGACACGGCAATATCCGCGGATTTGCGACCCCACGTTATAAATAAGATACAAGCTTTTCAGCATTTTTGCCTAAGGACTTTTCTATAATAGAAAGACAACCAGCTCTATGAAGGGGCTGGTTTTTTTGTATCCCTTTGATGACAGGAGAAGTCATTAGACAGGGAGCTTGTGTCAAAAAGTTCTGAAATATCCTAATGATATCCATGTAAGGTCTTTAGAGGCATTATAGAAGGGTATAAAAAAGCTATGGAAACAAGTGATGGAGGCATAAAATAGATGCAAAAAAACAGCTTGCAATCATATTTTTGGGGGGACTTAACCTAAATTGGTTGATTGATGCAGAAATCGAGAAAAATTTTTTAAAAAAGAACATTAGAGCATTTATTTGTTCATTTTGAGACATTTTTTGTAAAATCGTTGGCTTAATTGACTCATATATGATAAAAATGTAATGAGGAACTTTTTGGGTTCAAAATGATAAAAGGAGATGAAAGAATGAAAAAGAGACCGTCCTTATGGACAACCTTTTTGAAAAAAGGGTTTGCCCTCTTCACTATTTTGATGATGCTGGGTCAATTGGGTCAAGGGGCTGTAACAGCCTTGGCGCAAGAGCTAGCGGTCGGAGATAATGGTGCCTTAGATGTTAGCCTCTTGTATGGAGATAAGCAAGAGCATCCAGGTGGCATGGCCTATACCACGTCTGACACCATGTCTGGCTATATTCAGATTACCCCTAAAAATCTGACAACAGATCTTGATGATGTGGTTGTGAATATCGTGCTTCCAGGGAAATACTTGGATGAGGTGAATGTTCCCGAGTTCAATAGTAGTTCACAACATGATGCACCAGTTGTGACCAAGGTAGGAGATGATTACCATGTAACTCTGCATTTTACGAACTACCAAAAATCTGAAGTCTTGACCCTGCCATTTATCGCCAAGTTTAAGTTAGGATTCCCTCCTACCAACTACTCGATGGATATCACAGGGACACTCAATATCAATGGTGCTGAGACTGCTATAAATAGTATCACTTGGAAACCTCAATACAAGGATTATACCTTGACCAAGTTTGTCAATCAGAACTATGATGCGACGATGTCCAGAGACTATGCAGAAGCATCTCCAGGGATTGTAACTGGAGCAGATGGCAAAAAGTACATTGAAAAAGCTACTTCAGTTCCGTTTGCCTTCTTGTTAGATGGGATGCGTGGACAGTACAATGGTAGCTATCGTCAGTTGGAATCTGCAACAATCACAGATAAGCTCCCAACCTATACGGACAAAGATGGTAAAACTCGTACAGCGGTTCTAGATACAGAAAAATCAGAAGGCTGGGTCGACAATGGGGATGGTACGGTTTCAAAAACCTTTGTAGCTGATGAAAATAAAAATGTTCAAAGTTACCACTCAGAGTTGATGCAAAAGATTCAAGACAAGAGTTTCTTGTACTTGAAATTCCCTGATTTGGTCATGGAGAAAGACCAAACCCTAGAGGATGTCTTAGTGAAAGACTTGACCAACACTGCAACTGTCGTGGGGATTCCTGCGGAGCGTGGAGAGGGAGAACCTGATGTAAGGGCTGAAGATTCTCTCATCTTCCGACTAACTTCTCGTGACTTGGAAGGTAAAGGAGCTTTCGCTAAGCAAGCAGAAGGCAATGTTTACGACTCGACAGACTACAAGGCAGCCAACTACAAATGGCTCTTGAAATACAATAACATCACTCCATTTGCTCAAAAGAATCTTGTCTTTTATGATGAGCAAGTGGACTCTCGCTTGAAGTTTACCAAGATTGAATATGCTCGCATGATGATTGGGATCTATGGAAATGGGCCTCTGATCAATCAATACGTGAAACGCATCATCCTAACCATGGAAGATGGCTCAACTAAAGAAATCCAACCAGAGGCAGACAAGGATGGATTTGGAAACATTGATTTGACCAAATATGGAACGGTTGTCGGCTGGAGACTGGAGATGAAAGATGACTTCGCGCTTCCATCTGGTCAAGGGATTTATATTTCTACCTATACTTCCTTCAAGGATCCAGAAAATACTCAGTATGACAAAAACGATGAGGCCAAGAATGCCTATGAAAATACTGGACGGATCACCTATAAGACCCAGTCAGGGGCAGACAGAGACCAATCTGCTAAATGGCAGTTCAAACTTCTTCCGTTGACAGAAAATGTTGAACTGACTAAGAATACTGATTACAACAATGTCCGATTCACAGATGGGAAAAGCATTCGTTTTGCCCTATCTGCGGAAAATGTGCGTTTGGATCCAGGTAAGGACTACAAGGACTTGCGGGTGATTGACCTCTTTGATCCAAATACGCTGGATATTGACTTTAAAGATTTAGATAAATACTTTAACAATAGCAGTATGCCATGGAACAAGTCCTATGAGGTCATTGAAAACTACCACAACTCTGGACGTTCGGCCTTGATTATCCACTTGGATCAAAAGGAATTTATCAAACGCTCGCTAGAGACTGGTGGTCAAGTTCGTTTGCCATTTATCTATACCAAGCTGAAAGGGAAGGCTGATGGCGGAACCTTTACCAACCATATCTATATGGCAGGGGAAGGACTCTGGGATCTAGAAACGGCTAACCCGAATAAGGTTGCAGTAGATAGCTACGATTTGAATAACAATGGTTCGACAACGGATAAGGTTCCTCATGCGGAATCAAACTATACTATTGTTGCAGCTGAAGGTGTATATTCTCGTAAGTTTATTGCCAAGAATGACGACTTATCTGATGCATCAACAGTGACTCGTACCTTTAAACCAGGGGAAACCTTTAATTATAAATTAACAATCAAAAATAATACAGATACTCCTGTCGAAAATACGGTTATCTATGACGTCCTCCCTAAAGTTGGGGATGTCAATACACTTGATGCTTCAGCCCGTAAGACAGAATACACTGTAAGTCTTCGCGGTCCTATCACTGCGCCAGAAGGATGGACAGCATACTACACAACAGATACTACAGTTACAGCTAGTACCATGGCACAAGCTGCAGATAAAGATATTTGGTCAGCAGATGTCACAGACTTTAGTAAAGTAACAGGAATTAAGGTCGTTGCGAATGAGGGGACTACTATCGGTGCACGTAGCCAAGTAGATGTTGCGGTGCCAGTGGTCAACCCAAGCGAATTGACAGACCAAGTCAAGCAGTTGATGCTAGACCGCACAGAAGATAACAAGGACAATGGGGGCCGTTCAGGTGTCGTACAAGCTCATAACCAATTTGGTTACAAGGCTAAAGGCCATGAGGGAAACCGTGAGTCCAATACCGTAACGTCTCAAATCTTTGCGGCGAGCTTCCATGTGAAGAAAGTAGACAAGGATGATACTAGCAAAGGCTTAGCTGGTGCGGAGTTCAGCTTGTCAGATGCGACTGGTGCTGTCCTTGCGACTCAAGTTTCTGACAAGGATGGCGACCTTGCCTTCACAACCCTAACAGAAGGAACTTACACTCTTAAAGAAACGAAAGCTCCAAATAACTACAAGTTGGATGAGACAGAACATGCAGTCGTTGTGACCTACGATGCGGATCAACAGCTCTATCATGTCACGATTGATGGCGAAGCGACTGGTTCAAAAGCTTCACCAAAAGTCATCGCAAATGAGAAAGATATCCATTATATCGATCTAGAAGCTTCAAAAGTCTGGGATGACCAAGACAACGTCGAAGGTCTTCGTCCAGAAAAAATTGAATTCCAATTGTACAAGAATGGAACAGCAGAAGGCAAACCAGTAGCTCTTTCAGCAGGCAATGACTGGAAAGTAACCTTCAGCGCTCTTCCAGACAAAGACAATGATGGTAATGTGATTACCTATACTGTAAAAGAAGTCAAGGTACCGACTCATTATACTGCTGAAAGTCAAGAAGCTCAGTTCGTCGATGGAAAAGCAACCATTACCAACAAGCGTACTCCTGAAACTACAGAAGTCAGCGTGAAAAAAGTTTGGGACGATGCTCAAAACCAAGACGGTCTCCGTCCATCAACCATCACGGTCCATCTCTTAGCCAACGGAGAGGAAGTACAAACGGCTACTCTGTCTGGTGAGGGAGATACATGGAGCCACAGCTTCACTGACTTGCCAGTCTACAAGAATGGTCAAAAACTAGTCTATACGGTAACGGAAGATACAGTTGCCAACTACTCAACTGCTATCGAAGGATCAACCATTACCAACACCTACAAACCAGGTAAGACAAGCGTAACAGTGACCAAGAAATGGACAGATGCAGAAAACCAAGATGGCCTTCGTCCGAAGAGCATCAAGGTTCAACTCTATGCTAATGACCAAAAATCAGGTAAAGAGGTAGAACTTTCTGCAGATAACGACTGGACCTATACCTTCTCTGACTTGGATGAGAAAAAAGCTGGTCAAGCTGTTCAGTATACTGTGAAAGAAATAGAAGTGCCAGAAGGGTATACTCAGACTGTAGAAGCTACGAACCCGGGTCAGGTAGTGATTAGCAATACGCACACTCCTTCTAAGACGAAAGTTCAAGTAACCAAGAAATGGGAAGATGCCAATAACCAAGATGGCCTTCGCCCAGCAACGATTACGGTCAAACTTTATAAAGATGGAGTTGCTACAGACCAGACTCTTGAATTATCAGAAGCTAACCAGTGGCAAGGATCTTTTGAAAATCTTGATGAAAAAGCAGCCGGTAAGGCCATTCACTACACTGTAAAAGAAGAGAATGTCCCAGAAGGCTACACCCTTTCGATTGATGACAAGGATCCAGCACATCCTATCTTGACCAATAAGCATGAGCCGACTGTCACTCAGGTTAAGGTAACCAAGAAATGGGCTGATGCGAATAACCAAGATGGCCTTCGTCCAAAAGAAATACAAGTTCAATTGTATGCAGGTGATCAAGAGGTAGGCGAGAAAGTTGTCTTGTCTTCTGACAATAAGTGGACTCATACCTTTACTAAACTTCCAGAAAAAGCAAATGGAGAGATTATTCACTATTCTGTTAAGGAAGTAGTAGTTCCTAAAGGCTACACCGTAACAGAAGAGAGACAGGAGAAGGGTGATCTTGTCTTGACCAATACACATACCCCAAGTACGGTGGATATTCCAGTCATGAAGATCTGGGCTGACAATGACAACCAAGATGGCCTTCGTCCGGCTAAGATTACTGTGAATCTTTATGCCAACGGTGAAAAGGTGGCCCACAAAGATATCACAAGCGAGACAGATTGGAGAGAAACCTTTACTGGACTTCCTGAATTTAAGGATGGTAAGAAAATTGTCTACACTCTTCAAGAAGAACGAGTTGAGAATTATTCACCAAGTATTGACCAAGAAAGCTATACCATTACCAATACGCACACTCCAGGTAAGACCACCCTCTCTGTAACCAAACAGTGGGATGACCAAGAGGACAAAGATGGTCTTCGTCCGAAGAGTGTGAAAGTGCAGCTATATGCGGATGGTAAGAAATCTGGTGACGTCATTGAATTATCAGCTGAGAACAAGTGGACTCATACCTTTGCGGATCTGGACAAGAATGTCAAGGGCAAAGCTGTCACCTATACGGTGGAAGAAGTCGATGTTCCAACCGGTTACCAAGTGACGAAAACAGATGACGGTCAAGGTAATGTTGTTCTGACCAATAAACATGAACCAACAGAGCCAGTGACACCAGAACCTAAGAAACCAGGTAAGAAGGTTGGTATCTTGCCAAGCACTGGTACCACTATCTCCTTGATTAGCTTGGTGTTAGCCTTTGTAGTAGCAAGCGGTGCAGCTTATCTCCTTAAAAAGAAGAAAAAATAAGCGCATGGTTTGATCTAACTAATCGAGAGTATTAAAGAGGCCCTTAGGGGCCTCTTTAGAATAGAGATAAAGCATTCTTAAAAACTTTCCTT
>ENA-ORSR01001381-ORSR01001381.1-human-gut-metagenome-genome-assembly--contig:-NODE-1381-length-17060-cov-3.299147_pt1 | contig 17060 bp, 15 predicted proteins | sample MGYA00241901_ERZ509166 | MGnify/ENA primary metagenome ERZ509166 (study PRJEB26280, sample SAMEA2338860) | human gut metagenome | biome: human gut; feature: human-associated habitat; material: faeces... | reverse complement strand
CCCTATATATTCTGCAAGTGCATTTAAAAGAGAGGATTTACCTGAGTTTGTCGCTCCACTAATAAGAATATTGTATCTGCTCTTTACCAGGGCGGACAGTATACCTGTAAGTTTCTCTGGAAACTCTTCAAATGCTAAAAGCTTCTCTATCGTCATGCCTCCTTTTAGAAACTTACGAATTGTGATAACCGGCCCTTCCAGTGATACTGGCGGCAATACAATATGTACCCTCGAACCGTCTGGAAGTCTGCTGTCCACAATAGGACAAGCCTCGTTCACCATTCGGTTTGTTGGTGCCACAATCTGCTCTATCAAGCGGTATACATCGCCCTCTTCTGAAAAGTGTTCTTCTATTCTTCTAATCTTTCCGTTCTGCTCTACAAAAATACGCGAGGCTCCAATTACCATAATCTCACTTATACTGCTGTCACCCAAATATTTTTCAAGAACATCAAATCCTCTTATCGAATAAAACATCTGTCTTCTTAGTTCTTCTTTCTCAGAAAGTGTCCCGTATCCGCCATGACTTGAACGTAAGATTGCCTTATCAATCTCACGATATACATCTTTATCGCTGACATATGATGTTCTTCCATCCATCTGGTGTAAAATCTGTTCTCTCAGCTCTCTCTTACCAGGCAGTTCCATCTAAAATATCCTCCCTGTATATCCTCTGCCATATTTGAGGCTCTCCCTGATTAATATTTAATACACGTTCCAAACGGTCACAAAAAATACTCTGCCTCGGATTCTTCCTCGAATCTATCAATATAACCTGATCAAAAAAGCTCAGCATATCTACATTGGCAACAAAACAATTCCCTGCTCCCCAGAACACTTCCCTATAGGGACTCTCTTTCTTAATCTTATCGAAAAACCATGCATAATCTTCCTTCGTCAGTTCCCGCAAATAAAAATACAAGTCTGGAGAATGTAACACCTGAACTTCTTCTTTCGGAATAAGCATATCCTGCAATATATCTAAAATATTCTCTTCCCTTAAATGAATGTAATAGCATAAATCTCCCATATCACCGCCTTCTCCGTATTCAGAATCTATCCCTTTATAGCCCAGATCTTCCGCTCCCATATATACATCTCCCAATGACATAAAAGAACGTGCTATCTGCTCAAGATATTCATCATACACAGGGGAATACACGATTGTTAACTTCGTCGGTGTATCTTTTAACTCTGCTGCCAAGTCTGATAAATCCGAATTATAATCTGTAAAATCAGACAACATATCTAACAACTTCTGGGGATTATCATATTTGCAAAAAGAGCCTTGTTCCTCCCGCCAGGTTAGTAAAATCAACTTCTTCTGTTTTAAAAATTTCTGTTTCTCTTCCGATAATTCTTTAAAAAATCTTTCATCTAAAAGATAAATCTCTGCCTCTTCTTTAAAAGAAACCATGCCTTCTGCCGTTGTAAAATGATATACACGCACTGCAGATGAAAGGTGAATCTCCAAATACCTCACCAGCCGCTTACCATACTCTCCTGCTTCTCCTATAATGATTGTGCGAATATCTGAAAAATCCATATCACATCCCTCCATTGTTTTATTTGATGTAAATATATGACAGTTATTCCAAAATTAATATATCACGTTTTCCAATTTTTGTCTACCTTTATTTTACTTAAATTACAAATTATTTATTTAAAGATATTTTTCATATTTTCTCTTACTTTTTCATAAACTCATAAAAACTAATATGCCAGAACGTATTTGAAAAATGCTTTCTGGCAAAGCTGCATGCTAAGGAGATAATTTATGTACCCTATTCTTTTTTCTTTTTCTACTCATTTTTCCACTTTATTTATTAATAATTCATCCATCCAGAATATATTATCCCAGGATAATCTATCTCAAAATAAAATTCTGCTTATTTTTTGCGCGGCCTGTTTTGCAGGATATTTTATTGCATACATAAAAAAAAGACCCACAGCACTTTTTTCCATCATCGGACGCGGTGCCGCCGGTCTTTCGTTCATTTACTTTTTTAACTTTTTCTGCGCTGCAAGAGACATCATCACTGGAATTGGAATTAATCCGATTACAGGCGCTGTATGTACAGTTCTTGGCATTCCAGGAGCAATTCTGCTATATGCTATAAAAATTTATAGTTTTTTATAATTCACCTTATCCTCTTCCAGCAAGAAGACTTCTAACTCCAGAGCATATATTCAAGAATGCCCCGGCATCCTACAGGTGATGGGATGTCACTATAACACAAGCCGATAGAAGTTTCCTCTTATAGCTGCAAATATTTTCTATCTCCGCTTAATTAAATAAACCACTTAATGCTGCAAAAATAGAAGATAATGCCGTCTTTATTTTCTCAAAGATTCCCTGTGTATCAATATCCATGTCACTCAATTTATCATAAATTTTACTTGCCTGTTCTTTTAAGTCATTTACATTTAAATCAAGCTTATTAATTTTTTGCATAAGTTCTGCAATCTGTGCTTTCTGATCATCTGTTACCGTGATATCTAAGTCTTTGCTGCACTCATCAATAATATCATTGATGTCACTTTCTGATTTTGCATCATCTGAAAGAACTTTTTCTTTAATTAACGCTAAAAACTGTTCGGCTTTGTCGGAATCATTAAGCTGACCGGCTAACTCACTGGTAACTACCAGCTCATTCGTTGCGGCATCTTTGCTCTCGCTGGAAATATCTTCACCCGTCATGTCTTCATACGCATTCATTGCACCAACTAAAGCAGCAGTTCCTGTAATATTAAAAGGTCCTGCTACAGTTACTGTGGCATCTGTCACACCTGCTGTTGTAAGCGCATTTTCATACATACCTGCTGTACAGTAAGTAATATTTTTCGTTGTAACATCAATGCCTTCTCCCTTATCTCTTTTTTCAACCAGAACAGAGGATAAGGCCTTTGTACCAATCACAGAAGAATCTAAATAATCATCAAGATATTTATGTTCATCCGCATTCGTCACTGTTACTATATTATACTGATCGAGTGCTTTCTCATCTACGTCAAGAAGTTCAAGGACTTTACTTTTCTGATCTGTACTTAAATCCGCCCCCAGGGAAAGATATGGTTTCTCCTCTACTGCATCTGCCGATACATTTGCCTGAAAGGTCATAAGACCTGCTATCATTATTGCTGATAATGTAATAATTTTTCTTTTAAACATAATAAATCCTCCTTTTGCTCCATATGTATTCCCAGACTCTTCCTGCTTCGGCCATTCCGGTTTTCAAACACGCTTTAGTCTACCATATGTTTTCTTAAAAATCATTTCCAAAATCTATCTTTATTCTTTCTTTTTTATATCAGCTTTGTATCGGTATTTTACAAAACAAAGAACAATAAAAATAATTGCTGCTGCAAGGCTTACTTTCCAGCCAATAGAAAATCCTGGCGGTGTATATTTTAAGGAAACTGTATGCTCACCAGAAGGAACTTTTACTCCAAGAAAAGCATCTCCGATACGACATGTCTTTACTTCTTTGCCATCTACCTTTACTTTCCATCCAGACTCATATGGAATTGACAAAAATAATGTCTGATTATCTGAAGCATCCACTGTGCCTTCCAGAGAATTACTTGAGTAATCCGTCACCGTAAATGCCTGCTCTGCTGCTGTCTTTTTAAAATCTTCAAATACCTCCTGATCGAAGTCTGCCGCAGAAAGGCGCACATAACCATCCTCGGTCTCTCCTTTTAACTCAAAAGTTACTTTAACTTCTGAACCTGCGGATACTTTTCCGATTGGAAGCATATAACCATCTAAATCTCCTGATTTCACATTGGTTCCATCTACCATTATCTGTGCATTTTCTACCTGTGTTCCATCATAAAACAGATACAGATTCTCTGCCGTCTCTGTAATTGGAATGGTAAATGTCATATTGTCCGGTCGCGAATCGCCATATTCAAAATAATATTCTCCATCATTCGTCTTTGATGCAGTACATCCATTGGTTGCCGGATCGTCAATCTCAATATCATGAAACAGCTCAAATACATCAAATGCCTGCTCTCCAAGATCATTCTGTACACGGAATGGATAAGCACTGTCATAATACCAGTCTTTTATGGAATCATTCATAAGATATCCTATAGACATTCCTTTTGCCGGATTCTCATAAATATCAAAAGTCCCCTGTGTCTTCAGATATTTAAAATCTGTTGTCAGAGAATCTTCCTGATGATAATACAGGTATTTTACATTCAAAAGGAAGTTCGTTACTGGTGTTGCACCTTTATAAAGATACTCATTACACCCCGTATAAAAACCAAGATTATCCATCATATTAACCATTCGGTCTGTCGCTGTAGAACCAAAAAGTCCCACACTGTTTATTGGATACCAGGCATTTTCATCTACCATAAGAGCACTCGCAAGCTCGCTTCTGTAAAATGTCCCATCTTTTAAAGATGCAGCAGCTTTCTCCATATCTTCTGTTCCATAGAAAAACTTTGAAACAGAAATCTGACCATTTTCATTAAAGCCCATACAGGCTGTTGCGGCAATCTCTATTATTGCCACTGCACAAAATGCAGCCTTATACCACACTTTTCTCTTACGAGATAATGTATACAGAAGTAATATCATTCCATACAAAATAAACAGCATTCCTGCCACACCATAAACTTTATCTTCCAGTGGCTGTGTTCCTTTTACCCTGGCATAAGCTAAAAGTCCTACTCCTGCCATACAGGCAAACGCCACATGCCAGCCTTTTGTTCCATCCAAATGTTCAAATACTTCCCACAACATATGCAGAAGTACAAAACCAAACAGGAATGAGAAACGATTCGGAATACCATACTGATCATGAAATCCATGCCAGATAAAGTTGAGAATCATTTCACCAAAACTCAAATAAAAGAATCCTACTAAAAGAATTTTCTTTATCTTATCACTAATTTTAATCTGCTGATTCAACAAATATAATCCAACTGCTAATACGGTAAAAATACCAATATACAGATTGGCATTTCCATCAAAATTATCATGACTGATCGGACTTCCCATCGCAAACTGGCGATTTAGCAGATCTGCCGCATTCGTAAGAAAGCTGTGATCCGGTAATGTCATTGCTTCTCCTGATGCCGTCTGTTTAATTCCAAGATATGCTGGAATGAGTAATACTGCCGCCATTCCTGCTGCAAGGAAAGAATATAGTGCAAATGAAATTCCCCGGAAAAAGAACTGTTTTACACTTTTAAAGGAATAAAAAATATACCATATTATTGCAAAAATACAAATCATAAATGCAATGTAATAATTACAGTACAACGCATAAAACAACGCAAGACAATATAGCCTTCCGTCCTTTTTATCAATCAAACGCTCCAGCCCCATAACAACAATTGGGAAAATCATAATCGCATCCAGCCACATAACATTCCAGCAATAGCCAACCATGTAGCTTGATAATGCATACGCCATCGAAATCATGAGTACATGAAGCCCCTGTTTCTTGCTTTTTGAAGAAAAATAAATCCCGGCCGTCATTCCACTAAGTGCAATTTTCAATACGATAATCATACTAACTGCCATATTGAGCTGCGTTTTCTTAAAAAATATAATCAAAAGATTAAGCGGACTGGATAAATAATAGGAAAATAATGATAAAAAGTTAATTCCTAATCCAGAACGGAAACTGTAAAAAAGACTTTCTCCGCCTTTTAACTTATCATACAAAACAGAATAAAATGGCATATACTGATGTAAACCGTCAATAATCAACAGCGAATTATCACCAAATGGCTGTATACCAAAGGCAATACAGCAGCCAGTCATGACAATAAGCGGCATGAAAAAAGACAGTGCAATAACATGCTTTCTACCAAATCTCTGGCCAATATGCCTTATCTGTTTCCCTTCTTTTTTTATATTCATATGCTCCTTTCTCATCCTCCCTTTTTCAGATTTCCAGAGTGTGTTTAAAAAAGCAAAAGTAATCTGCATATCCCGATTTGTCAGGGATTTTGCCAAGCGCATCAAACACTCTCTAAGCTTTTACTTTCCTCACTCGCTTCTTTAATAATCCCAGGCAGCGTATTATATCAATTCTCTTTTTTATCATAAAACGGATACTTCCATGTGTCATCTGTGTAACATTAGACGAATGCCTGCGATAGCCAATAAGTGGTTTGTCCAAAAAGCAAACCTTTCCCATATACTCTGCCGCTGTTCCAATCCAATAGTCATGCATATACATTTCATTTGGAATAGGACAAATAATGGGAATCAATTCTTTGCGAAATGCCATGCAGCATCCCACATAGCTGTTTTTCAGAAGATTTTTCAAAATCCCAGCCCGGCTTCCCCTTATAGAAAAAAGGCTTGCCGCTCCTGTTGCTACACCATTCTCGTCCACAATCTCTGCATCATGAAGAACAGCTTTTACTTCTGGATTTGAAAATGCATAATTCACTTTCTCGACTTTATCTGGCTTCCATATGTCATCCTGATCAGACAAATATATAATATCTCCGTTACAATGCCGGATCGCATTCTCAAAATTCCTTACAACACCCTTGCCCGGTCCCTTCACAATATGAATTCGGGAATCCACTTCTGCCATCTTTAAAAGAAGGGGCTTTGATCCATCACTTGCTCCATCAACAGATACTATCACTTCATCCTTTTCCCCAAGTTGTGATAAAATCGAATCCATCTGTTCTTCTATATATGTACCACCGTTATAATATGCCATAGCCACTGAAATCTTCATACACATATTTCTCCAATCATAAATATTACAAAATTATATCTTCTTCCTGTTTTTTCTTCTCTGCTGCTAGGATACGCTGTTTTTCCTCTTCTGACAAGTTCTCATCTTTCAGGATTTTAGCATAATTTTTTGTACTTCTTGTTAAATTATTTCCTAAAAATATTTTTTCAACCTGTCCATCCATTTTTCCAATCACAACACCCATTACATTTTCCTCCCTGCCCCGCAAAACATATCTATATTTTTCAATCCGTTTCACCTTTTGTTCAAATTTTCTTCAAAAATCGGACATACTTTTTCTTTATAGTATAGACAGCAACAAAGAAATCCCTCTATTTCTTGTGGCTAAAGATTTTTTTCATATTTTGAAGCCCGTATATCAGGATATATGGGCTTCCTCCTTTTAATGAATGCCTCTAAGCGAGGCTAAGAAAGAACTCTTTCCCCGGAGTTCTTTCTTTTTCTGAGCACTCCGCCCACTCTTCCTGTCTCTTCTGCTGTAAGTGAACCCCAGCCCTTTTCTAAAACTTTGTCATAGATTCCAAGCTCTTTTGCAACCTCATATTTTTTCTGAACATCCGCATCAAGCTCTGAAAGATTAATTTCTCCCCCTAAAAATAATTTTTCCTTCTTTTTCACAAAAAACACCTCTGCTTTCAAAGATTATCTTTTGCAAAAAAGAAGGATTCTATTCTTAATATATTATTTTTCAGATTTACCAGCTATATAATTAATAAACTGCTGTGCGGTACGGCCGGAGATTCCACCATGAGAAAGTTCCCATTTGTTGGCTTCTGCACAAAGTTCTTTGTCGCTTAACTTGATTTCCGGATACTTCTTTGCAAGATTTGTTACAATCTGGAAGTATTCCTGCTGTGTTGGTTTGGAGTAGTTGATACTTACACCAAAACGTGCTGCCAGTGATAACTTCTCCTGTACCGTATCAGAACGATGCAGTTCTTCGTCCTTGTCGGAACGGTCTGACCATGTCTCACGGATGAGATGACGGCGGTTAGATGTTGCGTAGATAAGTACGTTATCTGGTTTTGTCTCCATTCCACCTTCAATAACTGCTTTCAGGTATTTGTATTCGATCTCAAATTCTTCGAAAGATAAGTCATCCATGTAAATGATAAAACGGTAGTTTCTGTTCTTGATATGGCTGATAATCGCAGAAAGATATTTAAACTGATGTTTATAAATCTCAATCATACGAAGTCCGTCACCATAATACTGGTTAAGAATTGCCTTGATGCTTGTGGACTTACCTGTACCGGCATCACCATAAAGAAGACAGTTGTTCGCTACTTTACCCTGTACAAATGCTTCTGTGTTATCTACAAGTTTCTTTTTCTGAATCTCATATCCTGTAAGATCATCAAGCACAACCTTGTCCAGATTATTGATCGGAACAAAGTCCGGCTTTCCATTATTCTCTACGATACGGAACGCTTTGTTAAGTCCAAACATTCCTACACCGTAATCTTTATAGAACTTCACAACTGCATTGAAGAATGTATCTACATCTTCTGCCGCTGCCAGTTCATCAGAAAGGGCACGTACTTTTTCACTTACATTTTTATTGTCTTGCCGATTGCCTTATAATCTAAAATTGTGCTGAAACAATCAATACCTAATGTCTCCTCAATCGGTCTGAAATCATAATGGAAAAGATTCATAAATACCTGGAAATCATTCTTTGCAAAGTGATTGACTGTTCCATTATTTGCTCCGACTTTCTCGCTTGTCATGCTGAAAGAATTTTCATTGGTTACTAAGACAAATGTCAGGTAATTGTGCCATAAGTTCTTGTCAAATCCATATGTAGTCGCAAGATCTAAAAGCGCTTTCATTTCTCTGTAAATGTCTGTGATTAATTCGTCAGCTCTGTAATGGCAGCTATCGAATCTCTTAAAAATATCTGCCATATTTAAAAGAATACTGTCTTCTCCTAAATCCCGATATAAAATTAATTTGGATACTTCTCTGTACATTATCTATTCCTCCTGATTCTCAGAACGGTTTTTCAAAATTTCGTCTACGTTTAATGCTTCTATCTGAGAAGCAAACTGACTCTTCAACTGTTCTATTTTATCTTTCGCCTGTTCCCGGTCACCGTCAAATGCAGTATAACCTTTGTAAGAAGCTACCATCGGTTTTTCTTCCTCATCTTCAGACGCATCCCTATTAGAATACAACTCTAAGCCCGGAAATGCAAACTTGGGTTTATCTTCATCGTGAATATTGCCATTACGGATGTCTTCAAGTGTTACCAGACCTGGAAATGCATGCTTTGGTCGGTAATCTGGCATCTTAAATACTTCAAAACAGTCTAAAATATCTACATCTGTCATATCATCAGGAAGATTCTCCTTTAAATATTCTGGATGATGCTGTTTATAAAATTCATAGATAACCTGTTTTACCTTCGGGTCATGAATATCTGTGTCCACACGTTCGTCATTAATAAAAAGATAATATCTGTCCACATATGGAAGAATTCTCTCTTCTGCTGTAATAGACGTTATTTCCGGTACACTGTCATAGGAAACTTCCAGACGGCGAAAAGTTCTCTGTTTCTCCTTCGTCTGAGTAACCCCTTCTATTTTATATTTATCCAGTTCAAAAAACATGCTTTTTAGCAACGTAAATTCATACATAATTTATCTCCCAATACTCTGTTATTTTTTAATATATTAAATGCTTACCTCTAAATATACTGCCTCATTATCCCCAAAAAATTCCTTGATAAAAAGCCTGCATTCCAAGACATAATTTATATGGCATTTTTTATATTTATTTTCTTACTATACCACAATTACAGCATCTCTTCCATCTCGTCAAGAAGCTCGCCAAATAACTTTAATGCAGATTCTATCGGTTCCTTTGCAGCCATATCTACATTACAAAGACGAAGTAAATCAATTGGATTCATGGAACTTCCACCACTTAAGAACTTAAAGTAGCCCTCTTTTGCCCTTTCATCTCCACTTAAAATCTTTCTGCTGATTGCAATCGCTGCTGAATAACCAGTTGCATATTGATATACATAAAATGGTGTATAGAAATGTGGGATTCTTGCCCATTCTAAGGCAATTTCTTTATCAATAACAATGTCTTCTCCAAAATATTTCTGATTCAGTTTATAGTAAATGTCACATAATACTTCCGCAGTAAGCGGCTCTTTATTCCATGCCATCTCATGTGTAATTTTCTCAAATTCTGCAAACATGGTTTGACGGTATAATGTTCCCTTAAACTGCTCTAAGAAATAATTGATCAGATACATTTTCTCTTTTTTCTCTTCTGTATTCTTTAAAAGATATTCCATCAAAAGAGCCTCGTTACATGTAGATGCTACTTCCGCAACAAAGATACGGTATCCCGCGTAAATGTATGGCTGATTCTTATCTGAATAATAAGAATGCATGGAATGTCCCATTTCATGAGCAAGCGTAAACACATTATTCAGATTATCCTGATAGTTCATCAATACAAATGGATGGCATCCGTAAGCTCCCCAGGAATAGGCTCCGCTTCTCTTTCCCTCATTCTCATATACATCAATCCAGCCACTTTCCATTCCATCAGAAAGAACTTTACCGTATTCCTTGCCTAATGGTGCAAGCCCTTTCTTTACGATTTCTTTTGCCTTAGAAAATGGTACTTTCATCTCAAATTCATCGACCATTGGTGCATAGAGGTCATACATATGCAGTTCTTCTGCCTTTAACGCTTTCTTTCTAAGAGAAACATAGCGATGCATTAAATCCATATGCTCATGTACTGTATCAATCAGGTTCGTGTATACAGAAGTTGGTATCTCCCCGCCTTCTAATGCCATTTCTAAAGAAGAATTATAATGTCTTTTCTTTGCGAAAAATGCAGTATTCTTCAAATTCGCTGCATAGAGCGCCGCTAAAGTATTTCTATATTGTCCATACTGTGAGTAAACTGACTCAAAGGCACTTTTACGAATATTCACATCTCTGCTTTCTAAAAGAAGCGTATATCTTCCATGACTTACTGGAATTTTTTCTCCTTCTTTTCCCTCAATAGATGGAAAACGGATATCTGCATTATTAAACATAGAAAAAATATTGGATACATCGGCAGACATATCGGACACATCAGCAAGAATCGCTTCCTCTTCTTTAGAAAGAACATGCTTCTGCTGGCGGAACAATTCGTAAAAATATCTTTTGTATAATTGCATATCCATGTTCTGTGTAAACCAGCTATCTATCGTCTTTTTCCCAATTGCAAGAAGTTCTGGTTCCTCAAATACTACAGCACTGTCTAGCTGGATGGATAATGTCTGCGCCTTACCTGCAAGTCCCTGGTAAAAACTGTTTCCAGTATCCTCGTGATAACGCTGATTTGCATAAACATAAATCGCCTCAAACTTTTTCATAAGCGCTTCTTTTTTACGCATATACTCCACAAATACTTCGGAACCTTCTTTTAAACGTCCCTCATATGCTGCAAGGCTTTGAATCTCACTCGTAAGACTTTCATAATCTTTCTCCCACGCTTCGTCAGAAGTATATAAATCCTGAATATGCCACTGGTAGGCCGGATCACATTCCTGTCTTTTCTTTACTGTTTTTTCTTTGTTCTCTTCCATGATCTCATTCTCCTATATCACTTTTCTTTACACTGCATCTATTATTTATATGTATTTTTATGTAATCCATACCGTTTACTTTTATTTTTCTGTTATCTCGCTTTTACGCTGTCTTTTGAACTTGTCTTATCCCATTTTGCATGCAAAATAAGATTCTTTGTATTTCCCTTTGGAATTACTGTTACATTTTTTCCTGAGCTATCGTACCAGCCAACAAAAGTATAACCTTTTTTTCGCGGACTTCGCAATGTAACTGCTCTCTTTCCAGATAACATCTCTCTATTCTTGGAAGAGTTAATTCCTACGTTCTTATAAGTAATCGTGTAGCCAGAAACTTTTACACGAAAAGCTCTTTTTCTTCCATTAATTCTGGTAGAAATATATGTCTTTCCGCTCCTCTTTGCTTTCATATATCCATTATTATCAATACTTACAATTGATGGATTTGCACTTGTCCAGCCTGCTGTCCTAAGCCCTCTGTCATGCATATGAATCGTTGCAAGCTGCTTTATTTGTCCTGCCTGCAGCTGTATGATCTTGCGACCACTCTTTGTAAGCTGACCAGATTGCTGTGCCCTTCCGAGAAAAATCTTTACATTTCCTCTCCTGACACCATGAAAGTCTGTCGTATAATAGGAAAGCCAGCCATTCTTATTCACAATGAATCTTCCAATATAAATAAGACTCCATAATGCTCCCTTTGTCTCCGCATTTTTATCCCGATTATCTACCTTTTTCAGTAAAACAGGATATTTATTTAAAAAGCTCATTCGATAGATTTCAGAATTCAATGACAGAATAATCCGATTGTTATACTGCCGAATCCACCCTATATAATTACCCGACCTTGGCGCATAAAATACAACCGCTTTATTTCCTCTCAAATTCGACTTTTTCAGATAATTATCCTGAGAAATCCAGTACCAGTATCCCTTATGATAGAATGTACATGTTTTATTCTCAAGCGCCTGCTTCATCTCTTTTGAATTCTTTATATAATCAGAAGATGCCAGTTTAATCTTCCGCATCTTCAGATTATTTGAATTGCCCTGTCCGTATAGATCCTGCTTCTTGTATCCAGGATGGGTCTTTAGAAAAGTATTCTTTCCCACAAGGAAACTATCATAAGTCACTACCATTCCCTCATGCTTGCCGACTCCCACACCATTGGTCAAATCAACAAAATACCAGATTCCATTAAGCTTTACTATATTCCAGGAATGGTTTTTTGAATAATTACTGATAACCGCGCATGGAATTCCAAGCGTATTCATCGCAAGAGCATAAGCATTAGCCAAACCGTCACACACACCCACATGACTTACCAACACATCATATCCTGTGTGTGCATCTTTTGACTCTTTATACGTCGTGTTCTCCGCAAAATAAATATACACTGCCATCGCTTTATCTGCCTGGCTCATAGAAGAATCTACGGTTGACAATGCCTCATCCAGCCCTCGTATAATCTTCTTATACCTTCTGCGAAACTTACTGCGGCTTATGAGCTTCGTACTGTTAAATGTTGTCGCTCCATCTCTCGTTTCTACTGCATAATACTGTGACCAGTTAGAATCAAGAAAATCTATTCCCTCAGCCATAAGAGCTGCTCTGTTTGAAATAGCTGCCGCTTCCATACACTTCTTACCAGATTTTCCCTGGCTCACCGTTCGGTAAACATCAAGATTTCCCGAAACCGTTCCCTCTATCATAAACTTTGACAGCACATTAATATATTCTTTTTGTGTATCTGAAAATGTCGCTGCATCTACATCTTTTGTGAAAAAAAGGCTTCCCGCCAAAATAAAACAAAGCAAAAATAGAATACTTCCTGCCCTTTTCAATTCTCTACTTAACCCTCTTCTCTCCTTCAATATTTCCCTCCATGAAAAACTCGGTACCTGAATTATCGAGATTCCTGCTTAATTTCTAAAAAATGTTATGTACTCCCAAAATCTTTTTATGTTTGATTTTATAAGAAATTTTTGTTAATTGCGCCCAAATTTTATTTATCCCTTAATTTTCTTTCTATAGTCCATGACAATCCCCAAAATACATTTTTCAAGAATGCCCACTGATACTGATTTGTTGCTCGCCACCTACAGATGTGGGAGTCATCTCACATCTGATATAACTATTAGAATATATTTTATACTCTGTCTTAATCTTATCATTATACAGAAAAAATAGCAATTATTGTCGAAACATGATAAACTATATCCATGTAATTTACTATTAAATACTGGAGCGTGCATATTCTTTTTGATTTCTCAAACACGCTCTGGACTGGAGGATTATTTTATGACAAAAACATCTGAATTCCATACCTTACTCCGCAACTATCGCGGCATTATGGGAAATATACGAATCAACAAAATCTGGATTTCTTTTGACTCCTGCTTCTTTAATTATTATGCAGATGATGATGAAATCCAGTTCAACCTTGCAGGACAGGAAGGTGTTATTACCATTCCTGCTGTCATTTCCTACGACAAAATCGATGAAGAAGATTTATTCGAAGACTCTGTAGCAGGGTATACTGCAACATTAGAATCTGGGGACACCGTGACTTTCTACTGTTTTAATGCAAAAAATAAAAGCTGATTTGTGGGATGAGAGAAACAAACAGATAGTATTCATCTGTTTGTTTTTCTCCTTTTATTATATTGTAATCCTCTGCAGTTCTTTAAGGACAGTCTGCACCCTCTCTTCGTCTACATCATAACTGACCACACATAATGCCTTATACAATAAGCTTATGTTTTCTTCTGTGCTGTTTATTGTATAAGATACCATTCCAGAAGCGATTTCATGACTTACATTCAAAAGCTGAAACTTTAAATCCCGTACAGTCTCACTTATACCAGACGCTTGCAGCTCATCCAGGTTATACTCGTCTGTATTGCCGCAAGGCGCAAAACAGGTGGCACAATCTGGGGCTACCGCAAGCTTTTCTTCACGGACACGTTGTAATAATTCTTCGCCATTCTCCTCTAAAGGAAATATTGACGCAAGACTCTTTATAATAATACCATCTGTATTCTCTGTTTTTAAGTGAACATTACATGCTTTCGCAAGTCCGATCAATGCTCCGATAAGTTTCTTTTCTTTTTTATTCATCTATAACATCCCCTTACCCGCTTCCTGCAAAATTATTATAAAAATATGCACGCCACATTATACCAGCCTGGCAAAATATGACGTGCATTATATATTTTATCTGTCTGTATTCTTTGTAAAATATCGTAAAAGCACTTTAGAGCGTGTTTGAAAAATATTTTAGTGAATTGCTGTTCCTTCTGGTACGCAGTCATCAACAAAGATAATCTTACATCCAAAATCATCTCCGCTGGCTGCAATAAGCATACCATTACTCTTCACTCCAGCAAACTTCGCTGGTTTTAAGTTAGCGATTACGATAATCTTTCTTCCGATAAGTTCTTCTGGTGTGTAGTCATCACGGATAGAGGATACAATAACTCTCTCATCTAATCCATCAAACAATGTGAGTTTTAAGAGTTTCTTAGCATTCTTTACAATCTCACAGTTGATAACTTTACAAACACGCATGTCTACTTTATCAAACTCATCAATTGTAATCTCTTCTTTGATTGGTGCGATTGCATTCTTACGAGCTTCCTCTTCCTCGGCAGCCTTTCTTCTTGCTTCTTCTTCAGCAGCTTTTCTCTCTGCCTCAGCCTTTGCTTCTGCTGCAAGAGTCTTCTCTTCCTCTGTCTGTGGAGTGGAGAAATCAAGAAGTCCAAGATATCTCTGTGGCTCTACAGCAAACAGGAATAAGTAAAGTCTTGGGCCTGCTGCCTTACCAATCATAAGGTTATATGCATTCTTGAAGAACTGTGCCTGTGCAGTCTTCTTATTCTCTTCCTGGAAGTCTGGGTCTGCTTCTCTTGGAATCGTGTAAATAAAGCTGTTAAGAGCATCTAAATCATACTCTCCCTTAGCAATAAAGTCATGAAGTAACTGAATCTCCTTCTTCTCTACCTCATTCAAAGTGTTATAGAAATCCCAGTTTCTATATCCAAGAAGAGTATTCATGTTCTCAGGGGAACACTTCTCTAACCAGTATTTTGCAAGTTCAAGACGCTCTGCAAACTCCTCTTTCTTATATGGAGTACCAATCTTCTCGAATACTGTCTCAAGCATATCTGCATTAAAGTCTACAACAGAACCAAAGTTTACAATCTGCTGCATTGGTACCGGATAAAGCTCACGCCCTTCAATCATACAGTTATGCATGATACCTTCGATGTAATCGTAGTTCTTACCCTTACCTGCCTGATATACCTTGAGCATCTTATCAAACTCAAAATACTGACGTAAAATCTCATCATCAAAACAGAAATCAAATGCCTTGTTTGGTTCTGACTTAGAATAAAGCCATAAAATCATTTCTGGCTGATAAATCTTAAGTAATGTATCTGGTGTAAGGTTAAGACCTGTAGAACCAGACATCTTACCTGTTGTTCCCTTAATACCTACAAACTCGTATCCCTTGAACATAGGAGCCTGTGCTCCGAAAATCTTCTTAGCAATAATCTTACTTGTATCGTAACTTCCTCCTGGGCTGGCATGATCCTTTCCGCCCGGCTCAAAGTCAACGCCTTCAATCATCCAACGCATAGGCCAGTCAATCTTCCATGCAAGCTTACAGTTAAAGTCCTTGCTGAAATCCCATGTTCCCTTATGTCCGCACTTACATGTGTACTCACAAGTTACTCCATCTTCAGAAGAAGATGTGATAGTAGTCTCATCCTTACCACATACCGGGCAGTAAATACTTACTGGATAATATGCTTCTCTCTCTTCTGGTGTTGCAACCTGCTGACGGAACTTATCAAGAATATCAAAAATCTCACGTCTCTTCTGTACAGCCTGAATAATATACTTCGCATACTTACCGCTACGGTAGTTCTCGCTCTGTCTGCGGAAGTCAACCTTTACTCCAAAACGTGAAAGAGATGCTTCGAACTCTTTCTCAAAATGTTCTGCATAAGAAGAACAGCATCCATATGGGTCCTTAACGTCTACATATGGCTTACCAATCTCGTTCTCTAACTCTGGTGCTACTTCTTTAACATTAACAGGTACTTTTCTGAAACGGTCAAACTCATCCCATGAAAACAACAGACGAGCCTTCTTGCCCTGTTTAATTAAAGCCTTATATACAAAATAACTTGTTGCTATATCTCTAAAATTACCGATGTGAATGGATCCGGATGGGCTAATACCCGCTGCACAAACGTACTCTTCCTTGTCCGGAGATCTCTTAATAATATCCTTTGCAATCTTCTCAGACCAATGCATTCTTCTTCCTCCTACTTTCCCTGTGCCGTACTTACCGGCATTCAAACAGTGTATCTATCTTCATTTATCATGGGACTTAAAATTTTTCCTCAGCCCATAGTCAATAAAACATTATATCAAACCCTATACCTCTTTTCAAGGAAAATCTCATATATTCAATCTTTTTCGACTCTTTATCCTTATGTAAAGTCCCCGGTAGTTGAATTGCCAGGGATTCCCGCTTAATCTCTTAATCCAGTTTCTATTATTGTCCCCATCTCTGTTCATCTTAGAAAAATATTATATACGCAATCTTCCTCCAAATATAATTTAAATTCTAATAGCCTGGCAATTCATCTCCCACCTTAGAGGTCGGAGTCTTCTTGCTGTAAGAGGATAAA
>ENA-ORSR01001376-ORSR01001376.1-human-gut-metagenome-genome-assembly--contig:-NODE-1376-length-17090-cov-11.975110_pt1 | contig 17090 bp, 15 predicted proteins | sample MGYA00241901_ERZ509166 | MGnify/ENA primary metagenome ERZ509166 (study PRJEB26280, sample SAMEA2338860) | human gut metagenome | biome: human gut; feature: human-associated habitat; material: faeces... | reverse complement strand
ATTCATTTATGATAATTAGATAGATAAAGATATGAAGAACATATTATATAAAATACTTCCGGTATGTTTGTTGACCATCGGTTTGACAGGATGTGAGGATGAGACCAAGTATCGTCCTCTGCCGGAAGCTGTACCTTTGACAATGAGCATCAATGAAAAGGCGTTTGTGATGGGAGAACACTTGAAAGTAGATATTAAAGTGGAACCAGATGCTGATGGTAATGAGGTGGTAGCTAACGAAGATTTCGATATTTACTTTACGGCAAAAGCCGGAACGGAAGATGTAGCGAATGTGTTCGAACCATTTAGTAGTATTGTTACTTTCCCGAAAGGAGAGAAGCAGATTCAGGTGGATTTTCCGGTTAAGACTTCCGGATTAGTTGGTACTACTACGATGGAGTTTGTTGCTTTCGCACGTGGTTATAAGATGGCTAATTCCAGTCAGGGAATCAAGGTATCTGATTATTATCGGATATCCATGTCTCTGGAAAATAATACAGAAAATGTGGTGACAGAAGGCGGTAAGTTTGTATTGGTTGCCAAAGTAGACAAACCGAGTTCTGTGCCACTCGAAGTCACTATTACTCCGAAGGAAGGGGAAGAGGGCAGGTATGACAATCTACCTTCTACTTTAACTATTCCTGTAGGAAGAACTTCGGTCAAAAGTGCTGCTGTGACTATCAAACAGGACTATGAAATGACAGGCGACTTGCAGTTGGTATTGAATCTGAAAAGTAATTCTTCTTCCAATCCGATGACTGCTCCTGCATTGACTATTACCATGACAGACCTGGAATCAATGGCTGATCCTGATTTGTATGATATGACTACTGTATATGAGAATCCGAACATCATGTTTGTTTCTTATGATGATGACTGGTTTACGGGTAAAGAAACAGCTAAGATGGACGAAGGAACAGCACATCCGAATGCCGAATTGGGCAGTCAGTGGAAGTTTGATTATGCTATTGAGTTCCATAAAAATTCAACATCGGGAGATTATCAAAAATTAGGAAAAGTATATTATTTTATGGATTTCGCAAAGATGTATATTGTAGGAGATTTTGAAATTTTTTCCGAAGATACAAATTATAATGTTTCCATCTGTGCATCTAAAGATAGTGAGCTGTTAGCAATTCCAGCATCAATCTACTGGAAATGGATCAAACATGATGAAAATGCATTGCTGTTAAGAATAAAAAATATAATGACCATTTTGACATCAGAAAAAGCAAGTGATCGAAAATATATGTTTATGAGTTGCAAATCCGTTCTATGATCGCTGGTGTATTCGTAAGTTTAATGAGTGCATTGATCGTCAGCATGGTAACACTTTTTTAAATTCATTTAAATGAAGCATCAGATATTAGATAAAATATGAAACAGCATCCGCATGTATTCCAGCAGCTTATGTAAAACAGGCAGCCGAATATGTAGAGGGAAAACTTCCAATTTGTACAGTTATAGGTTTCCCGAATGGTTACCATACAACGGCGGTTAAAGTGTTCGAGACAAAGAATGCAATCGCAAATGGTGCAGGATACTAATTTCAGAAAATGAGGAATTAAAAAATGAGTACAGCATTAATGATTGAGATTTTTGGATATATCGGATGCATTTTTGTTATCATTTCTATGCTGATGACATCCGTAGTAAAACTAAGAGTGATCAATATTTATAATCTGATCAAGTTAAGTAAAGCAGATGGAAATCACTATGATATGATTCGTGGGGACAAAGAAGATTCCTACTTAACATATTTTATAAAACACTATAAAGAAGATATGAAAAAATACTTCTTAGAGAACACCTTGGAGCTTTCAGCCGGAGTATTAGCGGGAAAGAAAGAAGGAGATGCGTTAGAGATCAGCTTTGACTACACAACACCAACCTACAGAGACTGCTCCGCAGGACGTTTCCTTTATGCGAAATTAGCAGAAGAGGGATATAAGAAATTCATCTGTAAGGAAGTGACAGAAGGACATAGAAGTTATCTTGAAAAAATGGGATTTGTGAAAGAAAACGGCGTTTATGTAAAGAACGCATAGTACAAATCGGTACCATTTAACATACACACTGTGTGGTGGTTTGAATAACGTAAATTATTTGAATATTATAAAAAGAGATCATGTGTCAGCAACCGTACGAACACGTCTGCACTTAGCGAGTGGATGGTCGAATGACCATTCAGGAGCTTAGTACAGCTACGTGAGAGTCCGAACGCAAGTGGGTTGCAGACACATGATCTCTTTTTATAATATTCCATCAATAATTTAAGCTATTCAATCACAATTTAATCAGATTCTACTTCGCATGTAAATCCAGCATCAGTGATCGTCTTGATCGTATCTTGAATTCCCTGTCCATCTGCAGTCAGATATCCTGAAGCAAAGATAGAATTTACAACGGTCAATAATTCCTTTTCCCTTCCTTTAAAATAAATTTCACGTCCAGCGGCACAGCGGATATCAGATGTTGGAACCAGTAATCTTGCCAGACATAATACTTTCAGGCAGTATTCTGGTGTCAAATTTGAAGTATCTCTATCCTGCAGAGGTGTTCCTTTGATCGGAATTAAGAAGTTGATCGGAAGTGCTTCTGGATTGATTTCTTTCAGATCCAATAACATATCAACAACATCTTCCTTACTCTCGCCCATACCAATGATACCACCGCTGCAGATTTCAAATCCAAGGTCCTGTAACATATGAATGTTGTTTACACGCTGTTCGTATGTATGTGTTGTACAGATATTTGGATAATTGGAACGGCTTGTATTTAAGTTATGGTTGATACGGTCTAATCCAGCTTCTTTTAACATTAAGGCCTGCTTCTTTGTTAAAAATCCGATAGAGCAGCATAAATGTGTACCCTCTTCTTTCATCTTACGAATTTTAGAAGCAAGTTCTTCAATCTCATCATCGCTGAATTTCATACCGCTTAATCCGATACAATGACGGGAAAGTTTATGATCATGGACAAATGTGTTATCTCCATATAATTTTTCATCATCGACCCATTTATATTTTTCAATATCTGCATGGGAACGACAGGATTGCGCGCAGTAAGCACAGTTCTGGGAGCAGTTTCCGCTTCTGGCATTTGTTAAAAGATGAATGCTTACATGATTCCCTTTATATTTTTTACGAAGTGCTCCGGCACGTTCGATCAGTTCATTTAATTGTTCATCAGGTGTATTTAAGATCGCGATGGCTTCTTCACGGGTTAAATTTTGTTCTGAATTCATATGCTATATACCTTCCTTTGTTTAAATTCAAAATATCTTATTAACTTGAACTTTAGCATGAACAAAATTGAATGTCAACATGATGAGATGTTATAGTTAACAATAATAGAATGATCATTGGTAAAATTGTACAAAAATTAACAATCAAAATAGAGCATAATGCCGAATCGTTAAAATTGCATTGACAGAAAGACAAAACAGGTCTATAGTAAGAATCAAGAAATGGATACATTATCACATATTAAAGATAAGATAAAGAAAGTCCATCAAGAAGGAGGTTTTTATGAGTCCATCAACTGTTACATTATTATTTCTGTTATTTGCAGTGGTGATGTTTGTGTTCGAGAAAATTCCGCTAGGTCTTACATCAATGATCGTGTGCTGCGGTCTGGTCGTTACTGGAGTTTTGGACATTCAGGAAGCATTTACAGGATTCATCGACAGCAACGTTATTTTATTTGTAGCAATGTTTATTGTCGGTGGCGCATTGTTTGAAACTGGAATGGCGAACAAAATCGGAGGAGTCGTTACGAAATTTGCAAAGTCAGAACGAATGCTCATTGTTACAATCATGGTAATCGTAGGATTTATGAGCGGTGTGTTATCAAACACAGGAACAGCAGCAGTTTTAATTCCAGTAGTTATCGGAATTGCAGCAAAGTCAGGTTATAAGAGATCCCGTTTATTAATGCCACTGGTATTTGCAGCGGCTATGGGTGGTAATCTTTCCCTGATCGGAGCTCCAGGAAATCTGATTGCACAGAGTGCCTTAAAGAATATCAATTTATCCTTCGGATTTTTTGAATATGCGATTGTAGGACTTCCTATTTTAATTGCAGGTATTATCTTTTATGCAACGATCGGCTTTAAGATTCTTCCAAATAAGGAAGCACCAGCCGATGATGATAGTGTATTTGATCAACAGCAGGATTTCAGCAATGTTCCAAAATGGAAACAGATTTTATCTTTGGTGATCTTAGTTCTTACATTATTAGGAATGATCTTTGAAGAACAGACTGGAATCAAGTTGTGTATCGCTGGATGCCTTGGGGCATTAGCATTAATCGTGACAGGAGTTATCTCAGAGAAAGAAGCATTAAAAGCAATTGACCTTAAGACAATCTTCTTATTCGGAGGAACACTGTCTTTGGCGGCGGCACTTGAGAAAACAGGAGCCGGAGAATTAATCGCCGATAAAGTAATCGGAGCACTTGGAAGCCATCCATCTCCATATATTCTAATTTTTGTCGTATTTATTCTATGTTGTGTTATGACAAACTTCATGTCTAACACAGCAACGACAGCATTAATGGTTCCTATTTGCCTGTCAATCGCCCAGGGAATGGGAGCAGATCCAAGAGCTGTATTGATGGCATGCGTCATTGGTGGTTCATGTGCCTATGCAACACCGATTGGAATGCCAGCAAACACAATGGTCGTTGGAGCCGGAGGATACACCTTTATGGATTATGCAAAATCCGGTTTCCCAATGATTATTATCGCAACTGTGATCAGTATGATCATATTACCTATAGCATTTCCGTTTTACCCTTAAACAGAAATGTTTCAATAAATTATTTATTAATGAGTTTTTAGGAGGAAAATGATGAGTAAAAAAGAACAGGTAGAACAGCTTACCAATTATATGGCAAACTTCGTAGACCATATTGGAAAAGTATTACCAGACGACATTATCAAAAAACTAGATGAGTTAGCTGAGAAAGAAGACAGCCCATTATCTAAAACAATCTATAAAACAATGAAAGATAACCAGAAGCTTGCGAAAGAATTAAACAGACCAAGCTGTCAGGACACAGGAGTTCTTCAGTTCTGGGTAAAATGTGGAACAAACTTCCCATTGATCGGAGAACTGGAACCATTATTAAAAGAAGCAGTAGTAAAAGCTACATTCCAGGCACCACTTCGTCACAACAGTGTTGAAACATTTGATGAATACAACACAGGAAAGAACGTTGGTAAAGGAACACCTACAGTATTCTGGGATATCGTACCAGATAGTGATGAATGTGAAATCTATGCATACATGGCAGGTGGAGGATGTACTCTTCCAGGAAAAGCTATGGTATTAATGCCTGGTGCAGGATATGAAGGAGTTACAAAATTCGTTTTAGATGTTATGACATCTTACGGATTAAATGCCTGTCCTCCATTATTAGTAGGTGTTGGAGTTGCAACATCTGTGGAAACAGCAGCTCTTCTGTCTAAGAAAGCATTAATGCGTCCATTAGGAAGCCACAACGATAACGAAAGAGCAGCCTACATGGAAGAACTGTTAGAAAAAGGAATCAATGACATTGGACTTGGACCTCAGGGAATGGGTGGTAAATACTCAGTTATGGGTGTACATATTGAAAACACTGCAAGACATCCATCCGCAATCGGAGTCGCAGTAAATGTTGGATGCTGGTCACACAGACGTGGACACATCATTTTTGATAAAGATTTGAACTATAAAATTACAACACATACGGGGGTAACTTTATAATGGTAGAAGTAAAAGATGGAAAGAAAATTTTAACAACACCTGTATCAGCAGAAGATTTAGCTGATATTCATATTGGAGATATCATTTATTTAAATGGAGACATGACAACATGCCGTGACGTTGCACATCGTCGTCTGGTAGAAGAAGGAAGAGAACTTCCAGTTGATGTCAAAGATGCAGCAATCTTCCATGCCGGACCAATCATCCGTCCATTAGAAGATGACAAATTCGAGATGGTTTCTGTAGGACCTACAACAAGTATGCGTATGGAAAAATTTGAGAAAGAATTCGTAGAGCAGAGCGGTGTAAAGGTTATCATCGGAAAAGGTGGAATGGGACCAAACACAGAATATGCATGTAAAAACTACAAAGCGATCCACTGTGTATTCCCAGCTGGAAATGCAGTAGTAGCAGCAACAGAAGTCGAAGAGATCGTTGAAGCTCAGTGGCGTGACCTTGGAATGCCTGAAACATTATGGCATTGCCACGTAAAAGAATTCGGGCCACTGATCGTATCTATTGATACAGAAGGACGTAATCTGTTTGAAGAGAATAAAGTCATCTTCAATCAGAGAAAAGATAAAGCTATTGAAGAAATCTGCAAACACGTAGGTTTCATTAAATAGAAAGCTTATTAGCATAGCAATTTTCCTAAACTCACAAAAAGGAGAAGAGATTCCTCGCTAAAATTGGCGAGGAATTTTTTCTCCTGATAAATTTTCTGTTTTCAATATAGAAATAATACCTTTACGAATTCACAAAAAGTGGATACAATATTAATTGTAATAGGATTAAAGGAGAATGACAAAGTTGAAGATGGAGAGAATAGGGATTCAGAAGAAACAGGGGAGTGTCGTTGAGATTTTGAAGCATGAGATTCTGCTTGGAAATATTCCAAGTGGAACAGAGATGACACAAAATGAACTGGCGACAAGTCTTGGAGTATCAAGAATGCCGGTCAGAGAAGCCTTGATCCTTCTGGAATATCAGGGATTAGTCGACAGACTGCCGAATAATCATGTCAGAGTTTCTCAGTTATCAGAAGAGTATTTTCAAAAGATTTTTGAGATGTTTTTGCAGATGGAACAGGATGCATTTTTATATGTGATCAAAGAGAAAGATGAATTACCAGAAGATGAGATGAATTTTCATCGTTTCTTATATGAAAATTATCCATATAGTTTTCAGAAGAAATCTATGGAAACAGTTGTTGAGATTTATCTTTCATTTGCGATAAACAGCTATTCTTATAACAAAGAAAACTGGACAGAGTTATCAAAAGCAATCAAAGATTTCCAGTCTGAGAAAGATCAAAACAAATTACATACTGCATTGGAGCAATATTATAAGGAAATCCTTAAAACGATTATGAAAGAGAGTGTGTGAGTATGTTAGGTTTAAAACCAATCAAATTACTGCCGGCAAGGGAGCGTGTAGCATCGGCAATCCGAGAAGCGATCATTCAGAAGAAGATCAAAGAAGGAGAGATATTGACGCTTGATACAACGGCACAGGAATTAGGAGTATCAGTTACTCCAGTCAGAGAAGCATTTCAGATTCTCGCAAGGGATGGCCTGATCGAATTAAAGCAGAACAAAGGAGCAATTGTTTTGGGATTTAATGAGACAACGATCAGAGAACATTATCAGATCAGAGCGGCAATGGAGAGTGAAGCATGTGAACTTTGCTGTGAAAATAAAGCCGATCTATCCGCGATTAAAAACTGTGTAGATGCAGCAACAGAAGCGTTAGAGCACGATGATTACAGTAGTTTTATAAATTACAACCAATCTTTCCATTATGAAATCTGGCGTGCAGCTGGAAATGAAAAGATGGAACATATGCTAGCTGAACTATGGAATGGATTATCTCTAGGAGTCCAGTCAACGGTAGAAAAATACGCCAAACGTTCCAATGAAGAACACAGAGCAATCTACGAAGCAATGGAGAAGAGAGATGCAGAAGCTTCCAGAAAGGAAATGAGATATCATATTTATCGAAGTATGGAAGACATGCTGACTAGATATGAATAAACTATTGGTAAAATTGTATAAAAATTTTCTCAAAAATAAGGCAGAATGACGAATTATGAAAAGAATATTGACTTTGAACGGATTCTGTCTTATATTAAACATAAGAAATGGATACATTATCATATATAAAAGATAAAATCAGGAGGAAGAACGATGGCAAAAGGGAACATGAATGCCAGAGAACGAATTGAATACTTACTGGATGATAACAGCTTTGTTGAAATCGGAAAGTATGTAACAGCAAGAAATACAGATTACAATCTAAACTCTGAGAAAGCAGAAGGAGACGGCGTGATCACAGGATATGGTGTGATGGACGGACGTATGGTTTATGTATACAGTCAGGACGCCAGTGTTCTTGGAGGATCTGTAGGAGAGATGCATGCGAAGAAGATCGTAGCACTCTATGATCTGGCAATGAAGACAGGAGCACCAGTCATTGGAATGATCGACTGTGCAGGAATCAGATTACAAGAAGCATCCGATGCGTTAGAAGCATTCGGAAATATTTTCGCAAAACAGGGACAGGCATCTGGAAAGATTGTACAGATTAGTGCAGTCTTTGGAATGTGCGGAGGAGGATGCGCAGTGATGTCAGCGATGTCTGATTTCACATTTATGGAAAGAAAAGAAGGATCTTTATTTATTAATAGTCCAAATACATTAGATAATGAGAAATTAAATCCGGCAGAAATTGAAAAAGATGAAATTGAGAATATTGATTTTGTATGTGATTCTGAAGAAGAATTATTAACAGATTTAAGAGAATTAGTAAGCATTCTTCCATCTGATTATGAATCAAAGAACTTTTTATCAGAATGTTCTGATGATCTGAATCGAGTGATTCCAGAATTAAATGATTCAGCATATGATGCACAGTATTTATTAAAAGCAATCTCAGATGACAACTTATTTGTACAGATCAAGAAAGAAACAGCAAAAAGCATGGTGATCGGATTCATCAAATTAAATGGTGAGACGATCGGTGTTGTAGCGAACCAGTCAGTTAACGGAGAAAGCGTACTTGAGACAAAGTCAGTGGATCAGGCAACAAGATTTATTAAGTTTTGTGATGCATTTTCCATTCCAATCTTAACAGTGACAGATGTGGAAGGAATGAAGACAAGCCGCGAAGAAGAAAGAAAGATGGCAAGAATCCTTGCAATCTATACAAAAGAAATGATTAGCAGTACAGTACCAAAAGTAAACCTGATCGTAGGAAAAGCATTTGGTACGGCAGGAGTGATCATGAATTCTAAGTCTATCGGAGCAGATTTTGTACTGGCATGGCCACAGGCAAGCATCGGTATGATGGATCCAGAACAGGCAGTCCGTATCATGTATGCAAAAGAAATTGAGGAAAATGACGATCAGATCGCACTGATCAATGAAAAGACAGTGGAATATGCACAGATGCAAAATAGCGCAGAGAGCGCAGCAAAACGTGGAGCGATCGATGATATCATCATTCCAGATGCGACAAGAAAACGTTTGATCATGGCATATGAGATGTTATACGGAAAGAAACAAAGAAACGAAGATAAGAAACATACAACAATTTAGTGAGGTGAAAGGTTATGGCAAACATTGCAACCGCATTCGCGAATACCTTGATGGGAATGGGAACCGTATTTGTAATGCTGATCTTTATCTCATTACTGATCTCACTTTTTGGATATATTCCAAAATTAGAAGAGAAGATCAAAAATATCGGGAAAAAACCAGAACCTGTAAAGACAGAAGAACCAGCCGCAGTTGTAGAGGAACCACAGACACAGGTAGTTAATCTACAGAAAGATGAACAGTTAGTTGCAGTGATCACAGCAGCGATTATGGCATCCTATGGAAGTAATGCAGTGAGTGCAGACAAGTTAGTAGTAAGATCCATCCACAGAGTTGATGGAAGAAGAGCATAATATTTGGGAGGTAATCATGAAGAATTATAGAATCACAGTGAACGGAGTAGCTTATGATGTAGCAGTTGAAGAGATGGGTGAAGGAGCAGCAACTTCTGCACCAGCACCAGCCGCTGCACCAAAACCAGCAGCACCTAAGGCAGCACCAGCTGCAGCAGGAGCCGGAGCAGTTAAGATCAATTCTCCAATGCCAGGAAACATTTTATCCGTGAAAGCATCTGCAGGACAGGCAGTGAAAAAAGGTGATGTATTAATGATCTTAGAAGCAATGAAAATGGAAAATGAGATCTGTGCACCACAGGATGGAGCAATCGCAAGTGTTCAGGTAGCAGCAGGAGACAGTGTTGAAAGTGGAGACGTATTAGTGACGATGGACTAGCCATTGCCTGAAATGGAGGAATTTCTATGAGTTATGTTATCAATACCATGACCAACTTGGCAAGCCAGACAGGATTTGCATTCTTAAAACCGGGAAATTTCATAATGGTAGTTGTAGCACTGATCTTTTTATACTTAGCGATCGTCAAACAATATGAACCATTGTTACTGGTGCCAATTTCTTTTGGTATGCTGTTGGTTAACTTATATCCACCAATCATGCAGGAAGGTGGACTGTTACATTATTTTTATTTGTTAGATGAGTGGAGTATCTTACCATCCCTGATCTTCCTTGGGGTTGGAGCATTGACAGATTTTGGACCACTGATCGCCAATCCAAAGAGTTTCCTTCTTGGAGCGGCAGCCCAGTTTGGTATCTATGCAGCTTATTTTCTGGCAATCTTCTTACAGTTTCCAGATAAAGCGGCAGCAGCGATCTCCATCATCGGAGGAGCCGATGGACCAACTTCTATTTTCCTTGCAGGAAAACTTGGCCAGACAGCTTATATGGGACCGATTGCGGTGGCAGCATATTCTTATATGTCTTTAGTCCCAATCATTCAGCCGCCGATCATGAAATTGCTGACAACTGAAGAAGAACGTAAGATTAAGATGGAACAGCTTCGCCCGGTATCAAAGACAGAGAAGATTTTATTCCCTATTATTGTCACCATCGTTGTCTGTCTCGTATTACCTACAACAGCTCCTTTGGTAGGAATGCTGATGCTTGGAAATCTGTTCCGTGAAAGTGGCGTTGTAAAACAGTTATCAGATACAGCTTCCAATGCACTGATGTATATAGTTGTCATTATCCTAGGTACCTCAGTAGGAGCCACCACCAGTGCGGAAGCATTCTTAAATGTGAGTACGATCAAGATTGTAGTTTTAGGTTTAGTTGCATTCTCCGTAGGAACAGCCAGTGGGGTCTTATTTGGAAAATTAATGTGTAAACTGACACATGGAAAAGTAAATCCACTGATTGGTGCAGCTGGAGTATCTGCCGTACCAATGGCAGCCAGAGTTGCACAGAAAGTCGGGGCAGAAGAAGATTCATCAAACTTCCTTCTGATGCATGCGATGGGACCAAACGTAGCAGGAGTTATCGGAACTGCAGTAGCAGCCGGAATCTTTATGGCAATCTTCGGAGTTTAAGGAAAGGAAAGTTACTATGTCAGAGAGAAAACCAATCAAAATTGTTGAAACTGTGCTTCGTGACGGACATCAGTCATTGATCGCGACAAGAATGACAACAGAACAGATGTTGCCAATCATAGAAAAAATGGATCAGGTCGGATATCATGCCGTAGAATGCTGGGGAGGAGCTACATTTGATGCATCCCTCAGATTCTTAAAAGAAGATCCATGGGAAAGATTAAGAAAATTAAGAGATGGATTTAAAAACACAAAATTACAGATGTTATTTCGCGGGCAGAATATCCTAGGATATCGCCCATACGCAGACGATGTTGTAGAATATTTTGTACAGAAATCTATTGCAAATGGAATTGACATCATCCGAATTTTTGACTGTTTAAATGACCTTAGAAATTTAGAGACAGCAGTAAAAGCTGCCAATCACGAAAAGGGACATGCACAGGTAGCCTTAGCTTACACATTAGGTGATGCATATACCCTTGATTATTGGAAAGATACGGCAAAACGTATTGAAGATATGGGAGCCGATTCTTTATGTATCAAAGATATGGCCGGATTACTGGTTCCACAGGAAGCCACAAAGTTAGTAGAAGCATTAAAAGAAGCCACTAGTCTTCCGATCGATCTACATACACACTATACAAGCGGCGTAGCTTCTATGACTTACATGAAAGCTGTGGAAGCGGGAGTTGATATGATCGACACAGCAATTTCTCCATTTGCACTTGGAACATCCCAGCCAGCAACAGAAGTTATGGTTGAGACATTTAAAGGAAGCGAATATGATACAGGGCTTGATATGGAACTGTTAGGAGAGATCGCTGATTATTTCCGTCCGATTCGAGAAGATGCCATCGATACAGGATTATTAAATCCACGTGCATTAGGAGTTAACATTAAAACACTGATGTATCAGGTACCAGGTGGTATGTTATCTAATCTGTTATCTCAGTTAGAGGAACAGAAAGCTTCAGACAAATATTATGAAGTACTGGCAGAGATTCCAAGAGTCAGAAAAGACTTTGGAGAAGCGCCACTTGTAACACCATCCAGCCAGATTGTTGGAACTCAGGCTGTATTAAATGTACTGGCTGGAGAGCGTTATAAGATGATCACAAAAGAGTCCAAAGACCTCTTAGCAGGTAAATATGGACAGACAGTCAAACCGGTCAACAAAGAGATTCAGAAGAAGGCGATCGGAGATGAAAAACCGATCACATGCCGACTTGCAGATACTTTAGATCCGGAACTTGAGAAATTAGAAAAAGAAATGGCACAGTGGAAAGAACAGGATGAAGATGTATTATCTTATGCACTGTTCCCACAGGTAGCAACAGATTTCTTTAAATACAGAGCAGCACAGAAAAATAAGATCGATCTATCCAAAGCAGACGTTGAAAACGGAGCTTATCCAGTATAGATCAAAAAGATGATAACAGGGACTGCCCCTGATATCATATAATATGCCTGTTACTCAAGCAGGAAACTCATTTCCCAACTTGATTAATTCCATATAGCAAAGAGACAGTACTCGTTTTGTTTATGTTTTGAGAGTACTGTCTTTTTGTGTCTATATTGATATAAATTTCAGAAAAGAGAGATAATCAACGCAATGAAAATAACTGTTGACATTCATTTTTATTCTCTGTATAATACTAAAAAGTTAGGAAGCTAACCATTTTGAAAAGGAAGGGATGAGTGAATGCAGGATATAAATGATAAGATCAATAATATGCACATGGGAAAACTGATTCATATGTTATCACATGAGATGAAGAGGAATCAGCCAATTGATAAAGTGATCAAGGCTGATCTTACCATCATGCAGAAACATATTTTAAAGTTTATTTTATTAGAAACAATGCATAAAGATCTTTATCAAAAAGACATTGAAGAAGAATTTCAGATCCGCAAATCAACTGTGACAGGATATGTACAGTTGATGGAGAAGAATGGATATCTGACAAGAGAAAGTGTCAAAGGAGATGCTAGAAAGAAGCGGCTGGTACCAACAGAGAAAGCCGAAGGATTAAGACAGGCAATCTTGGAAGATATTAAGCTTAGTGAAAAAAGGATGGAAAAAGGCATTCCTGAGGAAGATGTCATAACATGCAAACATGTTTTATATCAGGTATTACAAAATCTTATAGAAAAACACAAGGAGGAAGGAAAGAAAGATGAATAAGACCCTATTAAAATCAGTCCGAGAATACAAAAAACAATCCATACTTGCTCCAATCCTAGTAATTCTTGAGGTACTGATGGAAGTTTTGATTCCGATGGAGATGGCAAATATCATTGATATCGGAATGACAAGCGGAGATTTACATTATATTATCCAGCGAGGAGTGATCCTAGTTGTTATGGCAATGTTATCCCTGTTTTTCGGGATTTCAGCTGGAAATATGGCAGCCGTTGCAGGTGCTGGATATGCAAAGAACTTAAGACACGATATATTCTACAAAGTGCAGGAGTTCTCATTTAAGAATATCGACCACTTTGCAACATCAGGACTTGTCACACGTATGACAACAGATATTACAAATATCCAGATGGCCTATATGATGAGTATCCGACTACTTGCCAGAGCGCCGATCATGATCGTTTTATCATGGGTAATGACATTAAAGTACAGTGTGAAAGTAGCGTTACTATTTTTGATCGTGATTCCATTACTAGGAGGAACATTGATCTTTATTGCGAAAAAAGCACATCCACACTTTATCAAAGTATTTGATGAATATGATATCTTAAATAATTCCGTACAGGAAAATGTAAACGCATCCCGTGTGGTAAAAGCATTTGTACGTGAAGATTATGAAATCGATAAATTCCACGGAATTTCCAAGTATGTATATACACTGTTTACAAAAGCAGAAAAGATCGTTGCATGGAACTCACCAGTTATGCAGTTTACAATGTATGTTGTTATACTTCTGCTTGTAGCGATTGGTGGAACAGGGATCATCCATGGAACAATGGGAACTGGAGAATTAACAAGTATCATCGTATACGCATTACAGATCATTGGTTCTCTGATGATGGTAACCTTCGTATTCGTAATGATCATGATCGCAGAAGCATCTACAGACCGTATTACAGAAGTTTTGGAAGAAGTACCAGAAATGCAGGATAAAGCAGATGCAGTAACAGAAGTGAAAGACGGAGAGATCATCTTTGATCATGTAAACTTCAGTTATGCAGGAGAAGGTGGAAATCTTTCCTTAAAAGATGTTGATCTTCATATCAGATCCGGACAGACGATTGGAATCATCGGTGGAACAGGTAGTGCAAAATCTACATTAGTACAGTTGATCCCAAGACTTTACGATGTTACAGAAGGATGTGTCAAAGTTGGCGGCATTGATGTCCGTGATTACAACTTAGAAGCATTAAGAGACCAGGTATCCATGGTACTTCAGAAGAATGTATTATTTACAGGAACAATTTACGATAATATCCGTTGGGGAGATGAAAATGCATCCGATGAAGAAGTTCAGAGAATGTGTAAATTAGCACAGGCAGACGGGTTTGTAAATGAATTTCCAGCTGGATACAATACACAGATCGTACAGGGTGGAAACAATGTTTCTGGTGGACAGAAACAGAGATTGTGTATCGCAAGAGCGTTATTAAAGAAACCAAAGATCTTGATCTTAGATGATTCCACAAGTGCGGTTGATACAAAGACAGATGCATTGATCCGTAAGGCATTCCGTGAAGAAATTCCGAATACAACAAAGATTATCATCGCACAGAGAGTATCTTCCATCGAAGATGCAGACCAGATCATCGTATTAGATGATGGAAAGATCATGGGTGTTGGAACATCCGAAGAATTATTAAAGACAAATGATATTTACAGAGAAGTCTATGAATCACAGGTGAAAGGGGGAGAAGACGATGAGTAAAAGACCAGAAAAGACGATCAACAAAAATACGGCGAAGACAGCAAAACGTCTTTTAAAATATGTAACAGATACTTATAAATTACAGTTTATTCTCGTGTTTGTCTGCATTTTCATCAGTGCAGCAGCTTCTGTATCTGTATCTTTATCATTGAAATTTATGCTCGATGACTTCATCCTGCCTTTGGTTGGACAGAGCAATCCAGATTTCACAAATTTTTACCACGCAATGATCGTCCTTGGATGCATCTTTGCAGCAGGTGTCATTGCAACATTTATTTATACAAGGATGATGGTATTTATCGGACAAGGAGTCCTAAAACGTGTCAGAGATGATATGTTTGAACATATGCAGACATTACCGATCCGTTATTTCGACCAGAATACAAATGGTTCGATCATGAGTTTATACACAAATGATACGGACACATTAAGACAGATGATCAGCCAGGCAATTCCTCAGGCATTGATGTCATTTTTCACGATCATTGTAACATTTATTTCTATGTTAGTATTAAGTCCGATTTTAACGATTCTTGCAGTTGTTGTTATCGGAATCATGATCACGGTGACAAAAGCGATTGGTGGAAACAGCGGAAAATACTTTATCCGCCAGCAAAAATCATTAGCCGATGTGACAGGATTTATCGAAGAGAGAATGAATGGACAGAGAGTTGTCAAAGTCTTTAACCACGAACGTAAATCAGAAGAAGAATTTGACAAGTTAAACGAATCTCTGTTTGAAAGTGCTGCAAATGCCAACAAATATGCAAATATCATGGGCCCAGTTGTAGGTAATATCGGAAACCTTCAATTTGTATTAACAGCGGTATTAGGTGGTGTGTTAGCTATTGAAGGTATTGGAGGGATCACATTAGGTGTCATGGCATCATACCTTCAGTTTACAAAGAGTTTCACACAGCCATTTATGCAGGTCGCACAGCAGTTTAACTCTATCGTAATGGCACTTGCAGGTGCAGAAAGAATCTTTGCCCTGATCGATGAAGAACCTGAGACAGATGAGGGATATGTAAGATTAGTAAATGTGAAGAAAGATGAAAATGGAAACATTATCGAATGTGAAGAAAGAACAGGAATGTGGGCATGGAAACATCCACATTCTGCAGATGGATCTGTAACATATACAGAATTAACTGGAGATGTAAGGTTTGAAGATGTAACGTTTGGTTACAACGAAGATAAAACCATCCTTCATGACATTAGTCTGTTCGCAAAACCAGGACAGAAACTAGCATTTGTAGGATCCACAGGAGCCGGAAAAACAACGATCACAAACCTGATCAACCGCTTCTACGACATTCAGGATGGTAAGATTCGCTACGACGGAATCAACATCAAGAAGATCAAAAAAGACGACTTAAGACGTTCCTTAGGAATTGTATTACAGGATACACACCTGTTTACAGGAACGATCAAAGACAATATCCGCTACGGAAATTTAGGGGCAACCGACGAACAGATCTACGAAGCAGCCAAATTAGCACACGCAGACCAGTTCATCAAAATGCTTCCAGATGGTTACGACACCGTGATCAGCGGAGACGGAGAAGGATTATCTCAAGGACAGAGACAGTTACTATCCATCGCCAGAGCAGCCGTAGCCAACCCACCAGTACTGATCTTAGACGAAGCAACATCAAGTATCGATACAAGAACAGAAAGCATTGTACAACGAGGAATGGATAACCTGATGAAAGGCAGAACTGTATTTGTAATCGCCCATCGATTATCTACGATTCGAAACAGTGATGCGATCATTGTACTTGAACATGGTAAGATCATTGAACGTGGAGATCATGAAGATCTTATTAAGAATAAAGGAACCTACTATCAATTATATACTGGTAAGTTGGAATTATCTTAAATTTGTGATTGGCCAACTGTAGATTTTGAGTATATGATAAAAAATAAATAAACGATCGGAAG
>ENA-ORSR01001369-ORSR01001369.1-human-gut-metagenome-genome-assembly--contig:-NODE-1369-length-17170-cov-3.264680_pt1 | contig 17170 bp, 19 predicted proteins | sample MGYA00241901_ERZ509166 | MGnify/ENA primary metagenome ERZ509166 (study PRJEB26280, sample SAMEA2338860) | human gut metagenome | biome: human gut; feature: human-associated habitat; material: faeces... | reverse complement strand
ATATGTACAGAGTGTTGGTATCAACAAAAAGGCTTCCCGTATTGCAGGTATCAAATCAGAAAGAATTATTTTCCTATGCTACATTGTCTGTGGACTTTGCGCCGGAATTGCCGGAATTGTGGCATCTTCCCGTATCAGTTCTGCAGATTCTAACAATATCGGATTAAACTTTGAGCTGGATGCAATTCTTGCAGTTGCACTTGGCGGTAACAGTCTTGGCGGCGGAAAGTTCCGTCTTACCGGTTCTATTATCGGTGCATATACGATCCAGGCGATCACGACAACACTGTATGCGCTGGGTGTTTCCACCGAACAGGCACCGGTATACAAGGCGGTCATTGTTATCATCATCGTTGCGATCCAGGCGCCTCCGTTTAAGGATTATATGAAAAAGATGTCTGCAAAAAGACAGCTGGCAAAAGGAGGTGTCGCATAATGAAGAAAAAGAAAATGAATGGAAACACGGTACTTTTGATCATCACAATCGTTTTATTCTTCGTCATGTATGCAGTCGGATGTGCGATTTATGCAAATAAGGGATTTACACACCTGCAGACATTTTTAAATGTACTGATCAATAATGCGGGACTCTTATGCATTACCTGTGGAATGACATGTGTTATGCTGACAGGCGGAATCGACATCTCGGTTGGTTCTCTTGTAGCTATGGACTGTATGTTTCTTGCGGTCGGAATGGAGAGATGGAACATGAACGCAGTGGTTCTTTGTATTCTGGTCCTTTTGATCGGCGTTGTATTTGGAATTGTACAGGGTTTCTGTGTCGGATATTTAAATATCCAGCCATTTATTGTGACGATGGCGGGAATGTTCTTCGCAAGAGGTATGACGGCTGTGATCTGTACGGATCAGGTATCGATCAGCAGCAATGAATTTTTTGTAAAACTTGCAAATGCCAAGATCAAACTTCCGTTTGGATCTTATGTCAATGGTAAAGGCGTGGTACAGGTACCGTTTATCCGTATTTCCGTGGTTGTGGCACTGGTAGTGTTAGTCGTGGTATTTCTGATGCTCCGCTACACCAAATTCGGAAGAAGTCTTTATGCAGTTGGCGGCAGTGAGCAGTCAGCGACCATGATGGGACTTGATGTGAAAAAGACAAAATTAAAAGCTTATGTGTTATCTTCTTTCCTCTGTTCGATCGGCGGTATCTGCTATTGCTTGAATACCATGTCCGGCAACGTGCAGCAGGCACTTGGATTAGAGATGGATGCCATCGCATCATCCGTTATCGGTGGAACGCTCTTGACCGGAGGAGTTGGAAATGTGATCGGTTCCTTCTTCGGTGTACTGATCAACGGTACAATCTCAACTCTGGTAAAGACCAATGGTAAGCTCTTAAGTTCCTGGTCGAGCATCGCAGTTGCAGCATTACTTTGTTTCTTTATTGTGTTACAGAGTATTTTTGCAAAGATGAAAGAGAGCAGTAAATAATAAAGTGAATAAGAAAAAGCTGTCGCACAGAGAAAATTCTCTATTTATGTGCGGCGGCTTTTTGGTATATAATGAAAAGCAGAGGTTATGGGTTCGGAGGAGATATGTTAAACAAAAGGTGGGTATCAGCAGGAATCACGGTACTTGGGGCGATATTTTTGCTGGCAGGATGTGGAGAAAAAAGAGGGCAGCGTACGAATGGACTGGACACGGAGGAGATGGCAGGTCATGATGGGTGTATTGTGGTAGGCTATGCACAGGTCGGTTCAGAGTCAGACTGGAGAACAACGAATACGCAGTCATTTAAAAATATTTTTACGGAAGAAAACGGTTATTATCTGATTTTTGAGGATGGACAGCAGAAACAGGAAAATCAGGTCAAGGCGATCCGCAACTTTATCCTACAGGATGTGGACTATATTATTTTAGATCCGGTTGTGGAAACGGGATGGGAAGCGGTGCTTGAGGAGGCAAAGGAGGCAGGAATCCCTGTCATTCTCTCTGACCGTACCGTGGAAGTCGGCGATGAAAGCCTTTACAGCTGCTGGGTAGGAAGTTTTTGTGAAGAGGGAATAAAGGCGGGGGAGTGGCTTGAAAATTATTTAAAAGAACAGGGAAGAGAAGATGAGACGATCCATTTAGTCACACTGCAGGGGACGTCAGGTTCCTCCGCACAGATCGGGCGGTCGGACGGTTTTGAAAAAATATTAAAAAAACACTCAGACTGGGTGATGCTTGAAAAACAGTCGGGCGATTTTACACAGGCAAAAGGTCAGGAAGTCATGGAAGATTTTTTAGAGAAGTACGATGATATCGATGTTGTGATCAGTGAAAACGACAATATGACGTTTGGCGTGATCGATGCGCTTGAGGCGGCAGGAAAGAAAATGGGAACAGATGGTGATGTGATCGTGATCTCATTTGATGCAGTAAAAGATGCGCTTACGGTGATGCAGGATGAGAAGATCATGGCTGATTTTGAGTGCAATCCGCTGACAGCCCCTTTGGTCGAACAGACGATCCGGCATATGGAAAACGGGGAAGAGGTCGATAAAGTCCAGTATGTGGAGGAAGGATATTTTGATTACACGATGGATCTGAAATCAATCCTGAAAGACAGATCCTATTAGACAATAGGGAAAGTGTGTATATTGCTTCTTTGGTTTTATTTTTGTATAATATTGAAATAAATTATACTGGGAAATCAAATAAAACAGAGGAGAAGAGCAGTATGGCAGAAGAGGAATTTCAGGAACAAAGTTCCGTGAAAACTGAAACTGAAAAAGAACAGAGTGCCGTGGAAAAGAAAAAAGCAAAAGAACAGAGTGCCACAGAAAAGGAAAATGTAAATGTAGAGAATGTTATGGAACAGGAACAGGTAGAAGATCCGGTTATCATAGAGAGCGAAGATGTGAAGATGGAAACAGAACCGGATTACATGCAGATGGAAGTCAAAAATCCGCGCATCGGGAAAGTTTTAAAGCTTGAAGAGGAAGCAAAGCGGCAGAATGAATTAGAGCAGCTTCGCAGCAAGCGGATCAGACAGCAGCAGGAATATATCAATCAGATGATCGACTCCGTGGAAGCAAATCTGAAGAATACAAAAGAAGAACAGAAGCTAAATGAGGAGTTTGAGCGCCATATCAGAACGGAAGTTTACCGGATGCATGGTATTAGTGAGGATAAACTTCAGGGCATGGAGGAGCGGCGCAATGCATGGTATCAGGGGGCTGCGTTTGCGCTGTTTTTTTTGTCGCTGATTTTAGTGGCAGTGTGCGGTGTTCTGCATGGATTTGGTTCGGAACTTTGTATTTTTATGGCATTTTATACGGCAATCGAGGGCACACTTCTTTCAAATGGCAGGAAACAGGCAGCGTTTTTTGAGGTGCTGATCAAGGTTTTATATCTGTTACTTTACCCTGTGATGCTGACGGTGTTTGTATGTTACGAACTGAAATTTAAGGAATATGATATGTTAGTTCCGATCTTTGTGATCGCTGGCGTGGTTGTTCTGATGCTCGGTGCGGTATCTTATTTTGCTTACGACCCATACCGTGTGGATAAGCGCAACCGCAAAAAAGCAAACAGTTACATAAAAGAGATGGAAAAGGCAGCGTTAAAGGAAGTACGTCTGAAAGAAAAAGCACTTGAAAAATTACAGCGGAAAAACGCGAAGAAGGCACAGAGAGAAAAAGTGCGCAAAGAAAAGGAAGAAGAAAGACGTACGAAACGGGAAGCACGCAAAGCGGAGCGGGAAGCAGCACGGCACAAATCAGAACAGGAACAGCCGGCAGAAAAAATCATTGGATGGTGGGAAAAAATCCGTCATAAGAATGAGAAGAAAACTGAAAGTGAAGTGAAAGAGCAGATGACAGAAAACATTGCGAAAGACAAAAATGAGAGCGCAGAATAAAAGTCTGTTATGGTCAAAGACCAATAACATATAGAAATGCAGGAAGAAAGGACAAAATGAAACATGGAAGATTTTAAATTCAGCACACTGGAATATAAAAGACCAGATTTTGAAAAAGTAGGTGCATTTGCAGAGGAGATCACGGAAAAGATCAAAAATGCAGCATCCTATGGAGAATTAAAAGGATATATGGAGCAGATGGAAGAGATGTCGAAAAATTTTTCGACGGACTGTACGATCGCATCCATCCGCCATACATTAGACACTACAGATGAGTTCTATGAAAAAGAAGATGCATATATCAACGATATGGTGCCGACCGTTATGCCGAAGCTTCTGGCTATGAATGATGCCCTGATGGAATCAAAGTTCCGCGGCGATATCGAAAACGAATATGGAAAACAGTATTTTGCACAGATGGATCTGCAGAAAAAGACATTCTGTGAGGAAAACATCCCACTGATGCAGCAGGAGTCAAGACTGTGCAGGGAATATGAAAAAATGATGGCAACCGCAGCAATCCCGTTTGACGGAAAAACGTTAAACCTGTATGGGGTACAGAAGTATTTTGAACATGAGGAACGTGAAGTACGAAAGGCTGCTGTAAAGGCTTACTCTGATTTTTATCATGGCAATGAAAAACGCCTCGAAGAAATCTGGGATGAACTGATCAAAATCCGTACACAGATGGGAAAAAATCTTGGTTATGAGAACTTTATCCCGGTTGGATATATGCAGCAGGGACGTACCGATTACGGCATGGAGGAAGTAGCTGCTTTCCGTGAGCAGGTGCGTACCGTGTTAGTACCTCTGTGTGAAAAATTATATGAGGCACAGAGAAAACGTCTCGGCGTGGATACATTGATGTTTTATGATGAAAAACGTGTATTCCCGGATGGTAATGCAGTTCCGGCAGGGGATGATGATTTCATGGTGGATCAGGCGAGAAAAATGTATCATGAATTAAGCCCTGAGACAGGAGAATTCATTGACTTTATGATCGACCATGAGCTGATGGACTTAAAAAATAAACCGGGCAAGGCATCCACCGGATATATGACATCCCTTGACCGCTACAAAGCACCGTTTGTATTTTCCTGTTTCAATCAGACGATCTTTGATATGCAGGTACTGTCACACGAGTTAGGTCATGCGTTTGCAGGATATATGGCAATGCGCAGCCAGCCGATCGCAGCATATTACAGCGAATCCACGGATATTGCAGAGATCCATTCCATGGCGATGGAACAGTTTGCTTATCCGTATGCAGAAAAATTCTTTGGAGAGCAGGCAGATAAATATCGTTTTGCACATTTGCAGGATGCACTGACGTTCGTACCGTTTGGTGTTGCAGTCGATGAATTCCAGCATATCTGCTACAGCAATCCGGATATGACACCGAAGGAGCGCACACTTGCATGGAAGAAATTAGAGGAAACCTACATGCCGTGGAGAAAATATGAGGCGGATGATTTCTTTGACCGCGGCGGCTACTGGTATCACAAGCTGCATATTTATCTCTACCCGTTCTATTACATCAACTATACACTGACGACGATGGGAGCGATGGAGTTTAAGACTAAGGACAGAAAAAATCATGAGGATGCATGGAAAGATTACTTAAATCTCTGTAAATGCGGTGGAAGCATGAGCTATTTAGAGACACTGCGCTATGCACATCTGATGAATCCGTTTGAACAGGGCACAGTGGAAAAAGCGATTGAACTTGCGAAAAATGATTTGTTAAACAGCAAATATATGTAAGAAAAAAGCAAAGAAACGGCGGTTATTTCCGTTTCTTTGCTTTCTTTTTTGCAACACTGTATCCGAAGGTGCCAAGTTTTTTGCCAAGCAGGAAATAGGCACCGTGGGAGTAAGTGACAAGTCCGGTGTCATTGAGATGAAAGGTATTTTTTTCATCAAAAAATTTATCGTCTACGGTAACATTCACCACATCGGCAAGAAACATGGTGTGACTGCCGAGCGGTTTGATCTCCCGCACTTTACATTCAATGTTGACCGGGCTTTCCGCAATACCCGGTGCAGAAATCTCCTTCGAGGGGAGCGGTGTCAGATGCAATTCTTTGAATTTGTCAATATCTTTTCCGGAGCGGACACCGCAGAAATCGGTCGCACGGACTAACTGCTCTGTTGTCAGATTTACAACAAATTCGCCGGATTCTTCGATCATGTGGTAAGAGTAGCGTTCCGGGCGGACAGAGATCGATAACATCGGTGGATTGGTACACACGGTACCTGCCCACGCTACGGTGATGATATTCGGTTTCCCGGCAAGGGCTGGATTGGTGCAGAGCGCATCCTCTTTTCCGGCAGGATACTGGCAGCTTACCATGACGGCAGGCAGCGGGTAGAGCATGTTGCCGGGTTTGAAATATTGTTTTGCCATAAAGCCTCCATTTATTTCAGCAGAAGATCCATGAGATATGCATAGACGTCTTCATTTTGTTTTTTCCAGTTATCACAGATCGCCTGCGCCTGTTCCCGGGTTTTTACGGTAAGTGTCAGGTCGATCAGGTTGGTTTCATGTACACGGAACTGACAGCGCGCTGCATAATCCTGATTTGGTGTTTTGTAATAATCAGCAAGGATGGAGTTAACGCTGCGCAGTTCTAATTTATTTTTTTCTAAGAATGCAGTGGTGTCGCGTTCGATTGCAGGCGTGATCTTATCTTTGAAAAAACCAAGCGTCTCCTTACCGGCAGCAGTAATGGTATACTGTGTATTGCTGTGTGTGGATTCTGCGTGGATGAGACTTGCGTCCTCAAGATCGCTTAATACCTGCTGGACGCGGAAATAATCCGTGTAATCCTGCTCTAAAAAGAAATTAGATATCTGTGTGTTGGTCAATGGAAAATCCACTTTATCCAGCATGTACAATACGATCAGTTTATACAGTGTATAAGTTTCAGACATAGTACTCCTTTCCCTGCCAGATATCCTGTTCTTTCAGGTGGCTGTGAAGCTGATTTAATACGGTTCTTTTATTGCTTGTCCAAAGAGGGGCGATCAAAAGGTCTTTTGGCCCGTCTCCGGTCAGGCGATGAATCACGATTTCGGGGTTCAACTGTGCGATGCAGGTACCGAGAAACTGAATATAATCCTGCATATCGGGAATATAAAAGGGGTGTTTTTCATAGTCGGCTGCAAGGTCTGTGTGGGTTAAGACATGAAGCAGCTGCAGTTTGATCCCCTGAATATCCATATGATTGAGATAGTGGATCGTATCCAGCATATCGTCTTTCGTTTCACCCGGCAGATATAGAATTGTATGAACAATTACCGTGATGCCGATGGCACGAAGTTCTTTTACTGCCTGTTCAAATACTGAAAGCTCATATCCGCGCCGGATGTAGGCGCTGGTTTCGGGATGGATGGTCTGCAATCCCAGCTCTACCCAGACAGGTTTGATGTGGTTGATCTCATCGAGCAGTGCGAGGACATCTGCTCCCAGACAATCCGGTCTGGTGGCAATGGAGAGAATCTTCACCTCCGGATCAGCAATGGCTTCCATATAAAGGGCGCGAAGTGTTTCCACCGGCGCATAAGTGTTCGTAAATGCCTGAAAATAGGCAATATAAGAGTGCACCGGACGTTTGGAAGAAATATCTGCTTTTCCCTGTCTTATCTGTTCGGCGATGGAAAGTCTGGCAGAGCCGGCAAAATCACCTGACCCCTGGGAACTGCAGAAGATGCAGCCCCCTGTTCCCACATGACCGTCACGATTTGGACAGGTCATTCCGCCGTTTAAAGCGATTTTGTAAACTTTTTCTTTGAACATCTGTTTTAATTCATAATCCAGAGAGTGGTATCTTTTTTCACCCCAGCGCATGATCAGATCAGTTCCTTTACCGCTTTGCTGACTACGTCGGCAACACGGGAATCAAATGCTTCCGGGAGAATATTGTTTTCATTGAGTTCTTCATCAGAAACAAGACTTGCAATGGCATTGGCGGTAGCAAGTTTCATTTCTTCCGTGATCTGTGTGGCGCGCCCTTCCAACGCTCCTTTGAAAATTCCCGGGAAAGCGACAACGTTATTGACCTGATTTGGAAAATCAGAGCGTCCGGTTCCAACAACGCGCGCACCGGCTTCTTTTGCAAGATCCGGCATGATCTCCGGCACCGGATTTGCCATGGCAAAGAGTATGGCATCAGAATTCATGGATGCGACCATCTCTTTTGTGACGATACCAGGAGCAGAGACACCGACGAAAATGTCAGCTCCACGCATGGCATCTGTAAGAGAACCGGTTTTGTTTTCCAGGTTTGTCACTTCTGTCATCTTTTTCTGCATCCAGTTCAGGTTTGGTGATGCGCTGCTGATGATTCCGTTGATATCACACATTGTAATATGTTCGAATCCGTAGGTCAGAAGCAGTTTTGTGATGGCAACTCCGGCAGAACCTGCACCGTTTACGACAACGCGGCAGTCTTCTTTCTTCTTTCCGGTTACTTTGAGAGCATTGATGATACCGGCAAGGACAACAATGGCAGTTCCGTGCTGGTCATCATGAAAGACAGGGATGTCCAGAAGCTCTTTTAAGCGTTCTTCGATCTCAAAACAACGCGGTGCAGAAATATCTTCCAGATTGATTCCGCCAAATGCAGGTGCAATGTTGACAACGGTTTTGATAATCTCTTCTGTATCCTGCGTGTCAAGGCAGATCGGAACGGCATTGACACCGCCGAATTCTTTGAAAAGAACTGCTTTTCCTTCCATAACAGGCATGGCTGCCAGTGCTCCGATATTGCCAAGTCCCAGAACCGCACTTCCGTCAGAAACTACGGCTACGGTGTTGGATTTGATTGTATATTTGTAAGCAGCTTCGGGATCTTTTGCGATCACCTTACAAGGTTCGGCTACACCCGGTGTGTAAGCAATTGCCAGATCTTCTCTGGAATTGACATGTGCTTTGGCTGCAGTTTCCAGTTTTCCGTTCCACTGTTCGTGCATCTGTAATGCTTTTTCGCTGTTTGTCATAGTTTTTACCTCGCTGATTCTTAGATTTTCTGTGCAGAACACATTCTTCCATAATCATAACACTGTTAAGGAAACGGTGCAAGATTTCAAAAAAAACTTTCTTTTTTGGAAAAGATGCGCTATAATAAAAAAACAAACTTTACAAAATTGTTCAAGTTAAGTCAGTTCAGACAAAGATCCCCAAGAGATTGAAAGTAAAATGAATAAATGAAAAGTGAATTTTGAGAAAGGCAGGTAATTATGACAAGAGAAAAATATGAATCGTTACCGCTCGCTACATTGCGGGAATTGGCAAAGGCAAGAAAAATGAAAGGAATTTCCACTTTAAAAAAAGGAGATCTGATCGAAGCAATGCTGGCGCAGGATGATAAAGAGAAACAGGAAGAGGCCAACGCACAGGCAAAAGAAGAAGTGAAAGAGAAAAAAGAGGGAACGGATATCGAACAGCTTGACAGCGGGCGTACTGCAAACGGAATTTTAGAGGTACTTCCGGACGGGTATGGGTTTATCCGGTGTGAAAACTATCTTCCGGGTGAAAATGATGTATATGTGTCACCATCTCAGATCCGGCGCTTCAATTTGAAGACAGGAGATATCATCACAGGAAATACAAGGATTAAAACACAGTCTGAAAAATTCAGTGCACTTTTGTACGTATCGACCATCAATGGGCTGCGTCCGGCAGAAGCAGTAAAGCGCCATAATTTTGAAGATCTGACTCCGATTTTCCCGAATCAGAGGATTTCTCTGGAAACACCCGGAGCAACGACTGCAATGCGGATCGTAGATTTGCTCTCTCCGATCGGAAAAGGGCAGAGAGGAATGATCGTATCACCTCCGAAAGCCGGTAAGACAACCCTTCTCAAAGAAGTGGCACTCTCTGTTCAGAAAAGAGAGCCGGACATGCATCTTCTGATTCTTCTGATCGATGAGCGTCCGGAGGAGGTAACCGATATCAGGGAAGCAATCGCGGGACCAAATGTGGAAGTAATCTACTCTACATTTGACGAGCTGCCGGAACATCACAAGAGAGTATCCGAGATGGTGATTGAGCGTGCGAAGCGTCTGGTAGAGCATGGAAAAGACGTTATGATCCTGTTAGACAGTATCACCCGTCTGGCAAGAGCGTACAATCTGACTGTGCCGCCGTCAGGAAGAACCTTGTCCGGTGGTCTTGATCCGGCTGCACTGCATATGCCGAAGCGGTTTTTCGGTGCGGCAAGAAATATGCGTGAGGGCGGAAGTCTTACGATCCTGGCAACAGCACTTGTGGAAACGGGAAGCAAGATGGATGATGTTGTTTATGAAGAATTTAAGGGAACCGGTAACATGGAGCTGGTGCTGGATCGAAAACTTCAGGAGAAGAGAGTGTTCCCGGCGATCGATATTCCGAAATCCGGAACCAGAAGAGAAGATCTGCTGCTTAATAAAGAAGAGCAGGATGCAGTTTATATCATCCGAAAGGCAATGAATGGCATGAAAGCAGATGAAGCAGTGGACAATCTGCTGAATATGTTCTCGCGGACAAGAACGAATGCCGAGCTGGTGCAGACAGTAATTCGTCAAAAATTTATCTAAAATCACTCTTGTACGAAAGAAAATACTTGATTCTGACTCACAAAACAGATATTATATTCTGGTTGGTGTCCTGCAAAATGTGACAAAATGCGGGATGTTCAAGAATACTTGAATGATGAGAAACTGAGGAGGAAATCAAGATGTTTCGTGAAGAAATTGACATGGCAGGAAATGCAGCCAAAAAGAAAATCCAGTTCCTGCGGCAGCAGACAGGGGCATACTTCATCTCAGCGATGCTGGCGGGAATGTTTGTTGGATTTGGCGTTCTTCTGGCATTTACAGCAGGTGGAATGTTAAAAGAAGGCGGCGTGCCGGGTGTGAAGTTTATTATGGGAGGCTGCTTTGGCGTTGCCCTCAGTCTGGTTTTGATGGCAGGAGCAGAGCTCTTTACAGGAAGTAATTTTGTGATGGCTGTTGGGATGTTTCAGAAGAAGGTGACATTTCAGGATTCTGTGACAGTGTGGGTGACCTGCTGGCTCGGGAATCTGGCAGGCTCTGTTCTGGTAGCAGGAATGTACTCTCTGACAGGACTCTGTACAGGAAGCGTACAGGCGATCATGGCAGATACTACAGCGATGAAGATGTCTGTAGAACCGCTGCCGCTGTTTATGCGGGCAATACTCTGTAATATCTTAGTATGTCTGGCAGTGTGGTGCGGAATTAAAATGAAAACAGAAACAGGAAAGCTGATTATGACGTTCTGGTGTCTGATCACATTTTTTACAGCAGGATTTGAACATAGTGTGGCAAATATGTCTCTGATGATGATCGGTCTTTTGAATCCGGCACAGTACGATATCAGCATCGGCGGATATGCCTATAATCTGGCTGTTGTAACCATTGGAAATATGGTGGGCGGTATTTTGTTCCTGGCAGTTCCGTATTTCCTGATTGGAAAAGAAAAAGCAGCAAAAAATTAAAAATTGAAAAAAGATAAAGTTTTCTTATTGAAAAAACTTGCAAAACAGAAAAAACTATGCTATTATGGTGTAGCTGTTTAGAGATTAGAATAATATTTTAAAATAGAGAGGTGAAAATCATGAGAGAAGGAATCCATCCAGAGTACCATCAGGCAACAGTAACTTGTAACTGTGGAAACACATTTGTAACAGGATCTACAAACGAGAGCATCCACGTAGAAATCTGCTCCAAATGCCATCCATTCTATACAGGTCAGCAGAAAGCTGCTCAGGCTCGCGGACGTGTTGACAAGTTCAACAAGAAATATGGTATTAAATAGGAAAAGACTATGGCAGGCTGAGGTGAATGTATCTCAGCCTGTTTTTCGTATACAGAAAAACAGGAGGGCAGTATGAAGTCATCAAATATAGGCGGGCAGGCAGTGCTGGAAGGCATTATGATGAAAAATAAGACACGGTATGCAGTGGCTGTCAGAAAACCGGATCAGCAGATCGAGGTTTGCGTCAAAGAATACAAAGGCATCATCCCCTGGCAGGGTGTATATAAAGTGCCGTTTATCCGGGGAATTTTTAATTTTATCGATTCGCTCGTGCTGGGAATGAAAACTCTGACCTATTCGGCCAGCTTTTTCGAGGAAGAAGAGGGGGAAGTTCTTACTGAACAAGAGGCGCAAAAGCAGGAAAAACAAGAAAAGATCATGATGGGCTTTACGGTGGCATTTTCTATCGTGGCAGCGGTCGGGATTTTTATGGTCCTCCCGTATTTCCTGAGTGATCTTTTGAAGAATTATATTTCGTCCAGAGGGGTACTTACTGCGCTGGAAGGTGTGATCCGAATGGTAGTCTTTCTTTTGTATATTGGTTTGATCTCCAGAATGAAGGATATTCAGAGGACGTTTATGTATCATGGGGCAGAGCACAAGTGTATCAACTGCATTGAACACGGAATGCCGCTTACGGTTGAAAATGTAAGAAAAAGCTCCAGACAGCACAAGCGCTGCGGGACAAGTTTTCTCTTTTTTGTTATGATCGTCAGTATTATTTTCTGTTTTTTTATCACAGCAGAATCGCAGGTCTTAAAAGTAGGAATCCGGATTGCGCTGATGCCGGTGATCGCGGGAGTTTCTTATGAGATCATCCGTCTGGCGGGAAGCAGTGAAAATCCTGTGGTCAATGTTTTGAGCAAACCGGGAATGTGGGTGCAGATGATGACGACAAAAGAACCGGATGACAGTATGATTGAAGTGGCAATTCAGGCAGTGGAAGAGGTATTCGACTGGAAGGCGTATCTGGAAGAAAATTTCTCTAAGACAGAGGAATCCTTTGGGGAAAACAAGTGTACACAGGAGGAATGTGCCTTATGACCTGGAAGGAAGCCTGGAAAAGAGGAGCGCAGGGCTTACAAAAAGCCGGCGTGGAAGAGTATGATCTGGACGCCTGGTATTTATTGGAACATGTGACCGGAATTACAAAGGCTTCTTATTATATGGAGCCGGAGCACCCGATGCACGATCAGGAGGAGCGAGAATATCTGGAGCTGATCAGAAAGAGAAGTACACGGATTCCGCTTCAGCATCTGACAGGTGTTCAGGAGTTTATGGGACTGGAATTTCTGGTCAATGAACATGTGCTGATTCCGAGACAGGATACAGAAGTACTGGTGGAAACAGCGTTGGATGTGTGCAGAAAGGAACAGATGGGAGAAATCCGACTCCTGGATATGTGCACAGGTTCCGGGTGTATTCTTCTGAGTCTCCTGCATGAATTAAAGCCTCGGACAGTGACAGGTGTTGGCGTGGATCTTTCAAAAGAAGCGCTGTGTGTGGCAGAGAAAAATGCTGAGAAGCTGAAGATCAATGCAGAGTTTCTGGAGAGTGACCTGTTTGAAAATGTAAAGGGAACTTATGATGTGATTGTATCCAATCCGCCGTATATAAGAACTTCTGTGATAGAAACACTGCAGGAGGAAGTAAAAGACCATGATCCGTATCTTGCGCTGGACGGAAAAGAAGATGGACTGTATTTTTACCGGAGGATCATTGAACAGGCACCTGCATACCTGAAAAAGAAGGGATGGCTTTTGTTTGAAATCGGTTCTGATCAGGGTGAGGATGTCAAAAATCTGATGGAACAGGCAGGATATACGGGCGTAAGCGTGAAAAAGGATTTGGCAGGTCTTGACCGGGTGGTCTTTGGCGTGTATGATAGGTAAGATGAGTAATAGAAAGGACGAGGAAAAAGATGTTTGATAAATTGGAGGATTTATTGATCCGCTATGAGGAAGTCATGGGCGAGCTTCAGGAGCCCGGCGTTGCAAATGATCCGGAGCGTTTCCGCAAGCTGATGAAAGAACAAAGTGATCTTGCTCCGATCGTAGAGGCATATAATGAGTATAAACAGTGTAAGCAGAATATAGAAGACAGCCTGATGATGCTGGAAGAGGAATCTGATGAAGAGATGCGCGAGCTGGCAAAGGAAGAGTTGAATGAGTCTAAAGCCAGAGTGGAAGAGCTGGAGCAGGAATTAAAGATCCTGTTGCTTCCAAAGGACCCGAATGATGATAAAAACGTAATCGTGGAGATCCGTGCCGGTGCCGGTGGTGACGAGGCTGCACTTTTTGCTGCGGAAGTATACAGGATGTATGTACATTATGCAGAGAGCCGCAGATGGAGAACAGAGATGATCTCTCTCAATGAAAATGGAATCGGCGGATTCAAAGAGTGTGTATTTATGATCACAGGACAGGGAGCATACTCCCGTATGAAATACGAGAGTGGTGTACACCGTGTACAGCGTGTGCCGGAAACAGAGAGCGGCGGACGGATCCATACCTCTACGATCACAGTGGCAGTGATGCCGGAGGCAGAGGATGTGGACGTTGTGATCGATGAAAAAGATATCCGTATAGACGTCATGAGGGCATCCGGAAACGGAGGACAATGTGTAAACACAACAGACTCTGCAGTGCGTCTGACCCACTATCCGACAGGAATTGTGATCTACAGTCAGACAGAAAAATCACAGTTGCAGAATAAAGAAAAAGCATTCCGTCTGCTCCGTTCCAAACTGTATGAACTGGAACTGGAAAAACAGCAGTCCGCAGAAGCTGAGGCGAGAAGAAGCCAGATTGGAACAGGAGATCGTTCTGAGAAGATCAGAACTTACAACTTCCCGCAGGGACGTGTGACAGATCACAGGATCAAGCTGACACTTCATAAACTGGATACGATTTTGAATGGAGACCTGGATGAAGTAATTGACAGTCTGATCGCAGCGGATCAAAGCGCAAAATTGGCCAATATGAATGAATAGAATATAAAAAAGAAATAGAAATCGGTATACAGAATGAAAATGTAGCCGATTTCTGTTTTTTTCTCTACGGTAATACTATTTTTGGCGGACTTATCGTCCATTGTGTCAACTGTAATTTTTTTCAATAACAGTTTCCACTACATCATCAAAAACCAATCTGTTAAAAAGAAACTGGAGAACAATGAAACTTTGTCAGAGAAGGAACTTATGCTGCTTATCATTCTTCCACTTGCAAAGAAAGGCAAAGAAGTGAAGCAGAAAGTGATTGAGCAAGTAGTAGATTTGGCGAAACAGATTGAAGATGAAAACACACAGGCATTTGTTATCCTGGTATTTTGGTGAGCAGTGATAAATTTATAGACAGAGACTATGCGAAGTCAGTAAGGAGGTATTTGAGCATGACGAAAGTATTCCAGAGTTTAGAAGAAGAGAAATTAGAGGCTGTAAATATTGCCAAACGAAATGAACGGCATGATACTAATGTAGAGATTGCTAAGAGCCTGCTTCGTGACGGAATAGATACAGTAGTCATTATGAGAGCAACAGTCTTTTTAAAAGAACAGATTGAAGAAATCCGTAACAATATGTTGACAACAAAATAGGGTATCAGAACAGGCTGTCATTTACCGAGAGGTATCTGGCAGTCTTTTTGTATACTTAGCTTTTGGAAGGTGTATTGGGGTGGCTCTGTGTTTGTCCAGACCTTGATATTGTATTCGTGGTGTATGATTGGTATCCAAGTAAGAATGAAAAGTTATTATATCAAACAGCTTTACTTGTTTTCGTACTCAGTAGCTTCTTTTTTTAATTTAAACATACAATACCACCTTTCATAGTATCTATTGTATTTTAGAAGTCAATGTGTTAATACATTTAAGATATAATATATTTTATATTATAAAAAATAAGAAAAAACATGAGAAGGAAAAGTTTATGGAAAAACCTGATGCTTGCAACAGCACTGACAGTTGTATTGGGGACTGCACCAGTGACGGCGTTTGCAGCAGATGTAGATTTGAAGTGCTATAATAAAGTTGTAACAGAAGTGGCTAATAAGATATAATCATCTTACAGAGAAAAGAGGAAGTATTATGTCACAAAGTTACACACCTGAATTTAAAAAGAAAATCGTTCGCCTTCATATCGAAGAGGGACGTACTTACAAAAGCATCACTGCAGAGTATGGTGTATCAAAAGCCAGTATCTCCAAATGGTGTGCTGAATTTAGCGAAGAATGCCATACAAAAGCCCAGCAGAATCCAGATGCTCCTAATGATCTGGAACTTATGAAAGAAAACCTCCGTCTCCGTAAGGAATTGGAAGAAGCAAAAAAGGAGAATCTCTTCTTAAAAAAAGCAGCGGCATTCTTCGCAAAGGAAATCGATTAGAGGCTTATCGATTTATTGACCAATATCATGAGACATTCGGTATCCGCTGGCTGCTTAGACGGCTGAAAATTTATCCGAACGCTTACTATAACTACCGGAAACACCGGAAGGCGGATTATCACGCCCATAAAGCAGAAGTCCAGGCACAGATTCATGAAATCTATCATGAACACAATGGTGTCGATGGTTACAGGAGCATGACAGTCTATCTGGCACGTAAGGGATATCACTACAGCCCTGCAACCATACATAAGTACATGAATGCGGAGTTGGGACTGAGATCCATCGTTCGTCCCCAAAAAACAGATTATGAACAGGGAAAACCACACAAGGTGTTTGAAAACAAACTTCAGCAGAATTTTATGTCGGATAAAATCAATCAAAAATGGTGCACAGATTTCACATACTTATTTTTGAAGAACCATGATGTGAGATACAATTGCAGCATTATTGATCTTCATGATAGAAGTGTCATTGCCAGCATAACGGATCGGCACATCACCAGTGATCTTGCCATCCGCACTCTACAGAAAGCATTGGATTCTCAGCCAGCTATCAAAGGAGAATTGATCCTGCATTCCGATCAGGGCTCACAGTATACATCTAAGGCATTTACTGATTTTTGCAAGTCAGTGAATGTGACGCAGAGTATGAGCAAAGCAGGTTATCCCTATGACAATGCACCGATGGAGCGTTACTTCAATACACTGAAGAATGAATGCACAAATCTGTATGAGTTCAAAACAGAGGAAGAACTCTACCAAGCAGTGGAGGAATTTTCCTATGTCCACTACAATCATGTACGCCCGCATAGCTCCAACGGTTACCGTACGCCATATCAGGCACGAATCGCAGGATAAAAAAGGGCTGCCCGAGCAGATTGCTTGATTACTCAAAATCGGAACGGTTAGCTTTTGTCAAGGGCAAAGCTGCGACAGCGGTGTGAAACACCCTTGATGAAATCTGACAGTTCCGATAGATTCCAAACTGCAATCCACCGATTTTATTAGCCATAAGTGTTACAAAAATGCTTGACCACAACAATATATCACAAATATCTGCAAACGAGATCCGTTTACTGGTAAAGTGGTCACTGGCGGTATTGT
>ENA-ORSR01001365-ORSR01001365.1-human-gut-metagenome-genome-assembly--contig:-NODE-1365-length-17201-cov-5.384171_pt1 | contig 17201 bp, 10 predicted proteins | sample MGYA00241901_ERZ509166 | MGnify/ENA primary metagenome ERZ509166 (study PRJEB26280, sample SAMEA2338860) | human gut metagenome | biome: human gut; feature: human-associated habitat; material: faeces... | reverse complement strand
ATAGAATAGAAGTTTCCTAAACTTTAGATCCGGGTTCGATTCCCGGCGAGACTACAAAAAAGGAGGAAATCCATTTCGGATTTCCTCCTTTTTTAGTTTATAGTTTTTTGTCCAAATTCTTATTTGGCTACTTCTACAGCTGGTTCGGTACCTTTTTTGTTCTTCATCAGCAGATATGCGATAGGAGATGCAACGAACAGAGAAGACAGTGTACCGAATACAACACCCAGAATCATGGCGAATGCGAAGCTGCGGATGGAATCACCACCGAGGATGAAGATACACAGTAACACAATCAAAGTACTCAGTGAAGTATTGATGGTTCGTGCCAGAGTTGTGTTCAATGAGTCATTGAACAACTGGAATCTGTCACGCTTCGGATAGAGGCCGAAGAATTCGCGTACACGGTCGAAGATTACCACCTTGTCATTGATAGAGTAACCGATAGCTGTCAGGATGGCACCGATAAAGGTCTGGTCGATTTCCAGAGAGAACGGCATCCAGCCCCAACAGATGGAGTAGGCACCCAGGATGATGATGGTATCACAAGCCAATGCGGCTACTGAACCGATACTGTATGCAATATTGCGGAAACGGATCAGGATATAAATACCGATGGCAATCAATGCAAGTACAACGGACCAGATGGCTGAAACCTTGATATCGTCTGCGATACTCGGACCTACCTTCTGGGAACTGATGATACTTCCACCCGTATGGTTTTCGCGGTCGATGAAGGTTTCCAAAGTGATGTTCTGAGTCAGCAACGGTTTCAGTGTTTCGTATAAGTATGCTTCGATTTCAGAGTCAATGTTGTTACCTTCTTCTTCGATACGGTAGTTGGTACTGATACGTACGGTCTTACCGTCCGTACCGATGGCGATAACGCTGACATTGGCATCGCCGAACTTGCTGGAGATAAGCTCACGAACTTGTTCCGGCTCTACCTTATTCTCAAACTGTACTTTGAAGTTACGTCCACCAGTGAAATCGATACTCTGGCTCAATCCACGGGTAGCGAGGAAAGCGATACATATCACTATGATAGCTCCCGTAGTGGTCAGCCACAATTTGTTCTTGCCCATGAAGTCGAAGTGTGCATTCGCCATCAAGTTCTTTGAAATCTTGGAAGAGAATGTCAGATTCAGCAGTTTGTCCTTGCTCATGAAATGGTCATAGAACAGACGCGTCATGAATACGGCAGTAAAGAACGAAATCAAGATACCGATAATCAATGTAGTGGCAAAACCACGGATAGGACCTGTACCGAAGTTGAACAAGATAATACCGGTGATGATAGACGTCAAGTTGGAGTCGAAGATAGCAGAGAAGGCGTTGGAGTAACCGTCAGCCAATGCTTTCTTTACACCCTTGCCTGCACGGAGTTCTTCTTTGGTACGTTCGTAAATCAATACGTTGGCATCTACAGCCATACCCAGTGCCAACACCATACCGGCAATACCGGACATCGTCAATGCTGCTTGGAAAGAGGAAAGGATCCCCAATGTGAAGAACAAGTTCAGCACCAAAGCACCATTGGCAACCATACCCGGAATGAATCCGTACATAGAGCACATGTAAACCATCAGCAGAATCAATGCTACGATGAATGACATGATACCGGCATTGATGGAAGCTTGTCCCAGTGAAGGACCAACGATGTCTTCTTGTACGATATGTGCGGGAGCCGGCATCTTACCTGATCTCAATACGTTTGCCAAGTCTTTTGCTTGTTCCGGAGTAAAGTGACCGGTAATCTGTGAGTTACCACCAGTGATTTCATTGTTTACGTTCGGTGCGGAGTAAACGTAACCGTCCAGCACGATAGCGATGCTCTTGCCGATATTCTGCTTGGTGAGCTGAGCCCAACGGCGTGCACCGTCAGTGTTCATGGACATACTTACGGCAGGTTTACCGTAATGGTCGTATTCGTCTTTGGCGCTAACCACTACATCACCTTCCAGAGGCGCCTTGCCGTTACGTTCTGTAGAACGGATGGCATAAAGTTCGAAAGTCTGAGCTTTCGGATCATATTCATAAGGAGATACTCCCCATTTCAGACGCAAGTCTTTCGGCATTTCGGCCTGAACTTCCGGCATGGAAAGGTATCTGTTGATTTCAGCTGTATCCTTGTAGTTGGCATAGGCTACAACAGGACCTTGTCCGCTGGGGTTGACTTGCAAGATTGCGAACAGCGGGTGTTCTTTCTTTATTTGTGCAAGGTCAGCGGTTTGTGTCTTGTTTTCACCCTTTAAAGCAGCGGCAAGACTGTCGGCTGTGCTGGTAGCTTGGGCTACGGCAGGAGCTTCGGTAGCTGCGCTGTCTGCCTCTTCTGCCGGAGTTTCGCTTGCAACGATGGCACGCAACTTGGTGTCGGCAGCTTGCAGATAGGGAGTAACGTCTTTTGCTGTGTATGTTTCCCAGAATTCCAGATTGGCAGAACCTTGTAATAATTTTCTTACACGTTCAGGCTCTTTGATACCCGGAAGTTCTACCATGATACGGCCCATTTTGTCTTCCAGACTCTGGATATTGGGCTGAACTACACCGAAACGGTCGATACGGGTACGAAGTACATTGTAGGAGTTGTCAACAGCTGCCTTTACTTCTTCGCGCAATACTTTCTCAACTTCCGCGTCGGTAGATTTCTGAGTTACCTTGTCTTTTAATTGTTGGGTTGCGAACAGCTGTGACAGCGGAGCACCCGGAGCAAGCTTGTGATACTCTCTGACGAATAGGGTGATCACGTCATCCTGGCTTGTGGTAGCTTGCTTGGCGGCAGTGGCCAATGCTTGGTTGAATGCTTCGTCAGTCTTGTTGTCAGCCAATACTTTGATGACATCGGGTACGGAAACTTCAAGGATGACGTTCATACCACCCTTCAAGTCCAAACCTAAACTGATTTCCATCTCACGACATTGTTTCAGCGTCCAATTGCCGAAATACACTTTCTCATTAGCCAGAGAATCGAGGTAGTCCTGCTCTACTTTCACATCGCCTTTTGCAAACTCTTTGGCCTTACTTGTGTAATGGCGAGTTACAAAAGAGAAGGAGAGATAGAACACACACACCAGTGTGAGCAATATCGCAAAAACCCTTACAAATCCTTTGTTTTGCATGTTACTTTTAGTTTATTATGATTACTTTTTAATTAAATTCTGTTGCATACAAGGCTGCAAATATAGCTTTTTTTTCACAAATCTTACTTCATACCGCGATTTTTTAACATCGGGTCTAATTGAGGCTCAGTTCCTCTGAAGTTTTTATAGAGAGTCATCGGGTCTTCGCTGTCTCCTTTTTCCAGAACATTCTGGCGGAAGAGGTCGGCTGTCTGCTTGTCGAAGATACCGTGTTCCTTGAAAGCTTCGAAGGCATCGTTGTCCAGAACATTGGCCCAGAGATAGCTGTAGTAGCCTGCAGCATAACCGCCGATGATGTGGTTGAAGTATGTGGTACGGTAGCGGGGAGCTATTTCCGGAATCAGCCCCAGTTGGTCCATCGCTTCTTTTTCGTATGCAACGACATCAAGACCTTCGGTATCAGTCAGGTTATGCAGGTTCATGTCGAGGATGGCGGCGGCCAGCAACTCGGTAGTCATGAAACCCTGGTTGAACGTTTTCTGGTTCAGTATCTTTTCAATCAGGCTGTCGGGAATGACCTCGCCGGTCTTGTAATGCTTGGCATACATTTTCAACACTTCGGGTTCGGTAGCCCAATGCTCGTTGATTTGAGAGGGGAGTTCCACGAAGTCGCGTACGACATTGGTGCCTGAAGTACCTTTATACTGGCATTGGGTCAATAATCCGTGCAGGGCATGGCCGAATTCATGGAACAAAGTTTCCACTTCGTCGATAGTCAGCAGGGAAGGAGTGTCGCCTACGGGCTTGGTGAAGCTGCATACGTTGCATACCAATGGACGTATGCTGCCTTGTTGTTCGCGGTAATTGCTCATCCAAGCACCACCGCTTTTGCCGGGACGGGGGAAGTAATCTACATAGAAGATTCCTACTTGTGAGCCGTCTGCGGCTTTCACTTCAAACACTTCTACATCGGGATGATAGACGGGGATACCTTCGAGCTTTGTCAGCGTGATGCCATAGAGCTTATTGGCAACGGCAAAGGCGCCTTCACGTACGTTTTCCAGTTTGAAGTAGGGCTTAATCTCTTCTTCTTCGAGGTTATATTTCTCCTTACGGAGTTTTTCGGTGTAGTACCACCAATCCCATGCTTCCAGTTTCTCTCCTTTGCCTTCCTTGTCCATCAGCTTTTGCAGTTCGGCTGCTTCGGCTTTTGCTTTGGGGAGTGCATAACTCCACAAGTTGTTGAGGAAGTCCATCACGGCGGTGGAATTCTTTGCCATTGTATTGTCCAATACAAAGTTGGAGTAACAGTCGAAACCCAGCAGTTGCGCCTTTTCAAGTCTCAGGCGTACGATGTCGGCAATGATTTTCTTGTTGTCGTTCTTGTCATTGTTATTGCCGCGGTTGATGTAGGCCTTGTACATCTGTTCGCGTAGCGGCCGGTTGGCGGAGTATTGGAGGAAAGGCAGGCGGCTTGCATTATGGAGGGTAAACAGCCATTTGCCTTCCTGTCCGGTGGCACGGGCTTCAGCCATGGCGCTTTCGCGGAACCATTGGGGAAGTCCGGCGAGGTCCTCCTCTTTTCCTACATAAAGCTTGAAGTCGTTGTTTTCGTTCAGGATGTTGTTGCTGAACGTGATTCCGAGTGTGGAAAGCTGCTTGTTGATTTCACGCAGACGGGCTTGTTTGTCGGCCGGAAGATTGGCGCCGGAACGGATAAATTTCTTATGGGTTTTTTCCAGCAGCCTTTGTTGTTCGCGGGTCAGGCCGAGAGCATCTTTCTGGCTGTAGACAGCATCCACTTTCTTGAAAAGCTCCTGGTTGAGGGAGATGTTGTCTTCGTGTTCGGCCAATGTCGGAGCCAGTTTCATGGAAAGGGCTGTCAGTTCATCGGTAGTTTCGGCCTCCGTCAGGTTGAAAAATACACCGCCTACACGGTCCAGGGTGGGAGAGCTGTTGTCGAGGGCAACAATGACATTTTCGAAAGTAGGGGCTTCCGTATTGTCAATGATGGCTTGGATATTGGCGTTCTGCTCTTCTATACCTTTCTGGAATGCGGGTTCATAGTGCTCCAACTTGATTTTATCGAATGGAGGCACGCCATTGGGTGTTTGAAACTCAGTAAGGAACGGATTGCTTTCCGTCTGGGTGGCACAGGAGTACATCATACAACTTGCTGCTAAAATTAGAATACATTTTTTGAACATTGTTTTCTAAGTATTAAATGTTTAAGTATTAATTTTCAATATCTCTTAGTGATATAGCACCATATCGGATAGTGGTCTGACTCTTTGATGGAGCGGTCTACTGTACAATTGTAGGCTCTCAGGTTCTTGCTTGTCAGTATGTTGTCTATCCGGAAATAGAATCTGTTCTGGTTGTAGGAGATGCCCAGCCCCCGTCCTGATTGGGTGAATGCGTCGTCCAAATCCTGGGCGATGGTGCGGTGGGTATAGGAGATGGGGGTATCGTTGAAATCGCCGCATACAATAATGTAAGGATGCGGTGAAGCGGTTATTTCATGTGCAATAGTGTCAGCCTGCGGGGCACGGATGGCCGATGCTTCTGCCAGCTTGCGTATGAGCAGGCGTGCGCCGCTTTTCACTTTTTCCTTTTCGGGAGATTTCAGCATGTCTTCGTACACGACTTTATCGGCTTTGGTCAGCTTGTTGGACTCCAGATGATTGTTGATGAGGGTAACCGTGTCTTCCCCAATCTTGATTTCATAGAGTACCGAACCGTTGTATTCGCTGGGATAATCCAATATGCGTGACGAGAGAATCGGAAATTTAGAGTAACATGCTATCTTGTTGGTATGTCCCTTTCCGCTACCCACTGTGTTGATGCGGTGGTATGGATATGCCTTGAGTTCCCGCTCTACGTCTTTTTGCGAAAGATGCTTTGAGGATTGTACTGTGGAATATTCCTGCAGACAGAGGATATCGGCGCCACTTTCCTTCAAATAGGTCAATATCGGGTTTTTGCCATCTTGTTTGGCGGCACCGTCAAATCCCATAATGTTGTAGGAGAGCAGTTTGATACTTGTTTCCGGTAAGTGGTCTGTATGGAAGTTGATGGGCAGATAGGTGCGTATCTGCGAATAGCAGAGCAACATCCCTATTAGGGGCAGCAAAGCCGACCTATAGCGCTGGATGACCAGCCAAAAAATGAGGAAGCCGGCATTTATCATCAGGAACACGGGAAATGTCAGTCCCAGGCACGATTGCACCGGATGTGTGACCGGCTGGATGTGCGGACTATAGGCGGTGAACAGTAATAGGCCCGTAAATAAGGCATTGACCGCTAAAATCAGGAGAGCGACAAAATTACCGAGATGCTTCATTATAATAGTTGAAAATTGAAAGGTGAAAACTGAAAATAAGAGTGGCGGTTATATTCTCATTTTTCATTTTCCGTTTTCCATTTTCCATTGGTTTAACGTTTACTCGCGTCGAACAAGCTTTTCTTTTCCTCTGTAGTAAGGCTTTCGTATCCCGATTTCTTTAATTTGTCGAGAATGCGGTCTATCTCGTCGGATTGGGCTTTTTTCCGTGCGTTGTAATCATAATCTTTTTGTTTGCCAGTACCGTAGTGTACTTTCATTTTCGGCTTTCTGGGTTTGAAGTTGACGATGGAAACTAAGGTATCCAGACATTTGTTTATCCATGAGGTCAGGTCACTACCTTTGCTGAGGCTGGCGGCAAACCATACCCCTGCCAGCGCACCTCCTAAATGTGCGATGTGTCCACCGGCATTGCTGGAGGTGATGAACAGTAAATCGGTGCCTATAACGATGAGTGCCAGGTATTTCAGCCGGATGGTTCCGAACAGCAGTAGCCGTATCGGATAGTTGGGCTCGCGATAGGCGGTGGCGGCTACAATGGCAAGTACAGAGGCAGAAGCACCCAGCATGAAAGAATAGTCTGTCATGGGACGGAAATACGGGAAAATGTTATAGGCGGCCATATAGAGCAGACCGCCGCAAATTCCTCCCAGAATGTATACACCCCGGAGATGCTTTGCAGAGAAGAAACTCAGGAACAGTGCACCGAACCAGTAAAGCCACAGCATATTGAAAAGAATGTGCATGAATCCTGCATGCATGAACATATATGTCAGTAGTGACCATGGTTGCAGGATGAAGCGTATGACTGATGCCGGCAGTTCCAACCATTCGAATACGCCTGCTATGCTCCGGTTGAACAACTGGAACATGACTTCGGTTAGCGTAGTAAGTATGAATACCGCTACATTGATGTAAATCAGTTGGATATAAATGTTCCCCCTACGGAAGGTTTCTTTCAAATCAGTTATAATAGTAGCCATTTCCTCTGTTCTTTTTTCTCCAGTACATAATCAGGATAAAGCCGAATACCATACCACCCAGATGTGCGAAGTGAGCCACATTGTCTCCTGCACTGTTTGCAAATCCGGCATAAAGTTCAATCAAGGCATATCCGATAACAAAATATTTGGCCTTGATGGGAACCGGTAACGGGAAGATGAACATTTGCTGGTTGGGGAACAACATGCCGAATGCCAGCAGAATGGCGTATACTGCTCCCGAAGCTCCCACGGTAGTCATCATATTGAGATATTCCTCCATCGGGATGATGGCCATGCCAGTATTTACGCTGTCATAGGCGGAAAGTACTGTCTCATAATGAATATACTGTACCACCTCCTGGATAATTCCGGCTCCTATACCGCACACCAGATAGTAGAACAGAAATCGTTTTGGCCCCCATACCTGCTCTAAAATACGTCCGAACATCCATACGGCAAACATGTTGAAAAATATGTGCGCGAATCCAGCGTGCATGAACATATATGTTATCAATTGTGCTGCATTGAAATCTTCGGCAAGAAAAAAATGCAATCCCAGATATTGGGCGAGGTCGATGCCGTAGCTTTGGGCGACGATGGTACCCAGAAACATCAGCACATTAATGATTAAAAGGTTTTTGGTTACAGTAGGTATAGTATTCATAATCTGTTGTTTCAATTCATTTTACAGTTCAAAAACAGTTGCCTGTTTTTGCTTTCTCCGGCAAAAATACGAATAAATTCTGTTCTATAACAGAAAAAGCAGATTCTATTCCTTCTTTTTCGTTGTTTTCCAATATTTTTTTAATGTTTTTATTTGATATTCAGAAATATTGCTCTATTTTTGTGGAGGTTTGTGATGAAAAGTAAAAATATCTTTTGTGTAACATATTAATTAATTTTAAGCATTATGAATAAGGCGGAACTTATTAGCGCTATGGCAGCGGAGTCTGGTTTGTCAAAGACTGATTCAAAGAAAGCATTGGATGCATTTATCGCATCAGTCACTAAGGCAATGAAGGCCGGTGATAAAGTATCATTGGTTGGTTTTGGAACTTTCAGTGTGGTGGAAAGAGGAGCGCGTATGGGTATCAACCCCTCTACTAAAAAGCCTATCGAGATTGCTGCAAAGAAAGTTGTTAAATTCAAACCAGGTACGGAATTGACAGCTGAATAAGAACAGTATACTCAACATACAAAGAGGGGACGTTTTACAAAGAGCGTCCCCTCTTTGTATGTTGAATATCTTGTGAGGCCATAAAAACAAGCCTGCTTGTTTTGTACTGATTTCGGTTTACGCTATCTTTGCACGCAGGAAAATACATTTGAATCATGAATATAGAACAGAAACTGGTATCGTCCGTCATCGGCGGACTGAAAGCGCTTTACGGACAGGATGTTCCTGCCGCACAAGTGCAGTTGCAGAAAACCAAGAAAGAATTTGAGGGACACCTCACGCTGGTTGTATTCCCTTTCCTCCGTATGTCCAAGAAAGGACCGGAGCAGACGGCCCAGGAAATTGGTGAATACTTGCAGGCAAACGAGCCTTCGGTTGCAGCATTTAATGTCATCAAGGGCTTCCTGAACCTGACCATTGCCTCCTCTGCGTGGATAGAATTGTTGAATGGCATTCATGCGGACAAGCAGTACGGTATCGTGGCTGCTACTGACAACTCTCCATTGGTGATGATTGAGTATTCTTCTCCCAACACCAACAAACCGCTTCATTTGGGCCATGTACGCAATAATCTTTTGGGAAATGCGCTGGCTAATATAGTGGCTGCCAACGGTAATAAGGTAGTAAAGACAAATATTGTCAATGACCGTGGAATTCATATCTGCAAGTCCATGTTGGCATGGCAGAAGTACGGGAATGGTGAAACTCCCGAATCATCCGGCAAGAAGGGAGACCACTTGATTGGCGATTACTATGTTTCCTTCGACAAGCATTATAAAGCGGAAGTGAAAGAACTGATGGCCAAGTTCCAAAGCGAAGGCATGAATGAGGAAGAAGCCAAAGCCAAGGCGGAAGCTGAATCTCCTTTGATGAAGGAGGCTCGTGAAATGCTGGTAAAGTGGGAGGCCAATGACCCGGAAGTACGTGCGCTCTGGAAGAAGATGAACGACTGGGTGTATGCAGGTTTTGACGAGACTTACCGTATGATGGGTGTAACTTTTGATAAGATATATTACGAATCAAACACGTACCTCGAAGGTAAGGAGAAGGTAATGGAGGGCCTGGAGAAAGGCTTCTTCTACCGGAAAGAAGATGGCTCTGTATGGGCAGACCTCACGGGTGAGGGGTTGGACCACAAGCTGCTGTTGCGTGCGGACGGTACATCCGTCTACATGACGCAGGATATAGGTACTGCCAAACTCCGCTTTGCAGATTATCCCATCGACAAGATGATTTATGTGGTAGGCAACGAACAGAATTACCATTTCCAGGTATTGTCCATCCTGCTCGACAAACTGGGCTTCGAATGGGGTAAAGGGTTGGTGCACTTCTCTTACGGTATGGTGGAACTTCCCGAGGGTAAGATGAAGAGCCGCGAAGGTACCGTGGTTGATGCTGACGACCTGATGGCGGAGATGATTGATACAGCCAAAGAAACCAGCAATGAACTGGGTAAACTGGATGGTCTGACAAAGGAAGAGGCGGACAATATCGCCCGTATCGTTGGTCTGGGTGCCTTAAAGTACTTCATCCTGAAAGTGGATGCCCGCAAGAACATGACATTCAATCCAAAAGAGTCCATCGACTTTAATGGTAATACGGGACCGTTCATCCAATATACTTATGCACGTATCCAGTCTGTTCTCCGCAAGGCAAAAGAGGCCGGTCTCGAAATCCCTGCCCAGTTGCCCGTCGGCATTGAACTGAGCGAGAAGGAAGAGGGGCTGATACAGATGGTTGCCGACTTTGCCGCTATTGTGAAGCAGGCAGGTGAGGATTACAGCCCGTCCATCATTGCAAACTATACGTATGACCTTGTGAAGGAATATAACCAGTTCTACCATGACTTCAGCATTTTGCGTGAGGAGAACGAAGCAGTGAAGGTATTCCGCCTTGCATTGTCCGAGAATGTAGCCAAGGTGGTACGCTTAGGTATGGGATTGCTGGGTATTGAGGTGCCGGATAGGATGTAAACATCGCACTATAAAAGAATAAGCCCGAAGATACTTCTTCGGGCTTATTCTTTTATAGTGCAATATTTATTCTTGTGGTATAAATAATAGAAGTTTAAATTATCGTCTCCTTTCTCCCATTTTATACGTGTAGACTAAGTCCTATTTTGTCTTGCTTGTTTTGGCAGTTGCCTTGGCGGTTGTTTTAGTCGTTTTCGTTGCTTTCACCGCCTTTGCAGTCCGCTTAGACTTGCCCGTATCCTTGTCGCTTTGCAGTTTCACAATTTCCAGACAAGCCTGAAGGTTCAGGTCTTGAGGGATGATGTCTTTAGGAATCTTGTAGTTGCTGCCTTTATAAGCGATGTAAGGGCCATAGCGTCCATTCAGGATTTCCAGTTCCGGTTCTTCCTCAAACTTCTTGATATGTTTCTGGGCTTCTGCTTCTTGTTTCTTTTGCAAAAGTTCAATAGCTTCTTCCAGCGTAACAGTCATTGGGTCCATTGTCTTGGGTAACGAGGCATACAAGCCGTTGTTCTGGATATAAGGTCCGAAACGTCCCGCACCTACGACTACATTCTTACCTTCGTACTCTCCGAGAGTACGGGGAAGTTTGAACAGCTCCAGCGCTTCTTCCAGCGTAATGGTCTCGATGGACATTTCTTTTTTTACCTGGGCGAAACGGGGCTTTTCCTCATCTTCGGCAGTACCTATCTGTGCTACTGGGCCGAAACGTCCGATTTTTACAGACACTTGTTTTCCGCTGACGGGGTCTGTTCCTAGAATCCGTTCGCCTGCCTTGTGGGCGGTTTTCGCGGCAAGCGTGTTCTCCACCGAAGGATGGAATTTCTTATAGAATGTTTTCAGAATGGCGGTCCATTGCTTGTCACCTTCGGCTATTTCGTCGAATTGCTTTTCGACGCTCGCAGTGAAGTTGTAGTCAAGGATGTCCGGGAAGTACTCTATCAGGAAGTCATTGACCACAATACCGGTGTCTGTCGGCATCAGTTTTGACTTTTCAGCTCCGGTGATTTCTGTATGGTTGTTGTCCGTTATTTCATTACCCTGCAGGTTAAGCACATTGTAGGTGCGTTCTTCACCTGCTTTTTCTCCTTTTATCACGTATTCGCGTTGCTGGATGGTGGAAATGGTCGGAGCATAGGTAGACGGACGTCCGATACCCAGTTCCTCCAATTTGCGCACAAGGCTTGCTTCCGTGTAGCGGGGAGGGTGTTGGGTGAAACGTTCGGTAGCGGTGATACCTTCATGTTCGAGCTTCTGTCCTTTTTTCAGAGGGGGCAGTAGGCGTGCCTCATCTTCCTGGGTTTCTACGTCATCATCGTATGATTCGCGGTAGACACGGAGGAAACCGTCGAATTTCACCACTTCGCCGGTTGCAGTGAAAGTCTCCGTCTCGTTGCTGATAGCAATGGTTACGGTTGTCTTTTCCACTTCGGCATCTGCCATCTGCGAGGCGATGGTACGTTTCCAGATGAGGTCGTACAGCTTTCTTTCCTGCGGGGTACCTTCTATCTTGGCATTCTCCATATAGGTGGGGCGGATAGCTTCGTGGGCTTCTTGCGCTCCTTTGGTCTTGGTGGCGAAGTGGCGGTTGTGTACGTAACGTTCGCCCATCAGGTTGGAGATGGTTTCACGGCTGGCGTTGACGGCAAGTTCGGAAAGGTTGACGGAGTCGGTACGCATGTAGGTTATCAATCCGGATTCGTACAGACGTTGCGCCACCATCATGGTCTGTGCCACGGTGAATCCCAGTTTGCGGGCAGCCTCCTGCTGCAAGGTAGAGGTGGTGAACGGGGCGGCGGGAGTTTTCTTCAGCGGACGGGTAGTGATGTCGCTGATGGTAAACGTAGCTGCTTTACAGCTCTCCAGCAATTTCCGGGCTTCTGCCTTTGTCTTGAGCCGATGCGCCAGTTCGGCTTTCATTTCCACTGTTTTGCCGTCAGTGTCCGGAACGAGGAATACGGCGGTAACACGGTAGGATGCTTCGGTTTGGAATGCATGTATCTCGCGTTCGCGCTCTACAATGAGACGGACGGCTACGGACTGTACACGGCCTGCAGAAAGGGCAGGTTTCACTTTCTTCCACAATACCGGTGAAAGTTCAAAACCTACGATACGGTCCAGGATACGTCGGGCTTGCTGGGCATCGACCAAGTTGATGTCAATGTCACGGGGATTTTCTATCGCTTTCAGGATGGCACCTTTGGTGATTTCATGGAAGACGATACGTCTGGTGTGTTCCGGTTTCAGTTTCAGCACTTCGTACAAGTGCCATGCGATGGCTTCCCCTTCGCGGTCCTCATCGGAAGCCAGCCATACGGTCTTCGCTTCTTTGGCCAAAGCCTTCAATTCTTTGACAATCGCTTTTTTATCAGCGGAGATTTCATATTGAGGTTGAAAATTGTGTTCGATATCAACTCCCAGATCCTTTTTTTCGAGATCACGAATGTGTCCGAAACTGGATTTTACGGTATAACCATCTCCTAAAAATTTTTCGATCGTTTTGGCTTTTGCCGGGGACTCTACTATCACCAAATTCTCTATCATATTTTATTCAAAATAGCAGACATATTTCATGCCAGATTTAAAAACTTAAAATCAGGGTGCAAACCTACGAAAAAAACTAAAAAGTAAAAAACAAAAAACAGAGAGATTGCCGTTATCTTCTTTATCGTCATGAATTTGAAGCAAAAATTGTCTCAAATGGGTTTCACGCTTTGCTTTTATATTTATTTTTTATCTTTACCGTTGAAACGAAAATTGGTAATGAATTATAGCGAAGAACAGTTTATCCTTGGGATCAATCAGAAGAATCGGGAAGTATTTCATGAGTTGTACAGAAGATTTTATCGAATGTTGGTACATTTTGCCATGAAATATTTGGAAGATAGTGCTTTGGCTGAAGATGTCGTCCAGGATACTTTCGTTTCTTTGTGGGAACGGCATGAATGTTTCCTTTCGTATGGACGACTGCGGAATTTTTTATATCTTTCAGTGAGGAATACTTGTTTGGATATGTTAAAACATCGTGTCGTAGAGAGCAAGTATTCCGATTATTGTCAGCGAATGGAGGAACATGCTGCCTCTGCTACGGATGAGATCATCGGAGCAGAGGTGATGCGTCTGTTGTTTCAAACTATTGATCAATTACCGCCCCGTTGTCGGGAGATTTTCTTGTTGTACATGGACGGTATGAAAAATGAAAAAATAGCAGAAACGTTGCAATTGGCTTTGGATACGGTAAAGAATCAAAAAAAGAAAGCGTTGCATATATTGCGTGAACGTTTGGGGGATTTTTACTTTTTTTTGCTTTTTGCATAGCCCTTTTAAGATCTGTTGTCGTTATTATATAAAAATAAAGACAATGGACTACGAAACAAGGGTGTCAAAATTAATTGCGTTACATTTTTCAGGTTTAATAACCGAATGTGAGGAAGAGGAATTGCAGAATCTGTTGAGGGAGAATCCGACAACGGCCACACTTTTTTTGCGTCTGAGGGAAGATGATATGTTCCGGGAATCATATCTACAGCAAAAGAAATGGGATGTGGAAAAGGCAATTCTGAAATTTGATACTCTGACTGGCAAGAAGTCAAAGGTATTGCATAAAAGATTTTTGTGGTCTTGTGCAGCTGCTGTTTTGATAGGCATATTGGTCGGGGGAACTTGGTTTATAAAATTCAGAACGGAGCGGATAAAACAACCGGAAAAAGTATTGCTTGCAGAAAAGGTTGTTCCGGGAAATTCCAAGGCTATTTTAAAGTTAGGTAATGGGCGTCTGATTTCTTTATCAGATAGTGTCGCGGGTATTTTTATTGCTAATCATGTTGATGTAAAAGAGGGTGAATTGGTGTATACGGATCAAGTAGGCGAGGGGGATGAATTTAATGAACTTGTTTTACCGCGAGGCGGAGAATATCGTTTAGTACTTTCGGATGGTACTTCAGTCCGTTTAAATTCGGGTAGTATTTTGCGTTATCCAGTATCTTTTTCTGGTAAGGAGAGGACGGTAGAATTATCGGGGGAAGCTTTTTTTGAAGTTGCCACCGATTCTTTGCGTCCTTTTTCTGTGAAAACAGATGGACTTGTCGTGAAGGCTTATGGTACGTCTTTTAATATAAATACGCATAAGCCGGGCCATGTATATACCGCTTTGGTGGAAGGATGTGTGGGAGTGATTATTGAAAGTTCCGGCCAGGAATATGAAATGACACCCTCTCAATTGGCAGATTTTAACCCGACGACGAATCAGTTAGAGATTTGGACGACAGATCTGTCTCCGTATATTTCCTGGGTAGAGGGACGTTTCCTTTTTATAAATGAAACCTTGGAACAGATTATGAATACTTTGAGTTTATGGTATGATTTTGAGGTATTGTTTGAACAGGAAGAACTTCGGCAGTTACATTTTTCCGGTAGCATGAAACGCTATGAGCAAATAGATAGGACGCTCGATGCTATTTCTTATACAGTGAATGTAAGTATGAACTGGAGAGGTAAAACTTTGATTATAAGAAAAAAATAACGGAAAATGTTGGTCGCATTTCCCGTTATGAAGAACAGAGTATAATTGGCTGAACTCTGTTCCTATTATAAATCACATAATAATAAACAAATGTATGAAAAAAATTGTTTTAATGATGAAGTTCTATTTGGTCTTTACGTTTCTAGGTGTATTGAACGTTATTGCCGGTAGTGCTTATTCACAGGAAAATTTGAAACTGAACTTGAAAGAGGTTTCTTTGATGACCCTATTTCGGGAAATTCAAAAGCAGACGGGAATTGATTTTGTATATAACGAGGAACAATGCCGTGATTTTGGAAAAGTAAGCGTGGAAATTTCAGATGGTATGGTCGAACAGTTACTGCAACAGGTTTTTGATTCCAGTAAATTGACTTATCGTTTTGAAAACGGAGTAATTATGATTAAAGCTTTGGATGAAATGCGGCCTCAGGAACAAAAAGTTCAAATATCTGGAAGTGTGGTTGATACAAAAGGGCAACCTTTACCGGGTGTGACTATTTTGTTAAAAGGTACAACTGTCGGATGTGTTACTGATTCGGAAGGGAATTTTAGATTGGAATTACCGATGCGTGAAAATATTGTTTTGTCATTTTCTTTTGTAGGAATGAAAACGATTGAAGTGGCATATTCCGGCCAAAAGGAAATGAAAGTTGTATTGGAGGAGGAAATAACAGAGATGGAACAGGTGAATGTAATTTCTACAGGGTATTACGATATAGATAAATCTAAGATGACGGGTGCGGTAGAAGTTGTGACTGCCAGAGAAATTGCGGGAAAGGGATATACGTCTATAGACGAGGTGCTCCGGGGAACTTTGGCGGGTGTTTCTGTCATGAATGTTTCTGGAAGACCCGGAGCTCAAGCTCAAATCCGTATTCGTGGAGTGAATTCTTTGACAGGAAATATGGAGCCGATGTGGATTGTGGATGGTATGCCTATGCAGGGGAATTTGCCGACATCGGTAGGAGTTGGAGCCACTGATTTGGAAAATACTGTATTGACCAGCGGTATTGGAAATATATCACCGGATGACGTGGAAAGTATCACGATATTGAAAGATGCGGCAGCAGCTGCAATTTATGGTTCCCGGGCAGCCAACGGGGTTATCGTGATAAAAACAAAAAGAGGACGGGTTGGGAAAAGTTATATCAATGTACAATCGTCCTTTGCAATTTCTGAAGCTCCGAAAAATAGATTGGAAATGATGAATTCAGAAGAGAAGATTGCTTTTGAAAGAAGTTTGTATGAGGATTTTCCCAATGCGACTCTGCGCGGACGAGCTTCTTTATTATATAAAGGTATTGATGAAGGTACCATTTCTCGTGCTGATGCGATGGCTGAATTGGAAAATATGCGTCAGATCAATACAGACTGGTTTGATGAAATCTTTAGAGTTGCTTTGAATCATAAGCATGTAGTGACTTTGAGTGGAGGATCGGAGACGACTCAGTTTTATAGTTCTATCAATTATTCGAATGAGCAGGGAGTGATTCCGAACAATGATTACAAACATTTTGGTGCAACTTTGAAACTGACCCATGATTTTAACCGGAATTTGAGAATTTTGTTTGATGTATCTTCTTCTTTGCGAACCGAAAAGAGTTCGGCATCTGCTGTTAATCCATTGTATTACGCAACTTTTGCAAATCCTTATGAACGTCCCTATGATGAGAATGGCAATTATGCTTATGATTATTCATATGAGCCGGAATTGAGTAAAGTGAAAGATGGATATATGTATGATTTTAATATGTTAAAAGATCTTCGTGAAAATACGGCAAAAACCAAATATGGAAGTAATCAGGTGAATTTACAGTTAGAATGGAAATTGTTTGAAGGTTTTATGTATTCTTTAGCAGGGACTGTTTCCAATACTTCTTCTTATACGCGAAAGGAGATTGCCCCGGGGAGTTATACCAGTAAGGTAAAATCATGGATATTGGATTTGTACTCGGAAAATGAGATCCCGGATAATTTAAATTTGGGAGCTTTGCAGGAGAATACTTCGAGATCTTTTGGTTGGACTGTACGCAATCAGATTAAATATGCCCGGGAGTTGAAAGAAGATCATTTTGTGAACATTGTTGTTGGACATGAGGTCTCTGCAGTAGAGTCGAATTCTT
>ENA-ORSR01001339-ORSR01001339.1-human-gut-metagenome-genome-assembly--contig:-NODE-1339-length-17595-cov-4.242018_pt1 | contig 17595 bp, 12 predicted proteins | sample MGYA00241901_ERZ509166 | MGnify/ENA primary metagenome ERZ509166 (study PRJEB26280, sample SAMEA2338860) | human gut metagenome | biome: human gut; feature: human-associated habitat; material: faeces... | reverse complement strand
GAGATATTCGTATGAACATGATTATTGCCGCCGCCTTGATTGAAGGTGTTGCATTGTTGGCGGTTGTTGTGTGTCTGTTGGTATTCTTCTTATAAAAAAAATAAATTATGTCATTGTTATTACCTGATAGTGGTCTGCTGTTCTGGATGCTCCTTTCATTCGGAGTGGTTTTTGTGGTACTGGCCAAATACGGCTTTCCCGTCATTACGAAAATGGTGGAAGAGCGTAGGGCCTACATAGACCAGTCGCTGGAAGTGGCACGTCAGGCAAACGCCCAGCTCGCCAAACTGAAAGAGGAGAGTGATGCGTTGATTGCTGCTGCAAACAAGGAGCAGGGGCGCATCATGCGGGAAGCAATGCACGAGCGTGACAAGATTATTGTCGAGGCGCGTAAACATGCCGAAGCCCTTGCACAGAAAGAGCTGGATGATGTGAAACAGCAGATTCAGCAAGAGAAGGAAGAAGCTATCCGTGATATCCGCCGTCAGGTTGCTGTACTATCGGTAGATATTGCGGAGAAGATAATCCGTCATAATCTGGACAAAGAGCAAGACCAGATGGAAATGATTGACCGTATGCTGGATGAAATGCTGACGGCCAATCGCTAATCATTAATCTTTGGAAAAATGGATATAGGAATTGTTTCGATGCGGTATGCAAAGGCTCTCATGGAGTATGCCAAGAGCACGGGTACGGAAGACAGGCTGTATACGGAAATGCGCACGTTGAGCAGGAGTTTCGAGAAGCATTCTGATTTGCGTGCGGCATTGGAGAACCCTGTACTGCCGGTACAGGAGAAATTCTCGCTTATCTGTACCGCAGCAGTGGGGGATGCTCCTGCCGGGCAGGAATTGTCCCGTTTCGTTACGCTGATATTAAAAAACAGGCGTGAGGCATTTCTGCAATATATCTGTTTGAGCTATCTGGACTTATACAGAAAGAGCAGACATATCGGTGTAGCGAAACTGACGACTGCCGTACCCGTAAGTCGTGAGATTTGGGAACGCATCCGAAATAGCGCTTCCCATTTGCTACATGCCAAAATGGAGTTACAGACCGATGTTGACCCTTCAATCGAAGGCGGATTCATATTCGACATCAACGATTTCCGTCTGGATGCCAGTATTGCTACCCAGCTAAAGAGAGTGAAACAGCAGTTCATTGATAAGAACAGAAGAATTGTATAACAGTGGTTAGTGATATAACCGAATACCGATCATTAATCACTAAACATTAATTGCTAAATAAAATGTTGTCTGAAAATATAAAAGTAAGCGAAGTCTCCGATATTCTGCGCAAACAGTTGGAAGGCATCGACACCCGCGTGCAACTGGACGAAATCGGTACGGTGCTGCAAGTCAGCGATGGCGTGGCGCGTATCTACGGATTGCGTAATGCCGAAGCAAACGAGTTGCTGGAGTTTGACAACGGTATCAAAGCCATCGTGATGAACCTTGAAGAAGATAACGTAGGTGCTGTGTTGTTAGGCCCTACGGATAAAATCAAGGAAGGCTTCGTGGTGAAACGTACCAAGCGTATCGCTTCCATTATGGTAGGCGAGGGTATGTTGGGACGTGTTATCGACCCGTTGGGCGAACCGTTGGACGGCAAGGGGCTGATAGGCGGCGAGCTTTGCGAAATGCCGTTGGAGCGTAAAGCTCCGGGCGTTATTTACCGTCAGCCGGTAAACCAGCCGTTGCAGACCGGTCTGAAGGCTGTCGATGCCATGATTCCTATCGGCCGCGGGCAGCGTGAGCTGATTATCGGCGACCGTCAGACGGGTAAGACCGCGATTGCCATCGATACCATCATTAACCAGCGTGCCAACTACGAGGCAGGCGACCCCGTATACTGTATCTACGTAGCTATCGGCCAGAAAGGTTCTACGGTAGCATCTATCGTAAATACACTGCGCGAGAACGGTGCGATGGATTACACCATCGTTGTGGCAGCTACGGCGGGCGACCCGGCTGCGTTGCAGTATTACGCCCCGTTTGCCGGTGCTGCAATCGGCGAGTATTTCCGCGATACCGGCCGTCATGCGCTGGTTGTTTATGACGACCTGTCCAAGCAGGCCGTAGCGTATCGTGAGGTATCCTTGATTTTGCGCCGTCCGTCCGGACGTGAGGCCTATCCGGGCGACATCTTCTACCTGCACTCCCGTCTGCTGGAGCGTGCGGCGAAGATTATCAACCAGGAAGAAGTGGCACGCGAGATGAACGACCTGCCCGAAAGCCTGAAAGGCAGAGTGAAGGGCGGCGGCTCATTGACGGCGCTTCCCATTATCGAAACGCAGGCGGGCGACGTGTCGGCTTACATCCCTACAAACGTAATCTCCATTACCGACGGACAGATATTCCTCGACACCAACCTCTTCAATCAGGGCAACCGTCCGGCTATCGACGTAGGTATCTCCGTGAGCCGTGTAGGTGGTAATGCCCAGATTAAGGCAATGAAGAAGGTGGCGGGTACGTTGAAGATAGACCAGGCACAGTATCGCGAACTGGAAGCATTTACCAAGTTCAGCGGCGATATGGATCCGGTTACTGCGCTCACCATCGACAAGGGCCAGAAGAATACCCGTTTGCTGGTACAGTCCCAGTACAGTCCGATGCCTGTAGAGAAGCAGATTGCCATTCTTTATTGCGGCACGCACGGTTTGCTGAAGGATGTGCCTTTGGACAAGGTGAATGAGTTTGAACGCAGTTTCCTCGAATTCCTTGAAAGAGATTATCAGATGGAGGTGCTCGATGTGTTGAAGTCGGGTGTCATCGATGACAATGTCTGCAAGAAGATAGAAGAGACGGCGGCAAAGGCAGCCAAGCAATTTATGTAGATGGCAGTTAGGCAACCCCTAACCGCTAATCACTAACCCCTAATCACTATACGAAATGGCTTCACTGAAAGAGGTAAAAAATAGAATAAGCTCCGTCAAGAGTACGCGTCAGATAACTTCGGCGATGAAGATGGTGGCGTCCGCCAAGCTGCATAAGGCACAGGGGCGGATTGAGAATATGCTGCCCTATCAACGGAAGCTGAACGAGATTCTGACAAACTTCCTGAGTACGGATGTTACGGTAGAGTCTCCCTATACCGAGGAGCGTCCGGTAGGGAAGGTGGCAATTGTGGCATTCTCGTCCAATTCATCTTTATGCGGCGCTTTCAACTCCAACGTGGCAAAGATGCTGGAGCGTACACTGGAAGACTACCGGTCGCTGGGCAAGGAGAATATCCTGGTGTATCCCGTAGGCAAGAAAGTGGAAGAAGCTGTAAAGAAATTGGGATATGAGCCGCAAGGCAGTTATCAGGAAATGGCCGACAAGCCTTCGTATGTGCAGGCTTACGAGCTTGCCGGGCGCCTGATGAAAGAGTTTCTTGAAGGGCGCATCGACAAGGTGGAGCTGATTTATCATCATTTCAAGTCTATGGGCTCGCAGGTGCTGACGAGAGACAACTATCTGCCCATCGACTTGGGCAAGGTAGCCGAAGAAGCAACCGGGACTGTCGGAAAAAGCAGTTTCAACAATGATTATATTGTAGAGCCCTCTGCTTCCCAACTGGTGGCCGAGCTTCTTCCTAAAGTGTTGAGCCAGAAGATTTATACGGTCTTGTTGGATTCGAACACTTCCGAGCACGCGGCACGTATGCTTGCCATGCAGGCTGCCACGGACAATGCCAATGAGCTGATTCAGGATTTGACGAAGCAATACAACAAGAGCCGCCAGCAGGCGATTACGAATGAGCTGCTGGACATCATTGGCGGAAGTATGAAATAATTTTTCCGGCAGGAAACAAGGAGATGTGTCAAAATACACTTGACGGTTTCTTTTAGGCACGGATTACACGGAAAACACGGATTTCACAGATTTTCTTTATTCTTTTTCTGTGAAATCCGTGTTTTCCGTGTAATCCGTGCCTGAAAAAGAAACAAATAGTAAGCGGACTTTAGTTTTGACACACATTCTCTTTTTTTAAGGATGCCGTCCGTGCGGCAAAAAACATTCGGCCGGTTTTTCTTTTCCTTGGTTTATTTGTACTACCTTTACCGTTCTAAAATAAACCGAAAAGAACAATGGAGCAGAACCCCGAATCAGCGCTTGCGTGGCAATTCATCGAAAGCACAGGTACTCATCTTTTTCTGACAGGCAAAGCCGGAACCGGTAAAACTACTTTTTTGCGTAAGCTTAAGCAGGAAAGTCCCAAACGTATGGTAGTCGTTGCGCCCACCGGCATAGCGGCCATCAATGCCGGCGGTGTTACCATCCATTCGTTTTTTCAGATTCCGTTTGCACCTTATGTGCCCGAAAGTTCGTTCAGCACGAATGGAAAGGCAAGCTACCGCTTCCGTTTCGGTAAGGAGAAAATCAATATCATACGCAGCATGGACCTGCTGGTGATTGATGAAATCAGTATGGTACGCGCCGACCTGCTGGATGCGGTAGATGAAATGCTCCGCCGCTACCGCGACCCCTACAAACCGTTTGGCGGTGTGCAGTTGCTGATGATTGGCGACCTGCAGCAGTTGGCTCCCGTAGTGAAAGACGAGGAATGGCAGATGCTCAGCAAGTACTACGACACTCCCTATTTCTTCTCCAGCCGCGCGCTGAAGCAGACGGAATATTGCACCATCGAGCTTAAGACCGTATACCGGCAGAATGACGGAGACTTCCTGGAACTGCTGAACCGCATCCGTGAGAACCATTGCGACCCGCAGGTGCTGGAAACGCTGAACCGCCGCTATCTTCCCGGCTTCCAGCCTCGGAAAGAGGAAGGATATATCCGTCTGGTCACCCATAACTATCAGGCGCAACGCATCAACAGCTACGAACTGGAACAGCTTCCGGGACGTACCTATGCGTTTCGCGCTACTGTCGAGGGGAAGTTTCCCGAATATTCATATCCCACGGACGAAGTTCTCGAACTGAAAGAAGGCGCTCAGGTGATGTTCGTGAAGAACGACTCGTCCGGCGAGCACCGCTACTACAACGGTATGATTGGTGAGGTAACCTCCGTTTCTGCCGGCAGTATCGAGGTACGCGCCAAAGACAGCGGGGATACTTTCCTGTTGCAGGAAGAGGAGTGGACGAATGCAAAATACGTCTTGGACGAAGACAGCAGGGAGATTGTAGAAGATATTGAAGGTACTTTCCGGCAGTTTCCCCTGAAACTGGCGTGGGCCATTACAATCCACAAGAGTCAGGGGCTTACGTTTGAGCGTGCCATTATCGACGCCAGCGCATCCTTTGCACATGGGCAGACGTATGTGGCACTGAGCCGTTGCAAGACGCTGGAAGGCCTGGTGCTCAGCGCACCGCTTTCGGCAAAGGCTGTTATCAGCGACCGTGCCGTAGACCGGTTTACGGAAGAAGCCCGCCGGAACGAGCCGGACGAAAACCGCTTCCATTCACTGCAACGTGCCTATTTTCACGGACTGCTGTCGGAACTGTTTGATTTCCTGCCGCTGGCACAAGCGTTGCAGCGCTATGTACGGCTGGTCGATGAACATCTTTATAAACTCTATCCCAAGCAGCTTGCCGCCTACAAAGAGGCGGTGGAGCGTTTCCGCGAAAAGGTGGTAAAAGTGGCGCAGAGGTTCGGCATACAGTACAACCGCCTGATTGACGCCGCACAGGATTATGCTGCGGACGAAACCCTGCAGGAGCGGATTGTTGCGGGAGCCGGTTACTTTAAAGATGAAATGGCGCTTTTGTATCCCGTATTGATAGGGCCACGCGCTCTTGCCACGGATAATAAGGTGCTGAAGAAGCAACTGAATGCAGCCAAAGAGGAACTGAATACTCTTTTCCTGTTGAAAGACGGGCTGCTGGCATACATAACGGAACACGGATTCCGCACAGCCGGGTATTTGAAGCGGAAAGCCATACTGTCTATCGGTGATCATGCTGTCTCCGGCAAAGAGGACTTGAAGCGGAGAGGCATGCCGGATACGGTGGAGAAGAACATGCAGGACCGCAAGAGGAAAGAAACGGCGGCATCTTCCGTTCAAGTGCCTTCGGACGTACTGCATCCCGAACTATACGACCGCCTGGTGGCTTGGAGAAATACGGAAGCAGCCCGTTTGGGGCTGCCGGTCTACACGGTCATCCAGCAAAAGGCCATCTTGGGCATCAGCAACCTGTTGCCTGCCGATAAGGACATGCTTGTCCGCATCCCTTATTTCGGGAAGAAAGGGGTAGAGAAGTACGGAGACACCATTCTGGAAATAGTATATACGTACTGTAAGGAGAAAGGATTGGCAGAGCCGGAGCTTATGCTTTAGTTAGGGTCGAACCGCTGTATCTGATTATATCAGTCTGTGATGTTTACGGTTAGAACGGCGTCCGGTTGCCCTGCTGTACTTCGATGCGTATGCCGAATGCACCGTTGGCGGATTTCATTTCAAATGCTCCCTTGAAGTTGTTCTTCTCCCACGGCAATGCCGAACGGTTGGGAGCTTTCCAGCCGTCCTTGTCGTACTCGCCGTATGTATTGATACGCATTCCGTTCTTCAGTTTGAAGCTGCCCATTTGCAGGTTCTCCGGCGATGACCAGAAGCCCGTCAGCCCAAACGGATTCATGCTGTAAACGGTTGCGTTGGTGAGCGAGAACACATTTGAAAGCCCCTGCGAGTAGGTCGCGTCCGGGTTGAGACGGAATATCCGGCTGTAGTCTTTGCTTGCATCCGGTATTTCCAACGTAAACCGGGGCAGGCGGGGAGCTTCTATTCTCATGAGGCTCATGTCCAGGAGAAAGCCGTCATAATTCTTCGTTTCGGGTAGGAATGTCCCTTCGGGCGGCGTACCGTCGGGCAGGCTATGGGAGCGTATGCTGTCGCCCTTCGCTTCGGTTTGGGCGTGCAGTGAAACGGCGCTTGCCAGCAGGGCGATGATAAAAAAACAAACTTGTTTCATGATTGGGCACGGTTATTGTTTTCTTCTCAGACAAAGATAATCCTTTCCGTCAATTTACTGAAACTTCTTTATATTATTTCTCATTCTTTATACTATCAGTTTATAGCCTATCCCCCGCACGTTTACGATGCGGATGCGGTCGTCTTGCGCCAGCTTGTGGCGCAGCTTCGTTATGAATACATGCAGGCTGCGGGAGTTGAAGAAGCTGTCGTCTCCCCAAAGGTCGAGCAGTACATTCTGGGTATTGACCACCTGATTGCGGTTCTCGCAGAGGCGCTTCAGTATTTCCGATTCGCGGTGTGAGAGTTCCATTTCCGTATCGGCATGCGGTTCCTGTATACGACAGCCGTTGTGTGACGGGGTTGAACCGGTAATTGCCTATTTCAAAGTCGGTGGCCTCTTTGGGAGCAGGTTCCGTAAAGTTGAAAGCCTTGCCCGCCAGCGATTTGATACGGATAATCAGTTCCTGCATGCCGAAAGGTTTCTTCAGATAATCGTTGGCGCCGAGTTCAAAGCCCTCTACAACGTCATTGATGGCAGAGCGTGCAGTGAGGAAAAGCACCGGCGTGTGCTTGTCGGTCTGGCGGATGCGGCGTACCATTTCGAAGCCGTCCATACGGGGCATCATGACGTCTGCCACCAGCACATCGGGGCGCAGGTCGAAGAACAGGCGCAACCCCTCTTCGCCGTCGGCAGCGGTGTGGATAATGAAACTTTGCCCTTCCAGCGTGTCCTTTATAATCATGGCGAGGGTCTCTTCATCCTCAACCAGCAATACTTTTATTTTATCCATGACATCCTTGTCTTTCTTGTTATTCTTGTTTATTATGTAATATCTGTATGTACTCCGGGGATATATTCCTGTTTCTCCTAAGTAAACTTCCGTTTCCGCCGGGAGAAACTTCCGTTCCCATTAGGGGAAACGACAGTTCCCTTTAAAGGAAACGCGCGTTCCCCTTAAGGGAAACCGGAGTTTCTTCCGGGGGAAACGGACGGGTACTCCTTTTATCCGTTCGGAAATCTCAGAGTGAACGTGCTTCCTTTGCCCGGTTCGCTCTTTACCGTTACGCTTCCGCCGTGCTTTTCGGTCATGGTCTTGACATAGAACAGACCGAGGCCGTAGCCCTTCACGTTGTGCAGATTGCCGGTGGGAACGCGGTAGAACTTATCGAATATGTGGCTCTGCTTTTCGGGAGCGATACCTGTTCCACGGTCACTGATGGCGATTTCAACAAACTCTCCTTGTCCGGCAGAGGCGGTTTGCCGGCAACGGATGTTTACGTCCGCTGCTTCGGGCGAGTATTTTATGGCATTGTCAATCAGGTTGCTGATGATGTTGCTGAAGTGCGTACGGTCTGCCGTGAGGGTAAGTCCGGCAGGCTCGATGTCCGTAGAGATATGCACGGGCTTCTCCGCCTTCAGTTTATGCTGCTCGATAAGCGGTTCGAGAATGCTTTCCATGGACAGCGGTTCCGGATGCAGGCGGAAGGTCTTGCGGCGTTCCATGCTCATGGAGAGTATCTGCTCGACAAGTCCGCTGAGCCGTTGCAACTGCTCCTGGCAGATGCGCAGATACTTGTCGCGTTGTGCCTTTTCTTCCGCCTGGTTAAAGTTCAGCAGGGCATCGTTGGCGGCATAGGCTACGGCGATAGGGGTTTTCAGTTCGTGGGTGATGTTGTTGGTAAAGTCGCTTTTCATCTCCTCCAGCGTCTTTTGCTGCAAGATGGTGCGGATAAGTATCCAGAACGCGAAGCAGAGGATGATGAGGATAACGAACGAGGTAGTCAGAATGCCCGACATCTGCTTCAGCACCAACGGGGTAACGGGTTCCATCCAAAGGCGGTAGCTCTGATGGGTACTGATGTCGAAAGCGTACTCGTATAGCTTGGCTTCGGGGCTTGGAACGTATCCGGGAGTACCGGCCACGGCAAGCGTGTCTGTAAACGTATGGGGAGATGCTTTGTCGTTCGTATAGATATGCTCCAGGCGGTGGGGCAGCGTGATGCCCCGGTCTTTGAGCTGAAAGGTGAGCAGGCTGTCGTATACAAGGACATCAGGGTCGGAAATGACATCCAGGCCGGAGTGCAGGCCGCGCTGGAAATATGTGGCGAGTTCCAGCATGCTGTTCTGGTCGCGCAGAATAACATCCAGCCCGCTGTTTGCCCTCAGTGCGGCCTGGGGCGGAACATCGGTGTCTTTTATGGCGGCTTCCAGCTTCTTTTGGGCTGAATCGGCATTCAGCCATTGAGCCTTGTTCCGGTCTTTGTTCCGTTCTATGAAAAGTACATCGTCGGAGTCCGGGACGGCGATGCCATCACGGGTGATAATAGCCTGTACGGAGGAATTGTCCGAGATACTCATCAAAAGGGTGTCGCTCTTTTGATGAATGACCTGCTGGTCGGAGGTTTCTTCTTTCCGGCCGTTGCGGTCTATGCTGGTGGTGCTGTGTACATAGGTTTTGTTTTGCGTTCCGTCTTTCTCGAATCCGGCGGATACGCTCACTGTCCCATGGTCGGCACTGTCCTTGCGCATCCTTTCCACACGCAGCATCATTTCGTTATAGTCGCTCATGCGCATGGCTTCTATGATGTTGCGCTCCAGGTCGTTGCGCATGGTGCGGTACAGCCCGCCGAGCCAGTAGGCCTGGTAGGAGAAGATACCCGCCAAAGACAGGATAACGAGTATGGCAATGTATTTCAAAGGCAGTTTCATGGTGGTTCCTTGATATTTGTGCAGGCAAAGATAAGGAGTTATGGTGTGCGGTGTATCGTGCGATAAGACTAAATAACACTTCCGGTAACAGTAGATAACACTTGGTAAGCAGGCGATAACACAAAGTCGGGCGGGTAATGCCGTACTTTGCAGTGTGAAAACGAACTAAAACATCAAATACAATAAATTAAAGCATCGAATACGTATGAAACGATTTTATCTGTTATCAGTAATCAGCCTTTTTAGTGCCGGCATCTCCGCCCAGGAAATCACCGGCGGAGAACGTACCCTCAGCGCCGACAGCATCATTACCTCGGATGCCCGCCTGGACAGTATCTACCAAAGCCTGCCCGAAGTGATGATTACCGGCGAACGCCCCGTAGTCAAAGCCTCGCAAGGCAAACTGGTGTATGACTTGCCGCAGCTTATCCGCGACCTGCCTGTGGACAATGCCTACGATGCCGTAAAGGAGCTTCCCGGTGTAACCGAGATGAACGGCGGCTTGCAACTGGCAGGGCAGGGTGTCACCGTTATCCTGAACGGAAAAGTGACCACCCTCAGCGTCGAACAGCTTTACACACTGTTGCGGAGTATCCCCGCAAGCCGGATAGAAAAAGCCGAAGTGATGTACAACGCACCCGCCCGCTACCAGGTGCGCGGCGCACTTATCAACGTGCAACTGAAGCAAACCGCGGACGGTCCCTCTTCCTGGCAGGGCGAACTCTACGGCAAATACAATCAGAAGCATTACGAAGGTTTTGAGGAGCGCGCCAGCCTGTTATATAACGGAAATAAATTCTCAACGGATTTTCTTTACTCGCACAAACACGGCCGTACTTACACTACGACGGACAAAGATGCTATGCACGCTTTGGCGGATGGCTCGGTGTACCCGATGGCAACCGATGAGGTACGCCGCGGCCGTTCGCATACGCATAGTTTCCGGGTGGGAGCCGATTATACTATCGCTAAAGACCATCAGTTGAGCTTTGTTTATAACGGTAACTATACAACGTCTCACAACCGGATGAATATCAACGGTTCGCAGCAGTCCGCCACGTTGAGCAACAGTACCGACTGGCTTCACAACGGCCGGCTGGACTATTCCACGCCTTTCGGCATGAAAGCCGGTGTGGAGTTCACGTACTACCGTTCTCCGTCCGACCAGTTGCTGAACAGCCGCCTGCTGGAAAACGACGAGCTTGACTTCTTTACACAGGACTGTCAGCGCATCAACCGCTGGAAAATGTTTCTGGCGCAGGAACACAGCCTGGACAAGGGTTGGGGACTGAATTACGGTATTGTCTATACCACCGGCATCGACAACAGTTACCAATATTACTACGACCCGGAGACCGGCGAACAGTTGGGAGATGAAAATGCAACTTCGTTGGCAGCCGGTGATAATTCCGCCGGTAACTTCACTAATATGAAATCCCGCAAACGGGAAGAAACGCTGAACATCTATGCAGGTTTCAGCAAGAGTTTCGGCGATAAGCTCTCGCTGGATGCCTCGCTGGCTGTGGAGCGTTATAAAACGCCCGTTTGGAACCAGTGGGATTGGTATCCCACCGTCAACCTGAACTATATGCCTGCCCCCGGACATATCCTGCAACTTGCGCTGAGCAGCGATAAGCACTATCCCGACTATTGGGCCGTGCAGGATGCCGTTTCCTATATCGGCGGCGGATATTCCGAGATTCACGGCAACCCTCTGCTGAAACCTGCGCAAAGCTATGAGTTTCAAATGAACTATATCTTAAAGGGCAAGTACATCTTCAGCACCTGGTTCAGCCACACCAAGGACTACTCGGTACAGACGCTTTACCAGTCCTCGCAACGGCTGGTTGAAATCTATAAATACCTGAACTTTGACTACCGTCAACAGTTTGGCATACAGGCATCAGTGCCCTTTAAGGTAAAGAACTGGTTGAATTCCCGCCTGATCTTTATCGGCATCTGGCATCGCGAGAAAGACAGCGACTTTTGGGATATCCCCTTCGACCGCAAACAGTGTTACGGCATTGCCCAAATGAACAACACCTTCACCCTTTCCACCAAGCCCGACCTGAAGCTGACCGTCACCGGATTTGTGCACAGCAAAGCGATTCAGGGAATTTACGACCTGCCTGTTTCCGGCAATGTAAATGCCGCCTTGCGCTATGGCTTTGCCAAGGGAAAGGCTGTCCTGAATCTGTATTGCAACGATATATTCGAGACCGGGCAGATTTCTCCGCGCATCCGCTTCCAGACGCAGAATGTAACCAACCATTACTCTTGTTTCCGCGAGTTGGGCGTATCGTTCACATATAAATTCGGCGGCTATAAAGAAAAGAAGCGGGAAGGAGTGGATACGTCACGGTTCAAATGATTGTTTGATAACCAATCCTGTTCGGGTAGTTAAGCTGATACTAAATTCTTTTTCATATACCAGCATTTTCCCTTCTTTTTTGTACTTTTGCAGCTTTCAAAAAAAACAAAGTTGTTATTTAAAGAAAAGACCCTGTATATGAAATCGGATATCGAAATAGCACGCAGCATTGAACTGAAGAAAATAAAGCAGGTTGCCGAAAGTGTCGGCATTCCCCGTGAAGAAGTAGAGAACTACGGCCGCTACATTGCCAAGATTCCCGAACACCTGATTGACGAGGAGAAGGTAAAGCAGAGCAACCTGATTCTGGTAACCGCCATTACGGCCACAAAGGCAGGCATTGGCAAAACCACCGTCTCTATCGGTCTGGCATTGGGACTGAACAAGATAGGCAAGAAAGCCATCGTTGCCTTGCGCGAACCCTCGCTGGGCCCGTGCTTCGGCATGAAGGGCGGAGCGGCAGGCGGCGGCTATTCGCAGGTTGTGCCGATGGAAGATATCAACCTGCATTTTACAGGTGATTTCCATGCGATCACATCTGCACACATGCTGCTTTCGGCAATGGTCGATAACCATGTGCAGCAGGGCAATGCTTTGAATATCGACCCGCGCCGGATCGTTTGGAAACGTGTTGTTGATATGAATGACCGCGAGCTGCGTAATATTGTTGTCGGACTGGGCGGCAAAGCGCATGGCGTACCGCGTCAGGACGGTTTTGATATTACCGTTGCTTCTGAGGTCATGGCTATTTTGTGCCTGGCCAGCAGTCTGCACGATCTAAAAGAACGCTTAAGCAAGATCATTGTTGCTTATGATTATAACGGCAAACCGGTTACCGCAGGGCAGATCAAAGCCCACGGCGCTATGGCTGCCCTTTTGAAGGATGCTGTGAAGCCTAATCTTGTTCAGACACTGGAAAATGTGCCGGCGATTATTCACGGCGGCCCGTTTGCCAATATCGCCCACGGCTGCAACAGCGTGATGGCAACTAAGACGGCTATGAAGCTGGCTGATTATACGATTACAGAAGCAGGCTTCGGCGCTGATCTGGGCGCTGAAAAATTCTTTGACATCAAATGCCGTTATGCCGGGTTGAAGCCGGATGCTGTTGTGCTGGTTGCTACAGTGCGCGCATTGAAGATGCATGGCGGGGTGCCGAAGACGGACTTGACTGCGCCGAATGTGGACGCTGTGAAAAAAGGTATCGTCAATCTGGAAAAACACATTGAAAATATTAAAAAATTCGGTCTGCCTCTGGTAGTAGCCATCAATATTTTTGCTCAGGATACACCGGAAGAGCTGGAAGCTGTACGTGCCCATTGTGCTGCACATGGCGTCAATGTTGCATTGTCCGATGTTTTTGCCAAAGGCGGCGCCGGCGGCGTGGAGCTGGCTAAGGAGGTTGTTGCGCTGGCAGAAAGCGGCAAGGCTGATTTTGCTCCTATCTATGCTTCCGAGCTGACCTTAAAGGAAAAAATCGCAACTGTGGCGCGTGAGATTTACGGTGCCGGCGATGTAGTTTATGCTAAAGAAGCGGAAACTGCTTTGAAGGATTTTGAAAGTCTGGGTTATGGCAATCTGCCGATCTGTATGGCTAAGACCCAGTATTCGTTTTCGGATGATCCGACGTTGCTTGGTCGTCCCAGCGGTTTTACCATGACGATCAAAAACTGCAGGATCTCTGCTGGCGCAGGCTTCGTAGTCGTGCTGACAGGTGATATCATGACGATGCCCGGCCTGCCGAAGGTGCCGGCAGCAGAGAAAATCGATGTCAGTGATGACGGCGTCATCAGCGGCTTGTTTTAAGGGGAGTTGTAGCAATGGAAACTTTGTTGATGAAGGGCAAGCCCGTTGCCGATGCATATAGAGAAACTGTTTCAGCCAAGATCACAGCCGCAAAGGAAAAAGGGATCAAAGTTACTCTGGCGATCATTGTGGTGGGAGATGACCCTGCTTCGCATGTTTATAAAGACCGTCTGGTAAAACTGGTAGAAAGTCTTGGCGGTGAAGCCAAGGTGCTGGCAATGCCGGAAACAGCAACACAGGAAGAAGTTATTGCCGCTATCAAAAAACTTAATCATAACCGCTATGTTACCGGTATCCTGCCGATGATGCCGATGCCGAAGCATATAGACGGCGATGCTGTCGGTGCCGCTATCACTATGAGCAAAGACGTGGATTGTTTAAACCCTAAAAGCGTCGGAGAAGTCTTTTTAGGGCGCAGCCGCTGGGCACCGTGCACTCCGCGGGCCTGTATGGCGACGCTGTCTCATTACGGTATTGAGTTAAAGGGGAAAAACGTCGTTGTTGTCGGGCGCAGTAATGTAGTTGGCAAGCCTGTGGCGCTGCTGCTCCTGCAGGAGCATGCTACGGTCACTGTCTGCCATTCCCGGACCAGGGATATTGCGGATGTGCTGCGCGGTGCTGATGTCATCGTTGCCGCTGTGGGTGTACCGGCTTTCATTAAACCTGAAATGGTCAAAGAAGGCGTCGTGATTGTCGATGTTGGTATCAATGCTGTCGAAGGCGGTCTGGTAGGTGACGTTGACCCTGCCGTCAGCGCTAAAGCCAGCGCTTTTACGCCTGTTCCAGGCGGTATTGGCATCGTCAGCAATATGATGGTCATGGATATGTTAAGCAGAAATTTATAAGGCGAGGTAAGTAAGACCGTGAGAAGATTTGTATGGTTGCTTTTACTGATCGTTTTTGTAGCTTTTATTTTTTATAATTCTTCTATGCCGGCGGCAGAATCACACCGGGCCAGTGAACTGGTCGGCTCGATTCTGACCGGTATGGGGAAATGGTTCGGCATTGATGTACCGCAGCAGAACCTGGATTATAATATCCGCAAGCTGGCACATTTTTTGGAGTTTGCTATCCTGGGCGTGATCCTGTGCAATGTTTACGCGGCGTTCGGTGTCAGTCATCGTACAGCGACAGGGTATATTTTGTTTTTAGGTTTGGCAGTAGCCGTTAGCGATGAATATATTCAGCTGCATGCTCCGGGGCGCAGTGCCTTGGTTACGGACGTGATCCTGGATTTTTCAGGGGTCTTTTTTATCTGGCTGACACGTGAGGTCTGGAGCTGGGCCAAGCGGTAGTCAAAATGCAAAAACACTGTTACGTATATACGTAACAGTGTTTTTTGTTATTTGATATAAGCTGCCAGAGTTTCATAGAGTTTCTGCGGGTCGATAGGTTTGGCAATATGGGCGTTCATACCAGCTGACAGCGCATTTTTAATATCTTCGGCAAAAGCGTTGGCAGTCATGGCAATAATAGGGATCGTTGCTGACTGTGGATGTGTACTGCTGCGAATAGCCTGGGCGGCTTCATAGCCGTTCATGACAGGCATCTGGATATCCATCAGGATAGCATCGAAGCTGCCCTTTGCAGATCCAGTGAAAAGCTCTGTGCACTGCAGTCCGTTTTCAACGATCGTGACTGCCGCACCCGTTTTTTCCAAAATCAGTTCGGCGACCTTTTGATTGATCGGATGATCTTCTGCCAGCAGGAGCGATTTCCCTGAAAAATCAAAATCAGCACTGCCAAAAGTGTGCGTTGGTTTTTCAACAGGATGTTCAGCTGCAGTATCGAAGTGCAGCGGCAGTGTAACAGTAAAAGTCGTACCTTCACCCTGCCTGCTGGTTACGGAAATCGTACCGCCTTTATAATCGACGATATTTTTGACGATGGCAAGTCCCAGTCCGGAACCTTCGGTATTTCTCGAACTGTCGCCGCGCACAAAACGCTCTGTGATCTCATCACCACTGATATGTATTTCCTCAGCAGACATATTTTTCAAAATAATCTCCACAAGGGATGCTTTCTTTCGCACCTCTAAATAAACCCTGCTGCCCTGCATTGCATATTTGACCACATTGACAAAGAGATTTTCAAAAATGCGGTAGGTTTTCTGGTTATCAAGCATTAACAGTACTTTCTCTTCCGGCACATTCCACTTAAGTTCGAGTCCCCGCTCTTTCATCTTATCCACATGTTCAATACTTACCTGTTTGATCAGGTTTACAACATCAAGTTCCATCTTATTAAGTACGATATTATTGCTGTTTGCCTTGCTGACTTCAAAAAGATCTTCGATCAGCACCTTAAGGCGCAGTGATTTACGCTCTAAAGTATCAATGTAAGAACGTCTTTCTTTCTCCGTGATGTCTTCTTTTTTCAGCAGTTCAATGTATGTCGTGATGGCAGTGAGCGGTGTTTTTAAGTCATGTGAAACATTTGTGATCAGTTCTGTTTTCATACGCTGGCTCTTTACCTCTTCCTCCACTGCTTTTTTCATACCGGTCTGGATCTGCGCAAGTTCGTCCCGGAACGGATTAAATATGCCAAAATCCCCCTGAATCTCCTGATCAAGATTACCTTCTGCGATCGTCTGCATGGCATCTAACATCGCATGATAATCTTTATTGATCTGCTCATAATGTTTCTTTATAATAAAAAACAGGACGATCGAATAGACAACTAATGCACCGATCCCAAAGAACCAGAACAAGGAACAGGCTGCAAGCACTGCAAAGTTTATAACGACAACTTTTAAGATCAGTTTTGTCGTTTCCTCACTGAAATCAATGTGTGTGATCTCCCCGGAGAGTGTGTTCCACCACTGTCTGATCCGGTTGCCTGTCTTTTTAAACTGTTTTTTTATCCATGGGAAGATCTGATAGACCAGACTGTATCTTTTAACATATTCCCATAGTCCGACTGAAAATACCGGTCTCAGCAGATATGCGGCTGCAAACCACATTGCATAGATCAGCCACAAAGTTCCAACTACAGTAAGTACGCTGATCACAACATCATAAACCTGTCCACCCATCAGTTCATCTGCCGCATCCGAAAATGAATCAAATCCATATGACCAGGTAAGTTCCATAAAGTAATTCTGCAGACAAAGTCCGCAAATCACACCTGTGACTCCAAGTTCTGCCGCGTAAGCATGTACCTTTCCATCATTTAAGATATTGCCTCCGGCTTTTTTCCCTGTCATAAAAAACATAAATGCGATCACCGCTACAACCGATACGCCATACAATGGAAGTGCTCCATTAATTTTATAGGCGGACAGCTTTTCAAGATAATCTTCTTTCTCATCACTGTAAGAATCATAAAGAATATTTTCAGATGCCTTCTCTTTGGAAATACCGATCACAAACTCTATATTTTCCGGTCCTTTGAGCACCGGCATGTCTGTTGGATTAAAATACTCTTCCAGATTAGTTTTTAACAGTTCACTGCGTTCCTGTGCCCCTAAGGATTTTACTAAAAGATCGCCGCTATTTTCCCTGTCTGACAGCAGAGGAATTACTTCCATCGCCCCGACTTCATTAAATTTTACCGCAAACAGTTCGCTGTAATATTGTGCCAGTTGTTCACTGACATTCTTTTCCTCTCCACCGAGTACACTCTCTAAATTCTGTGTTGTATTTTTCAGTTTACTTCCATCTTCGGATTCCATGACGCAGTAATCAATCTGGGAACGGATTTTTTCAAACTGACTGCTCCATTCATCCATCACCGACAATACTTCATCATTGGTTACCTGCTCTAATTGTTCCTGTGACTCCCACCTGTCGGTTT
>ENA-ORSR01001333-ORSR01001333.1-human-gut-metagenome-genome-assembly--contig:-NODE-1333-length-17636-cov-7.100392_pt1 | contig 17636 bp, 15 predicted proteins | sample MGYA00241901_ERZ509166 | MGnify/ENA primary metagenome ERZ509166 (study PRJEB26280, sample SAMEA2338860) | human gut metagenome | biome: human gut; feature: human-associated habitat; material: faeces... | reverse complement strand
CCTTTTTGTTTGCCTGATATTCCGGGCGTTCCTTTGCCAGCAGTTCTCCTGCCAGCATCACGTTCTGCAAGGCCGTGTACTGCGGGAACAGGTTAAAGTTCTGAAACACCAGACCGAAATGGAGCCGCTTTTTGCGGATCTCGCTTTCCTTCTGGGTGGCAGGGTCGGCGGCATCCCACATGGTCTCGCCGTTCACCTTGATCACACCCGTGTCAGGCCGTTCCAGAAAGTTCAGGCAGCGCAGCAGAGTTGTTTTGCCGGAACCGGACGAGCCGATGATCGCCAGCGCTTCACCCTGTTCCAGATCCAGGGAGATGTCCTTCAACACATGGGTCTCGCCAAAATTTTTCCCGATACCGGAAGCTTCGAGCAACGCCATAATCTATCTGCCTCCTTAGCAGCGGAAATAATCGAGCTTTTTCTCAGCCCAGTTGAACAGGATGGTCAGCGCGCCCACAAACACCAGGAAGAAGAGCGCGGTGGAGAACAGCGGCCAGATCAGGCCCTTTGCGCTGTACTCCTTGGCCATCATAATGATTTCCTTGTTGGCAATGGTGTTTGCCAGCGAGGTATCCTTGACCAGCGTGATGATCTCGTTGCCCATGGGGGGCAGGATGCGCTTGACGACCTGAAGCAAGGTCACCTTGAAAAAGATCTGTGTTTTGGTCATGCCAAGCACCTGCCCGGCCTCAGTCTGCCCCTTGGGCACTGCTTCAATGCCGCCGCGGTAGATCTCAGAAAAATAGCAGGCATAGTTGATGGCAAAAGCCACCACCGCCGCCACCATCCGTCCGCCGGAGCCGGAGGGCCAGGGGTTGTTCATGCCCAGCAGGCCGGGGCCCAGATAGATCACAATGATCTGCAGCATCAGCGGGGTGCCGCGGATGATCCAGACAAAGGTCTTGACCAGCCCGGCCAGCGGCTTGCAGCGGCTCATGGAGCCAAACGAGACCACCAGCCCCAGCGGCAGTGCAAACAGCAGTGTCAGGGCAAAGAGCTCACAATTGAGCAGGAACGCGCCGGACAGGCGCATAAGAATCACAGACACAAAAACACACCTTTTTTATTCAGAATCCATATTCCCCTTCCATCACCGCCGGTGAAAGTTCCCTCTGCGCGGGAACCTTTCACACATCGGCAACAAAAAGCCTCCCTCACCGAGGGAGGTTGCATCGCATAGCGATGACGGAAGGAATTTTTCAACAAATTCAGTCAGCCAGTGCCAGATCGTACTTATCGGCCAGTGCCTGCATGGTACCATCGGCCTTCAGTGCATCAAAGGCCTCATCCACAGCGGCGGCAGCATCACTGCCCTTGCGGAATGCCACGCCGTACTCCTCGGCGTTCAGCTCGTCCACGATCTTCAGGTCGGCATAGTCAGTGCCCTCGCCGATCATGGCGTTGGCCAGGGTCAGGTCAAGTACAGCGGCATCGGCAGTGCCTGCGGCAACTTCCATCAGGCAGTCGGTCTGAACGCTCTTGGAAACGTAATCAGCCTGTGCCAGGTTCTCGTCCCCCTCAATGGCGGCCTCACCGGCGGAACCAGCCTCAGCGACCACGGTCTTGCCCACCAGGTCAGCGGTAGAGGTATAATCGGTGCCATCTTTCACAACGACCACCTGTGCATTCTTGGCATAAGCCTTGGTGGTAGCGGTGTTCTGCATGATGTCATCGGTCAGGGTCATGCCGTTCCAGATGCAGTCGATGCTCTTGGCATCCAGCTCCACGACCTTGGTATCCCAGTTGATCTCCACAAACTCCGGCTCCACGCCCAGCTTTTCGCAGACAGCGGTGGCCAGCTCGGTATCAAAACCGGTGAAGTTGCCATCGGCATCGGTGTAGTTCATGGGCTCGTAAACGGTGTAGCCAATGACCAGCTTGCCCTTGCCCTTGATGTAATCCAGGTCGCTGCCTGCGGTCTGGGAAACGGCAGCACTGCCGGAAGCAGAGGCCGAAGCAGATGCGGCAGTGGAAGTGGAAGCGGCACCGCCGCAGGCGGCAAGGCTCAGTGCCATAGCACCGGCCAGGAATGCGGATACAAGACGTTTCATATACGGTTCCTCCCTCAGTGGCAAGCAGCTTTGTTTTATTGCTTTACCATGCTAAATTGCTAAACTGTGGTTATAGAATAGCGCGTTTTCTGCCATTTGGCAAGGGGGAAACTTGATTTTTCGCAGTTTGCTCAAATCTTTACCGCTTTACCACGGCAAAGCAGTCATTTTGACAAAACAAAAACGCCGCGTCGGCAGCTGCCAGACGCGGCGAGAGGGTTTCTCTCTGAAAACGCAGCGGAATGCCCCCTATCCGGGAGAGCCGGTGCGCGATTGCGAGACCGAAAAGGGTTTCCGCCTCAGCTCAGGGCATCCAGCGCCGCCTTTTGCAGATCGGTGATGTCAATGGTACACAGAGCCTTCAGGTCGGCATCACCGCCGGAAAGCCCGGCGATCTCGGTGCGGGTCTTGCCCTTGAGGGCATCACAGAAGCCCTCGCTGTGCTCATACCACTCCTTGCCCAGCGCCGATGCGCCGCGCATCCCATAGTCCTCGCCCAGTTCCAGCTTGGTCTTGACGAGGTCCGGGGCTGTCACACCGCCGTCCGACACCACCGTCAGGGCCGGCTCGGCCATATCCGCAACGGCACTTGTTACACGGTGATCCGCATCGGTGGTCAGTGCCACGATGCTCACATCCACCTGCGCATTCACATCCTTGTCATCGGTGGCGGTAATGTCCGAAGTCCCGTTCACCGCTTCGATGCCCAGCGCGGCCCTGTCGCCCTTGGCGGCACCCAGTGCCCTGGCATTGGCGCAGGCCCGGGTCACGGCATCCCGGTAGCGATCCACAGCAATGGTGCAACCGCTCAGCAGGTCGGCATCCGTGGGCTTGCCGTCCTTATCCACTTTGAGCATGGAGACCTGTTCCGGGGTCATGCCGATCAGGTAATTGGCAAAGGCATCCGCCTGTTCCGCCCAGCCCTTTTTCAGGGAAGAGACCTCGGCCAGCGGGTAATCGTCCCCCTTCTGCCGCTTGGTGCGCCAGTCGGTGGGCAGGGTCACATGGCCGGTGCTGTCCGCCGAAACAGACACTTCCAGCTCGTCCAGCAGAACACTCTCCAGTTTGCCCTCGCCATCCAGCAGGACAGCGGCCGCCGCCAGTTCAATTTTCCCTGCCCTGTCCTGATCGGTGGCCTCCGTCACCACACCCAGACCGGTTTTCCATGCCGCTGTCTGGGTCTGTGCGGAGGATGTGCTGCTGCTTCCGCTCATGCTGCCGGAGCTGCCCGACCCGGCGTTCGTTTTGCCGCAGGCGGTCAGCAGCAGCGCCGCCGCCATGGCACAGCTCCAAAGAGCCCGATGGTTCTGATTCATAGATACGCTCCCTTTCCACACGGCCCGTTGGGCCTTTGCCCCATAGTATGTCCAGAAGAGCGTAAGATTACGCAGCCGACGGGAGTTTTCCAAAGCAAGTGTCCGCTGGGGTGGGACCCTGTTGCCGCAGGCAATAGGGCGGGCGATGGAATGGCCCGTTTCACTTGCGTGGAAAAGCTCCCCGAGTGCTGCGCGCAGCCGCTTACATCAACGGACTCAGCAGCCGCAGCACACTGTCCAGCGCTGTACCAAGCAAGTTGGTGCGGCAGTCGGAGCGCTTGATCTCCCGGCACTGCGGCAGAGTGCGCTCCACATCCTTCCGCAGGGCGGCGATCTGGCTGTTATGGAAGAGCAGTGTTCCGCACTCGAAATGGAGGAACAGGCTCCGGTAATCCATATTGATGCTGCCCACCGCGGCCACACGGTCATCACTGACATAGCACTTGGCGTGGAGGAAACCGGGCGTGAATTCATAAATGCGCACGCCCGCCCTGAGCAGGGGCAGATAGTAGGAGCGGCTGAGCCGGAACACCAGCTTCTTGTCCGGGATCCCGGGCAGGATGAGCCGCACGTCCACCCCGCGCTTGGCCGCATTTTTCAGAGCATCCAGCATCTCCTCGCCCACGGCCAGGTAGGGCGTGTAGATATAAACATATCTCTGGGCCTGAGAGAGGATGTCCAGATAGACCGTCTCGGCCAGCGGTTCCTCATCCAGCGGACTGTCCGCATAGGGCTGTACCACGCCATCCTGCACTGCAGGCAGGCGGGTGGGCGCAAAGGCGGTGTAATCGGTCTCCTGCGGGCGGAAGGCGTTCCATACATTGAGGAACATTACGGTAAAGTTCCAGACAGCGGCACCTTCCAACCGGATGGCCGCATCCTTCCAGTAGCCGAAGCGCTGCTCAGTATTGATATACTCATCCGCCAGATTCACGCCGCCGGTGTAGGCCACATTGCCGTCAACTACCACGATCTTGCGGTGGTCGCGGTGGTTCATCACCAGCGAGACCAGCGGCACCACCGGGTTGAAAGGGATGCAGCGGATATGTGCCTTCTCCATGCGGATGACAAAATCACTGGGCAGGCCCAGCAGGCTGCCAAAATCATCGTAGATCAGCCGCACATCCACGCCCTGGGCGGCCTTGCGGCGGAGGATCTGCTCCACACCGTCCCACATTTTGCCGGAACGGAGGATAAAAAATTCCAGAAAGATAAATTTTTCCGCCTTGTCCAGATCCGCCAGCAGCTGGGGATACATCTCCTCCCCGCAGGAAAAGTAGTGAGCATCGGTATCCCTCCAGGCCGGATACGGCCCGAACTTTGCCACATAGCGGCTCAGGTTCCGGCTGGAGATATCCAGCGCATCGGTCTGGCCCTCGGGCTGGGCAAGCTCAGTCTGATGGGCCTGTTCCACCTTCTGCATCCGCTCCCGCAGATGCTTGGCGGGGGCCTTGTTGCCAAAAGCCAGATAAAGCGCGCCGCCCAGCAGGGGCAAAAGACCGATCAGGACGATCCAGCCGATCTTGTAGGCGCTGTTTTCATCCTTGCGCACCAGATACAGCACGATCAGGATGCTCAGCGCCTTCAGGGCACCGTTCAGCCAGACCCGCCCCGCCGTGAACGACCAGAACGCCCAGAGCAGCCAGAGCACCTGTAAAGCCACCAGCACCACTGTGATCGTGACACGGTTGAAGATGCGGTTGAAAAACTTGACGATGGGCAATCTGAACATGTGGTATCCCTCCCCTGCCGCCCACGGCGATTTTTGATGCTGTTAGTATAGCGCAGAGCGGAAGATTTTGCAAACAAAAAAGCGCCCACAACGGCTTTCCCCGCTATGAGCGCCTATTCAATCGTGGCAGAATTTTTTCCGAGGGTTGTCCGCTTATGCTTCCGCGTCCTCATAACCAACCAGCAGGCCGCCCAGCTCTGCATAATAGCTGCACAGACCGCCGCATTCGCTGATGTCCACCTTTGCTCCATCAAACACAGCCTTTACCATGTGCTTCAGGCGCTCAGCGGCGGCGGGATTGCCGCAGTGAGAGATATGGAGCCTGCCGTTGGTGTAGCCGTGCTCCTTGAGTTCCAGCACGATGCGCTCCAGCGCACCATGCTCACCACGGGTCTTGCAGAGAACATCCAGCTCGCCGGCCTCACTTGCCTGTCCGATGACCCGGATGCCCAGCATCCGCGCCACAGCAGCAACGGCAGGCTTCACGCGGCCATTGCGGGCCAGATTGGCCAGCGATTCCAGCGAGAAGAGCAGATGGGTGTGCTTGTGGTAGCGGAGCATCTCTTCACAGACCTCGTCAAACTCCTTGCCCTCAGCCAGCAGATCCCGCAGATGCTCGGCCAGCAGGCGCTGTTCCGGGCCGGTGGAAAGGCTGTCCAGCACAAACACCCGCTTGCCGGGATTCTCCTGCTGGTATTCCTCGGCGGCCAGCTGAGCGGCATTGTAGCTGCCGGACAGAGTGCCCGTGATGGTGATGGCATACACCTCGTCGGCTCCCTCGTAGGCGGCCAGCCAATCGCTGACGTTGGGGCAGGAAGTCGAGGTCTTGCCCTTATAGGTACGCAGGGTCTGGGCCATGCCCAAGGCATCCATTGTGCCGTTGTCCAGATATTCGGCATCGTCGGTGATGATCTTCAGGGGAACGCATTCAAAATCCACGCCCTGCAAGGTGTACAGGCTGGCGGAGGAATCCACAACAATCTTGGTGTTCATAAGCATTTATCTCCATTCCGGCGGCAGAGGATGCCGCAGTTTTTCCTGTTGTTTGAATCACTATATCAGTTTTTCAAAAACCTGTCAACTGTTTTCTTGAATTATTTCAAAAGTTTTTAATTTCCTGTTGACCGCATTTCCAAAACATGGTATACTGTCCGCATGAAATTAGAATCAAACCGCCGCGTTGCGGCCTGCGCCGCAGGGTTTGCCCTGCCCCGGTATGCAGAACTCCCCACCGTAGGGCTTTATCTGGATCAGAGTGTACAGTTTGTCAACGGGTGTTTCCGCACATTTCAGGGGGTGGAGCTCACCGCTTCCATGGTGAGCAACTACGTTAAGAAAGGGATCATCAGCCACCCCATCAAAAAGAAGTATACCCGGGATCAGCTGGCCTGCCTGATCTACATCGTGGTTTCTAAAAATGTCCTGTCCATGGAAAACATCGACAGCCTGTTCAAGATGCAGCGGGCGCATTATACCTCCGCGCAGGCGTATGATACCTTTTGCGATGAGCTGGAGAACTACCTGCCCTATGTGTTCGGCCTGACCAAAAGCTTTTCCGAGCTGGAGCCGGATGTTGATGATGCACGCAAGCTCCTGCGCAGCACCATCATCTCGGCTGTAAACAAGATCTATCTGGACTGTGTTTTCACCGACCTGCGGCAGGAGCAGGCCCTCTGGCCCGATATCCTGCCGGATCTGGCATGATAACAATAAAAATAGCCCTCTCCGTCATGCTTTGTAAAGCAATGATGGAGAGGGCTATTTTTTCTTAAAATGTAAGCGCGGGGCTGATCTCATTGCGGCGCTGGGCCTGCACGATGCAGTCCTTTTCCGGCACGACACCCGCCGCACCCAGGGTGTTGAACATGGTCTGCAAGGCAAGCGCCGGGGTGTTGTTCTCCTGCGAGAGATGGCAGAGGGCAAACTTCTTGCATCCCTCCTGGATCAGCTCCAGCAGCTTTGCCGAGCACTCATCGTTGGAAAGGTGGCCCCGGTTGGACTCGATGCGGGAGCGCAGGTAGTAAGGATACCGCCCGCTGCGGAGCATGTGGAGGTCGTAGTTGCTTTCCAGCGCCACCAGGTCACAGCCGCTCAGGGCCTGATGCACCGGCGGGGTCAGGACTCCCAGGTCGGTGGCAATGGTCATGGTCTTGTTGTCCGGGGTGTGGATGCGGTAGCCCACGCAGGGCACGTCGTGGCTGGTGGGGAACATCGTCACGCCAAAATCTCCCACATCCTCTTCCCCGCCGGACAGGGTGCGCAGCTCACAGCTGGCAGGCACGATGCCATTTGCATCCAGAAAATCCAGCGTATCGTCTGCGCCGTACACCGGCAGCGGATTCTTTTTGAGGAAGGTGGCCAGCCCCTTGACGTGGTCAGAGTGCTCATGGGTGACCAGAATGCCTGCACAGTCGCTGATGTTCAGGCCCAGCTCCTTGAGTGCCGCCGAGGTGGTGCGCACGCCCTTTCCCATATCGATGATGATGTACTTCTCCCCCGTGCGCACCACACTGCAGTTGCCGGAGGAGCCAGAGTATAACGAGATGAATTCAGACATTTCAAACCTCAAGAAACGAACCTCTCCGTCATGGCTTCACAAAAGCTCCCTGTCAGGAAAACTTCTGCAAAGCAGACTGAGAGGTTCTAGATGATCACATTGCCGATTCCAGTGCAGCGGGCATCCGCTCCACCTTGCTGATCTCTGCGCCCAGGCCGCGCAGCTTTTCCACGATGTTCTCGTAGCCGCGCTCAATGTGGCCGATCTCCTCGATCTCGCTGGTGCCGTCTGCCATCAGGGCAGCAACGACCATGGCCGCACCGGCACGCAGGTCAGAAGCGCGCAGGGGGGCGGGGTTCAGCTTGTCCACACCCTCAAACACGGCCACCTGACCGTCCACCTGCACCACTGCGCCCATCTTGCGCAGCTCGTCCACATAGCGGAAGCGGTTATCCCACACGCTCTCGGTGATGGTGGAGGTTCCCTTTGCCACGCTGAGCAGCACACCCATCAGAGGCTGCATATCGGTGGGGAAGCCCGGGTGGGGCATGGTGTTGATTTTCAGCGGCAGGATATCGCCCTTGCGGGAGACGCGGACGGAATCATCGAATTCCTCCACATCCACACCGGCACGGCGGAGCTTTGCCGTGATGGGCTCCAGATGCTTGGGGGTAACATTTTTGATCAGAACGTCGCCGCCGGTGGCAGCAGCGGCAACCATGTAGCTGCCTGCCTCGATCTGGTCAGGGATGATGCTGTAGGTGCAGCCGTGCATCTTTTCCACGCCGCGCACCTTGATCACATCGGTGCCGGCACCACGCACATCCGCGCCGCACATATTCAGGAAGTTTGCCAAATCAACGACATGGGGCTCCTTGGCGCAGTTTTCCAGAATGGTCTGGCCCTGTGCCATCACAGCGGAGAGCATACCGTTCATGGTAGCGCCCACGCTGACCTTATCAAAGAAGATATGGGCACCGTTCAGCTCTTTGGCGCGGACGGTGATCATGCCGTAGTCCACGCTGTCCTCTGCACCCAGTGCGCTGAACACCTTGAGGTGCTGGTCGATGGGGCGGGGGCCCAGATTGCAGCCGCCGGGCATGGCCACCTGTGCCTTGCCAAAGCGGGAGAGCAGTGCACCCAGGAAGTAGTAGCTGGCACGCATCTGGCGGGACAGATCGTCCGGGACGTTGGTGCAGTTCAGGTGGGTGGTGTCGATCTCGTAGGTATTGCGGTTCAGCATCTTGATGCTGGCACCCAGGGTGCTCAGAATCTTCAGGCTGACTGCCACATCACTGATGTCCGGCAGATTTTCGATCACACAGACATCTGCAGCCAGAATGGTGGCAGGCAGAATGCCCACAGCCGCATTTTTTGCACCGGAAATGGTGACTTCGCCATGCAGGGGCTTGCCGCCCGTAATAACAAACTTTTCCAATTTTATAATCTCCTTGTTGCAGGCCCGCCAGCGGCAGGGCCACTCAGGGTTCTTGCTTGATCTCTCCGCGCACCGCCGGGTACACACCCTCACGATACAGCTATCTTATTATACACAACTTCGGGCAAAAAGCAAAGCCCCCTTTTCCCCTGCCGGATTATTTTCTGTTTTGCCCAGAATCTGCGGAGATATTCGATATTTTTGTTTCTTATTTCAAAAATTTTACAATCAGCGCCCCTTACCAGACGCAATCCTCGCTGCAGGTCTCCTTGATCCAGCCCAGCTGATAGGCCTTGACCAGCTGTTTCAGGTCGTGCACCCGCTCCCGCAGGTTCTCGCCCTCGTCCGTCTCTTCCACCAGAATGCGGTGGTTCTCCGTTTCCAGTATGTTCTTCTGCGACACGATGTCGATGTTTTCGTTCACGGCCTTTTCGGCACTGACAAAGGGCTGATGGGTCCGCAGGGACATGGTGCGGCTGGAGTACACCAGTGTGTACCCTGCAATGCCGGTCTTTTCATGGTAGGCGCGGCAGAACCCGCCGTCAATAACGACCAGACGGCCCCCGCCCTTGATGGGGCTCTCGCCGCTCTTCTCCCGCACCGGCACATGGCCATTGACGATGTGACTGGTGCCGGGCAGGCCGAATTCCGCCAGGATACGGCGGCAGGCGGCCTCTTCATTGTACCATGTATAATAGGGGTCCTTGACTTCCTCGTGGGTGGCGGGGTCGGCAATATACAGCCGCTCAAAGGTGGTCATGGCGCTGCGGCCGAACAACGGTGACAGCTTGCCGCACCACAGATACCACAAAAAGTCCTGCCCGCTCCGCCGGGCCGCGCTGCCCTCGGGGGCAAAGTAGCCGCGGCGTGCCCGCTCGTCACAGTAGTCCATCAAGCCGCGGCCCGAGTAATTGTGTCCCTCGAACCGCTCCACGGCAAAGCTGCCAGTCTTGGTCATGGGCACCACGCCGTGGTAGAGCAGGTTGCCGTTCTCGATGTGGTAGACGCTGCCCTTGGCGTACAAAAATTCCACATGCTGCTGCAGGCGCTTGCTCTGCCGGAAGGATTCCACCAGCTTGCGGAGCACCAACCGCTCATCATCATTCAGGGCGGCCGGGTCTGCCGGGTCCACGGTGGGGAAGCTGGTGTCCCGCAGGGGGTATGCCTGCCCGTTCAGGGTCACTGTCCCCTTTTCCCAATCGATGTGCCGCAGGAAATCCCTTCCCTGCATCTTGAAATCCGGGTTGCGGTCGATGACCTTGCACTCCATCTTGAGCATCAGAATGGTCACGGCCTTGTGCATCACGGCACAGCGGTGGAGCATGCCCTCGGTGTAAGGGCCGCGCGCCGCATCGGTGTGGGGCATCCAGAGGGTCAGGTCGTCATTGCCATAGAACTGCTCTGCCATCCGCTGCAGGTGCCGCAGGTTGATGCCGTAGCAGTCCTCGAGCATGGCATGGTTGTGGTAGGCCAGTGTCGTTTTGAGCACAGTGCAGACGCAGATGGGACTTCCGGCGGCGGCACCCATCCAGACCACGTCATGGTTGCCCCACTGAATATCCACATGGTGGTGGCGCATGAGCTGGTCCAGAATGATATCAGGCCGGGGGCCGCGGTCAAACAGGTCACCCACGATGTGCAGCTTGTCCACAGCCAGCCGCTTGATGAGCTCACACAGCCGGACGATGAACCGGTCGGCGCGGCCATTTTCGATGATGCTGCCCACGATCTGCCCATAATAAAGGTCCTTGTCGTGGTCCTCAAAGTGGGCATGGAGCAGCTCATCCAGAATATACCCGCAGCTGGACGGCAGGCAGGAGCGAACATGCTCCCGGGTATGCTTGGAGGACACCAACCGGCAGATATCAATAAGCTGAAGCAGGGTCTCCGTGTACCAGCGGTCAAGCGCCTCCTCATCCGTGCACCCGGCTTTGAGCTTGGGCAGCTTCTCGTTGGGGTAATAGATGAGCGTTGCCAGCTCGGCACGGGTCTGTTCCGGCACGCTCTCCCCCAGCACGATGTCCACCTTTTCCCGGATGACACCCGAAGCCGAGTTCAGGATGTGGACAAAGGCCTCGTTTTCCCCGTGCAGGTCGCTCATAAAATGTTCGGTGCCCTTGGGCAGCTTGAGCAGGGCCTGGGTGCTGATGATCTCACTGGCGGCGGCGGCCTGCGAGGGGTAATCCCGTGCCAGCAGGGAGAGATATTTCAAATGATCCCGGATCTCCTCGTTTTCGGTGCGCATGATATCCTCCGTCTGATATGTAGTATTTTTGCATGATATATAATATTCTATCATAGTATACCACATTCCATGTCATAAATGGTATAATAAACAAGAGCAATTCTGTCAAATCTTTTGCAAAGGACTTGGATATTATGCCCAAAACCATTTCTGTTGCCGTGCCGGAAGCCTGTACTCTCTGCCCCCGGCAGTGCAAAGCCGACCGTGCCGCCGGGCAGACGGGCTTCTGCGGGGCGGGCCGCACCCTGAAAGCGGCCCGCGCTGCCCTGCATTTCTGGGAGGAGCCCTGCATCAGCGGCACCCGGGGCAGCGGCACGGTGTTCTTCTCCGGCTGCACCCTCAAGTGCTGCTTCTGCCAGAACTACCCCATCAGCGCCGAGGGGCTGGGCAGGGAGATCACCGTGGAGCGCCTGGCCGAGATTTTTCTGGACCTGCAGGCGCAGGGAGCCCACAACATCAACCTTGTCACACCCGGGCAGTGGCGGCCCTGGATCATCGCCGCCCTCGACCTGGCCCGGGCGCAGGGGCTGCATCTGCCCATCGTCTGCAACACCGGCGGATACGAGACCGTGGAGAGCGTGAATGCCTGGCGCGGCTTCATCGACATCTGGCTGGCCGACCTGAAATATGTTTCCCCTGCCCTTTCGGCAGAGCTTTCCGCCGCGCCGGACTATTTTGCACAGGCCAGGCCCGCCATTGAAGCCATGATGGCCCAGGCCGGGCACGCTGTTTTTGACAGCGAGGGAATCCTGCAGCGGGGCGTGATCCTGCGCCACCTTGCCCTGCCCGGCCATGTGGACGACAGCTTTGCCGTGCTCGACCAGATGGCGGCTTGGAACAAGGCCGACCCCGGGTGCTTCCTGCCCAGTGTGATGAGCCAGTACACCCCCTTCTATCGGGCGGCAGACCACGGCATCGGGCGGCGCATCACCACCTACGAATACCGCCGGGTGGTCAACTACGCCATGGATCTTGGCCTCAGCTCTGGCTATATGCAACAGAAGAGCAGTGCAAAGGAAGAGTATACGCCCAGCTTCGACCTGACGGGGGTGTGAACCGGTCGAGGAACTGAACCTCTCAGCCCTTTCGTCAAAACAACCAAAATTTCTTTTTCTTTTTCTCTCGGCCGAAACAGCATTTACTTGCTATCCGGTGCGCAGTGCGGTATAATGGATACAACAATGTGTTCTCACATGAAATGGATCCCAGAAACGACTTTTTAGGAGGAGCGTTATGGAACACTACAATCCCATCCTCGGCAGCGAGCCCAACGGCCAGAAATTTATCACCTGCGGCGAGATCATGCTCCGTCTGACCCCGCCGAACTACGAAAAGATCCGCATGGCATCCAGCTTTGAAGCCAGCTACGGCGGCAGCGAGGCCAACATTGCACTGGCCCTGGCCAACCTGGGTGTGGACAGCACCTTCTTCAGCGTAGTGCCCAACAACAGCCTGGGCAAGAGCGCGGTGCGCTGGCTGCGCTCCAACGATGTGCATTGCACCCCCATGATCCTGACCGAGCCCAACGAGACCCCCTCCAACCGGCTGGGTACTTATTATCTGGAAACCGGCTACGGCATCCGCGCTTCCAAGGTCATCTACGACCGCAAGCACAGTGCCATTACCGAGTACGATTTCTCCCAGGTCGATCTGGACGCTCTGCTGAACGGCTACGACTGGCTGCACCTGAGCGGCATTACCCCGGCACTGGGCCCCAACTGCCGCGGCCTCATCATCGATATGCTCAAGGTGGCCAAAAAGAAGGGCCTGACCGTCAGCTTTGACGGCAACTTCCGCTCTACCCTGTGGAGCTGGGAGGAAGCCCGCGATTTCTGCACCGAGTGCCTGCCTTATGTTGACGTTCTGCTGGGCATTGAGCCCTACCACCTGTGGAAGGACGACAACGATCACAGCAAGGGCGACTGGAAGGACGGCGTGCCCCTGCAGCCCAGCTATGAGCAGCAGGACGAGATCTTCCAGCATTTCATTGCCCGCTACCCCAACCTCAAGTGCATTGCCCGCCATGTGCGCTATGCCCACAGCGGCAGCGAGAACAGCCTCAAGGCCTTTATGTGGTACGACGGCCACACCTTTGAGAGCAAGCTCTACACCTTTAACATTCTGGATCGCGTGGGCGGCGGCGATGCCTTTGCCAGCGGCCTGATCTACGCCATGCTCCACGACTACCGCGCCATGGACATGATCAACTTTGCCGTGGCAAGCAGCGCCATCAAGCACACCATCCACGGCGATGCCAACATCACCGATGATGTCAGCTCCATCCGCAACCTGATGAACATGAACTACGACATCAAGCGGTAACATTCCTTTATACGCAAGATCCCCTCCGGTACGCGCACACCGGAGGGGATCTTCTTATTTTGCTTCAATCTTGCAGAAACACATCCAGCATCTTTTCCAGCGGGGTGCGGGTGTCAAGCTCCAAACCGGCTTTCTGTTTCAACATCAGGATGCGGCGGACGCTCTCGTTGAGGCGTTCCTCGCTGATGGTTCCATTCTGCACAGCCTCCAGTACACCGTCAAAGGCTTCCGTCAGGTCGGGCGGCATCAGCAGAAGATCTGCCCCGGCGTTCAGCGCCGCTACAGCCGCTTCTGCTGCAGAATAGTGGTCACGAATGGCTTGCATGGACAGCGAATCGGTGCAGATGACCCCAGTAAAGCCCAGCTCCCCCCGCAGACGCTCGGTCAGCATAGTGTAGGAGAGCGACGCAGGCAGGCCGTCCTGCGTTGCATTAGCACAGCAGCTGCCCGCCGGATGATTTTTCGCACGAGAGACACCTCCTCTTTCTCTCAGTGTATCACACCCTGCAAAGGTGCACAAGATGAAAAGATCCCCTCCGGTACGCACACACCGGAGGGGATCTTCCATATCAGAAACGCATCAGGAAAGGATCATGCGGTCGTTGGCGAACTCGCCGCCGGACGCGATCTGGAACTTGGCCAGCAGGTCGGAGACATGCAGGTTCTTCTTTTCTTCCCCGGAGACATCATAGATGATGTGGCCCTCGTGCATCATGATCAGGCGGTTGCCGTACTTGATGGCATCCTTCATGTTGTGGGTGATCATCATGGTGGTCAGGTGGTTTTCCTCCACGATCCTGGCCGAGAGGGTCAGCACCTTGAGCGCCGTCTTGGGGTCCAGAGCGGCGGTGTGCTCATCCAGCAGCAGGAGCTTGGGCTTGTTCATGGTAGCCATAAGCAGGGTCAGTGCCTGGCGCTGACCGCCGGACAGCAGGCCCACGCGGGCGGTCAGGCGGTCCTCCAGACCCAGATCCAGGCTCTTGAGCAGTTCACGGTAGCGCTCCCGTTCTGCCTTGGTGATGCCGATCCTCAGGCCGCGGTGCTTGCCGCGCCGGGCGGCCAGGGCAAGGTTCTCCTCGATCTGCATGGTGGCAGCGGTGCCGGTCATGGGGTCCTGGAACACCCGGCCGATGTAGGCGGCGCGCTGGTGCTCCCCCAGTTTGGTCACGTCGGTGCCGTCAATGATGATCTTGCCGCTGTCCACAGGCCACACACCTGCCACAGCGTTCAGCATAGTGGATTTGCCCGCGCCGTTGCCGCCGATGACGGTGACAAAATCACCTTCGTTCAATTTCAGGTTCAGACCGTTCAGGGCCGTTTTCTCGTTGACGGTACCGGCGTTGAAGGTCTTGGAAACATTCTGGATCTCAAGCATTTTTTGCATCCTCCTTCTGTGCCTTCTTTGCCGCGGGCTTTGCGAAGTACTTGCTCTTCCAATAGGGCACGGCCAGGAACACCGCCACCACGGAGGCGCTCAGCAACTTGAGCAGGTTTGCATCAAAGCCGAGGGTCAGCACCAGCTGGATGACGATGTAGTAGATGATGGCACCCAGCGAGACGGACACCAGCTTGAGGGCAAAGTTGTGGAAGATGCGGCTGAACAGGGCCTCGCCGATGATGACAGCGGCCAGACCGATGACGATGGCACCGCGGCCCATGCTGACATCTGCAAAGCCCTGATACTGGCTCAGCAGCGCGCCGGACAGGGCCACCAGACCGTTGGAGACAGCCAGACCCAGCACCACATTGAAGCTGGTGTTGATGCCCTGGGCACGGCTCATGGCGGGGTTGGAACCGGTGGCGCGGATGCCGCAGCCCAGCTCGGTGCCAAAGAACCAGTACAGCACGCCGATGACCACGGCGCTGACCAGAATGACCATGATGATGGGGTTGTGCAGGGCGAACTCCTTGACCCAGCGCAGGGAGATCAGCAGGTCGTACTTGTCCACGTTGATGGACTGGTTGGCCTTGCCCATGATCTTCAGATTGATGGAGTAGAGGGCCAGCTGGGTCAGGATGCCGGCAAGAATGGCCGGGATGCCCATAAAGGTGTGGAGCAGGCCGGTGACAAGGCCGGTGGCCAGACCGGCCAGCAGGGCGATGAAGAGCGCTGCCCAGACGTTCATGCCGGAGAGCAGGCACATAACGCAGACCGCGCCGCCGGTGCCAAAGGAACCGTCCACGGTCAGGTCAGCCACATCCAGGATGCGGTAGGTCAGGTACACACCAATGGCCATGATGCCCCAGATGAGGCCCTGCGCACAGGCACCGGGCAAGGCACCGGGCAGGTTGGCAAGTCTTGCAAGAATATCCAAAACGTTTTCCTCCTGTAACTACACTTTTTTCTGATACGGGAAAGCGGAGAAGAGCCATAAAAAGCCCTTCTCCGCTATTTTCTATTGTAACTCCCTCAGTCTCGCATTCACGAGACAGCTCCCACTGGGAGGGAGCCTTTTATTACTCCTCGATGGCCTCGTAACCCTCGGGAACGGTCATGCCCAGATCATCGCAGATGGTCTTGTTGTACTTCTTGGTCACGCTGGTGTACTCAACGGGCATGGTGGAGATATCGGCCTCACCGGTCAGGACCTTGGCGGCCATCTCACCGGTGGTGTAGCCCAGATCATAGTAGCTGATGGACAGGGTCGCCACACCGCAGCCGGAGCAGATGCCCTCCTCACCGGCGAACACGGGCTTCTTGGCCGGGCGGCAGATGCCGTCCACAATGCCGGTGTTGGCGGCAACGGTGTTATCAGTGGGGACATACACTGCGTCGTTCTCGTCGGCAGCCTTCTGGCAGACAGAGGCCAGATCGTTGGAATCAGAGAAAGCGTACTGGGTGGCGGTAACGCCCTTGGCCTCCAGGTACTTCTGGACCTCGTCCACCTGATACTGGCTGTTTGCCTCGGCAGAGCAGTAGAGCAGGCCCACCTTGGTGGCCTCGGGCAGCCACTCGGTGATCATATCAGCCTGCTGATCCAGCGGAGCCAGATCAGAGGTGCCGGAGACGTTGCCGCCCACGGTGCCATCGAAATCGGTCAGGCCCAGAGCCACACCGTACTCGGTGACGGAGGTGCCCAGAATGGGGATGCTGTTGGTGGCAGCCTGTGCAGCCTGCAGGGCGGGGGTAGCGTTTGCCATGATCAGGTCAACGCCTGCGGAAACAAAGCCGTTGGCGATGGTGGCGCAGGTTGCGGAATCGTTCTGGGCGTTCTGGAAGTCAAAGGTGACATTCTCGCCGAACTGTGCGGTCAGGGCATCCTCAAAGCCCTGGGTGGCAGCGTCCAGAGCGGCGTGCTCCACCAGCTGGCAGATGCCAACGGTATACTTCTGGCCGTCAGCCGCTGCGGAAGAGGCCGCAGCAGAGGAAGCGGTGGAAGAAGCAGCCGTGGAGCTGGAGGAACCGCCGCAGGCAGTCAGGGCAGCAGCTGCGCCGCAGACAGCGGCGGCAGACAGGAACGAACGACGAGAAATTTTACGCATGATATTACTCCCTCAATTCTACTTTCGCGGCAACAGGACACCGCATGAAAGTCAGTATTCAAGCGGCCGATTGCATCGCGCTGCCGCTTTACACTCGTGAAGTATATCACACTTTGCGCCTCAAAACAACCGGGGAACAGCCCGAATTATCAATCAAAGTAATTTTATCTATCACTTTTTTCGATTGTTCTGTGCCGCATCTGCATTCCTTCGAGCTTTTTCAGCTCACCGTCCAGCCAGAGCAGATTTTCTTCCAGCTGGGGGCGGTACTCTTTTGCAAAGTCGTACCGGTAATACAGCGCCTGCCACAGCTTTTCCTGCATCCGCCGGGCAAACACCGGCTCAAACAGAGCGTCCAGCCGCTCCACGGTATCCTCCAACTCCATGCACACCTGCGCCCAGCGCACATCGGTGGCCTCCCGGGTGGGCACATCGTACCGGGCCAGATAATCCCCCACCCTTGCCGCAATGACCTGCCCGCCGCACTGGGTGGGCTGCAAAAAGTAGGATACCTGCCCGTCCTTCGTGATCTCCTGCGCCAGCGGGTAAAGG